>Ga0302326_10024607_pt1 | contig 12230 bp, 12 predicted proteins | sample Palsa_T0_3_FD_202264 | JGI IMG/M metagenome (GOLD analysis project Ga0302326, IMG submission 202264) | Peat permafrost microbial communities from Stordalen Mire near Abisko, Sweden - Palsa_T0_3 | ecosystem: Environmental > Terrestrial > Soil > Palsa > Peat permafrost | place: Sweden: Abisko...
GCCAGCGTCGCGATCGCCGTACCCGGTTTGCCGATGGCAAGCGCGTTGGAGGCGGCGTCCTGGGTGGAATTGCGGCCGGTGCGGAAGATGTAGCGGTTCCATTTGGCGCCGGTGATGGTATCGGCGACCGCCGGTTCGACGACGAAAATCTTCTTGTTGTCCTGGGCCACCGGCAACATCGCCAGCGCCACCGCCGAGCTCGTGCCGCCGACCGCGATGTCGGCGCCGTCGTCGTTGTAGGCTTCGTTCAACAGATTGCGGCCGACGTCCGGCTTGGTTTGGCTGTCTTTCTCGATCACCACGAGCTTGTGGCCGTCGACCATCATTGTCCCGCCCGTCGCATAGTCCAGTCCCATTGCGAATCCGGCGGACGTCTGCTTGGCATAAGCCTCGAGCGGTCCGGTCTTGTCGGCAATCAGCGCGATCTTGATATCGGCTGCACAGGCTTGCGCCGCCCAAAGCGCCGCAAGCGTTGCGCCGACCGCGATCCAGCCCGTCGTCGCGTTTGCACCGATCCCGGTTTGCCGAGGCCTGTCGTTCATTTCCCACTCCCCCTTGGAAAGGACACCGATTGACGGTCTTTTGCGCATGCTGTTGTCAGAAGCAGCAAAGCTTTCAGACCGTCACCCCGTCCAAGCTTGGTCTGAATCAGGCCGGCACACAAGCCTCATCGATTGCGGCTGCGTGTGCCGCGGCGCCGGCGCGTGATCTTGAAGCTGAATGCCGATCCAAAGATCAAGGATCGAGTTCGGTGTCCCAATAAAGATAGTCGAGCCAGCTGTCGTGCAGATAGTTGGGCGGGAACAGCCGGCCGTTGCGGTGCAGATGCTGTACCGTCGGTTGGAAGGGCCTTTGCGACGGCCACATCTCCGACTCGTCCGGTGTCAGGTTGCCCTTCCTGAGATTGCAGGGCGAGCAGGCGGCGACGACGTTGCTCCAGGTCGTATGACCGCCGCGCGAACGCGGCAGGAGATGGTCGAACGTTAGGTCATCGCGCGCGCCGCAATATTGGCAGGAGAAGCGGTCGCGCAGGAATACGTTGAACCGCGTAAAGGCCGGATGCGATGACGGCTTCACGTAGGTCTTGAGCGAGACCACGCTCGGCAGCTTCATTTCGAGGCTCGGGCTATGAACCGCGCGGTCGTAATTGGCGACGATGTTCACCCGATCGAGGAACACCGCCTTGATGGCGTCCTGCCAGGACCAGAGCGACAGCGGGTAATAGCTCAGCGGACGAAAATCCGCGTTGAGGACAAGTGCCGGAAAACCCGATGGCGATACGTGAGCGTTCAAAGCCGACGTTCCTACCAAGCGACTCACAATGCCGCACTGCGGCGTCGGGTACCAGTTTATAGGCAGGCGTGACAGGATTGTGAAGCCCGTCCCGTGGCTTATAGGCCATAGCATAATTTAGCCGCGTCCGGACCAGGCTACGCCCGGGTCGGCATCTCCGCGGGGCGGACGGTCGTCGGCGGCAGGCGCCCGCGAATGATGTCTGCGGCCTTCTCGGCGATTATGATGATGGGCGCATTGATGTTGCCGCCGACGAGGTCCGGCATCTCCGAGCCATCAACGACGCGAAGGCCCTCGACGCCAAAAACGCCAAGCGACGGATCGACGACGGCCATGCGGTCGGACACGGGCCCCATCTTGCAGGTGCCAAGCGGATGGTGGACGGTGATGGAATTGCCGCGGATGTGGGCATCAAGATCGGCATCGGCGACAGCACGCTCGCCCGGCGCCGCTTCGCGTTCCATGACGGTTGCATCGGCGTCTGGCGGCACACGTCGCGGGACATGCGAAGCGCGGCGCGAAAGGTTCGCCAATCGCTCTCGGTTGCCAGGAAGTTTTGACGGATGCGCACGGGCGTCCGTGGATCGCTCGAAACAAGTTTGAGACGGCCCCGGCTTTCCGGCCGCAGCACGACGGCGCGGCATGCGTAGCTATCCGCATATGGACGCCGGAAGGGCATCAGATACGGCGTCGCGGTGAGCGGAGCCGCGTGAAAGATGAGCTGCACGTCAGGCAGGGCGACGTCCGGCCGGCTCTTGAGGAATGCCATCTGCCCGGTCGGCAGGTCGGCGGCGACGCCTTTGCCGAACAGATAGGCTCTCGCCAGTGCCGGCACGATGCGGTCGAACCGCATCGCCCGGTGGAACGGGCCCGGTTCCTTGCGCAGATAGGCGATGGTCGCCGAGATGTGGTCTTGCAGATTCTTGCCGACGCCAGACAGCGCGACTTTGACGCCGATATCGTGCGCGCTCAACTCTTCCGGATCCCCGATCCCGGACAGCATCAGGAGCTGCGGCGAATTGATGACCCCGCCGCAGAGAATCACCTCACGCTCGGCCCGCGCCGTGACGGTTCGCCCGTGGCGAAAATATTCGACGCCGTTCGTTCGCGTCCCGTCGAACAACAGCCGTGTCGCCAACGCGCGGACTTCGACGGTCAAATTTTTCCGGGCGAGCGCCGGGCGCAAATAGGCATCCGCCGCGCTGCACCGGCGTCCGTTCCGCACCGTCATCTGCGGGACCGCAAAGCCTTCCTGCCGGGCGCCGTTATAGTCCGGGGTCGCGGTATATCCGGCGGCCAGTCCGGAGGCCGCGAAGGCGTCGACCAGTGGATCGGAAAACGGCACGTCTGCGTCGCCAGCGGGCCGTCGTCGCCGCGATAAGGGCTTGAGCCCTCCTGCCAGGATTCCTGGCGCCGGAAATACGGGAGCACGTCGTCGTAGGACCATCCGGTAAGCCCGGCGGCTGCCCAGCGGTCGTAGTCGCCGGGATGGCCGCGCACATAGGCCATGGCGTGGATCGAAGACAAGCCGCCGATGACCCGTCCGCGCGCGCATTCAAGGCCGCGCCCGTCCGTCGTCGTCTCCGGCTCGGCGAAATACATCCAATCGTGCTTGCGGTTGCGCAGCAGGTATGGCCAGCCGGCCGGTATCTTTATCCAGGGATCGTGGTCCCAGCCGCCGGCTTCGAGCAGCAAAAATCGCGTGCTGCCATCCTCGGTCAGTCGGCCGGCGAGGGTACAGCCGGCCGAGCCCGCCCCGACGATGATGATGTCGTAGCTTCTATCTTTCGGCATCCGGCGTCAGCGCTTGGCTCCAAAGCTCCGTGCCAGGAATTCGCCGCCGTGGCGAAGCCCCTCGGGGTCGATGCCGTGGCCGAGACCGGCGGACAAATGCCATTCGGCCGGCACGCCGAGCGCGGCGAGTTCTTGCGTCGCCTGGAAAAGCGCCTGCAATGGGATGAGTTCGTCGCCGTCGCCGTGGATCAGCAGCACCGGCGGACGCGATCGGATCTCAGCAGCGACGGCTTCCGGGTTATCGTCCGCCGGAAGCACCAACAGCCCGGAATAGCCGACGATCGCCGCCGGCGGGACCGCCCGGCGCAGGCCGACATGCAGCGCCATCATGGTTCCCTGGCTAAAGCCAACGAGCGCCAGCGCCGAGGGCGGCAAGCTGTGACGGGCAAGTTCCGCGTCGATAAAACGGTCCAACATTGGCGCCGCCTTGTTGACGCCGACCCAACGTTCGTTTGGATCGCGGAAGGTGAGCGCAAACCACTGCCTGCCGACCGGCGCCTGTCCGCACGGCTCGGGCGCATGCGGCGATACGAACGCCGCGTGCGGCAAGGATGGTTGCCAAACTTTGCCGATCTCGATGAGATCGTTGCCGTCGGCGCCGTAGCCATGAAGGAAAACGACAAGCTGTCGCGGGGTCCCGGAGCGCGGCGATAGCCGCGGACCATCAAGCTCAGCGGCCATTCGTATTCCCGTCGGCTTGTCCTGCGCCGCGCACTACGCGTGCGGCGCAATCAGAGATTCGCGATACACATTTCTGCTTTAGCCGGGGCGGCAACGGCCTGTCTACGCCAGAATGCGGCGCGGACCGCCATCATTGAGATTAAACCCTCCCTGGACGAATATACCATACCCCCCTATACTAAGAGCCGAAAAGGAAAACGCGATGACACATACCATCCGTGAGAAAACCAAGCTCTTGGCACGTGTGCGGCGCATCCGCGGACAAGTTGAAGCCATCGAGCGTGCCCTTGAGGCGGAGCTTGGCTGCGCCGACGTGCTGCAAGTGATCGCCTCGGTCCGGGGCGCGGTCAACGGACTGATGGCCGAGGTGTTCGAGGACCACGTCCGCAATCACGTCTTCGCGCCGGCGCTTGCCGTCAACGAGCGCGCCGAAGGAGCGGAGGATCTGATGGAGGTCGTGCGCACCTATCTGAAGTGAGCGCGTCGGAAGAGAAGGGAAGGGCCGATCATGGCGCAGACTGTTTGGAGCGACCACAACCACGTCTTCCTCGGCGAGCGCCACGAGATGAACGAGCGGCGCACGTGGCTGGTGATCTGGCTCTGCGGAGCCATGATGATTGCGGAGATTGTCGGCGGTCTGCTGTTCGGCTCGATCGCGCTCGTCGCCGATGGTTTGCACATGAGTACGCACGCCGGTGCGCTGCTGCTCGCGGCGCTCGCTTACACCTATGCCCGTAAGCGCGCCGACGATCCGAACTTTACGTTTGGCACCGGCAAGTTCGGCGATCTCGCCGGCTTCACCAGCGCCGTCATCCTCGCGATGATCGCGCTGCTCATCGCCTACGAATCCGTCAGCCGTCTTTTTGCGCCCGTCGCGATCCATTTTGCCGAAGCGATCCCGATTGCCTGTCTCGGCCTGGCCGTGAACATTGCAAGTGCCTGGCTCCTGAGCGGCGGCGGCGGGCATCATCACGGCGACAGTCGCGGCCACGCGCATGAGGGCCACGACCATGACGAGGCGCATCGCATTACGACCGCCACCGGGGTCGTCGTCCTCGAAGCATTCGAGGACGGCGTGCCGCCACGTTTCCGCCTCCGCGCCGAAGCCGGTCCCGCTTTAACGGCTCAAGCAGCGTCGGTCGAAACCGTGCGTCCTGATGGCACGCGGCAACGTTTTGCGATGGAGGATCGAGGCGGCTATCTGGAATCGGTCGAAGAGGCTCCCGAGCCGCACGCGTTCACTGCACATGTGCGGATGGGCCAGCAGGATTATCCCGTCGTTTTCGAGGAGCACGAGCACGCGCACGAATCGGCGGGCCGCGACAACAATATGCGCGCCGCAATTGTCCACGTTATGGCCGATGCCGCAGTGTCGGTCCTTGTCATCATGGGCCTGTTGCTCGCCCGCACCTTCGGCTGGCTCTGGATGGACCCGCTGATGGGCATTATCGGCGCCGCCGTCATCGCCAGCTGGTCTTATCGCCTGATCCTCGATACTGCCGCGATCCTGCTCGATATGAACCCCGACCGGCGGATGGCGAGCAATCTGAGGGAAGCCGTTGAGAGCGACGGCGACCAGATCGCCGATCTCCATCTTTGGCGCTTGGGGCCGGGGCATCTGGGAGCGATTATTTCAGTCATCACCCCGCAAGCGCGTGAGGCGGAGTACTATCGCGCCCGGCTCGCTCGCTTTAAGTCGCTCTCACATCTCACTGTCGAGGTTTTGCATAAATCCTGATTGCGGGCCCGAATCCGCAACGCCGCGCTTTCCCCGACCGTCACACCGGCCACGGGTAACGTGCCGAAAGTTCCTGATAGAGTGGCTGGTCGGCGCGGCCGACTATTCCGCAATGACCTGGCCTTTCGCGGTGTCCGCGTGATACTCGCCGATGAAGTCATAGCGACCGGGCGCGAGCGGGCCGATGTGCACCACGCCCTGCGCATTGCCGGAGATCACTTTTTCGACCCTCAGGGCCGTCGAATCGAATTCTTCGGAAAGCGGATCGGTGTTGACGACCGTCAGCGATATTCTCTTACCGGCAGGAACGTGAATTTCTGACGGCTCGAAGCGGTGACTGCGAATTGTCACGGTGGTCGAATACGCTTCTTCCGCGCGCACGTCACACACCGCGGCAATCTGAGCCGCGATGACCAGGAAAATCGATGCGCGCGTCGCGATCGACATTAGTCGGCTTGCTTGCTCGGAAAATGGAAAGTCCAGCTCTCCGTGAACGGTTGCCACCAGTCCGGCACGCCGGTTGCCTTGTCGACGTGACGGAGAAACCCGGCCTTGGACGGCGGTTCAAATTGGTACGTAAGACGATAATCGCCGTCGCCCATGAGCGCGACATTGTTGGCGTAATGCGGACCGTCGTCCGCAGTCATGGGTATGAGCCTTCCCGTCTTCTTGAAGTTCGTGCCCACCTTCTCGATCGTGTAGGAGATTGTCAGGTAGGGAATCCACTCGTCCTCCTTGAATCCGTGCTTGTCGTCCTTGGTCGCGTGCACGTCGATTTCAAGGTGAACAGCACCCGGACCCATATCCATTCCCTTGGTCATCGGCGCCATTTCAATGCCGAGCAGATAGTGCGGAACGAGTTGCATGTTGTTGTTCACGATCGGCTCGCCGACGTAGAATTCCCCCGCTGCGGCCGGTAGAGCGGCCAATACAAGAGCGCCCGATACGACAAGCAGAGCCGCGCGAATTGTTCGTCCCATGGTGTTTCTCCTTTGCTATCGCGGCGCAGGCACCCCCTTTTCGAAAGAGCGCTTCGTCATCGATCTAAAACTGCGCGTGAAATCGGCCGGCAAAGACATTCGCCGGCCCTCGATCGGCATTGTAACCGGGATGAGCGATGAACTGATAATCGAACGTGACTTTCGTCGATGATGTGATCGCATAGCTGTAATAGGCCTCGACGATCTGCTCGATGCCATAGTTGGTCAGCGATCCATCTCCGATAAGAATGCCCGTTCCTCCGGCGGACAAATAGGCGATGTGCGCCGGCGCCAGCCCGTTGAGGACGCCGGCAATGCCGATGGTGTCATCGGAGCGTCCCCATGGCTTGCCGCCGATCGAGGCGCCGGCCTGAACGGTACGGTCGACATCGGTGAAGTCCCACGGCTCGATGTCGCCGTCGGCCCAGCCGGCGCGGGCGAACACACCGACGGTTTCGCTGAATTGTTGCTCCAGATTGAGGCTGACGCCGGTTCGGTTTCGATAGCTCCGGTCCGCCGCCAGCGCGTTGCTGGGGTCGCCGAAATTCGGATTGCCGGGTGTTGCAGCGGCCGTGACGGCGTCCTGAAAATTTCCCGCCCGGCCGTGGCTGAGAAACGCGGTGACTTTGAGCTTCCCGGGCTGGCCCCACAATTCGTGACGCTCTTCGATCTCGCCGACATATTGCAGCTGGCTGAATCCCTCGTCGAGCCCATAGGCGGGCGCGTTCATGCCGCCGCCGGCGGGCGTCGCCGACAGGTCGAAGATGCCGCCGCGGAATGTAAAGCGGCCCTGGTACCATTCGGCAGCCGCGGCATAGGAGTAACCCCAGGCGTCGCCGGCATAGTCGAACGTACCGGCATTGATCAGCGTCCAGTTCAGGAAATCGGTTTTTGGATTGTTGGCATATTTGTTGGTGTCGAAGATATCGACAACGGCGAATTTTCCGACCCATAAAACCAGCCGGTTGGCCGTCTGCGAACCGGCGAATTGACTGATGTCGGCGTCGACCTTCTGGGTGTCGCCGCCCAGATCGATCGTTTGCCGCACAAAATAGCGCTGCACCCGGGCGTAAGGATCATCGAATCCGAGCTTGTATGATTCGCCGCTCGGAAATCCCGCCGCGCCGTGAGTATTGGCAAGCCCGAAGCCTTGATCGATTTCCGGGCTCACCCAGAGCTCGGCGCCTTTCCACAAACGTAAACCGGCATAAAGCGTCGCGTCCACGGTTTCGCGCCCTTCTCCACCGCTCGGCAAACTGTTCGGCCCGTTCGGAATGGAAGAACGAAACCCGGGGTAACCCTGCCAGGTGCCGGTTGTCTGGCCGTGGAAATTGACATTGTCGGTGGCCGGCGTCGGCGGCGCTTTGGTGACGAGCGGCCCTCCGACGGGACCGCTATCGGCGAACTGATAGTTCACGCCGGCACGCACCTCCTGCAGCGGGAAATTCGAGGTAAACGGCTGCGCTCCCGCCGAGAACTGGTAGGTTTTATTGCCGTAATCGATAAAGAGATATTCGAGTTTGGCGGTCCAATGCGGCGCAATGGGCGCTTCGACACCGGCGCCGGCCGCCCAGCCGAGGCGCCATACAAACGGCGACTCGCTCGCGCCGGTCGTGAGATTGGTCAGGGTTTGGCGATCATAGGTCCAGGCAAATCCGCCGGTGGCATAGAAAAGCCAATGACCGGGCGCGTAACCGATGCGGCCGCGCACCGTACCGGACGCAAGCACTGCTTCGCTGAAATTTTCCGGGCCGAATGTCGGCGACGTGAAATTTGTGGTGCCGCCGATCGTCAGTCCGGAAAGGTTTGGATAAGCCGGGAACGACGCGTCCACCTCGCCGCCAATGAGAACGCGGTTCGGCAACATGTAATTGTAGCCACCCTGGAAACCTGCCAGGAAGCTTCCCGCCTCGTCGTAGGTGTCGATCGGCTGATAGAGGCTGGTCGAACCGGAAGCGCCGGGCGTCGACCAGTTCGAGGACCCCCAGGCAGCGCCGAGGTGTCCGCCAAAGTAGAAGCCGTTCCAGTTATACGCCGGACCGGTGAAGGGAATCGCCGGCGCTTTGGTCACGATGATGTCGTCGGCGATGGCGCGCTCGGCGGACGCCACGACGATGGCGGCGGCCGAAACAGCCAACCAGAATTTCAGCGACGACACAGTGCACGCCGTGTCTGCGCCCCTCGGACGTGAGAATGCGCGGTTTGACAGAATCCGTGCAAAGTCAGCCATGGCGGCCTCCATCCGTGTGACACTTCGTTCTGTCACCACAGCGGACGTCCGCCCCGCACGCGCGCCCCGCACGCCGGAAGGAGTGACTTCGTTCAGGCAGGTCTCCTGGCTCGCGGGTCGCCGCCGTTCTCTGCCTTCCCAGGCCTTGCACCGCAAAGCCCAGTGGCATTTCAGAGAAGGGCTCACCGCCGACAGTTGCGGGGGCAGCTCCGGAATTGATTCGCCGCCGAAACGGCTTGACGCACCGGATTCCCTCTTGGCTGACCAACGCGATCAGCACACCTGAACTACGTAAATTAAGCGAGCGCGCTCCGTTCGTGTCAAGCTGCCCGTTTCCATTTTGTTGAAGACTGTTGCGGTCCGGCCACGTTTTCAATCGCGGCGCTTGCCTCGGGAAATCCATGGCCAGTGTCACCGAAATTGCATTCGTAAAATTTTCTGCCGGCGGGTGAAGCGCGACTGACCGCGGAGATTCACAAAAAATTCAAAGACATTTCGTGCATCTCCGTCCGAACAGATGAAAACATCCGATCAACGGCGGCGTCAACTTATATAGTTTAGAATTAAAGTAGATCGAAACTAATCGACTGATTCCGGAAAGTGGAGTGACGGAGTTTCATCGTCCTCCTGATATTGCGCAGCCGGCGGAATCGAGATTCCAGCGGCTGTTTGCGCCGCTCAAGCGGGTGATCGACAACGGCGCAATGTCGATGCGCCAGAACGACTGCGGTGGCGCCTCGATCGCGTGCACGATGGCCGCGCGAATGATGGTCGCGTGGGTGACGACGATCGATTGTTGGTGATGTGCGTGCTCGCCGCCGAGCCATTCGGCGACCCTCTGCATGAGGCTGAGGATCGACTCTCCGCCGTGCGGCGTCGCCGCCGCATCGCGCAACCATGTGGAGACGGCAGCAGGATCACGGGTATTCACGTCGTCGAAGCTGCGTCCGGTCCAAAGCCCGTAGTCGCAATCGCGCAGCGTCGACAGTGCGATCGCTTTGATTCGGAGCGCTTCGGCTGTCTGCGTGTCCGCAGCTCCGGGCTCATCCAATATCGGTCGGCGTCCGGCAAATGCCCGGCAAGCGCCGCAGCGCGCGTCCTGCCCATGTCGTCAATCGGCTCATTCGACGGAAAGGCAACCTTGCGCACGGCATCGGTTGACGCGTGACACACCAGAATGAGGCGCGCGGTCACTGTGCGCGCCGCCTATTGCGGCGCTGCGAGACGGCAGCATCCGCTGGCGCCGATCACGTCCGCTGCCTGCTCCCGGAGAAAGATTCCTGGTTCAAGGCGCCGCACAGCAGGCCCATCGCCGCCCACATGATGAATTGGGCGCCAACGGATGCGACGCGGAATTTCCACAACACCACCGCCGGAAACTGGTCCGGAACTTCGTTTATGGTGGGGAGCAGAAACCCGGCGACGACGACGAGCACGATGTAGGACGCGGATATCAAAAGAATGGCGTTCCATTCTCCAAATCGCGGAACAAACAAACGTTTGGGGGCGGCCGATCCGACTATGGCCGCGAGCGAAATCGCGATCATGATGAAATAGAGCGCGGTGCGCATCCCGATCGTCTCCGGCTCTCCGACCGAGGGCGGATTTGCCGGATATTTCAGGTTGGGCACGAGATAGATCGCGATAAAGCCGGTCGCCGCCAACAGCGCCGCGACGCCCTGCGGCGTGAGCATGCCGGGGACCCTCCCATAGGCGAAGGCGAAGGCCAGACCGAACAGGCCGCCGAAGGCGGTGCTATAGACGATGACCGCCACGAACAGTCCGATGCCCGCCTGCGCCGGGCGGCTGACGAGCTCGGGCTCGTCCTCATCGGACATTTTCATGCCTTTAGCCTTACCGGCCTCGGCCCTGGCTTCGTCCAATTGCGTCTCGAAGGCGATCGTGCGGTCGACTTGCGGCTCGCCAAAGACTTTCAGAAAGCCGAAGGAGAGCAGGCCCGCGACAATGCCGACAAGCATCCCGCGGACGAGAAGCCTCCCAACCATGGCAATGGCTCCTGTCAGTCAGTGACAGGGAAAACCGAGGAGGTGCCGTCCGTCGTGCACGAATTCATGCACGTACTTGCCGCTGATGAGCGAAGTCGCGCCCTGTTCCGCGCCGACGAAATAGATCGCCAGCAGTAGAATGAGCCCGGCGAAAATCGCCCAGGGAAGCCATTCGCGGAGCGGTATCGTCGCGACCGGGAATGCCGGTGTGAACGTGGTGCTTGTCATCTGATCCCCCTGGGATTGCGCGTCCCGTTAGAGTGCTGCCGATCACGAAGAGGGTCTGGCTCTCGACTCGATACGAATCACGGGTCGAATACAGCGGCGCGACCGCGCCGGATTTTCACCGGCTTCCTCGTCTCGCGAAGACAGGCGCAGCATAAGGAGACGCTTGCCGCGTTGTCAACCAATCGGTCGGCGTCGCGGCGCACGGCCGTTACAGCTTCTGTGAAATGCCCGCATAGAAGCCGCGCCGCGCACCGTATTGCGGCGCAAAGACCCCAATGCCGCTGCCGTCGCGAAGCTCGTAGATTTTATCGAACAGGTTGACGACATCGAAACGCAGGGTGACGGGCTTGGCGTCAGGCGACCATTTGAATTCCCGGGCCACGCCGGCATTCACCACGACGTAAGGCGGAGTGTGATCCTCATTGGCAAAGCCCGAGCGCTGGCCGCTGCCATAGAGCAGGTTGGTGGTGAACAGGTTGCCGCTCCAGCGATACGATGCACCGGCCGAGCCGGTCATGAGTTGCATGTCGTCGGTGTAGTGCCAATTGGTCAGCAGGTAGTTGTAAGTCGCGGCATCGATGAGATACTGGTTCGACTCCACGTCGATGGCTCTGGTTATGTTGAAAGAAAAGTTCGCATAGGCGGTGAAATTGCCGTTTTTGTACTTGGTTTTGAATTCGGCGCCTTCACTGTATCCCCGCGCATAATTGAACTGCGTCAGGACCACGGCCTGGCCGAACTGGCCGTCATCGATCATATCCCGCGCGTCCTTGTAATAAGCGTCGATGCCCATGGTCAGGCCGGGAAGCACGGTCTGGTCCACGCCGACATCGTAGTAGTTCGAGCGTTCCGGCTTCACCGGATCGTTCAACGGCACCTCCGGCTGGTTGGTGGTGTTGGTGAACAGGGCGATGTTGGATTGCGTGGCCTGCGCCTGGTAAGGCGGCGTGAAATACCGCGCATAGCCGGCGTGAATGCTGGTGCCTGCGACCGGCTTGTAAACCAGCACGAACCGCGGGCTGAACTGGTTTGCATCGACAAACTGATAGAGCTGATCGAACCGCAGCCCCACGTTAAGGGTGAGCTCTTTTGTCAGTTTCCATTCGTCCTGAACGTAGGTGCCGATGTTCCAGCCGGTTTTTGAATTTTCGTCGTCGATATTGAAAGGTGTCGGCGAAATTGCGCCGCTGACCGGATCGACCGGCAGGACGGTGGAGATATTGCTGACATTGGTATGCTCTTCGCTGACGGCTAGGCCCGCCCGCAACGTGTGGCGGTCG
>Ga0302326_10024608_pt1 | contig 12230 bp, 16 predicted proteins | sample Palsa_T0_3_FD_202264 | JGI IMG/M metagenome (GOLD analysis project Ga0302326, IMG submission 202264) | Peat permafrost microbial communities from Stordalen Mire near Abisko, Sweden - Palsa_T0_3 | ecosystem: Environmental > Terrestrial > Soil > Palsa > Peat permafrost | place: Sweden: Abisko...
GAGGGTTCAGGCTGGTCTGTGTCGGGCGTCTACCAGTCGTTCTCTACCAAGGCAGACTTCAGTCCGGAGAGCCCCGTCTACGCCCTGGTCGCGGAGGCAGTCTGAAGCATGCGGATTTTCTGAGCTCTGCTCATGCCCTTAATCCGAATCTCTCGCCTGAGAGCGGCAGAACGGTCGGCGCAGAGTTCCTGGTAGACGAGCGTCACAGGCCTGCGGCTGCTCGTGAACTTTGACCCGGTCCCAAGGTTGTGCTGCCGGAGTCTCCGCTCGATGTCCACGGTGCAACCGGTGTACAGCTCTCCGGTCCTGCACCTGACGACGTAGACCCTCCAGGCACGCCCCACCCAAGAAGATAAGAACCATGACGATAAATCGTTGTCATTGGCCAACGCGAACAAGCAGTCCGAGATGCGCTGCCCCGGATGCAAGAGGGCCTCCTTGAGCAGAAAGGATGAGGGAGTGTCTTGCTCCACCTGTGGCTACCGGCTCACGCCCGGGGAAGAGACACGCTACAGGCTCTACGAGCTCCTGAAGTGAGCATAATCCTCCGCGCATCGCTCATTTTGCGTTCAGGCTGGTCCCGTGTACGACCCGCATGCACGCGTTCATGACGTACGGGATGCCTGAGTCGTCCAGGATTTTCTTGGCCTCGTCGTTCTGTAGGCCCGCCTGAGCCCAGAAGACGTACTTCTTCCCGCTCCTCTTTGAGAGCGCCACGACCTGCCGCGCTATCTCCGGGAGCTCTTCGCTGGGCCGGAAGACCTCGACCACATCTACCTTGGAGGCGATGTCATCAGGCAGAGAGAGGAGGTCCGGGAAGGACTTCTCCCCGAATATCTCGGCCGCGGTGGGGTTTATCGGCACTATCGCATAGCCGTGGTCCTTCAGGTACTGCGGTACTGAGTGGGCGTCTTTCTCCTCGTTCTTCGAGGCCCCCACCACTGCTATCACCTTGCTGTTCCTGATGACTTCGTGCGGAGAGATCGTGGCGTTTGTCGTGGTTCTCACAACGTTATTGTTGTCCCGGGCCTGCTCACTTGGTTACCAGGGTGATGATGTCCTCGTCCATCAGCGTGTGGGTGATGCCGACCCTCTGGCCCCCGAACTTTGCGCTCTTGCCCCAGATCAGGGCGTAGCGGAATTCGTCCTTTATGTTCCTGTGGACCTTGTTGCAGATCTCCAGCACGCTCGACCCGTTCCTCACTATCATGGGCTCTACAAAGTCGGTCTCTCCCGTCCTCCTGCGCATGTATATCCTCACAAAGTCGAGCCTCTTGTAAATCTCTTCCTTCAGGGCGGCTATGTTGATGTTGCTCTCTGCCGAGACCGGGACGAACTTGTACGAAAGCTTCGAGGTCAGTTCGTTGGTGAACCCTGCGTTTACGAGGTCTATCTTGTTCATGATGGTGAGGGACGGAACGTAGACCCTGCTGCCCATGATGACGTCGATCAGCTGCTCGTCCGATATGTCCTCCCGTATGACGACCCGCGCGCTCATCATCCCGTAGACGCGGAGCATCTCCTTGACCAGCTGTTCGGTGATCTTGGTCAGCCTGACCGTCGCGGTGACCGCTATCCCTCCGGAGGTCGTCGGCTCGATGACCACGTTCGGGGGCCTCTCGTCGACCCTGATGCCCGTGCTCCTAAGCTCCTTCTCCAGGAGCGCCCTTGCCTCTGGCTGGAAGACGTCTACAACGAACAGCACGAGGTCGGCGCTCCTCGCGACCGCCAGCACCCTCTTGCCGAGCCCCTTGCCGGACGAAGCGCCTTGGATGATTCCTGGAAGGTCAAGCACCTGGATCCTCGCTCCCTTGTGCTCCAGGAGCCCCGGGACGACGTCCAGCGTCGTGAACTGGTAGGCTGCTACCTTTGACTTTGCGTTCGTCAGCCTGTTGAGCAGGGTGGACTTTCCGACGCTGGGAAGCCCGATCAATACCACCGTCCCGTCTCCCGATTTCTTGACGTCGTAGCCTACCGCGCTGCCGGAACGGCGGTTCCTCTGGTCTTCCTGTTCCTGCTTCAGCCTGGATAGCTTGGCCCTGAGGAGACCTATGTGGTGCTCGGTCTTCTTGTTGACCTGCGTCCTGTGCATGTCGTCCTCTATCTTCTTGATCTTCTCCGGTATACCCAAAATCTCTCCTCCTGTGCCTTCAGAAACTGCAAATACCCTCTCTAACTTAAATGTTCAAGCCTGGCAGCGATAATCGCTGCCTTTGATCTGCGAGCGCTGCCGAGCGGGAGAGATGGTCGAATACGAGAAGAAGATCTCTACGGGAACGAAGCAGACATCCCTGATGGGGAGGAAGTGCGACCGGTGCGGCTACACTCAGCTCGACAACGACGACGACGTTTGGGCGGCCGCCGGCCTGTGACCAAGCCGCCGACGGGTCACACATAGTCCGCCCTGTCTACGACGTTCTTCAAGGCCTCCCCTCTGGCGAACCTCAGCACGTTGTCCACAGCGTTGTCCAGCGGCGCCCCGTGCGCCACGGCGCTCGGACCCGCGACATGAGGCGTCCCTATGAAGTTCTCCAGTCCGAAGAACGGCAGGTCAGGGGGGATCGCTTCCTTTCCGTCCTTCAGCCACCAGACATCGGTAGTGTACACGAAGCTCTTGTTCCGGAGCAGGTGAGCATAGACCGCTTCCTGGTCGACTATCTCGGCCCTCGCCACATTGACGAGTATGGCGTCCTTCTTCATCATCCCGAGCTGTGCCTCCCCGATCATCTTCCTCGTGGAATTCGTCAGCGGAAGGGCCAGCACGACCACGTCTGACTCGCTGAGTATTTCTTTCAGTCCGAGTTCCCCGCTCAGGGCAGTGACGCCCTTGTCGTCTACCACCTTCCTCGAGAACGCCCTGACCTTCATCCCGAACGCAGCCCCGACCTTTGCGACGGAGCTGCCTATCCCGCCGTACCCCATCACGCCCAGGACCCGCCCCCTGAGCACGACGACCTCCTTCCCCAGCTCCAGCGGGGACTTCAACCCGTACTCCTCTGGAGCAGCGTTGAACTTCACTATCCTCTTTGCCGCAGCGAGGAGCAGACCCCACGCATATTCCCCGACTTCCTGTGAATAGCCTCCTGCATTGCTGCTGATTATTACGTCCGGCGGGAGGTCCCGGAAGGGTATGTGGTTCACTCCCGCGAGCGCCGACTGGACAAACGACAGTCTAGTCATCTTCGCCACCATTGGGATGGTCAGTTCCTTCGGCCAGAAGTGTACCAGGATACAGTCGACAGAAGGAAGGAGTGCCTCGACATCTTCCTTGCCCATTTCCCTGAGAAAGTGCAGCTTCGCGGACCCTGCCAGCTCTGCAAGGTCCTCCTTGGCAAATGGGCCCGCCACAAGGATGTTCTTCAACGGGAAACGCGGGATGGATAGTCTCTATTCAAACCGTTCGAAACACCAAAACCCATTAATCGAAGAAGAGCGCGTACGACCCGTTGGCCAAGAGGTCTTTCACGATTGACACCGGGAAGGAGAAGATCGAGGTCGAGGGTCACGAGCACAAGAACGTCGCCATCAAGTACCTCATGAAGAGAAGGAGGAGCCTGCTCTCTACGAAGGACCCGGCGAAGGTCGAACTGCTCTTCGCGGAGCTGCCTCTTCAGGTCAGCATAATCGGGAAGCAGCTTACCAGGAGCTACAGGGTCGCATGGGAGAAGACGGGTACGGGCGAGTTCTCCGGCGCCCGTTTTACGTTCACGATGGAAGAAGCCTGACGGCGGATGAGAGAGGACGCCAGAAGAAGAAGCGAGCGACGATGAGTTCAAAGCCGTAGTCGTCGCGACAATCCTGGACTCCAACCCGGAGCGCGCGCTGGATTTACTGTGCGAACACTACAGGGTCGAAAGACCCAAACTCGGCGTTGGCGTTGTCAAGGGACGCTCGAAGGGAGTGCTGGCGGTCTACTCCTCTGGCAGGAAGGAGATATTGGCTGCGAAACGCGAGTATCTCTACGACCCCTTTACCATACTCCACGAGTTCTACCACCACCTGCGTCAGTTCGCCGGACAACACAGGGGGACTGAGAAGTACGCGGACAGGTTCGCCATCGATTTCATCAGGGCGTATCACAGGGTGGCGGAAAAGCTTCTTGCCGAGTCCTCGCGCAGAGCGCACTAAGGCGGGGCCTGGCCGCCCTTCATCGCGCCGATGTCTTCCTTGAGCTCGGAGGTCCCTTTGGGTCGGGAGAACCTGCCATAGAAGTATCCAAGAAGGAATCCGAACAGTAATGCGCTTATCAGGCCTACGCCTATCCCAGAGAGATAGCTCCCGATCCCGTACTGGAGGTTGCCGGCGCCTCCGATGACGCTGATGAGCAGCCACAGGATGATTCCGACCAGGATCCCCTTAATCGTGGAGCTGCCGCCAGGAATCCTCTCGAAGAGGCGCCCGTAGACTGCGCCTATGATGAGTCCTCCTATTATTCCGCCTATCGTCGCGACTACTGGCGCGGCGATCAGGGCGATCCCGTAGAGCTGCTCAGGTGTAAAAGACGTGTTTGCAGGCATGTTCTTCGTGATGGCTGCGATAATGGTGCTCTTTTCCGACAGGACAGTGAAATAACTCAGGATTGCGAGCACGATGCCGTACAGTATACCTGCGACTAATCCCGCCTTCACCCCGTCGACAGTATTTCCCAAATCCCTGTGCCTGTCGCGGCAGCAAAGGCCGCCTCTCTTAAAATTTCGTGCCGCCGGCGTGCGTTCGCGTTTTTCTTACTTCTTTGACCACTTGATGGCCCAGTCACCGAACTCCGCGAGTATCCCCTTGAGCTCCTGTCCCTTCTCGGTGAGAGTGTACTCGACCCGCGGCGGACTTTCCGGATAGACCTTCCTCGAGACAACGCCCTGCCTGTCAAGCTCGCCAAGCCTCTCGGCCAGGCTGGTGGCGCTTATCCCCTCTATCCTGCGCTTGAGCTCGTTGAACCTCGCCGGCTCCTGTAGCCCCAGTGCATGAATCACCGGGAGAGTCCAGACCTTCGTCAGCTCGTTCCAGGACCCGTGGATGACCTTGCACGAATCGAGGACTTCCTGGTTAATTTGTACAGACTTGCTCAAGTCAGGATTACCTACTTAGCGCTGCAAGACTACTAGATATATAAATAAGACCGGGGGCTCAATACAAGCGAAACTAGTTGCGAAACGTCCACAGGGACCCGTTCAACAGTTTGGATATCGGGCAGAGGGACATGGAGGTCATGCAGTTCATCGCGGAAGAAGGTCTCCTCGGGTTCACCTTTGAAGGCCTCAAGCGCAGGCTGGGGACTCATCCTGAGACGCTTTCAAGGATACTCGACAGGCTGGAAGAGCAGAGTGTACTCGAGAAGGGCGACAGAGGGTACCGCGTCACCCAGAAGGGGAGGGAGGTCACCGGGCTGAGGCAGCTGTCCGCGGCCGAGTCGAGGGTGACTTTGCTCAAGACGCTCCTTCCGCACGTCGAGAACCCACAGGAGGCGGTCCTGCAGCTCAGAGGGCGGTGGTTCGGCCCACTCCGCTGGCTCGGTTACTCAGAAGACGAGAAAGGCACCGACATGAAGTGGATAACGGAAGACGGTAGCATCCAGGTAGATGCGATCTTCTCCAACGGGGAACTCACAATCGAGGGCAAGGTAAGGGAAGGCAAGGACCTCACCGATGCGATCAAGGCAGCGCACCAGCTGGTCGGGTACATCTCGAAGGTCTACCCCACTCCCTCCGGCCAGAGAGTCGCGTACTACAGCCTGAACGACCGGTTCATCGTCCCAAACTGATGTGACCGGGTCTGGGGAATCCCAGTCAACAAGTACCCCCCTGTTCTATTACACTCCAGACACCAAATGAGCAGCCTAAGTTCAACTGAAATACTGCAGACGCTTTCCAGCGCAATCCAGCAGGTCGCAGAAAGCGCAAGCCCTTCCGTCGTGAGCATCAGCTCTGACGGAGGAAACGGGACGGGGGTCGTGTGGGACGACCAGGGACACATCGTGACCGCGTACCACGTGGTCCGGCACCTTGAGGAAGTCGAGGTGAGTTCCGACAGCGGGGAGACCTTCACGGCCAAGGTCGTGGGCCGCGACAGGAGTTCTGACATAGCCCTCCTCAAGGTCGACGCCAAGCTTCAGCCGATCCAGAAGGGAGATTCAGAGTCACTGAAGGTCGGCCAGTTCGTCCTCGCGCTCGCGAACCCGTTCGGTTCGAAGGCTAGCGCCACGTCCGGGATCATAACCGGAGTGAAGCGCAACATCGGCGGCTGGTGGGGAGTCCAGATCGACGAAGCGATAGTCACCGACGCACGCGTCAACCCAGGGTACTCTGGAGGACCGCTCGTCGACGCATCGGGCAAGATGATCGGCATGAACGTGGCCCTGATCTCTTCGAGAGGGATCGCGATACCCGTCGCCAAGGTGTCGGAAGTGGTCGGGAGGATAGCTTCCGGGTCACCCGTGGGAAGAGCGTACCTTGGGATAGTCTCCAACCCGGTCCCGCTGCCTGAGCAGGCTACGAAGCAGCTTCAGGTCAAGCAGGACTACGGATTGCTCGTCCTGTCGGTAGAGGTGGGAAGCCCGGCGGACAAGGCAGGGCTGGTGCTCGGGGATGTACTCCTCGGGTTCGGCGGGAACACCGTAGGCGGACTCCGCGACCTCACCAGGTTGCTGACACAGGACGCGGTCGGGAAGACGGTCAAGCTGCAGTTGCTGCGCGGTGGAAAGCTCGAAGAGCTCCCCATCACGCCCGGTGCGGCTGCCCAGGAGAGCGACTAGGATGTCGGAGCCCGGAGGACCAAGGCCGGGACCTTCCATCCCCGAACCAGGCCCGATAGTAAGGCCACCGTGGTGACAAACAAAGCATGACCCTAACAGCACTGGAAAGCCAGGTAACCAGCGCGGTCGAGAAGCTTAGCGAGAGCGTGGTGGGGATTGACAGCACCAAGCTCACGAGAGACTACCGGTACGGACTGGTGCCCATAGAAGGGCAGGGCTCAGGAGTCATCATAGACTCCAACGGCACCATAGTCACCAACCACCACGTGATCGACGACGCTGCAAAGGTCCAGGTCAACCTCAAGGACGGCCGGACCTTCGTAGGCGAAGTCATCGGGTCTGACCCCGCGACAGACGTCGCTCTCGTGAAAGTCAACGCCGAAGACCTTCCGTACGCGACGCTAGGCGACTCAGAGTCGCTGAAAGTAGGCCAGTTCGCACTGGCGATCGGGAACGCCCTCGGACTGCCAGGAGCACCAACGGTCTCACTGGGAGTCATAAGCGCCCTGGGGAGACCGCTGCCCGGGACCGACTTCGTCATAGAAGGCCTCGTCCAGACAGACGCGGCGATCAACCCCGGAAACAGCGGAGGCCCGCTGGCCGACCTGGACGGACGCGTCATAGGAATGAACACGGCCATGATCCCCTTCGCCCAGGGAGTAGGCTTCGCGATCCCGTCAGAGACCATCAAGAGGGTGATCGAGCAGATCACAAAGCAGGGACGCGTCATCCGGCCGTGGCTCGGGATATCCGGCTTCGACGTCAACCGCTCCGTGGCTAGGCGCTACGGCCTCTCAGTGGAGTCTGGAGTGCTCCTTGCAGAGGTCCTGAGGGACGGGCCTTCGTACCGCGCGGGTCTGCGAGAGGGTGACATAGTAGTCGGCATCGGAGAGAGCAAGGTGCAGGACATGAAAGGCCTCGTGACCTCCCTCTCCAAGTCCACCATCGGCGAAGAGGTGACCGTCGGGTTCGTGAGGACCGGCACGACTTACGAGACCAACCTGAGGCTCGCCGAGAGCCCGATGCCCGTAGCACCGAGAAGAAGATAGAGAGAACGCGGATGAAGCCCGTTATTTAGGGCCGACGCTCACACGCCTTCTTCCCAACAGGAACCCTCCAGCTACTATCAGGACTCCGACGATGGCTGCCACGACGCCCTGGTAGATCCAGGTAGGGTTGTTGTACATGAACGAGCTGTTGGGGCCGACGATTCCCATGCCTTGCAGTACGAACACGACGCCCGCGAGCAGCAGTAGCACACCAAGGACGATCAGAAGCACGGGGACGGGCTTCAACAGCTCTCAAACGGCACTCCGCCTACTTATTTCTTCCAGGGCAGTCCATCCAGCAACTGACCGGACGGGTCAAACGGACCATTCTCACGTTAAATAAGTGTCAGATTGAGGTCACGGGTCTTGAAGGCGGGCCTACGCACTCCCCTCGTGTCTAAGAAGATCGGCCTGTTTCCCGAGTCGGCCATCAGGGACATGTCTGAGCTCGCCGACGAGATAGGGGCAGTCAACCTCGCCCAGGGCTCACCGGACTTTCCGGCACCAGTCTCAGTCAAGCGGGCCGGGGCGAAGGCGATCAACGACGATCATAATCAATACGAGATAACAATCGGCTATCCTAAGCTCCGCGAAGCCATCGCCGCCAAGATGAAGCAGTTCAACCGAATAACCGCCGACCCTGACGAGAACGTGACGGTAGTCTGCGGTTCGACAGAGGGCATAGCCGACGCCATGATGGCGCTTACAGACCCTGGAGACGGAGTCATCATTCCTGAGCCCTTCTACGAGAATTACATCCCTTCCACGATACTCTCCGGAGCGCGGGCGACCCATTTCAGGATGAGAGAGCCCGACTTCCGGCTCGCAGAAGAGGACCTGAAGAGGGCCTTCAGCACCAGGCCCAAGGCGATACTGCTGAACACTCCCAACAACCCTACCGGGAGGGTGTTTTCGAAGGAGGAGCTGAGGGTCGTCGCGGACCTGTGCGAGGACTACAACGTGGTCGCGATAACGGACGAGATATACGAGTACATCGTCTATGACGGCAAGCAGCACGTCAGCCTCGCCTCCATCGGGGACATGAACGAGAGGACGGTCACGATATCGGGGCTCTCAAAGACCTTCAGCATCACCGGATGGCGGCTCGGATACGTCGTCGCCGAGAAGAGCCTTACCAAGGCGATCAGGATGGTACACGACTACTCGACAGTCTGCGCTCCCACGCCCCTGCAGAGGGCCGCCACTGTCGCGATGCAGCTGCCGGACTCATACTACCGGTCTCTGGCCAAGACCTACGACAAAAAGAGGATGTTCCTGCTGACGGCACTGGAGGAGCTGGGGTTCGAATGCCCGAGACCCGAGGGCGCTTACTACATCTTCGCAGACTTCAAGGAGCTGAGCAAGCTGGACGACTACGAATTCGCCGCGGACTTCGCCAGGACGGTCGGAGTCGCAGTGGTTCCCGGCTCGAGCTTCTATGCCAACAGGGAGGGGGGCAAGAGCAGGGTGCGCTTCACGTTCACAAAGAAGGACAAGACGTTGCAGGAGGCCGTTAAGCGGATGCGGAAGAAGCTCACCTGAGCTTTTTCTCCGAAATATCAAGGATCCTCTTCCAGAACTTCTCAGGCACGGGCATGACCGAGAGCCTTGATATCCTGACCAGGTCGAAGCCTGCAAAAGCAGGGTCTGATTTGATCTCAGAGAGTGTCACTGGCCTTACAAGCTTCCTTTCCGGACGGACCTCGACCACGACGAGCCTATCCTCCTCGCTGTTGGGGTCGTGATAGGCGTCGCTGACCGCCTCCATCAGGCCGACGGCGCTCTTCTCGTCCCCTGTGTGATAGAAGATTATCTCGTCGCCCTTTCGCACTGTCCTGAGATACTTGAGAGCCAGGTTGTTCTCCACGCCGTCCCAGACGGCGGTCTTGTCGCGCAGAAGGTCGTCAAACGAATAATGGGAAGGCTCTTCCTTGAACAGCCATCTGCCCTTTGGAGCCTGCGGCACGATAGTTCACGCCAGCTCCACGTACTTGCCGGGGTTCATCATGTCGTCCGGGTCGAAGACCGCTTTGATCTCCTTCATCAGCCTGAGCGCTTCCTCGCCGTCATGAGCGAGCAGCTGCTCCCTCAGGAACTTGGGCTTCTGCACGCCCACGCCGTGCTCCCCCGTTACCGAGCCTCCCATTGCGATGGCCCTCCTGCAGATCTCTTCGAAGGCAAGGTTAGCCTTCTCCACGCTCGCCGGGTCTGACTTTTCGTACAGTATCACCGGGTGCACGTTGCCGTCGCCGGCGTGCCCGTTCACCGGTATCTTCATCCCATATGCGGCCGCCACCTCCTTCACCAGCTTGAGATAGTCGCTGAGCCTGTCGATCGGAACGCAGACGTCCTCGACCTGGACACCCGTCGCGAGCGACTTGACCGCCAGGTACGCCATCGACCTGGCCTGATAGAATGATTCCGCCTCCTCCTCGTCCCTCGCGAGCGTGACCTTCAGGGCGCCGCATTCCCTTAGGATCTCCGCAGCAGTCCCTACCTCTCCCTCCTCGACGTCTACGAGCAGGGTAGCTTCCGCCTCCTCAAAGTTCATCTCTAGCTTCTGGTTGAGCGCCTGTATGTTGTCCCGGTCGAGAAATTCGAACAGGTAGGGCAGTATCTTGGAGGACCTCAACCTCTTTATCACCTCGCCTGTCGACTCCCAGTCCCCGAATGTGGCCAGGAACCGCCTCGTCTTGACTGACGGGAGCGGGATTATCTTGAGCCAGGCCTCCGTTATCACGCCGAGCGTCCCTTCGCTCCCGACCATCAGGTGGACAAGGTCGTACCCGGCCCTGTTCTTGGCCAGCGGTTCGCCGAACTGCGTCGCTTTCCCGTTGGCAAGCACCACCCTGAGCGCCATGACCCAGTCCTTCATGGTCCCATATCGGACGCACTTGAGCCCTCCTGAGCCCTCCGCTATCGCCCCTCCCACCGTGCAGATGTAGCTGCTCGCAGGGTCCGGAGGAAAGAAAAATCCGTGCGGTCTGAGTTCCTTGTTCAGGTCTTCGAGGGAAATCCCGGACTGGGCGTGGACGTACCAGTTCACGGTATCGACCTTCAGTACCTTGGCCATGCCCCTCATATCGAGGATTACCCCGCCCTTCGAAACAGCCGCGCCTGTCAGGCTGCTTCCGGCACCCCTTGCCAGTATCGGGAGATTGCTCGCCTTCGCCAGCTGGACTATCCTGACCACCTCTTCCTCAGAGCGTGGCCGGACTATGGCTGTGGGCACCGCTTCATAGTCTGCCATGTCGTGAAGGTAGTCCTCTGCTGCCGCGCCTTCCCAGAAAACGTTCTCTTCTCCGCTGACCTCCTTCAGCCTGTCGATCAGCTTCGGGTCACTGAGCGCCGTCATGTTCGTTCCACCCTGCGCTGGTTATTAAAACCTGAAGCTGTGGATGGCGGGCCCGGCAAGATTTGAACTCGCGGCTTCTAGCTCTGCTCCCCGTTGTTAGGTTAGAAGGCTAGCGCTCTATCCATACTGAGCTACGGGCCCTTCTTAGGACGCCTCGCCGCGATTGACATAAGCATTTGTTACCGGACCCTTGCGACAGCCCCAGCCTGGAACCAATATCGTAAGAGTCCATGTGGAATATCCGCTCCGACCGAAATATTCCGGGCGCCGTTCAGCTTGAATCCTTTTAATGTGAAGTAGGCCATCCGATTCCGTGGTGTCCCCACAGGGAAGGCTTTTCGGGACGAACGGGGTGCGTTTCAGGCCCGGAATCGACGCAGACCTCGAGTTTGTCCTGGTCTTGGCCGAGTGCATCGGGACTTACTTCTCGGAGGGGGAGATCCTTGTCGGCAGGGACGGGCGGACCTCGGGAGAGGCGCTGTCTCTGGTTACCACATCGGGCCTTATGAGCTCTGGGAGGAATGTCGGAGAAGCCGGGATGTTGCCCACACCGGCACTGCAGTACGCCACGAAGGCGCTGGGTTACAGGGGAGGGGTCATGGTGACCGCGTCGCACAACCCTCCGGAGTACAACGGAATCAAGGTGATGGGGGCTGACGGCGTTGAGATACCGAGGCTCGACGAGCAGAAGATCGAACACGTCTACCACGACGGCTCGATACGGCGTGCGAACTGGAGTGACGTCGGCACCGCCAGGGAAGAACCATCTGCCATACGGCTGTACCTGCAGGGGATACTTTCCAAGGTCAACACCAAGATGGTCGCGGGGAGGAAGTTCTCCGTCGTGGTCGACCCCGGAAATGGAGCGCAGTGCCTCGCCGCGCCGTACCTGCTCGAAATGCTGGGCTGCAAGGTCATAACGATCAACTCGATCATCGACGGCGCGTTTCCTGCGAGAGGGCCCGAGCCGACCCCCGCCAGCCTGAAGGACCTCAGCGCAGCCGTCCGCTCTTCCGGGGCTGACCTCGGCGTTGCGTACGACGGTGACGGGGACAGAGCGATATTCTGCGACGAGGTT
>Ga0302326_10024609_pt1 | contig 12229 bp, 11 predicted proteins | sample Palsa_T0_3_FD_202264 | JGI IMG/M metagenome (GOLD analysis project Ga0302326, IMG submission 202264) | Peat permafrost microbial communities from Stordalen Mire near Abisko, Sweden - Palsa_T0_3 | ecosystem: Environmental > Terrestrial > Soil > Palsa > Peat permafrost | place: Sweden: Abisko...
CTACTTCAATCTGCCGCAGCAGGGCCACGATTTGCTCCGGCCTGTGTTTCTTCATCGGCATGTCCAGCTCTCCTTTAGAGTGATTTTCTCTCACTCCCGCTGGACTAAATCAAGCCGGTCAGGTCACTATCCTTCCTGTAACTAAGAAAGGGTTTTTACTCAGAGGGCTGGAAGAAACCGCAGGGACAACGTCGGGTCCGTAGTGAAAATCGGTGGGAGCCATACCGAGGGCACTTAGGGTATTTTCTTGGCCTTCCGCCGGAGCGCGGCACTTGTTTAGCCCTCTCGTTCTTGGGAACCTTCGACCATCTGCGGCGGGCTAATTCCGCCGCGTGGATATTTTTCCGTTTTCTTGCCATTCGACCCTGATTGTAAGCATTTCTCGCATTTTCACATATGCGTTTTTCGTCCCGTCTAACTGCCTGAAAGTGTCGCCGCAACATCCATAGTTGTCACGATCGTGGCTGAAAGAGGCGCCGCTGACTATTTCGTAGCGCCTGAATTCTCGTGGGAAGCACTTTCGATGAAGCTAAGGGGGGCTACGCTATCTAAAAACAGAAATCCTTCTCATGACTCCGACACGCTTCTCTTGTCGTGTACGTTATGAATGTCGTGGGCGTATCTACGCGAGAAGTCCGAGCTCGGACAAAATACTCGAGGGTGTCGTTTCGCTCTTGAAGTCGGAAAGGGAAGCATTCCGACAAGCCGCAACGACCGTGAGCGTGCCGAAAATAAGAGTCGAGCCTTATTTCAAGTGCCAATCTCCTGTTTGGCTTTCTCATGCGCGAGTACTGGCGACGTGAACGCACACCCGACTAGAATCGCCAGCGCTGGTTCCACAAACGGAGTGCGAATCCGGGTACTCATCACGAATGGAAGATGCAGGCAGGTCACGACAATCGCACAAATAACGAACAACAGTGTCACATTCGGATATCGCTGCTTGCACTTCCTCCATCCTCGAAGGCCCATTGCAAGAAAAATCCAGTAGATGAAGACCCCGGCAAGACGAAGAACGCGTTTGCTGAGTTCTACGTCTTGCGTCTTGAAAGCCTGGTCAAAGCTCAACCAAAAGTAGCTCAACTTTTCTAGGGAAAGCCGAAAGAGATTGACGCGCGCTAGTTCTGCTACAGCCGCACTCAAGGCCTTTTGATCGAGTTCCGGTTCTGATGGGAATGCTAGCCTGGTTTCTGAATTAACCTCAATGTCATAGAGCGTATAACCGCATCGAGATGACAGCTTGTCCCAATCATCCCCGTGGATTCTGCCGTCCGGTGTCACAAGTCCTTCGAGGAAATTCATTCCCGTGTGGGTTGAGTAGAGGGCCCTTCCGTCGAACACGATCAGATTGCGCACAAACCATGGGCTGACTATGACGAGAGCGACCAGGCCCGCCACGGAAACCTCTCGAACGGCAAGGCCAAATTTCTTTATTGCGAGTTGATACACGACATACACAACAGCCAAGGCTGTCAAATTGAACCGTGTGAGCATAGCTAAGCCAATCACCGCTCCGATTGCGATCGGGCTGTTCTTCTGAAGAACAACCCAAAAAAAATGCGGCGACAAACATTGTCGCGAACGTCTCGGTCAGCAATTCAGGGGAGAAAAAAATTAGGGTTGGCAGAGCCAAAGCAGCCGCAAGTGCAATCGTCCCGACTCCGCCTAGCTTTTCTGACGTCCTGGCGCAAATCACCGCTATCGCGATCCCAACGAAGAACTGAAGGCGAGCAACAATACGGTAATGAGGGCCAAACACGAGCTGAAGAAACGCCAAGAAAAACGGATATAGCGGAGCACGGAGTGCCGTGGGCATGAAGGCATAGGTCATTCCGCGGAGATGTACGATGCTGTCGGCTAACGTCTGGTAAGCGAAGGTATCACTGCCGCCGGTCAGCGGGGTTTCGGCAGAGTTCGCAGCCCAAACCAGCAGGACCAAGCGAGCTAATATCGCGACAAAAACCGCGCGCCCTTTGCTACACGGCGTGCTCGGGGCTGACTTCTAGCGCGCTGGTGACCAGATAGTCTCCGGCGGGCCGGCCCACGGGCTTCAGCCACGCTGCGTCCGAACTATCACGCCCGAGCTAAGTACGGCAAGGTGCTTCTCAAAGCTATAAGGCAAGCTTTGGGTCAACCTGCGAATCGATACCTGCTCCGAGAGTTGCATTTCTCCGTCGACATTGGCGACCGCCGTGGGGTCCCGGCATGTCGACAGCAATGGTCGCAGCTGAGTCCTTCTGACGTACAGTTTAGAGTGCATTGACCGACTCGAAGTACGTCCTAAGGAACTTCTTTCAGCGTCATCCCTCGATCGTACAGTTGTCAGATATGGGGTTAGCCGAATCCTAGAATCGAAGGACACAAATCGCGGCAGAAAAGGAGTCCGCGCGCTGCGTCTTAGCGTAGATCAATTACGTGTCCCGGCGCGCACATTGACGTTGAGATAGATACTTAGATCTGCGGTCATGCCTTGCCTCCCGCGTGACTGGCGAGGCCGGTTAATTCTTCGGTTGCGCAGCCGTGGCGATGCGGCAGGAATGGTCCAATAGTTCCTCACCGTAAGCCGAGTCGTGACTTTCTCGATTGACTTGATCTTCGAGAACGACGAATCCCAAAACTCCATTCGCCCGAGATGATCCGACCACAACCAGGGTCCGATCGCCCATATCCTGTGCCGCGCCGGGAAATCCCTCGGCCAAGAGTCGAAAGGGATTGGCCGAGCCGAGACGCTCTCCTGACACCCACATAGCCCAATAGTAGTGCCCGGAGAAAGAGACATCGAAAGGCGCCCATCGGTTCCCAATCGAGGCTCCGCGCTCCTTCAAAGCTTCATGCAGATCGGGTCGGATGCAATCCACGTGAATGTGTAGTTGGTCCTGGGAGCGGCTAGCGGCGGAGTTAATGGCTAAACCGATGTCGTCGCGCGGAAGTGTCCGGTGCAGCGCCTCATCGATGTACGTGCGAGCTTCCCAAGCATCGGCAAAATAATTCGGGGCCGAGGGTGCCAGAATAATCGGACTCTCAATTCCGGAAATGCGTGCGGTCGGAACCAACAGCACTTGTGTGACGCTCTGAATGTCCTTCAGGATCGCAAACCCCTTCTCGGGACCGTCTCGGAGATTCACCTTGAGGCAGGGCTTAGGATTTTGGTTGTGCAACTGACCTGAGACGCATTCATCGTGCACGACTATCCACAACAAGTCGCGTGGGCCCATCTCTTGCAGGGCCGTAGCCTGCTGACTCACGACCAATGCGCAAATGGCCACGACGGCGAATAGTCGAAACATAGTTTCCGCGCGCAGACTTGTCATATCGAAATCATACTGCGCGGTCGGCTTCGGTTCAGCTACATTCGCGGATTAGGCTCGATCGAGTCTCAACTTCGCAAGCAAGGCAAACGGCTTTCAAACCGCGGTCCGTTTGCACCCGAGCGACAGCCGGCTTGCCAAACATCCGGTTCTTGGCTGTCCTGTTCGTCCAGATACTGCATTGCGGTGAACGCCTAGCTGTTTTTCTCCGCCAATATCGCAACATGTGAAGATTAGATCTCCAGATCGCCCAGTCTCCATCTTGCACTTTTGGATCTTTGGGATTCTCCTTGACAGACGCATTCGCGGGAAGGAAACTCGTGGCGAAATTTGGTCGTTGAGACTGCCGCTTTTTAGTCCCGAGGCGGTTTTCTCTTACGAATTGTCCCCGCGTCCCACCGCCTAGGAATGAAAAAATGGGACAATCGCCCCAAGATGGCGTTAAGGCCCTTGCTCTGAATCTGTTGGCTGCGGAAAAAGCTGTCCCAACTTCTGTTTCAGCTGGGACATCCACCGAAACTGATCCGGATCGTGATCGTCAGCTGCCGGAACCGGAATCGCGAACGTCCACATCGCAAGTCGCATGTGGCTCGGCCGCTAGCGCGGAGGGCTTCGGCGTCATCGAGGAAGCAAAGCGCATCTTCGAAAAATCGTGGCAGATTCTGCGCAATCTCGAAGCAGAGGGAGATCACCGAGGTGCCGTCGCGGCTCTCCGAGTATGCCGAGAATCGCTCGACACGTTGACTTGTCTGCTCAAGCAGACGACGGATAATCGACTCGCCGGCGTATCGGACGAATACATTCTTCGTGAAGCCAAACATCGTAACCTCAAGCTTCCGACTAGGGTCCACATGACCTACGCTGACGACCCTCGACGCGACCCGGACGTTTCGCATGGCGCGTAGAACACGGGCTCTCGATTTTCAGCGTTTGCACGCTGTGGAGTATATGACTGCTGGCGGAGGGTGCTCGACGACGTCGGTATAGGCGACGAAGTCGAAGGAATTGTCCGCGAACGGCAGCGGCTGGCGTGCGAGATCGCATTGGCGATAATCCACGCCGCGATCGGCGACGGCTTCGCGAAATGCATTTGCGTATGCACCGTAGTCGACGGCCGCAGCGCGGCAACCGAGATGGCTCGCGTAAATCGCTTGGGCGCCGAATTGCGCGCCGACATCGAGCAACCGCGGTGATTGCTTTTCGCCCGCGTGCGCCTGGATGTAGCGCAAGATTCGAATTTTCCGTCCGCCGTAGCGCAGGCTCTGGCGAATCCAATCCGCGTAATCCGGAGGGATGCGCGCGTCGCTGGCGATGGATTCGAGGACGGATTCGAGACCATCGAGCGTGGGGGGATCGTCGCGCATCACGTTTGGACCGACGTTTGCATCTGGGACTCTTTAGGCGAACGCCAGTTTACCTTATTGACTGGAATTTCCGATTGGGTCCTCGCGGTTACGCGCCGTGACTTTGGTCGAGACAGTGGAATTCGGAAGTGTAACAAGATAGCCGCCACGGATATTTGTATAATCCGTTGATCCCAATCGGTTAATCGTGATTAGGACCCTGGGTATATCGAGTTACATGTATCAGATCGCTGGCGATGCCGAATCGGGTCGTTGGAGGCGGCCGCTGTTTTGTGGACGACATGGGCGCTGCGAGGTTATGGGCCATCCAGCCCCCCGAACCCGTCTTGGAAATAACAGAGAAGTCAAGCTGATCACGATCTGTGACCGCTGCCGGGACGGACTATCGCTTGGCGCGGCTGTCGTTCACTGCGACAACGATCTCAATTCTCTGCGTGCTAATTTTTCTTCTGCTGCTTCTTGCCCTGCGTCACTACGGCGAAGCTCATTTCGGCGTTCGCTATCTGCGGTTTCGAGAGCGCCTCTGGCGCGCCTTCCAAACCTTCCTCCACGAACCCAGCTAACTATTTTTGAAAAAATCGCCTAACTCATCGCAGGGCAACTCCGCGCGTCGGCACTTGTAGCGCCCGGCTTCAGAGTCTGTATGACGATGTTTTTCAGGTCATGACCTTCATGCCGCGAGACTAGAGGAAGCTGTCATCCCGAACGAAGTGAGGGATCTGCGGTTCTTGCGGAAAGGCTCTATCACGTTTACATCTTAATTCACTGCGCACTCGACGCCCCCGCCTCATGGGATTTCAAAAACTTCTCCACCGCGCCCGGCACAAAGTCCGCGGTACTAAACGCATGCGGCAGCGCCGCCTCAAATGTCGTCGCGCGGTAATGCCCCTGCCCGTCCGTAAGAATTAAAACAATCGGCGCCTTCCCATCGTGGCGATTAAAACTGCTAGCTTCATATCCATACTGCCGGTCGCGATAATTCAACACCGGCCACTTCCCCACCTCGCCCGCCACCACAATCGCGCGCATCAAGTAATCGCGTTCCGTCGCAGCCTGCTGCAACAATCCCCCAATCGGATAACGATAGTGAAACGCAGCATCATCAGCTCCCGCCGCGCGATACGTCTTCCCCGAAAATGACAATCCCGCCGCTCCACTGTGCCGCTCCGACGTAAACAGCGTGACTCCCCCCAATTCCGCGCCTTGCGCCGACTTCACGAGCTTCGAAAGTCCGGCCGCATCAAGTGGAATTTTGCTGGCCTCCACTTCAGGAAAATTCTTTTCGCACACCACCTGATCCATGAAGCGGCTCACATGTACCGTATGGTCCGATGCTTGCCCGCAAGCTACCAGCAAATGTTCGTAATCCGTCGCAGCGATTTGGTAATCGCGGCAATCGCCGCAACTTCCGCCGCCTCCGCATTGATGCCCGTAATACGCGATGAAGCGGACAAGATGCCGCGTCGCATCCGGCCCAAAAAGCGCAGTCACATGATTGAGCACCGAAGTCTCGCCATGAATCGCTTCGGGCACGTCGTATTCCGTGTTGCCGCCAAGAACGATGTGCTCTTCCCCGTCCTTCTCGATCACCGTCGCAGCGCGCACCTGAAAGTGCGAAATTCGAGGATCGTTGCCCGAATGCTCCGCGGCATCGAGCGCCCGAAAAATCTGCCCCCGCAGCTTCGCATCGGGAACGACAGCCTCGGAATCCTTCGACAGCGTCCAGCGCGACGATGCATCCTGCGCCCTCACCGAACACCCGCCAAGCACAACGCAAAACATCACCGCGCACAGCACAAGCTTCTTCGCGCCACACGTCCGTATTAAATTGCCGACCCCGATTGAATTGCAGCTCATCATCCAATTCCTCCGAATTCAAATCTCCTGGCATTCAGCAATGTTTCTCGTATTTCCCCGTCAATCAACTCTTCCGATTTCAAAACGCAATAAACGCGCGATTCTAGCACCCGAAACCCAAATCGGGTGCCTTCTTGCATCCCGCGCCTCACACACCCAATTCACAGGCAACCGCACCGCCCGGCACTTGTAGCGCCGGGCTTCAGCCTGGCATCTTCGCTTTTCCAGGTGGCAGCCCCGCATTCATGCGGGGGAGGAGGGCTTCAGCGCTCCGAAAAACTCCGCGTTCCAATCTCTCCGGCTTCAGCCGCGGGATGCGCGCATAAGAATGAACTCCCGCATCGACACATATCGTGCTACGGATCTCGGCCGGCAGATCACCTCAATAGCGTAAACTTGTCTTCCGAACATATTTCGCGCGCGTGTTCGAATTCTTTCTTTCAAGGTGATCTGATCGCATGTGCGGCATCTGCGGCGTAATCGGCTTCGAAAATAAGAACGATTCGCAAAATCTCGTCCGGCGCATGAACGCCGCCATGGTTCACCGCGGCCCGGACGCCGAAGGTCTGCTGGTCGCTCAACGCGCCACGCTAGGCATGCGCCGCCTCAGCATCATCGATCTTCCCGGTGGCGGCCAGCCCGTCTGGAACGAAACCGCCACACTCGCCATCGTTTTCAATGGTGAAATCTACAATTTCCGCGAATTGCGCGCCGAACTCGAAGCTCTCGGCCACAAGTTCCAAACTCATTCCGACACCGAAGTCATCGTTCACGCCTACGAATCCTGGGGCGCGGATTGCGTCTCTCGCCTCCGCGGCATGTTCACGTTCGCTATCGCCGAAATCCCGTCCGGGCGCGGCGGCGAAGTAGCCAGAGTTTTTCTCGCGCGCGATCGCTTCGGAATCAAACCGCTCTATTTCGCAATTGCCGATAGAAAGTTAGCATTCGCCTCCGAAGTCCGCGCGCTTCTCGCCTCCGGCCTCATTGCGCGCAAAGTTTCTCCAGCCGCAGTTGCGAGCTACGTTCTATTCGGCGCAGTCGGCGAACCCATGACGCTCGTCGAAGACATCTCATCCCTCCCGCCGGGCCACTCGATGCTGATTGACGCAAAGTCGCCATTCGCCGCCACGCCGAAGGCATACTGGAATCTCGAAGCAGCAAAGTCGGTCGAACCAAGTCACAACGGAAACGCAGCCGACGCGCCGAAGCAGCTCCGCGCTCTACTCGAAGACGCAGTACAAAAGCATCTCATCGCCGATGTTCCCATCGGCGTCTTCCTCAGCAGCGGAATTGACTCAACCGCGCTCACCGCCCTCGCCAGCCAGCAGCGTTCTGGCCTGCACACATTCACGCTGATATTTCCCGAGCGCGAATTCAGCGAAGCCGAAATCGCCCGCCGCACCGCCAAGCGTTTCGGCACCACTCATCAGGAGTTGATGATCGGCGGCGAAGAAACGCTCGCCCGAATGGACGAAGCCATCGCCGCCTTCGATCAGCCAAGCATGGACGGCATCAACACCTACTTCGTCTCCTGGGCCGCACGTCAAGCAGGCTTGAAGGTCGCGCTATCCGGACTGGGCAGCGATGAAGTTTTCGGCGGCTATTCCACCTTCCGCACCGCGCCGCAACTCGCGCGCCTCGCAAAATGGTCTCAAGCCGCTCCCGCAAGCCTGCGTCGCGCCACCGCTCCCGCTGTGCACGCCCTCGGTCAACAATTTTCCCCCGGCGATGCAGGAAGAAAAGCAGCCTCTGCGTGGTCTGACCCCGCATTTTTCCCCGACGCATATTTTCTCTCGCGCACACTGTTCCCGCCGGAACAGGCGATGGCCCTTCTTTCGCAAGGCCCGGAGTCCTGGCGGACCGCCAGTTGGATCCGCTGGCTCGAACAAATTTCAAACGAAGCTGCCGGACTTAGCGGCGCATCGAAAACTTCTTGGCTCGAGCTGCGCTCCTACATGGTCAACATCCTGCTTCGCGACACCGATGCGATGAGCATGCGCCACTCCCTCGAAGTCCGCGTCCCCTTCCTAGATCATCCACTCGTCGAATTCGCGCTCAGCCTCTCGGACTCAGCGAAACGCCACGCCGAACGCCCAAAAGCATTACTCGTCGCCGCGCTGGCAGATCTCCTCCCCGAAGAAGTCGTAAGCCAAAACAAGCGCACATTCACGTTGCCCTGGGAAGCATGGCTGCGAGGCCCGCTACGCGACCGCGTCACAGCAAGTTTTGCAAACTGGTCTCCATCTCTAGAGCCGCTAATCCCTCGTAACGCCGCCGCAACCGTCTGGACCGATTTCCTAGCGCAAAAAACCACCTGGTCCCGCCCCTGGAGCCTCTACGTCCTAAACGAATGGGTAAAACACCACATCACATAACGCCTGTAGCTCACGCCTGCCGTGAGCCTCGAACGGGTCCCCGGCGCGACAAAGTCGCGACGAGACGCGAGGCCTTAGGTGGGAGCCCGTTGCATTTAGGCGGGAGCCCCCGCAATTCATGCGGGGGAGGAGCGCTTCAGCGCTCCGAAAAGATCCACGCTCCAATTTCCCCGGCTTCAGCCGCGGATGCGCGCTCGTCGCCAAAGGAACGCGAGGCTAAAACATACGGAACTACGACCGCCCCGGCCCAGGCGCAAAATCAAACGCCTCGCGTATCCACTCGGTGAGCGGCTCCTCCACTTGATCAGCGTGCACAAGCTTGAACAGGTTGCAATATCTCGCCTTCTTGGTAGGCCCATGCATCGATCTGAGCCCTTCGATCTCACGCGGAAGAAAAATCCACACTTCGAGAAATGTCTTCTTCGGCCTCACAAAAAAATAACAAACCTTCCTCGCAAACATGATCGAAAGCGCAGAAGCATAGATGCGCTGAGCGCCAAGACCTGCGGCAAACGCCCGAAGCTTTTGCCACGCATCACGAAGATCCTCATCCAGTCCGTCAATCAGTTCCGCTTCGGTGAAGGCCCTTCCCTGCTGAGCTTCCAAATGCAGAGTCACCGAGCCTTTTACATTCGAAGGCCCGGAGTGAGACTTCCGCACAGGAGAGCTCTTAGCCGCGGATTTAGACTTTTTCGAAGTCTTAGCTTTGTTGACACCTTTGTGTTTCGCACTCAATGTTCTAGCCCGCCCACTTCAAGGTTCAGAGCCCGGAGTCCCATCCTCGGGTTCAAATGACATACAATAAACGATGCCGCCCCGCACACAATCTTTTTTCAGCGCGGGGTCCGAGCTATCCCCAAACGCCAACCCATTCAATCGTAGCGCCGGCATCTTGCCGGCGTTTTTGACTTTCTCAGCGAGTGGCACATACGCGCCACCCCGCCGGCCGATTCACCTGAGTCACTACTTGATGAAATACCCCGGCTGTATAATGCCCGGGTCGCGCACGCTTAGACCTAATCGAATTCGATGTTGCCTACCGGGTGCCGCACCCTTTGATGTCCGAACTGGTACTGGAACCCTTACAACATCGACATTTGCTTTCGCTCATAACTTGGGCTACGTTTGTCGCGGAGCCATGTTGAGCAAACTTATCGGCGGACTTAGTAAAAGGGGCACCAAGAGGCAATTCCGCTCATTCCTAATCGTAAGCTCAAAACGATTAAAAACGCCGCTAAACCACAGAAAACAAAGCGTCGGCCCACTTTCTAATCGTATCAAAATAGACCCCCCCTTCAAGGGCCGAACAACTCTGCCAATCTTCGAAGGCGCCGGGCGCGGCAACTCCGCCAAGCCTACGGAAACGTCCGCATGATCATCCTCGGCATCAACGCCTACCACGCCAACGCGTCAGCGGCGATCATCGCCGATGGCAAGCTCCTAGCCGCAGTCGAAGAGGAACGCTTCAATCGCGTAAAGTACGCCGCCGGATTGCCCGTCCAGGCGATTCAGTATTGCCTCAAGGAAGCCGGAATCCCGCTCACGAAAGTGGATCACTTCGCCATCCCGCGAAATCCGTGGGCGCGCCTCGGCACAAAAATGTGGTACGCGCTGCGCATCCCGAAATTCGCAATGGAGCGCGCGCAAGTGATGGCGCGATTCTCGGGGCTGAAAGAAGAACTAGCCGCCGCCTTCGAGCTCGATCCCCAGTCCATCCGCGCGCCATTCCATCGCATCGAGCACCATGTCGCGCACCTCGCCAGCACTTACTTCGTCTCGCCTTTCGATCACGCCGCGGTCCTCTCCGTGGATGGGCTCGGCGATTTCGCGAGCGCCATGTGGGCCACCGGCGAAGGAAACAATCTTCACCCGTACGGCGCCACAACTTTTCCCCACTCGCTCGGTATGTATTACACCGCCCTGACTCAGTATCTCGGCTTCTGGAAATTCGGCGACGAATACAAGGTGATGGGCCTCGGTGCTTACGGCACCCCGCGTTTCCTCGACGAGTTCCGCAAGATCGTCCGCGCCGATAGCGGCATGAAACTTCGGCTGAATCTCGACTATTTCACTCACCAGCTGCAAGGCCCGGAAATGACCTGGCGCGACGCGGGCACCACTCCGGTTCTAGGCAGATTGTTCTCGGCCTACCTCGAAAAGCGGCTCGGCCCAACGCGCAAAGCCGAAGAACCGGTCGACCAGCGCCACCGCGACCTCGCAGCAAGCATGCAAGCGGCGCTCGAAGAAGTTTTGCTCAAGCACGTCTCGGAGCTGGCCGGACGCACCAAAGAAAAATCTCTCTGCCTCGCCGGAGGCGTCGCATTCAATTGCGTCGCAAACGGAAAAATGCTCGAGCACACTCCCTTCGAGAAAATTTACGTTCAGCCCGCTGCCGGCGACGCCGGGCTTTCTGTCGGCGCCGCATTTTCGGTGCAGCATTCCATTCTCGGCCGGCCGCGAAGCTTCGTCATGGAACATGCCGGCTGGGGCCCCAGCTATTCGCATGCGGAAATCGCGGTAGCCGTGCGTCAGCGAATTCCGAATAGCGACGGTATCGAGATCGAAGAAATGGACGAAGACCCGCTCGCGCAAGCCGCCGCGCGCGAAATTGCCGATGGGCACATTCTCGGCTGGTATCAGGGCCGCGCCGAATGGGGCCCGCGCGCGCTCGGCAATCGCAGCATCGTGGCCGATCCGCGCCGCGCGGAAATGAAAGACATTCTCAACGAGCGAATCAAGCACCGCGAAATGTTTCGCCCTTTCGCGCCATCAATTCTCGAAGAAGCGACGGGCGAGTATTTCGAACGCACGCATCCATCGCCGTTCATGACCTTCGCGTATCACGTGCGCCCGGAAAAGCGCTCCGTGATTCCCGCGCCCACGCACGTGGACGGCACGGCGCGGTTACAAACCGTAAGCCGCCGCACCAATCCGCTCTACTGGAAACTCATTCGCGCTTTCGGCGATCTCACCGGCGTGCCCGTCGTCGTGAACACCTCGTTCAACGACAACGAGCCGATCGTCTGTAAGCCCGAAGAAGCGCTCGATTGTTTCCTGCGCACTCGAATGGACGCGCTCGTGATGGGCAACCTGATTCTGCGAAGAAATGCGCCGCGCCCTGCGAACGAAAGCGGCTCCGAAGTTTCGACGCGGCGAACGCCATGAACGTTCGGGCAGCGGCCACATCGTAGAGCCCGCCGTGCACATCCTCATCTTCAACGAATATTACCCGCCGGACACGTCGGCCACAGCCAAGATGGCAAGCCTCGTCGCCGAAGAATTGGCCAAGAGCCATAAGGTCACCGTGATTGCGGGCCGGCCCTCA
>Ga0302326_10024610_pt1 | contig 12229 bp, 12 predicted proteins | sample Palsa_T0_3_FD_202264 | JGI IMG/M metagenome (GOLD analysis project Ga0302326, IMG submission 202264) | Peat permafrost microbial communities from Stordalen Mire near Abisko, Sweden - Palsa_T0_3 | ecosystem: Environmental > Terrestrial > Soil > Palsa > Peat permafrost | place: Sweden: Abisko...
CGTCGTCGGTCAACTGCGCGCCATCGATCTCACCCAGCGCGAAGCGCGCAAATTCCGCGCGGGCGAGCGCGCGGCCGTCATCGTCGCGCAGCGCCGCCGCGCGTTCGCGAGCACGGCGCAGCGACGCGTAGAGTTCCTGCACGTGCCCGCGCAGCGCGAGCGCGTCGACACCCGCAAACCGGTCCAGCAGATCGAGGGCATAGGCGGGCTCCAACAGCCGCTGGGCTTCGTGCTGCGAGACGATGTCGACCAGCGTGCCGACCAGTTCCCGCAATTGGCCGGCGCCGGCGGGGACACCGTTGATGCGGCCCTGGGAACGGCCCTCGGCATGCACGTCGCGCTGCACGATCAGATCGTCGTCGGCGTCGAGCGTGAAGCCCGCGGCGTCGAGCCGCGCCCGCAACTCGTCATCGGGCTCGATTTCGAGCACCACGCGCGCGTGCGGCGCGCCGCTGCGGACGCCCGCCGGATCGGCGCGCGCGCCCAGCGCCAGCGCAAGCGCGTCGAGCAGCATCGTCTTGCCCGATCCCGTCTCGCCGGTGACGACCGTCAGCCCGCCCGAGAACGCAACCTCGGCCCGCGCGATCAGTCCGACGTTTTCGATCGTCAGGCGAAGCAGCGTCATTGGACTTTGATCGGTGCGCCCCAGCGCAGTTTGTCTTCGAGCCGGGCGAAAAACGCGCGCGGGCGCACCCGCGCAAAACGGATCGGGGCGGAGGCGCGGGTGATCACGACCCGATCGCCGGCCCGCAGGTCGGCGCCGATGACGCCATCGGTCTCGAGGTTCGCCTGCCCGATCTCGCCGTTACAGGTGATTTCGATCGTCGCGCTGCTCGGAACCATCAGCGGCCGCGCGAACAGCGTGTGCGGCATCAAGCCGGCCACGCCCAACGCATCGACCGCGGGATGGATGATCGGTCCGCCGGCGCTCAGGAAATAGCCGGTCGATCCCGTCGGCGTTGCGACGATCACGCCGTCGGAGGGCAGGTGCGCGATCGTTTCGCCGTCGAGCACGATGCCGAACGGAACCAGCCGGGCCTGCGCGCCCCGCCGCACGACGACGTCGTTGATGGCCAGGTGGGTTCCCTCGAAGCCGACGACCCGCGCATCCAAAGCGACGCGTTCGTCGATCGCCGGCTCGCCTTCGAAGGTGCGCTCGAGCGCTGCGTAGCCGTCCTCGTCGGCCTCGACCTCGGTAAGAAATCCAAGCCGCCCGGTGTTGACCCCCAGGATGGGGATGCCAAGCGGGTGCGCGATGCGCGCGCCCCGCAAGAGCGTGCCGTCGCCGCCGATCGTCAGCAGCAACTCGGCCTCGCGCAGATCGCAGGTGTCGGGCAGGCCGAGCACACCCGGTTCGCTCGCGCACAGCGCGACCTTCATGCCGTGCCGCACCGCGATGGCGGCGACGCGGCGCGCGGTCTCGACCGCCTGCGGCCGGTCGGGATTGAGGTACAGCGCGATCGCCTTGACTGCCACTTCAGGCGCCGCCGTCTTTCGGCGCGACGTGCGCGCGCTCGACCAGCGCGTCCAATGCCGACGCTGCGATGCCGGGCCCCTCGCGGCGCAGGAGAAAGAAGAACTCAACGTTGCCCGACGGTCCGCGCAGCGTGGAGAGCGCCGCGTCGACGACGTGCAGGCCCTGCGCCGCCAGCGCGGCGCGCACTTCGTGCAGCACCGCGGCGTGCACGGCCGCATCGCGCACGACGCCGCCGCTGCCGCGCAGGCGCTCGCGACCGGCTTCGAACTGCGGCTTCACCAGCGCGATGATCGCACCGCCGTCGCGCAGGTAGCTGACGGCGCGCGCGGCGATCGTGCGCAGCGAGATGAACGACGCATCGACCACGACCAGATCGAAGCCGTTCGGGAACGCATCGTCGCCCAGCAGGCGGAAGTTGGTCCGCTCGACGACCCGTACGCGCGGATCTTCGCGCAGCGCCCACGCCAGCTGTCCGTAGCCGACGTCGAGCGCGGTGACGCTGCGCGCGCCCGCCTGCAGCAAGGCGTCGGTGAAGCCGCCGGTCGACGCGCCGACGTCGAGCGCGTCGAGACCCACCGGATCAAAACCGAATGCCGTCAGGGCGCCGGCGAGCTTCTCGCCGCCGCGGCTGACGAAGCGCGGTCGCTCGGCCACCACGACCCGCGCGCCCGCGGGGACCGTCCCGCCGGGCTTGGTCGCCGGCGCGTCGTCGACGTGGACCTTGCCGGCCAGGATCAGCGCGCGAGCCTGCGTACGCGTCAAACCGGAGACCGCGGCGACAACGGCGTCGAGGCGCCGCGCTTCAGAACGGGGCCGCGTCGTCATCGGGCGCGCCTTCGACCGCACGCGCCGCGGGTGCGTTGACCGCATCGATCGCCTGCTGCGCGGTCTTGAGCAGCCCCTCGCAGCGGACCACGAGGTCGCGGCCCTCACTATAGAGCGCGACCGCGCGCTCCAGCCCCGGTTCTTCGGTCTCGAGCGCTTTCACGATCTGCTCCAAACGCTGGAGCGAGCCCTCAAAAGAGGCCGATTTGTCGTCTGCCATCCGATCCTTCGGCTTCGACGCGTGCCGCAAGCCTTCCGCGAGCGAGCTGCGCGGTAATGCGTGAGCCCGGCGGTGCCGCGGCGGCGTCCAGCAGCGGCCGCCCGCTCTCATCCGTCACGATCGCATACCCGCGTTGCAGAATTGCTTCGGGATTGTTGCCGCCGAGCGCGGTCTCGACAAGCTGCAGCCGCGCGCGGCCGCGTTCGATCACTCGACCCATCGTGGTATCGAGCCGGTTCGCGCCCCCCTCGAGGCGGACCGCACGACGCTGCATCGCACTCGGAACGCTGCGCGTCAGCCGGTCGCGGAGTTCTTCAAAGCGGGCACGACGCTGCGCCAAACGCGCCGCCGGTGCGACCGCCGCCAACCGCCGCTCCACACGTGCGAGACGATCGCGCATAACGCCGGCCCGCTCGCGGGTCGCGGCGACGAGGTGGCGGCGCAAACCGTCGACGCGCTGGCGCCGCACCGCGACCGCGCGGTCGACGTCGCGCTCGAGCGCGCGCCGCAGGCCCCCGAGCTGCTGCAGCAGATCGTCGCGCTTCGGCAGCAGCTGCGCCGCCGCCGAAGGCGTCGCGGCGCGCTGGTCGGCGACGAAATCCGTCAGCGGCGCGTCGGCTTCGTGACCGATCGCCGAAACGGTCGGGATGCGCGACGCGGCGAGCGCGCGCACCACGCGCTCGTCGCTGAATGCGAACATGTCCTCGAACGAACCGCCGCCGCGCGCCACGACGATTAGGTCGATATCGCGCATCGCCGACGCGCGTCCGATCGCGCGCGCGATCTCCGGCGCCGCGTGTTCTCCTTGGACCGGCGTCTCGACGAAACGGATCGCGACCTGCGGCGCGCGGGCGCGGGCCTGGGTGACGAAATCGCGTCCGCCTTCCGCCGTCCTCGACGTCACCAGCGCAACGCGAAACGGAAAGCGCGGCAGCGGCCGGCGGCGCTCCGGCGCGAAGAGACCCTCCGCGTCCAAGCGTTTCTTGAGCGCCTCATAGCGTTGGTGCAGGACGCCGCTTGCGCCCTCGGTCGTGACTGCCAGCACCCGCAACTGATAGCTCGAGCGCGGTTCGTACGTCCGCACCGCGCCGTAGGCGACGATCTGATCGCCGTTGTTCAAGGCCGGAAACGAGGCCGCCGCAGCGCTGAAGGCCACGCAATTGAGCAGCCGGTCGCGTTCTTTGAGGTCGAAGTAGACGTTGCCGTTGGGCTGCAGTTTGTAGTTGGTGACCTCGCCGCGAACGCCGAGGCGCGCGAACCGCCGCTCGCGCTCGAATAGCTTTCCGATGAATTCGGAGAGCCGCCATACGCCGACGATGGGGACGCGCTGCAGGTCGCCGATCACGGCGGCGTTGCGACCGGAAAGTACGGCTGCGGCTCGGGTGCGGTCGCTGCCGGTGCCGGAACGTGCGGCGCCGGGACGCGCGGTACGGCGGCCGGCGGCACCGGTACCGCGGCGGCCGCGCCGGTAGCGGGCGCAGCGCTGCCGCCCGCAACCGCCGCGCCGAGGCGCCTGCGGCGCGGCCACGGGCTGGCGTTCGGCGACCCGCACGTGTGCTCGGGACCGGTGCCGGTCAGAAACACCTCGACCCGTCCGCTGCCGCACAGCCGCACGCGTTGCACTTCGTCGGTCGGAAGGACGAAGTCGTGTTTGGGCGTGTTCGCGAGGGCGGCTTTCATGAAGCGGGCCCAGATGCGGGCCGGAATATTGCCGCCGTACGACTCGTTCATCCGCGAATAGTTGTCGTTGCCGATCCAGACGGCCGCGACCAAGTCGGGGGTGTAGCCGACGAACCACGCGTCGCGGAAGCTGGACGTGGTGCCGGTTTTGCCGGCCGCCGGGCGCCCGATCACCGCGTTGGGATAGCCCGTGCCTTCATTGATGACCGACTCCAGCATCGAGGTCATCACGTATGCGGTCCCCGCGCTGACCACTTCCGTCTGCTGCGGGTAGAGATTGTCGAGCAGCGGGTTGCCCAGCGTATCCTTCACGATCTTGATCGCGTAGGGCGTAATATGGATGCCGCCGTCGGCCAGCGTCGCATACCCCGCGGCTTGATCGAGCGGCGAGACGCCCGAGGATCCCAATGCGAGCGAGAGCGTCGGGTCGAGCGGCGCGGTGACACCCATGCGGGTCGCGTACTCCACCACTCGGTCGATGCCCAGATCCTGCGCCAGCTTGACGGCGACCACGTTGCGCGACTGCGCGAGCGCGGTACGCAGGGTGATCGCGCCCATGAACCGGTAGTCGTCGTCCATCGGTGCCCAGCGCGTGCCGTCGCCCATCGGATAACTGACCGGTGTGTCTTCGACGATCGTCGTTGGCGGTTTCCCAGAGTCGATCTCGGCCGTATACACGTACGTTTTGAACGACGAACCCGGCTGGCGATGCGACTGCCAGGCGCGATTGAACTGATTGTTCAGCGAGAAGGCGCCCGCGCCGCCGACCATCGCCAGGATCTCGCCGGTGCTCGGCCGGATCGCGACCAGGGCGCCTTCGTGCGCGCCGATACCCTCAGCTTTGGCACGCTCGATGCCCCAGTCGACCGCCGACTGCGCGAGCGTCTGCAGGTGCGGGTCGAGTGCGGTGTAGACCTGCAACCCGCCTTCGAGCGTGGCTTGGATGCCGAATTGCGTCTCGAGCAGATGCGTCACATAGGTGGTGTAGTACGGATAGCGATACGATTGCAGTCCTGAGGGCCGCTCGCCGATCAGGCCGACCTTGCCGGCTGCGGCCAAATCCGCATCGTTCTGGGTGATGAAGCCGGCGTCGACCATCCGCTCGAGGACGTGGTGCTGGCGCTCCGTGGCGTGGGCGAGGTTCACGTACGGGGAGTAATCCGACGGCGCCGCGGGCAGGCCGGCCAGCATCGCGGCCTGTCCCAGCGTGAGGTGACCGACGTCGGTGCCGAAGTAGGTGTGTGCCGCCGCCTCGATACCGTACGCGCCCGAACCAAAATAGATCAGGTTGAGGTAGCGCTCGAGGATCTCGTCCTTCGTGTAGTAGCGCTCGATCTCGAGCGCCAGCAGCGCTTCCTGGATCTTGCGCGAGTAGGAGACCTCGTTCGAGAGAAAGAGGCCGCGAGCCAACTGCTGCGTGATGGTGGACGCACCTTGAAACTGTTCGTGACGCCAATCGGCCAGTGCCGCGCGCGCGATGCCGCCGAAATCGACGCCGTGATGCTGATAGAAGTGCGCGTCCTCGGTGGCGATGAAGGCGTCGCGCACGAGCGGCGGCACGCGGCTGATCGCGACCCAGGTTCGATTCTCGCGATAGAGATTGGCCAGCAGCTCGCCGTCGCGCGCGTACACGCGCGTCGAGCGGGATGGCTGATAGTCCGCCATGCGGCTGATGTCGGGCAGGTTGCGCGAATACGAGGCCACGATCCCCGCCACGACCCCCGCCCCGAGCAGCACGATGAAGACGGTCAGCGCGATCAGCGTCTTGATCACCCGCCACACGACGTTGCCGCCGCGCCGCCGCGGCTGACGACGCGACCCCGCCACGGCGCGGCTCATCGTTCGGGCCGCGACCGCGCGGGAAGATGCTCGAGCACCCGTCCCAGCACGCCGTTGACGTAACGCCCCGAGTCCTCGGTCGAGAATTTCTTGACCAGTTCGACCGCCTCGTTGATCACGACCGCCGCGTCGGTCTCGGCGCGGTGCTGCAGTTCGAACACGCTCATCTGCAGCACGATGCGATCGATCGTCGGCAGGCGGTCCAACGTCCAGCCCTCGAGCAGCGGCGCGATCACGGCCGCCGATTCATCCTCGTTCTCGAGCGTGCCGAGCACCAGGTCGCGCACGAATGCGCGGGCTTCCGACGTATCGGTCCGCGCCAGCGTTTCGGTCAGCATCTCGTCGGGTGAACGTTTGCCGACCTGCGCGCCGTAGAGCGCCGCCAAAGCGAGCTCGCGCGCATGGCGGCGGGAAGTCGAGGCCATGGAATCAGACCGCGGCCCGTTGGACCAGAAACTCGGGCAGCCAGGCCACGCCGACCCCGCCCGCGCGGAACTCCGCCGAGGCCATGATCTCGCGGCAGATCCCGACGGTCGTCTTCACGCCTTCGATACGCGTTTCGCCGAGCGCGCGTTCCATGCGCGTGATTGCCGACTCGCGAGTACGGCCGACGGCGATGATCTTGGCCAGCATCGAGTCATAGAACGGCGGCACGGTCGCGCCTCCGTACACGTGCGTGTCGACGCGGATACCGGGTCCGCCCGGGAACACGACCGTCGAGAGCGTTCCGGCCGCCGGGGCGAAGTTGTTGTCGGCGTCCTCGGCGTTGACGCGCACTTCGATCGCGTGACCGTGCGGGTGAAGGTCGTCCTGGGAGAATCCCAACGGTTCGCCGGCCGCGATCCGGATCTGTTCCTTGACCAGATCGACCCCGTAGATCAGCTCGGTGACCGGATGCTCGACTTGAATCCGGGTGTTCATCTCCATGAAGTACATCGCATCGCCGCTGACCAGAAATTCGAGCGTTCCGGCGTTCGTGTAGCCGACCGCGCGCGTTGCGGTCACGGCGACATTGTGGAGCCGCGCGCGCAGTTCCGGGTCCAGGCCCGATGCCGGCGCCTCCTCGATCAATTTCTGATGGGACGGTTTTTGGACCGAACAATCGCGCTCGCCCAAATGCACGACACCGCCATGTTCGTCGGCGAGCACCTGGACTTCGATGTGCCGCGGGTTGAGCATCAGTTTTTCGACGTACATGCGGCCGTCTTTGAAGGAGGCTTCAGCTTCGGCTTGCGCGGTCGCGTACGCGTTGGGGAGTTCCGCCGGCGTCGCCACGGCGCGCATCCCTTTGCCGCCGCCGCCGGCGGTGGCTTTGAGCAGCACCGGATAGCCGATCGCTTCGGCGGCGCGGCGCGCCTCATCGAGCGAGCTCAGCACGCCGCTGCCGGGGGTCGTCGGGACATGCGCTTCCTGCATGATCCGCTTGGCCGTCGCCTTATCGCCCATCGCGGCGATGACCGACGGCCGCGGCCCGATGAAGGTCAGGCCGTGGTCGGCTGCTATTTCGGCGAAGCGCGCGTTCTCCGCCAGAAAACCGTAACCCGGATGGATTGCGTCGCAGCCGCTGACCAGCGCGGCCGAAATGATGTTAGGGATGTTCAAGTACGAACGCGCCACCGGTCCGGGCCCGACGCAGAAAGCTTCGTCGGCATGCCGGACATGCAGCGACTGCCGGTCGGCCTCGGAAAACACCGCCACCGTGGCGACGCCCAGTTCGTGGCAGGCGCGATTGATGCGCAAGGCGATCTCGCCCCGATTTGCGATCAGAACTTTCTTGAACACGCGCCCTCGCCGCCTCGGAAGTCTCTACCGCTCGACGGTGAAGAGCGGCTGGCCGTACTCGACCGGTTCGCCTTCGCCGACGAGCACGCTGCGGATGCGGCCGGCGCCGCGCGAACGCACCGGATTGCGAATCCCGAGCGTTTCGACGTACGCGAGATCGCGGTCGGCGTCGAATTCCTGCCCTTCGACCAGGGGTGGGCGGAGCAGGTGCACGATCCCGACCACGTCGCTGGCGATGACCTCGTCGGGAGCCTCGATTCGGCGCTCGTCTTCCGCCGGCGCCGGCGCGGCCGCGGCGGCGGCGTGCGCTGACCGGCGCACCTCGATCTCGAGGTCGCCATCCCGCACGCGCAGGCGCGCGAAGCCGGCCTCGGCGAGCGCCTCGGCGAGGGCGCGCGCACGTCCCGCGATCTCCTGGTCGGTCATCCCGTTTGCGGTTCGACGCCCTGGGGGCACCGCCCCCGGACCGGAGTGCGCGTCGCAGATGTCGTAATCGCATGCATCGTGCTCGTCTCGGAGCCTCGCACGGCCGGCGCATTGCCGTTCGTTCTCGTCCACCCGCAGGGGCTCGCGCTCGGCAGTGCGGCCGCAGCTTTGGACGCCGCCGGGATCGCGCATCGGGGCGGAGGATTTCCGGCCGAGATCCCTGACGCCGGAGCGGCCGTCTACCTGATCGAGGAGGCGCGCCTGCTCTCGCTGGGCACGCAGGCTACGGTTGAAGCCGCTTTGCAGCTGATCGGCAAGGACGCACGGGCCACGACCGTCGTCGTCGCCGAGGCCGGTTCGCCGCATCGCTGGTTGGCCGAAAACCCCTACGTCGGCGGCTGGCTGATCGCGCCGCTCGACCCCGCAGCCGTCGTCGCGACCGTGCGTGCGGCCGCCGCGGGCCTAGCGGCCCACGCGCACGCGGACGGCGCGCGGGCCCAAAGCGACGAGCTGCTGCGCATCGGCATCGCGCTCTCGGCCGAACGCGACATTGGGAAGCTGCATCACGCGATCGTCCGCAGCGCACGTCAGCTCACCCACGCCGATTCGGGCTCGCTGTATCTGCTCGAAACTGACGATCACGGCGGCCGCTCGCTGCGCTTCGCGGTCGCGCAAACCGGTCCGCGTGACGCCGGAACCTACTTGGGGGCCGTCTTGCCGCTGTCCCCGACCTCGATTTCGGGTTACGTCGCGATCAGCGGCGAAACGCTGCGCATCGACGACGCCTATGCCATCGACGCCGGCGCCGTCTATCGTTTCAATCCCAGCTTCGACCACGCGAACGCCTATCGCACCAAATCCGTCCTCGCCGTTCCGATGCGCGACCATCTCGACGACATCGTCGGCGTGATCATGCTGATCAACCGCAAAGCCGCCTTCGACGACGAGCTCGGCCCGCCCGAGCAGGCGGAGACGGCCGTGCGCTCCTTCGACGAGCGCGACGAGCGCGTGCTGCGCTCGCTGGCGTCGCAGGCGGCCGTGGCGTTGGAAAACAAAGCCCTGCTCGACTCGATTCAGGAACTCTTCGAGCAGTTCGTGCGCGCCTCGGTCATGGCGATCGAAGTGCGCGACCGAGCCACGCAGGGTCACTCCGCGCGCGTTGCGGAGCTCACGATCCGCCAGGCGGAAGCGGTCAACGCCGTCGCGCAGGGGGCCTTCGCCGGCCTGCACTTCGATCCGGATCAGCTCCGCGAGTTGCGGTACGCCGCGCTGCTGCACGATTTCGGGAAAGTCGCCGTCCCCGAATACATCTTCGGAAAGGCGAAGAAACTTCCGGACGGTCGCCTCGAGACCGTCCGTCTGCGCTTCTTCCTCGCGCTCGAACAGGCCGCGAGCGAAGCTGAACGGAGCGAACTGCTGGCGCTTCTGGAGCAGGTCGAGCGCGCGAACGAACCGCGGGTCGTCGACGAAGCCGCCGATGCCACGCTGACGGCGGCGGCGGCGCGCACGTACCGCGAACTCGGCACGGTGCAGCCCCTGCTTTCGGCGGAAGAACTCGCGTTTCTGCGCATCCCGCGCGGCTCGCTTTCGGTCGACGAACGCCACCGTATGGAGCAGCACGTCACGCAGTCGTTTGCATTCCTGCGCGAGATCCCGTGGACCAGAACGCCTTGGCAGAATGTCGCCGACCTCGCGTACGGCCACCACGAACTGCTCGACGGCACGGGCTACCCCCGCGGGCTGCGCGCCGACGCGATCGGTCCGCAAATCCGCATGCTCACGATCAGCGACGTGTTCGACGCGCTGACCGCCAGCGATCGGCCCTACAAGCCGGCGATGCCGGTCGAACGCGCGCTCGACATCCTCACCCGCGAGTTCGCCGAGCGCGGCAAAGTTGACTCGGGCTTGCTCGATTTATTTGTGACGAAGCAATTGTATCTGAGCCGATGAGACGACCGTTAGCCGCGGTCCTCGCTTGTGCCCTCGCCGCGATCCCTGCGGCAGCGCGTGCGGATCTCTTCTCGTCAATTTCGTACGGAGTCCACGTCAGTACGATCGGATCGGGGGTCACGCTCGAGAAGCCGCTGCTCTACAATTTCAGCGCGCGCATCGCGACTGGCGCGGGCAGCGTCTCGCAGCAGATCAGTTACGATAAGACACCCTACACGGCGACCACGAAATTTAGCAATGTCGCGGTCATCGCCGACTTCCGTCCCTCGGGCGGCCGCTATCGTTTGAGCAGCGGGCTGGTATTCGGCAACGACCGGATCGAGGGGAAGTCGGAGAGCGGTGCGTCGACGATTGGGGTCGGCAGCGGCATCTATCCGACCGCCGGCACGGGGACAGTGAGCACGCGCCTCACGTTCGATCATCCATCGATCTATGCCGGGGTCGGCACCGGCACGGGCTTGGTTCGGGGCTTCGCGCTCGCCTTCGACGTCGGCGTGCTTGTCCGCAACGGAACGCCGTCAGCGACCGCCAGCGGGCCGCTTATCAACGATCCCGCCTTCCGCACCGACCTCGGCCGCCTCCGCAACGAACAGCGCACCCGCCTCGTCGCCCCCCTACTAAGCCTCGGTCTAGTCTTCCGGCCGTAGGTGGCAGCTGCAACCCGGTCATTGGACCGAGCGCAGTAGAATCGCCCGCTCCGCACAACGCTGCGGCGAGGTCGGACCCGGGGCCCCACCCAATCCGTGTGCGGATTGCGTGGGGGGCGCGCAGCCTAGGGCGGAGCGCCTTGAAACTTTAGGACGGCCGCACGCTCCCCGGGCGGCAGCGCATCGCGCGCCCCCGCAAAGCGCGGATCGATCTCGGCCAGCGGCACAAGGGCGAACGCGCGCGCGTGCAGGTGCGGGTGCGGAATTTGGAGGTCGGGCTCCGCGACCTGCCGTTCGTCGTAGGTCAGAATGTCGAGGTCGAGAACGCGCGGACCCCAGCGGTAGGTCGCGGTGCGGCCGGCGCGCATCTCGATGTCCTTGAGCGCGCCCAACAGCGCGCGCGGCTCGAGTTTGGTTTCCAGCAGCACGGCCGCGTTGACGAATGGATCTTGAGCGGTCTCGCCCCAGGCCGGGCTGCGGTAGAGCGCCGACCGCGCAACGATCCGGCCGAGCCGGGCCAGGTCGGCCACGCCGCGGCGCACGTTGGCGGCCGCGTCGCCGACATTGGACCCAACACCAATCGCAGCCCTCGGCATCACGCGCGGCGCGCGCGCTCGACCGTCACGACCGGGGTCGCCCCGGCCAGCAGGCCCGGCTTCGCGAGCGCGACGCGCGCGGCAACGACGCGATCGTCGCGCATGGCAGCATCGAGAATCAGTTCGCCCAGCCGTTCCAGCAGCCGGCACGACGCGTGCGCGACGATCTCGACGACGGCCGCGTGCAGCGCGGCGTAGTCGATCGTATCGCGCAGTTCGTCGCTGGCCCGCGCGGCGGCCGCATCGAATTCGATCACCAGCTCCACATCGATCGGCTGCGGAACGTCTTGCTCGCCGGGAGCGGCACCGTGACGGCCCCAGGCGCGGATGCCGCGCAGCGCGATCGTGTCGCGTCCGGCGGCGGCGCCGGTCACGGCAGCCGTTCCGTCCATCCGTCCGGACGCCAGCCGCGCACGATCGCATCGGCAACCCGCACCACGTCCGTCTGCTCGGCGACGTCGTGCACGCGCACGATGTCGATCCCTGCCGCGACGCACAGCGCGACCGTCGCCGCGGTGCCGAATTCGCGCGCCTCGACTCCGCGCCCGGTCAGCTTGCCGATCGTGGATTTGCGCGACGTTCCGACCAGGGTTGGGAAACCGAGCGCGACGATGCGGTCGAGCGCGCGCAGCACCGCCAGGCTGTGCTCCGGCAGCTTGCCGAACCCGATCCCCGGATCGAGGATCACGTGCTCCGGCGGAATACCGCCTTCGACACAACGGCTCGCGGCATCGTCGAGAAACGCCAGCACCTCGTCGACGACGTCGCGCTCGTAGACGGCGACCGG
>Ga0302326_10024613_pt1 | contig 12228 bp, 8 predicted proteins | sample Palsa_T0_3_FD_202264 | JGI IMG/M metagenome (GOLD analysis project Ga0302326, IMG submission 202264) | Peat permafrost microbial communities from Stordalen Mire near Abisko, Sweden - Palsa_T0_3 | ecosystem: Environmental > Terrestrial > Soil > Palsa > Peat permafrost | place: Sweden: Abisko...
AGAGAACTTGTCGCGAGAGAGCCGCAAAAAAGAACTTAGAGTTACAACTACCATACGGGATCAAAACGCCATGAAAACTCTCTATCAATCTTTGTTACTCGCGATCAGCGCGCTCGCGCTTGCAGGGACGGCGGTCGGTCAAGTGCCGTCCACGAACGACACGAGCGACGCAAACGACAACACCGGAATGGGGACTCACGCGCTCGGCGGGCCCGCCGCCTCAAACGGCGGCAGCGGCAACACCGCCTCTGGTTATAATGCGCTCCTGCGCAACACGAGCGGCAACGCCAACGCTGCCTTGGGAAACAACGCGCTTTACTCCAACACGACCGGCTCCGACAACACCGCTTCCGGCGTCAACGCACTTCTTACAAACTCGACCGGCTCCGACAACACTGCCTCCGGGTACGCGGCGCTCCAATCCAACACGACCGGCTCCGACAACACTGCCTCCGGGTACGAAGCGCTCCTTTCCAACACGACCGGTATCAACAATACCGCCTCCGGGTACAATGCGCTCTATTCCAACACGACTGGCAACTACAACACTGCCTCCGGGTACGAAGCGCTCCTTTCCAACACGACCGGCTCCGACAACACTGCCTCCGGGTACGAAGCGCTCCTTTCCAACACGACCGGTTTCAACAGTACCGCCTCCGGGTACAATGCGCTCTATTCCAACACGACCGGCGGCAACAACACCGCCTCTGGGTTCGAAGCGCTCTATTCCAACACGACCGGCAACAACAACACCGCCTCTGGGTTCTGGGCGCTCTATTCCAACACGACTGGCAACTACAACAATGCCTCGGGATACCTCGCGCTGCATGACAACACAACCGGCTCCCAGAACAGCGCCTCCGGGGTGCAAGCGCTTTATGGCAACCATACGGGGAACTACAACACGGCATCCGGCACTGATGCGCTCTATTCCAACACGGGTGGCTCCTCCAATATCGCTGAAGGCTACAAGGCGGGCTACAATCTGACGACCGGCAGCAACAACATCGATATCGGCAATCTGGGCGTGGCGGCGGAGAGCGGCACGATCCGCATCGGTACAACCTCGACCCAAACCAAGACCTTCATCGCGGGGATCTACGGCACGTCAGTACCGGGCAGTACAGTTGTTGTCTCCTCCACCGGACAGCTCGGCGTGACGGTCTCCTCGGAGCGCTTCAAGACGGCCATTGCGCCGATGGGATCGGACACGGCGAAGCTAGGACAGCTGCGGCCGGTAAGCTTCAAGCTCAAGAGCGATTCGACAGGTACGCGCCAGTACGGGCTCATTGCAGAAGAAGTCGCGGATGTTTATCCGGAGCTGGTGATTCGGGATCAGACGGGCCGCATTGACGGCGTTCGTTATGACGAGCTTGCGCCGATGTTGCTTAATGAAGTGCAGAAGAGAAATGCCGCTCAGGATCAGCAAAATGCCGCACAAGCTTTAGAAATCCGCAGTCTTAAGCAGCAGGTGGCAGAGATGCACGCCGCACTTCTAGAGCTACAGGCCAAAGATGAACGCGTCGCGCAGCGTTAAGAGAATCGTCGCCCCACGGGGCGGCCGCACATTGAGATACCTCGATCGCCGGGCGGGGCATGCCAAGGTTGGAAGTGGTCCTATTTGGCGATCTGAAAAGCTGCCATTCGCGACTGGCTCCTGTGGGGGCCGACGTTCGGGTTTCAAGGAGAAGCCCACCCGATGTACTCGGGCGGACATCTCTTTTGAGGCAGCGGTAGGTTGCGCGGCACCCGCATCTGCTAGATGCCCCGCCCGATCGTTCTAGAAGTGGGTCTGGATAGCGGATTCGATGTCATAGCGCTCGTTCACGAGGTAGAGAAGTTGCCACTTGTCGAAAGTGGTGCACGGATGCGAAACGCCCAGAGCAATCATGTCTCCTACCTGTATGTCCGCGGGCGGCGGCAAGGTCATATGAGCATGCTGATCGTTAATCGCGGCAATCTGAAACTCGCCGGTGAGCATATCGGGCGCCTCGGTCGATCCAGGACGGTGGTGTCTCAAAGGAGCTGGCGGACCCGCATCATGGCCGAAGTCTCGTCGTCCGGCGCCCAGGATGGCGCGACCCGGTTCGGGGACTGAGAGGACGTATGCCCACACTTCCAGGGCATTCTCGAAGCGATGCCCGATCGCTTCCGCAATACTGGATCGTTTAAGCACTTCGGAGAAATGCCGCTCGTACAAACCAGCATCGTGCGTGAAATAGCAACCACTGCGCAGCACGACGCAGGTCTTGTGGCTTAGTCGTGCTTGTGCGAAGACCTCCACGACGAGATCGTAATAGGCCGAGCCGCCGGCGCTTAGAATGATTGCATCGCGATCGAAAAAGCCCTCCCGGTCTAACCACTCCGCTGTCTGCACGATTTGATTCAAGAGATGCCGAACTTTGGGCACGGCTTCCCGAACGGGCAAATATCCGTGCAACCCCTCGAAGCCCTCGACGCCAGCAAGTTCCAGGTGGGGCCTTGCGTTGCGAACGGCATCGCACACCGCACGCACCTCATTCGTTTCCCGGCATCCCGTGCGCCCTCCGCGATCGCCAACCTCGACCAAGAGAGGTAAAGGCCGGCCTACGGGAGCACAACGCGCCGCTTGCGCTAATCTGCTGACACCTGCGACGGAATCCACAAGGCAGAAGAGTTCGAAAGATGGATGTCGGCGCAACTCATCGAGGAGGTATTCGATGTCGCGTGCACCAACGATCTCGTTCGCCAGCAGTACGCGGTTAATGCCTGCGCCGCGAGCAATCCTCATCTGATGTACGGTGGCGAGTGTGATGGCCCAAGCGCCGTCCTCGAGCTGCCAGTGGAACACTTGCGGGCTCATGTACGTTTTGCCGTGCGGCGCCAGCTTCGCGCCGGTGCGAGCCAGAAATTCGCGCATCCACTGACGGTTGCGTGTCAGAGCTGAGACTCGAAGGACCGCCAGCGGCAGCGGCAAATCTTCCCTGAGCACATTCCAACTTTTTGCAGGAATGTCAGCCAACGCAATGTCGGAGGCGCCATGTGGCAGCCCTTTGGTGCGCCAATCCACCGGCTCCCCTGAGTGATTTGCTGCATGATTGATCATCGCGGTAATTACCTGTTTGCCATGTGTGCGGGGATGCTGAGTGCAATGCACGCTGACAACACCGCGAACGCGGTCATAAATAAGCCGCCTCGTACTTTTCCGGCTGTTCGACGGGAGGGCGTCAAGCCTTGCATAAGGCGCAGGACGCCATCATCGTTCGCGCTCCGCCGATTCGCCTTGCCGATCTATACGTGACATTTGCGTGGAGCATTCTGGCGAATTTCGATTCGACGAGCGCATCGCTGCTTACCCTGCCGCGCCGAATCTTCGCTGAATTAAGCAGGAACGATAGGCTTCACATTCAAGTCGACTTTTTTGGGTTGACCGAATAGCGGCTGACGTTGATCGCGGCGACGATCGGCCATGGGTTGTCCACCGTGAGCGCATGTTGGCATCCAGAGTACCCCGAAATGCTATGCAACCAGTGGAGCCGCTGCGCCACGGCCCGCACACCGTGAGGCGCCGCATCCCGCACGAGGTTAACGTCACATCTCGACGCCCTTTCTCGCATTACAGAAAGTATTCTTGACTGTTTCACTAATAGAATTTAATTATACTGGTGATAGTGCCATAAATAGTCCAAGGCCAGCGCAAATACCCGCGTGTAGGGCTGGCGAGTCCCGAACGCTCCAAGGGAACCTCGAGTGCCGCGAATTTCAGCTCTGGAAACGCACGACATCCGCTTCCCGACCTCGCGGGAATTTCACGGCTCCGACGCCATGAACCCCGATCCGGACTATTCCGCTGCGTACGTCGTGCTGCGCACGGACGATGCGAGCGGTCTCGCGGGTTACGGTTTCGCGTTCACCATCGGGCGCGGAAACGAGGTTCAGACTGCCGCCTGTGCAGCCTTGCATCACCTCGTAGTTGGCCTAGATGTTGAGGCGGTCGTCGCCGACCTGGGCGGTTTCGCGCGCAGCCTTACCGGCGACTCGCAGCTGCGCTGGCTCGGTCCCGAGAAGGGTGTCATGCACATGGCGATCGGCGCGGTGGTCAACGCCGCTTGGGATCTAGCCGCCCGGCGCGCCGGAAAGCCGCTCTGGCGCTTCATTGCGGACATGAGCCCGGATGAGATCGTCCGCTGTATCGATTTTCGCTATCTGAGTGATGCGCTCGCACCGGCTGAGGCGCTCGCGATTTTGCGGGCCGCTGAGCCTGGCAAGTCGCAGCGCATCGACTATCTCTTGCAGCGCGGCTATCCCGCCTACAGTACGAGTCCAGGATGGCTCGGCTATCCGGATGAGAAGGTCGTGCGGCTTGCGCGGCAGGCCGTGTCGGAAGGCTTTCGCACCATCAAGATCAAGGTGGGTCTCAGCTTGGAAGACGACGAGCGCCGCTGCCGGCTGGCCCGGGAGGCGATCGGTCCGGAGGTCGCCATGGCGGCCGATGCGAATCAGCGCTGGGACTTCGATGTGGCAGTACCATGGATTCGTCGGCTTGCTCCTTACGGCATCGCGTGGGTGGAAGAGCCCACGAGCCCAGACGACATCTTGGCACATCGAGCTATACGCGCCGCTGTGGCGCCAGTTCTGATCTCCACGGGCGAGCACACGCAAAATCGGGTGCTTTTCAAGCAATTCCTGCAGGCCGGTGCGGTCGATCTCATCCAGATTGACGCCACCCGCGTGGGCGGAGTCAATGAGAATCTCGCCATACTGCTTCTGGCGTGCAAGTTCGGCGTGCGCGTGTTTCCCCACGCCGGGGGCGTCGGGCTTTGTGAGCTTGTGCAGCACCTCGCCATGGCGGACTTCGTCGCCGTAACGGGGCAGATCGAGGATCGGGCGATTGAGTTCGTCGATCACCTGCACGAACACTTCGTGGATCCCGCCCGCATTAGGAACGGCCGTTACCTAGCCCCCACCTCAGCTGGTTTCTCCGCGCAAATGCGCCCTGAGGCTCTGGTGCGCTACCGTTTTCCCGGAGGGGCTGCCTGGCAAACCTCGCACCTGTAATAAACTTGCGGCCCGACAGCCGACACAGGCGGCGGCTGACCGCCGACCGCAAGCTTCATGACTGAGGACCTGGGACCCAAGTATCGTGCCCCCGCGCTGGAGAAGGGTTTGGCGGTGCTCGAGCTTCTTGCGCACGCGCGCGCGCCGATGTCGCTGAATGCGATCTCCCGCGGACTGAAACGCTCCGTCAGCGAGCTCTTCAGGATGATCCAGGTGCTCGAGTTTCACGGCTACCTGGAGGTCTCCAGTACCGGCGAGGGCTACGTGCTAAGCAACAAGCTCTTCGCGCTCGGCATGACCCGGGCCCCGACCCGGGATCTGCACGACGCGGCGTTGCCGGTGATGCACCGGCTCGCCGAGCGCATCGGTCAGTCATGCCACCTGGGCGTCGCATCCGCCGACCAAATGGTGATCGTCGCGCGGGTCGAGGCTCCGGGCGACCTGGGCTTCTCGGTGCGCATCGGTTACCGCCGCTCACTGATCGACTCGACCTCCGGACTCGTGTTGTACGCATTCCAATCCGACCTTGTGCGTGGTGAATGGAAAAAGCGCTTATCACCCTCCGTCAGACGCCGCGACTGGGTGAACTTCGAGCGACGTGGCCACGCCGCGCGCAAGGCGGGATATGTGACCGCCGAGAGCCAGGCCGTACGCGGGGTAATCGACCTGTCCGCGCCGGTGAGGCAGTCCGGCAGCGTCGCCGCGGCCCTGACCGTGCCCTATGTCAAGACCGCGCGTTCGCTGTCCGTGGCTGAGACTGTTGGGCCACTCGTGCAAGCGGCGCAGGAGATTTCCAGTGAACTTGGCGGCAGCACACCGGCGGCGGGCCTGAAGATCGCCGTCGATTCCTGAGCCCGGAAATTCGCTCCGCGCCCTTCCAGACGAGCGCTTCTCAATGGGCCGGCTCCGCATGCCTCCGGCCGAACTTCAGCTCCGGCACTGCTACTCCGAGCTGTGACTCGTTCGCCATTGATTTTATGGGTGAGTCATATATCATCTATAAAATTATAAGGGAGGGCGATGCCGATGACTCCAATGTTCGGTGCACGGCGCCTCTTGCGGCGCTCTCTTTTTGGCCCGGCCCTTCCCGGTGTGCTTCTTGTTCTTGTCCTGTCGCTGGGCCGGATCGCGCCCGCTCGGGCGAGCGACTCGGGCGATGACGCGTCCAATTCCAGCGGGCAACTGCAAGAGGTGGTCGTGACCGCGGAGAAACGCGAGGAGAACCTCAACAAGGTGCCGATCAGCGTTTCCGTCTTCGGGCGCGATGAGATGCATGAGCGCAACATCGTGAGCCTTGCGGACGTGGCCGCCGTCACTCCCGGTGTAGACTTTCAAAATACCGGCTCGACCGTCGCGCTCGCGATCCGCGGCGTCTCATCCGGTATATCCGGCTATTCGACTACTGGCATCTACATCGACGATGTGCCCGTACAAATCCGCCTCGACAATGGCATCGTACCGGGAACCAATACGACGCCGCTGGTCTTTGATCTCGATCGCGTCGAGGTTTTGAAAGGCCCACAGGGCACGTTGTTCGGCGCGGGCGCGGAAGGCGGCACGATTCGTTTTGTCCAACCGCAGCCAAGCCTCACAACCTATAGTGGTTATGCGCGTGCCGGCCTCGCCACCACCGACGGCGGTGGCCCGAGCTACGAGATGGGCGCCGCAGTCGGTGGCCCGATCATTCAGGATGAGTTGGGATTCCGCGTCAGTGCCTGGCACGAGCGCCAAGGCGGTTACATTGACCATGAGAGCGCAATCCCCGGCGGAGCCGATTACAACGATTCCGGCTATCGCGACGCCGACGTGCTGCGCGCTGCGCTGACGCTTTCCCCAATCGCTTCCCTGAAAATCACTCCGTCGATCTTCTATCAGCACATCTACTGGAACGACGTGCCCACCTTCGACGCAGGCTCAGCCACTTATCCAGACTCGCTGACCACAAATTGGAAGTCGTTGAATCCGACTCTGTCGAACGTGGACGCCGGTCGACTCGCGTTTCAGGGACTGCTGCTGCAGCCCAGCGATGACCAGATCTACTTGCCGTCGCTCAAGATTCAAGAGGATCTGCCGGGTGTCAGTTTTACCTCCAGCACCTCGTACCTGTACCGGCGCTACAACGCTCAGCAGGACTTCACGACGGTCATGCCCGTGATCATCGGGCTGCCCTGGCCCACGACTGAGCGGGCGGCGGCTGACAGCTTCACTCCCGCCTTTCTGAACGTGTTTGCGCAGGAGCTGCGCGCCACATCGGCCACGGCCGATCAGCGTCTGCAGTGGACGTTTGGGTTGTTCTACAACGAATCGCGCCAGACGGGGTATCAATGGGTGGTGTCGCCGTATTGGCCGACGCAGATCCTTCAGGCCTTCGGCAAGACCATCACCGAACAATTCGGACAACCCCTGCTGCCGGGGGGCCAGTCGATTTACGAGAAAGAGCCGCTCAGCGATCAGCAGGTGGCTGCCTACGGGCAGATTACCTATGAGCTATTCAAGCATGTGAGCGTAGTGGCAGGAGCGCGTGTCGCCCGGGAGAAGGACGAGTACAGTATCTACATCAACGGGCCACTGAACGGACCCGCCCCGACCTCTTTCTCCGGCACGGAACAGCAGACCGTCGTCGACCCCAAGTACGGCATCAACGTTCAGCTCGATGAGAACAATCTTCTCTACGTCAGCGCCGCAAAGGGCGACCGGATCGGCGGCGTCAACCCGCCGTTCTACAACTTTGCGGCCTGCAACGAGGCTTTGGCGGCGCTTGGTTATGCCAATGGTGCGCCGAATACCTACAGCGGCGATTCGCTCTGGAGCTACGAGATCGGCTCGAAGGATCGTCTCTTCAACGGGCGCCTGCAGGTGCAAGTGAGCGCGTTCCACATCGACTGGAAGGATATTCAGCAGATCGTGCAGGTCCCGGCCTGCACCGAAGGGTTCACCTCGAATCTGGGCAAGGCGACCAGCAACGGCTTCGACTTCCAGGCAGAAGCCCTGATCACCGATTCCCTGAAAGTCGGCTTGAGCATGGGCTACACGGACGCTCGCAATGCCACGACGATCGTCTCCGGCGGCAACAACGTGGTCGCCGACGGCCAGCAGATCAATCCCTATTCCGCCCCCTGGATCGTCGTGCCGACTGCCGAGTACAACTTCCCGATCGCCGCCGGGTACAAGGGCTACGTCCGACTCGATGACACCTATCACAGCAAGAACCCGGGGCCTTACAACCCGACGACCAACACCGCAAGCCCAACTTACAATCCCTACTTCATTCCCAATCCGTCGTACAACCAGCTCAACATTCATGTCGGCATGACGTGGAGCGGCTGGGATGCGTCCGTATATGCGCTCAACATGCTGAACAGTCATCCGCTGCTCTTCAACAATGCCCTCCAGCCGTTTACCTTCTATGGCAGTGCGTTCACTCTTCAGCCGCTGACGATCGGAGTCACCGCGATGTATCACTGGTAAGGTGCGAGTGTCGGTGCAGGCGCCTGTGATGCCGAGCGCCGCGACCTCGCGGGCTGCCTACGCGTTTGTGCTCATCGTCAGCCTGTTCTTTCTGTGGGGCGTTGCCAACAACCTCAACGACATCCTCATCAAGCAGTTCAAGAAGGCGTTCGAGCTTTCGGACTTCCGAGCCGGGCTGGTGCAGAGTGCGTTTTACGCCGGCTATTTCCTGCTGGCACTGCCGGCCAGTCTCATCACGCGCAGCCTCGGCTACAAGGCGGCGTTACTAATTGGGCTCGGTCTGTATGCTACGGGGGCTTTTCTCTTCTACCCCGCGGCCGCTCTTCGCACTTACGCGCTATTCCTCGGAGCGTTATTCATCATCGCGAGCGGTCTTGCGTTCCTCGAAACCGCCGCCAATCCCCTAATCACGGTGCTCGGCCCAGCAGAGGGTGCCGCGCGCCGTCTTAACCTCGCCCAGTCGTTCAATCCCTTAGGCTCCATCACGGGCGTGATAATCGGCCAGCATTTCATTTTCTCGGGAGTCGAGCTCACATCCCCGCAACTGGCCGGGATGAGCGCCAACGCGCGTGCGACGTACTACGCATCACAGTCGGCGGCAGTACCGGGGCCGTATCTCGTCATCGGCGTCGTGGTGCTGGTGTGGATGCTTCTGATCGCCTTGGTGACGCTGCCGAGCGCAGCCGGACGAGGGGCCGGGTACCCGGCTCGCGGTGCGCAAATACGCGAGCTCTTGCGAAATATCAACCTGCTCCTGGCAATAGTGGCGCAATTCTTCTATGTCGGAGCGCAAGTCGGAATATGGAGCTACTTGATCCGCTATGCCCAGCAAACGCTGCCCGGGACTTCGGAGCGCAGCGCCGCAGACTTCTTAACCGTCGCGCTCGTCATGTTCATGATTGGCCGCTTCGCAGGCACGGCGTTGATGCGGTATCTCCCGCCCGCACGGCTCCTGGCGATCTTCGCATCCGTTGCCCTGGCCCTGGTGACCGTGGCCTTGATTCTGCCGGGTCGCGTCGGAACCGAGGCGCTGGTCGCAACCGCGTTCTTCATGTCGATCATGTTTCCGACAATCTTCGCCCTCGGGTTGCGGGGACTTGATGACGCTGATCGCAAGATTGCCTCTTCATTCCTCGTGATGGCGATCATCGGCGGCGCCACGCTGACAGTTGCGATGGGAGCTATCTCGGATGCGGCCGGCATTCATCGCGCCATGATCGTGCCGATTCTGTGTTTCGCCGTGGTCCTGGGCTTTGCGAGATATACGCGCAGGCTGCGCACGGCGGTGTGAACGTCATCATGCGGCGCCTGTACTTCGCGCTTGACCTGCAGAATGACCCCAAGCTGATTGCGGAATACGAAAACTGGCACCGGCACGAAAGGATCTGGCCCGAAATTCTCGACTCGCTCGGCGCGGCGGGAGTGCAGGACCTCGAGATCTTTCGCTGTGGCGACCGGCTGATAATGGTAATGGAAGTGCCCGATGACTTCTCTGCCGCAGATCAGGTTGCACTCGCGGGTGCCAGTCAGCGCGTCAGGAATTGGGAGGAAATGATGTGGAGATTTCAACGACCGCTATCATTCGCAGGCGTGGGCGAGAAGTGGGTGCCGATGAAGAGAGTGTTCTCACTCAAGGAGACACTGCTGGAGCGGGAGAGAGACCAGTGAAAGCGGGACAGGTTCTGCGCCACGTTATTCTTGCCGGGGCCTTATTCCTCGCCTGCGGCACGCTCGCTCCTGCTCACGCCGAGACCCTGGACGCCAATCAAGCCGCGCGCGCCTGGTTTCAGGACGCCAAATTCGGCATGTTCATTCACTGGGGGGTCTATAGCGTTCCCGCGCGCGGCGAATGGGTCATGGAGCATGAGCACATCCCGGTACGCGAGTACGAGAAGTTCGCGCCGCAGTTCAACCCGACGCACTTCAGCGCGTCGGACATCGTGGCGCTCGCTAAGCGCGCCGGAATGAAATACATCACCATCACCAGTAAGCATCACGACGGCTTTGCTATGTGGGCGACCCGACAGAGCCCGTGGAATATACTAGACGCGACTGCCTATAAGCAGGATCCGCTGAAACTCATGGCGGAGGAAGCTCACCGTCAGGGCATCAAGCTATTCTTCTATTATTCGCAACTCGACTGGCACAACAACGACTACTGGCCGCTCGGACGCACGGGTCATTTCGCCGGACGTCCGCCCGGCGGCAGTTTCGATCACTATCTTGATTATGTGAATGCTCAATTGACCGAGTTATTGACCCATTACGGAGAGGTCGGCGGCATTTGGTTCGACGGCATGTGGGACAAGCCCTATGCCGAATGGCATCTTGAGCGCACATACGCTCTCATTCACCGGCTGCAGCCGGCAGCTCTCATCGGCAGCAATCACCATCATGCGCCGTTTCCCGGCGAGGACTTTCAGATGTTCGAGCAGGATCTGCCGGGCGAGAACTCAGCGGGGTTCAACAAGGCTGGCGTGTCCGGGCTGCCGCTCGAGACCTGTGAGACCATCAACCATTCCTGGGGATACACTAGGGACGACAAGGCCTTCAAGAGCGGACCCCAACTGATCCGATATCTGGTGCGCGCCGCCGGTGCCAATGCCAATTTTCTCCTCAACATTGGACCGACGGACCAGGGCGAGGTACAGCCGGAATTCGTGGAGCGGCTCGAGGCGATGGGAGATTGGCTCAAGACGTATGGCGAGACCATTTACGGCACGCGCGCGGGACCCATCGCGCCGCGCAGCTGGGGTGTCAGCACTGCCAAGGGCAAGAGGATCTATGTACACATCCTCAACTGGCAGGAACCGTATTTGGTTCTTCCGCCGCTTGCAGGCGTTAAGGCCGCCTGGTCATTCGATACGCACCGCAAAGTTGAGCTAAAGCCAATCAATGGGGCGACCCTGCTGGCCTTACCGCCCACGGCGGCGGAAACGGTCGACAGGATCATCGTTCTGGAGCTCTAACAGCACCCAAAATGGGCGATGATCGATACACGATTGGACGTCGCGGTATACACGTGTCACCCCTCGGCTTTGGTGGGGCGCCGATCGGCAATCTCTATGCGCCGGTGGCGGAGGCCGATGCGCAGGCAGCGCTTCATGGAGCTCTGGAGCGGGGCATCCGCTATTTTGACACCGCGCCATTCTACGGGCATGGGTTGAGCGAAGAGCGCATCGGGCGTGCGCTGGCCGGATCGCCACGAGATGCTTTCGTCGTCTCGACCAAGGTGGGCCGCCGCATCGAGCGTGACGAGTTACGCGAGGGGATGCTCAATGATGTGTATGCGGTGCGGGGAAGTCGCGCCGTATTCGATTACAGCCGCGACGGCGTGCAGCGCTCCTTCGAAGCGAGTCTGCGACGCCTGGGGGTTGCCTACATCGATATTCTTTTCCTGCACGACATCGGCCGGCTGACGCACGGCGACCGGCATAGGGAAGTACTAAAGCAGGCCCTGGATGAGTCCCTGCCGGCGATGGCGGTGTTGCGCGATTCGGGCGCAGTCGGTGCGATCGGGATCGCAGTGAATGAACAGGCAGTGTGCCTTGAGGTGCTGCCACGTTTTGACCTGGACTACATCATGCTGGCCGGACGCTATACCCTGCTCGAGCAACAGGACTCCTCCGAGGTTATGGCGGAAGCTAAAGCGCGTGGTGTCAGGGTACTGATTGCCGGGCCCTACAATTCGGGGCTGCTGGGTCCTGCCAATGGCCCGGGCGC
>Ga0302326_10024617_pt1 | contig 12227 bp, 9 predicted proteins | sample Palsa_T0_3_FD_202264 | JGI IMG/M metagenome (GOLD analysis project Ga0302326, IMG submission 202264) | Peat permafrost microbial communities from Stordalen Mire near Abisko, Sweden - Palsa_T0_3 | ecosystem: Environmental > Terrestrial > Soil > Palsa > Peat permafrost | place: Sweden: Abisko...
AAGCGGCGACGAGCCGGCCCTGCATGCTCGCGTAGAGCTGCGGGCGGGCTCCTTCGAGGGCGCTCTCCGGCCCTTCGAAGCGCTGCGCCCACTCGGCGGCGACGGTGGCCACCAGCCGATCCTGCAGCCCGCCGCCGAGGCCGAGCAGGGCGACGAGCTCGCTCTCGGCCGGGGTTCTGAGCGCGAACTGGCCGGCGGCGACGGGCCGACTGCCGACCGAGGCGCGCGCGCTCGCTCCGCTGGCGGCCATCGCCCGGCGGCGCGAAGGCAGCCGGAGCAGCGACCGGGGTGCGATCCGGGATCGTGGTGCCATGGTGGGCGTCACGGCTCGCTGGGATGCGCCAAGTTGAGCCGTCCAGTCCGCGTGCGCGGCGAGCGGGTCCGAGGGGCCACGGCTCGCCAGCACGAGGACCCGGGGGTCGCTGTCATGACGAGCCCAAGCATCGAGGACGTCCGCGCACGCGCAGCGCTCGCCACCGAGAGCGGAGAGCGCGAGCTCGGCCTCCGGATCGTCGTGGTCGAGCGCCTGCAATGCGCCATGCTCCCAGCGGAGGCGATGGGTGTCATCGCCGCATGCCACGGTCGCCTGGGCCGGCAGCAGACCTAGCCACCACGGATTCATCTGTATTTCACGGTGACTTCGGCGTGGTGCCGTGCCCAAGGCAATGAGAAGCTGATCACCGCACGGGTCGTCTCCGCGGTGGGCATGATCTCGAGGCATGTGGCGCGGGGGTCGAGCGCCGGCCGGAAGCCGATCAAGCCGTGGCCAAAGTCCTCGTTCGAGCTCCAGTTACCCCTGTGGCCAAGGAAGTGGTTGCCGCGGTCGTCTCTCGCCCACCAGGCGAGCTGGCGCGGCTGCACGCTCCAATCGAACGGCATCACGTGGTCCAGTCCCGGTGCGACATCCACCTCGACCTGGAACCCACCAGGGTTCGACTTGAGCTCGAGCAGGGCCACGCTGAAGCCGTCAAAGGCCGGGGTGACGGCGCCGAGCACGATCGATCCCGTGGGCCCGTCGTGCCGGCCGTGTCGGGTCAGCAGCGAGCGCCATGGCTCGGGCATCCGTGCCACGCCCGCCGGCGGGCGGGGCGTCGGGCCGGGCCCGCGCTGCTGCATGGCCTCGAGCACGGCGCGCACATGCTCGAGCAGGGGGTCATCGACGGCCAGCGCCCCGGCGGCCACGAGCGCGTCGATCGCATGCTCGATGCTGTCCGCCGGCTCGGGGTGAAACTCGGTGGGCATCGCGATCCGTTGCCACAGGTACCGGTGTGCCGGCTCCTGTGCGGGCAGACGCTCGAGCGAGGCGTCGAATTGCCACGCGCGTTCGGTCAGCTCGATCCGGGTCCCGTCCAGCTCGATCCAGCGGGTGTCGGGCGCGAGCGGTCGGATCGTCGTGAGCCTGCCCAGCATGCCCTCGTTGGAGCCGCCGCCACTGAAGTGCGCGGTCTCGACGGTGCCGCGATCGTCGGCGAGCGTCGCCTGGGGCGGCCGACCGCCCCACGGATGGCCCGGATCTGGGCTCCAGGTGACGGCGACCGAGGTTGTGTCCTCGGACAGCACCACGTAGCGAACCTGGACCGTTGCCTGCGGCTGGTCGATCGTTCGCTCGCAGGGGACGACGCGTCGCGGTTTCAGCGGCTTGCCCTCGCTCCGGTCGGAGCGGCCCGCGGTCATCGTGCGCCGGCGGAACTGGGGATCGTTTCGCAGCGCCGCCGCGAGGCTGTAATCGTCGAGCACGGCGTCGGCGTGGGGAGCGGCGATGATGCCGACCGCGACCAGTGCCGCGGCCGCCTCGGCGATCGGCGGGCGCCGCGGTCCGCGATCCTGCTCGCTTCGGTCGAGAAGCATCTGCTCGCCGATCAGCCGGAGGTACAGCTCTGCATCGAAGTCCGGCACGATGGGAGCGTAACCGTCCCGGGACCGTCGCCGCTGCGTCGAAGGCTGACGTGGCGCGAGTCGCCCGCGCGGGTTATGAGACAGACTCTGAAGCATGGAAGACCAGGCAGCGGTCGTGGAAGCGCTCGGCGTGGCGATCGCGGCGCGTGTCCCGGTGCTGCTGTGGGGCGCACCCGGCACGGGCAAGACCTCGGTGATTCGCGCGATGGCGGCTGCCGCCGGCTGGCCGTGCGAGACGGTGATCGCCTCGATCAGGGAGCCATCCGATTTCGCCGGGCTTCCGATCGTTCAGGATGGCGCGAACGCGGGACGCGCGAGGGTGACTTTTGCGCCACCGTCCTGGGCCGTCACCCTCGCCGAGGCCGGCGAAGGGGTGGCGTTCTTCGACGAGATCTCGACGGCGCCGCCGGCGGTCCAGGCCGCGCTGTTGCGTGTCGTGCTCGAGCGAACGGTCGGCGATCTCGCGCTTCCCGATGCCGTCTCCGTGGTCGCGGCGGCAAACCCGCCCGAGCAGGCGGCGGACGGCTGGGAGCTCACGCCGCCACTCGCGAATCGCTTCTGCCATCTCGACTGGCCCGTCGATGCGCGCACGGTCGCGGATGGATTCTCCGGCGGGTGGGCGACGCCGGAGCCCCCGGCCCTGACCGACGGATGGGAGCGCCGGATCCCGGTCGTGCGCACCTGGATCGCCGGCTTCGTGACCGTTCGCCCGATGCTCGCGCTCGCCGTTCCCGAGGATGCCGCGGGAGCCGGGAGAGCATGGCCGAGCCCGCGGACCTGGGACATGGCGGCCCGCCTGTGGGCGGCTGCCGAGGCGGGCGAGGTCGGAGAGCTCGCGAGCTCGCTGCTGGTGCGCGGATGTGTCGGCGCCGGACCCGGCGTCGAGTTCCTGACCTGGCTGGCCGAGGCGGATCTGCCCGACCCGGAGCTGGTGCTCGCCGATCCGGACAGCTTCGTCCTGCCCGAGCGTGGCGACCGCGCCTACGCCGCCTTGTCGTCGATCGCGGCCGCGGTGGCCTCCGACCCGACCAACGGGCGCTGGGAGCGTGGCTGGCGGGTGTTCGGCCGCGCCGCCGGTTCGGCGCCGGACGTCGCCGCGGCCGCCGCCAGGACGCTCGCGCGCTGCCGGCCCGCCGATGCCGCGATTCCCGATGAGGTGAAGGCGTTCGCTCCGCTGCTGCGGGACGCAGGGCTGCTGTGAAGCCGGCCGATGCTGGTTCCGCCCCGGTGGACCTCGACCTGCGGAAGCTCGCCGCCGCGCGCCTGTGGGCGAGTGCCCGGATGCCCTACCTCGCGACCGCGCTGTTCGCGTGCACGATCCGAGCCGCCCCCGGCACGGGGACGGTCGGCGTCGATCGCTCCTGGCAGGTGGACGCCGACCCGGCGGTGGTCGCGCGGCTGAACGTCGAGCAGCTCGGCCGGCTGCTCGTGCACCTCAGCGGGCACGTGATCAGAGACCACGCTGGTCGGGCCGGGCGGCTGGGGGTCGCGGAAGACAATGCCCGAGCCCGCTGGAATCGCTCCACCGACGCCGAGATCAACGACGACCTGGTGTCCGGCGACTGCGTGCCCGACGTCGCGCCCGATCTGCCGTCCGCGCTCGGCTGTGATCCTGGCGGGCTGGCGGAGCGCTACTACGAAGACGCGGGCGACGGGCCGCGACGCTGGGATTGCGGCTCGGGGGCCGACGGCTGCGAGCGTCGTGGTGGCGAGAGGGGAGGGGGGATCGGACCCCAGCCGGCCGAGCTGCTGCGGCTCGGGGTCGCGGCCGAGATCCACAACCAGCACGGGCGGGAGCCGGGCAGCGTGGCGGGCGGCTGGCTGCGCTGGGCCGAGAGCGTGCTCCCCTCGCGGATCGACTGGCGGCGGGTCCTCGCAGCCGAGATCAGGAGCGCGGTCGCCGTCGCCGCGGGAAAGGTCGACTACAGCTACCGGCGTCCCTCCCGGCGCGCGCACCTGAACCGCGAGCTCGTCCTGCCCACGCTCCATCGGCCGGTCCCCAACGTGGCGATCGTGTGCGACACCTCCGGCTCGATGCACGAGCGACTCCTGGCCCGAGCGCTCGCTGAAGTGGAGGCCATCCTCGTGCGCGCCGGCCTGCGCCAGACGCAGGTTCGGGTCCTGGCCGTGGATACCGCCGTCCACACGGTCCGGCGGGTCAGCCGCGCCGCCCAAGTACAGCTCGCCGGGGGAGGCGGAACCGATATGGGCGCCGGCATTCGCGCCGCCGCCGAGCTGCGGCCGAGACCGTCGGTGGTGATCGTCCTCACGGACGGCTTCACGCCGTGGCCCGAGCGTCCGCCCCGCGGGGTCCGCGTCGTCGTCGGTCTCCTGGGCGAAGGAATACGAACGCCGGGCTGGTCCGTTCCCGAATGGGCGCGCACCGTGGTCGTGGAGTCGACTCCAGGTCGAGGCGGGGTAGCCAGCCGCGCGTAGTGTGAGAATGTCCTCATGCCCTTCGACCGGGTACGACGGCGACGGAGACGTGCGAGACCGCGCGCGAGGTCGGCCGCCTCCGGGGTCTTGACGGGCGGACAGCGGCGACAATCGCTCCGGGCCCGGCTCAGCCGACCCCTCGTGCCCGCCGGGATCATCGTGCTTGCGGGGGCGGCGATCGTGGTGACACGGGTCCTGGTGGCGGCCGAGCCCGGACAAGCCCACAAGACGAGCGAGCAGGTGCATGCCGGCAGGACGGGCAAGCGGTCGCTCCACGCCGGGACGGTTCCCGCGCGCCCGGCGGCCCACGACGCCCCGAAGCCGGCGAATCCGTTTGCCGGCGCGGCTCTGCGGGGCTATCTGGCCCACCGGGCCGGCACTATCACGGCCGCCGTGTACGACGAGAACTCGGGCACGACCTACCTATACCGCCCCGGGGTCCGCGAGCAAACCGCGAGCATCATCAAGGTCGACATCCTCGCCACCCTGCTCCATCAAAGGCAGGGGAGCGGCGGCCTCAGCGACGAGACGAGCGATATCGCCCAGGGGATGATCGAGGCCAGTGACAACGACGACGCGACGGACCTGTGGGACCAGGAGGGAGGCGCCCCAGCGGTGCACGCCTTCGACGAGCAGGTCGGCATGAGCCAGACCACGCCGAACACCGCCTGGGGGCTCACCACGACCACGCCGCGGGACCAGCTGAAGCTGCTGCGCGTGGTGATGCTCCCGAACCACCTGTTGACCCTCGCGTCGCGGGAGTACGAGTACGAGCTCATGCGCCATGTGATCCCGTTCGACAGATGGGGGGTCTCGGCCGGACTGGGGCCGGGCGCGGCAGTCGCGCTCAAGAACGGCTGGCTTCCGTTCCCCGGGAGCGACTGGCACGTCAACAGCATCGGCTCGGTCGTCGGGTCAGGCCGCCGCTACCTGATCGCGGTGATGACCGACCGCGATCCCACGGAGGCCTACGGGATCGCGACGATCGAACGGATTTCGGCGGCGGTGTGGCATGCGCTGGGCGGCCAGACGCTTCTGAAGCTGTCGTGAACGGGACGGCGCGGCCCGCGGCCGGCCGGACCGGCGGCCCGCGGCCGGCCGGACCGGCGCCCCGCGGCCGGCCGCGCCCAGTACCCTGCCTCCATGGACCCCGATAGCGCCAGGGAGCTGCTTTCACGCGAGCGAGCGAGGATCGAGCAGGCGCTCGCCGCCCTCGATCGGCAAGGTCCGCTCGAGGCTTCGGACCGTAGGGAGCCGGGAGATCAGGATTCCGAGGATCTCTACCAGGACGAGTTCAACGCCGGGCGGGCCGAGGATCTCCACCGCGAGCTCGCTGCGGTCGAGCGCGCCGAGGCACGGCTCGCGGACGGGACATACGGAATCTCGGTCGAAAGCGGCGAGCCGATCCCCGACGGACGGCTCGAGGCTGTCCCAACCGCCGAGCGGACCGTAGAAGAGCAGGAGCGCTTCCAACAGGGCTAGATTGCCCGGGCTCGGGGGCTCGGGGGCTCGGGGGCTCGGGGGCTCGGGGGCTCCGAGCGGAGAGCTGCCCAGCTCCTCAGCCGACCAGGATCTCGCCGCCGCGGTCGGGCGTGACCACGAGCATGCTGCGACGCGCGCGCTCGGATTCCCGGCGGACCGGCCGGATCGTCAGGCCGCCGGCGGCACGCAGCACCTCCCGCATCTCCATCTCTGCAAACGGTGCCCCGGCGCACCGCCGGACACCTCCACCGAAGGGAATCCAGGACATCGGGTTCGGCGCCGGGCCCTCGAGCCATCGCTCGGGCCGGAAGGCGCCGGCCTGGGGCCAGAGGTCATTTCGGCGCAGCGCCAGCCACAGGCACGCGGCGACCTGGATGCCGGCGGGAAGCGACCGTCCGGCAATCTGTACCGGCTCGAGCAGTCGGCGCGGGGCGATGGTCAGCGCGGGTCGCACCCGGAGCACCTCCTTGACGACGGCGTCGACGTACCCAGGGTCACCCTCGCGCAGGCGTGCGTGTACGGCGGGATGGCGTGCGAGTCGCTCGAAGGCCCACGCAAGCGAAGCGGCAGAGCTGTCGTGGCCGCCCACGAGCAGCGCGACGAGCTCGTCGCGCAGCTGGCGGTCGGTGGGCGGATTGCCGTGTTCGTCGCGCTGCTCGAGCAGGAGCGCGAGGACCGAGTCACCACCCGGCGCGGCCCGCCGGCGCGCGACGAAATCGAACAGCAGGTTGTCGAAGTGCTCGACGGCGATGCGAAACCGGCCCCACGGGCTGCGCGGGCCGAGATCGCGCTGCACGAGCGCCATCGCGAGCATGCGCGGCATTGAGCGGACGCTCGCGAGCGTGGTGTCGACGGCGTGGCGCAGCTGAGCCGCCTCCTGCTCGCCGCGCGTCCCGAATACGACCCGCAGGATGATCTCCAGCGTCAGCCGGCGCATTCGCTCGAGCGCGACGACCCGGCCGCTCCACGTAGCCAGCTCCTCCCTTGCCAGCTCGGCGACGATCGGCGTCAAGGCCCGCATCCGTTCCCCGTGAAACGGCGTCTGCATCAGCCGCCGTTCGCGGAGGTGCTCATCCCCGTCGAGCAGGAGGATCGAATGCGGCCCGGCGAACGGGCGCAGGAATTCCCAGCTCTGTCCGGCCGGCGCAATCGCCGGGTCGAGACGGAAGATCTCACGCACCGCGTCGGGGTGGGAGAAGAGCACCATCGGCTCCGCCGTCCAGTATGTACGGATGGTCACCGGATCGCCGAAACGGTGGTGCATGCTCTGCAGGAACTCGCCGGGCCGGGCCATCCACCCGATGGTCTGCCAGGCGGCGGGCGCGCGCGGGCCAGGCGGTAGCTCCATGGTCCGATCGTACGCGCTGCTCCGGGTGCACTGGCGGCGTGGCCCTTCGCCCTGGATCACTCGTCCGCCCGAAACGAGTCGCGCCCCGGAACCGGCGTGATATGAGGCCGGGCGGGGCGCGCTCGAGGGAGGAGAGGGTGTTGCTCCAAGAGAATGGAGGCGATCGCTTTAGATGTCAAAGACGAGTCCTGGCACCGATATATAGGCTGCGCTTATGGAACTGCGTCAGCTGCGTTACCTGCTGGCCCTCGCCGAGGAGCGGCATTTCACGCGGGCGGCCGCGCGCGAGCACATCGCGCAGCCGGCCCTCTCGCAACAGATTCGCCGCCTCGAGGACGAAATCGGACTCGCCCTCGTCGAGCGCACGACACGACGCGTTGCCTTGACCGACGCCGGCGAGCTGCTCGTCGCCCGCGCCCGGAGGATTCTCTCCGAGGTCGATGCAGCGCACAGCGAGCTGCAGGGGCTGCGCGGCCTGCAGACCGGACACGTGACCGTCGGCGCGATGCACACGATGGGCCCGGTTGACGTGTCGCTTGCCCTCGCGATCTTCCACGAGCGCCATCCCGGGGTCGAGCTGACCGTCCGCGAGCAGTCGAGCGAGGAGCTTGCCGAGATGCTCCGCGTCGACGAGCTCGACCTCGCCTTTCTCTCGGTGACCGAGCGGATCGAGAGCCACGGACTGGGCCTCCAGCAGCTCGTGTGCGAGGAGCTCGTCGTCGTGCTGCCGACAGACCACAGGCTGGGGGGGCGCCGTCGGATCCGGATGGCGGAGCTGGCTAACGAGGAGTTCATCAGCTACCGCGAGGGATCTCGACTACGAGAGTTGCTGATGTCCGCTGGGCGCACCGCGGGGTACGAGCCGCGGGTTACGCTCGAATCCAACGAGAGCCAGCGAATCCGGCGCCTGGTCGCCCGGGGCCTCGGCGTCGCCATCCTGCCGCGGTCAGATGCCGAGAGCCCCGGGGCGGTTACCGCGCTCGTCACCCTCACGAGTCCGGCCTTGACGCGCGACATCACCCTGGCATGGCGGGAAGGACGCCGCCACGCGCCCGCCGCCGCAGAGTTCCTCGCGCTCGCGCGAACGGCATTCAGCGCTAACGGGTAACCAGACGGGAGGGAACGGGACCGGGGGTGGGGGGGGCTGGACCAGCCCCCCCCACCGACGGACCCTCCTCAGATCAGTATCCGAAGAACGACTGGATGTACTGGTCGGGCGAGCCGACCCCCGTCGAGTCGTCATACCCCGGGGTCGCGGGTAGCGCCGCCGCACCCTGGCCGTCGATTCCCATCGCCCGCAGGTAGGTAAGCAATGGTCCCTTGGGGGTGTCCGGGTTCGAGAAGTTGTTGCGAACCTCGAACTCGGGGGACGGGCTCTCGGTCACGTCGTTGAACGCCGAGCTTCCGTACCTGGTGTAGATCACCGGGTTGGCGAACCCGAGGTCGTGCCCCGCGGCCTGCTGGGCGTCAGCCTCGATTCCCGCGAACGTGGGGCTGGACACGCTGGTCCCGCCGATCCGGCTCAGGTCGAACGCGTACGTCTTGCCATTCGGCTGCAGAACGGTCTGCCCCACGAGCATCCCCGTGCTTGGATCGGCCAGGGCCGAGACGTCGGGCACGACGCGCATCGGGGTCGTGGTCGTCCCTTCGGGAACCGCCGTGGCGAGGCTGTCGGGAACCACGCCCTGCTGATACGACGGCTGCGGGTAGGCGGTGCTGACGCCGCCGCCGCTCGAGCCGTCATACAGCCAGTCAGCGGCGCTATCGCCGTAGCTGGGCGGGAAGGGAAGCGACCAGGCCGTGCCGTCGGTCGACAGCGGGTCGAGCAGCGTGCCCCATGGGAGCTCCCACTCGTAATTGTTGCTCGGCCCGATCGCCAGGCTGGTGCCGCCGACCGACGTCACCCACGGACTCGAGGTGGGATAGTCGACCTGGAGCTCGTCGGACCCCGGGTCCTCGACGGCCGGGTCCTCGTAGCCCGAGTCGCCCGAGGAGAAGAAGAACCCGATCCCTTCGGCGGCGCCCGCCTCGAAGATCTGATCCCACTCGGGCGTGATCTGCGCGTCGTCGAACGGCTCGCCGAACGAGTCGGTGACGATCGTGGCCAGGTGGCGGTTGACGATCAGGGCGTCGGCCGCGGCCAGGGATGTGTCCAGGCAGCTCGCCGCGGCGACGAAGTGCACGTCGGCGTCCGGGGCCATGTCGTGTACCGCCTCGACGTCGAGGCTCTCCTCCCCGTACCAGCCCGGGGCGCCACAGAGGGTGGCGTCGAAGAAGCTGGAGGGCAGGTACTGGTGGTACTGCCCGGGGCGGAACGGCTGGTTGCCGGTCACCCGGGAGAACTGATCGGCGTCCGGCTGCATCGTCGGTGAGGCGTAGGCGTCGACGATCGCCACCGTCTGATTGGCGCCGGTCATACCCGACGCGGTGACGCCGTAGGCGCCGCGAATCTGCTGCGGCGTGTAGCCGGCGACCGTCCACGGCCAGTGGGTGCCGTCGGCCGTCGGCTCGTCGGTGGCGGTCTTCTGTCCGTAGTAGGAGGAAGTCGGGGGTGCGACCCAGTAGTTCGGGCCCGGGGGCGGCTCCCCCGCGAGCTGGGGCTTCATCTCGTGGTTGCCGGTGTCGAGCCCGGAGACCGCCAGCACGTCGCCGGCGACAGCATTCGGGACGGTGGCGGCGCTTTCTGGCGCGCGGGCCTGCTTGCCGCTCGAATCGGTGTAGTCGGCGAAGCTGACCGCGAACGCCTGGCTCGCCTCGGCCACCGTGCCGGTGACCTGCGCGTAGGCGCCGATGCCGCTGGTCACCTGGGTGACCTTGAGTCCGGCTCCGGTCAGCCATGAGCGCACGGCCCGGACCTGGGCGCTGGTCGCCGCGAAGCGGGCCTGCACCTGAGCCGGGGTCAGATATCGACCGTAGGCGGCACTGCTCGGATCGGAGACCGCGTGGGCGTAGGACGCAAGCCCGGCCGCGTCCCGGCCGGCGAAATACACGCGCAGGTTGACGGTGCCGCTGGTCACGGCCGAGAGTGCCTTGCCCGAGGAACTGACCGCCCAGTCGGGGTGGGTGTCCGGGATTGCCGCACGGCCAGGGGCCGCCACGGCGGCTGCGGCTGAGACGGAGGACACGAGGATGACCACGGCGCCGGTGAGGGCGCTAACAACCGTGCGGCGCCGATGAAGCAGGGGCATGCCGGACCTTTCTCTGAGGTTTCTCCCGTGCACGGCGGGCGCGACTGCCTCGCCCTCACCCGCCCTGTGCGGAGCGCATCCTCTCATACGGGCGGCCGAAAGTCATCTGCCAACGGAAACGGATGCTCGGCGTAAACCAGAGGTCATCGGGGCGCCGTTCCGCTCTCGCCCGTGTCCGTGGCCGAGCGAGGGTGCGCAATTAGAATTGAGTCGTGGAGCCGCGAAGCAATCCCGCTGAACCTCTGCGCGTCCTGATCGCCAACGAGCGCAAGGACCGCCTCGCGCTGGTCGCGCGAATCGTCGTCGCCCTCGGCCACGAGGTCATAGCGCGAGAGATCGAAGTCGAAGACGTCGGTGCGGTGACCGTCCGCGAGCGACCCGATGTCGCGCTCGTCGGGTTGGGCGAGAGCTCGGAGCACGCGCTGGATCTGATCGACAAGATCGTCCGCGCTGCTGCCTGTCCGGTGATCGCGCTGCTGCATGCGCCAGACCCGGCGTTCGTCAAGGAGGCGTCCAAGCGAGGCGTGTTCGCCCACATCTCAGACAATGACGTCGAGGACTGGCAGAGCTCGATCGACATCGTCCTGCGCCGCTTTGCCGAATACCACGAGCTCGAGGGCGCGTTCGGACGTCGCGCCCTGATCGAGCGCGCCAAGGGGATCCTGATGGAACGCCACTCAGTCGACGACGGGCAGGCGTTCGAAATGCTGCGCGAGCGCTCCCGCATCGACAACCGCAAGCTGATCGACCTCGCCACCGCCGTCGTCGACGGCCACCGCCTACTCCCCAAGCAGCCGGCCGCCGTTCCCGAGTCCTGACGGGCAGACGTGGATCGCGGCCTGCAGCGAGGTCACCGAACGGTTCCGCGAGCCCGTCGAGATATGCTTTCGAAAGCGACTCCCTACTCGGCGGGTAGCGGGAGCTTTACCGACTCGAGCCTATGAGCTACGGGACGAAGACTATGCGTTGACCGGGCGCGATCGGTGCGTTCCAGGTCGTCTGCACCTGGCTGAGGGGCGTTGAGACGGCGTCGATGGCGTAGGTCCCCGTCGTGATCTCCGCGGCGAGCGCGGGGAGCTCGCCGATGATCTCTCGGGTGCTGACGGATCCTTGGCCGCTGCCGACGATCTGGAGACGGGTGGCGCGCAGCCAGGCTGACGGCAGCGCGATCTGCGGGCCGGACATGGAGCCGATCTCGATCCAGGTGAGCGGCTGGCTCTTGTCGGTGCGGTGCGTGAGCACGGCGGGCATGTTGTGCTCGGTAGCCGGGCCCCAGAGGTAGTCGATCACGACGTCCACGTCGCCGGCGACCTCGCCGAGCGACCGGCCGGTATCGAACCCCGCCCGCCCGCCCGCGAGCGAGACGATGGTGTCGGCGCCGATCTCGGTCAGGATGGCGAGACGTTCCGGATCGCGGCCGGCGGCGATCACGTGGCCGGCGCCGAGGCGCTTGGCGATCTGGACGGCCATCCGCCCCGCGTTGCCGGTGGCCCCGAGCACGAGCACGCTCTGCCCGGGCTGGAACGCGATGCGGTTGCGCAGAGCGATCCAGGAGGACATCGCGGGATTCATCGCGGCGGCGACGGTCAACACGTCGGTGTCGGTCTGGAGCGACACGCTGCGTCGCGGGTCGATGACGACCCGCTCGGCCATGCTCCCGAATTGAGGGTCGTCGAGGATGAAGTAGCGCAGCTGGCCATCGGGGTCGCGGCCGATCCCGTCAAGACCGGGGATCATCGGTAGTTGTCCCGTGCTCGTGTAGTGAGATCCGTTCGCGCTCGACCGCGTCCGCGGGTGCAGCGCGGCCGCGAGGACCTCGATGAGCAGCTCATCGGGGGTGGAGGGCGTGGGGGTGTCGAAGGGCTCGTATGCCGGGG
>Ga0302326_10024618_pt1 | contig 12227 bp, 7 predicted proteins | sample Palsa_T0_3_FD_202264 | JGI IMG/M metagenome (GOLD analysis project Ga0302326, IMG submission 202264) | Peat permafrost microbial communities from Stordalen Mire near Abisko, Sweden - Palsa_T0_3 | ecosystem: Environmental > Terrestrial > Soil > Palsa > Peat permafrost | place: Sweden: Abisko...
GGGCGTTCACCGAGCAGGCCCTGCGGGAAACGCTGCGGAAGGGCTATGCGGTGGTGCACATCGCCAGCCACTTCCGGTTCCAGCCGGGCAACGAGGCGCAGTCGTACCTGCTGTTAGGCGATGGGGCACATTTGAGCATGGCGGAATTGAACCGCGCGGCGAACCTGTTTGACGGGGTGCAGCTTCTGACGCTGTCGGCCTGCGATACGGGGATGGGCGATGGGACGGAGGTGGAAGGCTTCGGGGCGCTGGCCGAGCGGCAGGGGGCCAAGGCGGTGATCGCCAGCTTGTGGCCGGTGGCGGATTCCAGCACCAAGGTATTGATGCAGAAGTTCTACCGCATCCGGGAGTCGTCGCCGGGCAAGACCAAGCTGGAGGCGCTGCGCGAGGCGCAGTTGGAGTTGTTGGGAAGGAGCGGCAACGGCGTTCCCAAATCTCCCTATGCGCACCCGTATTACTGGGCGCCCTTCTTTCTCATGGGAAACTGGCTGTAAGCCGAGCCACACATGCCCGATCCCCGGACGGCCAAGCCATCCATTCCAGGTCGGCCACTTCGAGTGAAGGTGTCGTTGGAAGTCTCCAAGGTCGAAGCGATGGGCGCGCGGTAGTCGCGAATCGCGGAAGTGGCAAGATTTTTTGAAATAAGTCATCGCTAACCAACATAAACACGAGACGGGGAATCCCAGTCAAGAAGCGTTTTGGGGGGACACGATGAAGTCCAGATACTCTTGCAAAGCGGCGACGCTGATAATCGTTGTGGGTGCTGCGCTTTTTCGTCCGTACATGATGAAGGCCCAGCCAAGTCCTGCGCCAGCCCTGAAATCTAACGCGGCACCAGCGGCGAGCGATGGGCATGCAATAGAAGAGTACGGCAGGCTGCCGCTAGGCTTCGAGCCCAACCAGGGGCAGACGGATGGGCGCGTCAAATTCCTCACGCGCGGCCGGGGATACACTTTGTTTCTCACTGCTGACGAGGCGGTCCTCTCCTTACGCCATGCGGCAGGCGAAGCGCCGGCCACAGGGAGGCAACGCGGTGGTCTAGGCGGCACTACTTCGCAGGTCCTCCGGATGCGCCTTGTGGGCGCAAACCCCGGCGCAGCGGCGACCGCGGCGGACGAATTGCCGGGCAAGAGCAATTACTTCCTTGGCAGCGATCCGAAGAAGTGGCGCACGGACGTGGCCAATTACGCCAAGGTGAAATACCGGGACGTCTATCCCGGCGTGGATATGGTTTATTACGGCAATCAGGACGGGCAGCTTGAATACGATTTTGTGGTGGCTCCCGGCGCCGACCTGAGCGCCATCAAGTTGGAGGTAAGCACGGGCCCAGTTCCCCCCCTGACAATAGCGCCCGACGGCGGCCTCGTGGTAAAAATCGAGGGCGGCGAGGTCCGTTTCCACAAACCCGTGGTCTACCAAACCGATTCCACAAACGGCCGTCAATTGCTCGAAGGCCACTACACCGTCGATTCCGAGAACCATGTTCGATTCCGGGTGGCACGGTACAACCACTCAAGAGCGCTCTGCATCGACCCGGTGCTCAGCTACTCAACTTACTTAGGCGGCACTAACATAGACCAGGGGAACGCCATCGCAGTGGACTCCAGCGGCAGCGCATATATCGCCGGATACACTTACTCCACCGACTTCCCCGTTTTGAACGGGTTTCAAAGCAGCCTGCAGGGGGAAGTAAGCGCGTTCGTGACCAAGCTGTCGGCGGACGGCTCCACGCTGGTCTATTCCACCTACCTGGGTGGATCGGCCGGTGCTTCCAGCGCCGAGACGGTCGCGAACGGCATCGCCGTGGACTCCAGCGGCAGTGCCTATGTTACCGGCTACACGATCGCAACTAATTTCCCCACCCAGAATCCTTTCCAAGGCAGCCTTCAGGGCGCGGAAAGCGCCTTCGTGACCAAACTCTCGGCGGACGGCTCCTCGCTGGCCTATTCCACCTATCTAGGCGGCCCCGATACAATCGCTGGAACCGGCCTTCCGCCTTCTCCTGCCGCAAACTCCGCAGCGGCCATCGCGGTGGACTCCAGCGGCAGCGCCTATGTAACCGGATTCACGAATTCAACCGATTTCCCCACGCAGAATCCGTATCAGAGCAGTTGCGTTTTCGCATTGTTTGGCAATTGCGACAGCCCGGCATTTGTGACCAAGCTCTCGGCGGACGGCTCCTCGCTGGTCTATTCCACCTACCTGCAGGGAACTGTTCCCGGCAGCCCCGTTAATTCCGGCAGTTATCTCACCGATGTTTCTCCCTACGCGATCGCGGTAGATTCCAGCGGCAACGCTTATCTGACTGGGGAAACGAATTCCCCCGTTCTTCCCGTCACACAAAATGCTCTTCTGCAGAACTGCGTTCTCGCATACTATGAGGCGTCCTCCTACACTCTATGCTACGGATACGCGTTTGTGACCAAGCTGTCCGCGGATGGCTCCTCGCTGGTCTATTCCACTTACCTGGGGGGCGCTATCCCTTACGTCTATGGGCAGGAATCGCTCGGGACCGGCATAGCTCTTGATTCAGCGGGCCAAGCATATATCGGCGGATGGACGAATGTCACGAACTTCCCCACACTGAACGCCTTCCAAGGCAGTCTAGAGGGCGGAAACAGCGCGTTTGTTACAGTGTTGACCGCGGACGGTTCCGCATTGGTTTATTCCACTTACCTTGGTGGCACTCTCACCGGGTATGGCGGGGCTTCCACTACCGCGGCGGGCATCGCGGTCGACTCCTCCGGCGAAGTCTATATAGTGGGAACTACGAACACGACCGACTTCCCCACTGCTAACCCGCTGCAACCGACCTGCGGTAGCTGCGATGGCGGCGGGACCGCGTTTGTGACCAAGTTCAATGCCGGCGGCTCCAGCCTGGCCTACTCCACTTACCTGGGCGGCAGCGGTGGTGATGGCGCCACCGCCATCGCCGTGGATTCCACAGGCAACGCCTACGTAACGGGATCCACAGGATCGACCAACTTCCCTACCGTGAATCCTTTTCAGGCGACCTACGCCGGAGGCGCCGACGCATTCGTGTCGAAGATTTCAATCGGGCCGGCGTCCCAAACCATCACCTTTGGCCCGCTCTCGAATCAGCCGTTCGGCAGCGCGCCGTTCATAGTCAGCGCGACGGCCAGCTCGGGCTTGCCGGTAAGCTTCGCATCCACGACGCCATCGGTCTGCACGGTATCCGGTTCCACGGTGACCCTATTAGCTACCGGTACCTGCACCATCCAAGCCACGCAGGCAGGCAACGCCAACTTCGCTCCCGCCACACCTGTCAACCAAGGTTTCCAGGTGACGCCAGCAAGCCAGACCATCACCTTTGGCCCCCTCTCGAATCAGGTGTTCGGCGCCCCGCCGTTCCCGGTCAGCGCGACTGCCAGTTCGGGTCTGCCGGTAAGCTTCGCATCCACGACGACATCGGTCTGCACCGTGTCGGGTTCCACGGTGACGTTAGTCACCACTGGTACGTGCACCATACAGGCGACGCAGGCAGGCAACACGAACTACGCTGCCGCCGCACCTGTCAATCAACGCTTCCAGGTAACGCAAGCCAGCCAGACCATCACCTTTGGCGCCCTCCCAAATCAGGTGTTGGGCGCCGCGCCCTTCACGGTCAGTGCGACTGCGGGTTCGGGCCTGGCGGTAAGCTTTGCGTCCCGGACGACATCGGTCTGCACGGTGTCCGGTTCGACTGTGACGCTGATCGCCACGGGTACATGCACGATACGGGCCACGCAGGCAGGCAATGCCGACTACCTGCCGGCTACACCGGTGAATCAGAGCTTCCGGGTGACGGCATTGACGATTACAACTTTTAATGTTCCAGGCGCAGGCACCGGCAACTTTCAGGGTACGCTGCCCAAATCCATCAACACGGGCGGAGTTATCGCGGGGTTCTACAATGACGCGAACTCCGCGGCTCACGGCTTCGTACGAACTGCCAGCGGCGCCATCACCACCTTTAATGTTGCGGGCGCAGGCACCTTCGAGGGCCAGGGTACCTTTGTCAGTTCCATCAACGCGTCCGGCGGTCTTACCGGACATTATTCCACCGGGACCAATTTTTCGGGCGGTTATGTGCGCGCTGCCAATGGCGCGATCACCATTTTTGAGCCCAGTACCGTGGACACCTACCCCAATTCCATCGACACGGCCGGGGTCATTACGGGATATTACATTGGCGCGACTATTGCAGACCACGGGTTCGTGCGGGCGTCCAACGGTGCGATCACTACCTTCGATCCTCCCGGATCCACGGAAACCTATGCCTATGCCATCAATACGGCTCAGGTTATTACGGGATCTTATGTTGACGCGAGCTATGTATCCCATGGATTCGTGCGCGCTGCCAACGGCACAATCACCGTCTTCGATGCCCCGGGCGCAGGCGCGCCGCGGTCACCCAAGTTACGATTGTGGGCACGAACTTCAGCCCAGCGGGAGCCGCTCCCGGTGTAACCCTCGACAACACCAACCTGGTGCTGGCATCCTTCAGTAACACAAGAGTGGTGGCCAATCTGCCGGGGGGCCTGCTCGGCGGAACCTATCGGTTGGCACTCACTAACAGCAACGATGCAACCGTGGCGTTCAGCGCCACGGTGGGCCCCAACGGGCCGGCCGGAACGCAGGGGACAATCGGGCCCGCGGGCGCGGCGGGACCGGCCGGCATCCAAGGGCCTGCGGGAGTACCGGGGGTGCAAGGCCCGGCTGGACAAACGGGACCGGCGGGGCCAACCGGAACGCCGGGCAACCCCGGACCAAATCCGCTGGCGGTTGCGGAATTGCGGTGGTATTCGGCTAACACGACCGCCAGTTTCGGGGTGGGCCTGAATCCGATTGGTCTGGTATTCGACGGTTCGAACATCTGGGTGGCTGCAAACGCAAGCAACCAGGTGACGAAGTTGAAGGCCGCCGATGGTTCCACTTTGGCCACGTATTCCGTGACTCGCCCGCAAGGGATGGCGTTCGATGGGGCTAATGTCTGGATCGTGAACTATGGTAACGACACGATTACGAAGCTGCGCGCCAGCGACGGGGCATGTGTGGGAACCTGCACGTTTAGCGTGGGCAACACGCCCTTTAGTGCGGCCTTTGATGGCGCGAACGTCTGGGTTACGAATCAATCCAGCAACAATGTAACCAAGCTTAGAGCGAGCGACGGCACGAACCTCGGCACCTTTCCAGTGGGGAACACGCCGATCGGCGTGGCCTTCGACGGCGCCAACATATGGGTGACCAACGACGCCGACGACAACGTAACCGAACTCAGGGCTAGCGATGGCGCGCTTCTCGGAACCTTTTCTGTAGGTGGTGGCCCGTTCGGCGTCGTATTCGACGGCGCCAATATTTGGACCGCGAACGCAGGCGACAACACCGTCACGAAGCTCAGGACCAGCGACGGAACGGTCTTGGGAACGTTTCCCGTGGGGAGCTTCCCATTTGAAATCGCATTTGACGGCGCCAACATCTGGGTGTCTAACCTCGCGGGCAACACGGTCACCAAGCTCCGGGCCAGCGACGGCACGAACCTCGGAACTTTCCCGGCGGAGAGCCCCGAAGGATTGGCCTTCGATGGCGTCAACGTCTGGGTAGGGAATAGCGGCACCAGTACGGTCTCCAAGATGTGACCAGTTGCTCACAGCGAAGGACGAATTCGAAATGACGACCAAACTCCCGAGATCGCTGCTCCTGTTACTGTCTATTGGACCGATAGGCGTGGCCGCCTGGGCAGCCACGGCGCTGTCTATCTCCAGTACGGCAGTGAATGCCGCGGTTACCCAGATTACGATTGTGGGCAGCAACTTCAGCCCGACTGCAGCCGCGCCTGGTTTGACCCTCGACAATACTAATCTGGTGCTGGCATCGTTTAGTAACACAAGAGTGGTGGCCAATCTGCCGGCGGGCCTGTTGCCGGGAACCTATCGGCTCGCAATTACCAACAGCAACGACGCAACGGTGGCCTTCAGCGCGACGGTGGGCGCCAACGGACCGGCCGGGCCCCAGGGGACGGTGGGGCCTGCGGGCGCGGTTGGGCCACCCGGTAACCCAGGGCCCGCGGGAGCACCAGGTGTGCAAGGCCCGGTTGGATCGACGGGTTCCGCCGGACCAACCGGAACGCCGGGCAACCCGGGCCCCAATCCGTTGGCAGTTGCGGAATTGCGGTGGTACGCGGCCAACACGACAACCGCATTCGGAGTGGGCCAGAGCCCCACCAATCTGGTGTTTGACGGTGCAGATATCTGGGTGTCGACGAACTCCGGTGTAATGAAGCTAAAGGCCGCCGATGGCTCACTTTTGGCCACCTATTCCATGCCGGAAGCATCCGCGTTGGCGTTCGACGGCGGCAATGTCTGGGTCGGGAACGGTGAATATGGCACCATCACGAAACTGCGCGCGAGCGATGGGGCATGTATCGGAACCTGCACGTTCAGCGTGGGTACGGATCCTAATGCCGCCGCCTTTGATGGCGCGGACATCTGGGTGGTAAATGCAGGCAGCAACAACGTGACCAAGCTAAGCGCGCGCGACGGCACGATTCTCGGCACCTTTCCGGTAGGGAACTTCCCGTGGGGATTGGCTTTTGACGGCTCTAATATCTGGGTAACGAACATCAACGACAACACCGTTTCCGAACTGCGGGCTAGCGATGGCTCCCTTGTTCAAACGCTTGGCGGGTTTAGTGGTCCGGCCGAAATCGTGTTCGACGGCAGCGGTATTTGGGTCTCCAATTTTTACGGCAATACTGTCGCAAAACTGCGAGCCAGTGATGGAACCCCTTTGGGGACGTTTCCCGTGGGTAACTTCGCACTTGGTATCGCGTTTGACGGAGCGAATATCTGGGTGTGCAGCCAAGGTAATAACACGGTCACCAAGCTTCGCGCCAGCGACGGCACGAACCTTGGCGCCTTTCCAGTGGGGAACGTTCCCGAAGGAATGGCTTTTGATGGCGCCAACGTCTGGGTAGCGAACGGTGACAGCAATACTGTGTCCAAGATGTGATTTGGGAGGGTTCGATATGACGATAAGACATTTCCACACGGCTTTAACAACGCTTTTCGCGCTCGCGCTGGTCCCCGCGCCAATGGCTCTCGCCAGCGGCGATCCGGCCGCGTCCACGGTGCAAATATATAGCGCCACTGTAAATTCCGCTGGTACGCAGGTTACTATTACAGGCGTGGGCTTTAGCCCCACCGGCGCCGCACCGGGGGTGGTCCTCGGAAACCTCAACCTTGTACTGGTGTCCTACAACAATACGGCCGTGGTGGCTACTCTACCTGCCACTCCGCAAGGAACCTACGATTTGACTGTTACCAACAGTAGCGACGTAAAGGGCACCTTCAGCTTCGGGATCGGCATCGCCGGTCCGGCTGGACCTGCCGGTCCGCAGGGTCCGCAAGGCGCGCAAGGTCCGCAAGGTTCGCAGGGACCCACCGGGCAGCAGGGGCCGCAAGGGCCGCAGGGAGCGCCAGGGCCTCAAGGCCAGCAAGGGCCCACCGGACCCGCCGGCCCCAATTATCTGGATATAGCACTGCAGCGCTGGTACACCGCAAATCAGTCGGGAATCAACTTTCCCGTGGGGGCCAACCCTTACAGCCTGCTGTTCGACCGGCTCAACATCTGGGTCGCCAATAACGGCGGTAATTCCATATCCCAATTGGCGGCCAACGACGGCACTCTGTTGAATACATATTCGGCCGGACCCACGCCGCGAGGCGTGGCCTACGATGGTGCGAACCTGTGGATCTCAAACTACACTGCTAACACAGTGACAAAGTTACGCGCCAGCGATGGTACCGTGCTCGGGACCTTTGGGGTAGGAACCAGTCCCTACGGCGTAGCTTTCGATGGCGCCTACATCTGGGTGACGAACTCGGGCAGCAACACTGTTAGTAAAGTGCAGGTGGGCGACGGTTCGGTGCTGGGTACCTTCGCGGTCGGCACCACCCCCGTGGCGATAGCCTTCGATGGAACGAACCTCTGGGTCGCAAATACCGGAAGCAGCAACGTCACAGAGCTATCCACCGCCGGCGCGACAATCGGAACTTTCTCCGTGGGCGCCAACCCGAGCGGCCTGGCGCTGGCGGGGACCAACATGTGGGTAGCTAACTCGGGAAGCAACAACGTTAGCGAATTGCAAGTCGGCAACGGCGTAACTTTGGGTACCTTCCCCGTCGGAACCAGCCCCACTGGGATCGCCTTTGATGGAACCAACATCTGGGTAGCGAACTCCGGCAGCGCTTCAGTTACGGAACTGCAGGCAACCAACGGCGCGGTGCTGGCGACGATATCGGTTGGCAGCTCTCCATCCGGTGTGGCTTCTGACGGATCCAACATCTGGGTCGCCAACAATCTCAGCAACACGGTCTCGAAGCTGTAATGGAAGGTCCGGGCCGGTATCGGCCGGTCCAATGGGCTTATGTTGAAAGGTTGGAGGCGCGGGTCGGGATCGAACCGACGAATAAAGGTTTTGCAGACCTTTGCCTTACCACTTGGCTACCGCGCCGCTCGGTTCTATATCTGCAAAATACCGCGACAGGCGGTCCCAAGTCAATCTTCAATCAATCCTCAATCACTGGCAGCAGCACGTAGGATGGCCGGCGCGCATCGTGATAAACGGTCTGCGACGCCTTCCGCAACTCCGTGGCATCCGCCACCGGCTCGCCGGTATTCGGGTTCCGGTCGAAGCGCGGAAAATTGCTGCTGGATATCTCCATGCGGATGCGATGCCCCTTCTGGAACACGTTGCCCGTTACGCCGGCATCGATGGTCAACCTGCAGATTTCGCCCGGCCGCGCCAGTTCCGGCTTCTCCAGCGATTTGCGGTAGCGTATCCGCAGAATGCCGTCCGTCAAGTTCTGCGCGCGCCCATCCGGAAAGACATCCACCAGCTTGGCGGTGAAGTCCGTATCGCGCGCGGAGGTGGCGGCGTAGAGCACCACGCGCACCGGCCCGATCACTTCCACATCCTTGCGTAGCGCGGCCGTGGTATACACCAGCACGTCGCCGCGCTGTTCCACGGAACGCTGGTCGCGCGGCCCCCAAGGAAACACCTTCGGATTGCAGCACGCCGCGCCGCCGGCGGTCGGAACAGGGTCCCGCGGATCGAATACGAAGCGGTCCGAACCCGCCGCTCCGGACGGCGCGGCCGCGTCCAGCCGGCCATCGCCCGCCAGCGTGTTGGCGTGGCCGCGGCTCTCCAGGTAGAAGCGCGCCGGCAGTGCGCGCGGCGGCCATTCCGGTTCGTCGCGCCAGCGGTTGGCCCCCATCACAAAAACGCGTACCGGCGCCTGCGAAAGCAGCGGCGTATCTTTGCCCTTTAGAAACTGGTCGAACCACTGCATCTGGATTCCGCGCAGCGAAACGGCGGCATCCGGACCGAAATCGACACCCTCCAGTTTCTCCGCCATGTTGTGCGGCCACGGCCCGATCAGGATGCGGTGCACCCCGGAGTTCTTGCGCAAGCCTTCATACGCTTCCACATCGCTCTCCACGAAATTGTCGAACCACCCGCCCACCGAGAACACCGGCACGCGGATCTGGTCCAGCCGCTCGCGTACGCTGATCGATTTCCAGAATGAGTCGTACGAAGGGTGCGCCACAGCCACCTGAAACATATCGGACACCTGGCCGGTGGCCGCCACGTCCGCGGTGCGCAGCGGCAGGTGCAGCACGAACTTGCTGAAATCGGGATGGAAGCGCGCCGCCCGCAAGTTCTCCGACATCCACAGCAGGCGCTGGCCCAGCTTCATGGCGCCGCCCGGCGAATAGAACCGGTCGCGATAATCGTCGCAGCCGGAGACCACCGGAAAAATGGCCTTCAAATGTGGGTTGTTGAGCGCGGCCACCTTCCACTGCACGATTCCCAGGTACGAGCCGCCCAGCATGCCGATCTTTCCGTCCGACCAGGGCTGCCGCGCGATCCAGTTCAGCGTGTCGTCGCCATCGGCCGGTTCTTGTTCGAGCGGCCGGAATATGCCTTCCGATGCATAGCGCCCGCGCACATCCTGCACCACCACCGCATAGCCGTGCTCCACGAAAGGCAGGTAGTTCGGCGAAATATCGTGACCTTTACCGTACGGAGTGCGCACCAGGATGGCCGGATAGCGTCCCGGCCCTTCCGGGCGGAAAACGTTGGCGGAGAGCCGCACGCCATCCCGCATGGGCACGCCCATATCCAAGCTCTTTACGAGGCTCTTGACGATTTCATCCGGCGCCGCGGCGAGTACCCCGGCGCACAGCAGCACTACTGACGATAAGCGCACAACGTCTCCCAATACTGTTCAGCGATGCGAACGGCCTGGTGACGCTCGACGATGTGCCCGGACCCCCGCAGTCCGATTTCACCCGCGCATTCCTTCACCGATGTTAGCAGAAACATATGCGCCAACAGCGAGTCTTCTTCCGCCGGACCTGTGGGGATGCGCAGGCAAGCCGCTTCGGGATAGCGGGAGTTCTCCTCGCCGTCGCTCAGCAGGACGGGCTTGCCAACGCCCATCAGGCGGATGGCGATGCCGGAGGTTTCTCCCGCGCCCGGATATCGCAGGTTGATGCAGGCATCCACCGCTAGCGCCGCGCGCCAGAAATCCCGTTCGGCCAGGTAAGGCAGGCGCACGATTCCCGGCCCGTGCAGCAGGGGAGACAGCGCACGCGCCAGGTCCGATGACGCGAACGCCCCGGCGATCAGCAGCCGGGCATCCGGACGCGCCTGCCGCAGCCGCTCAAACGCGCGCAAGACAGCGAAGAGCCGCTTGGATTCGCGCAGGTAGCCAAACACGCCGAAGAGAAACGCGCTCACCGGAACGCCCAGGTTCTGCCGCATGCGAACCACTTCCCATCCCGCCGGCAGTTCCGGCGCGGCGAAAAGATGTGGAATCTCGATCGGCGCCGCGCCGGGCGCATGTTCCCGCACCATGCGCGCCGCCGCCGGGTTGTGCACTACTACCGCGCGGGAACGCCCCGCGATGCGCTTCAGCATCGGGTAATCGAAATAGCGCCGGTCGAAGCCCGAACTGGCCCGGCCGCGCCAGAGTTCCTCCGCCAGCGGGCGATGCCATTCGCCGTAGTTATAGACGAACTCTTCGATATAAGCGGCGCGATCCAGCGCGCCCAGAAAGAAATGGTGCAGCACCGCATCGTGCAACACCACCACACCGGGACGCGCCAGCGCTAGGCGGTATATCTCGCGGTGCAGTTGGTTGTTGCCAAGCTGATAGAGCGACACATCGGCCCGCCGCGCATGCGGCTCCACGCGGCCATGCCGGCGCAAGGCGGCCAGCAATGCCGCGGCATAGTCGGCCACGCCAGAGCGCACGGGCGGCACTGGCGCGTAATAAGCGACCTTCACGGTTTCCGGCGCCTCCCAAACAAAGCCGTCCCCACCCGCACAATGGTAGCGCCCTCTTCAATAGCGGCCTCCAGATCGTGCGACATGCCCATCGAAAGGTCTGCCAGCCCGTGCATCTTAGCCAGATCGCGCAGACGGCGGAAATAGGGGCGCGACTGCTCCTGATCTTCCGACCATGGCGGCATCGTCATCAGTCCCAGCAGCTTGAGATAGGCGCACCCGCGCACTGCCGAGATGAGATCCGGCAGCTCTTCGGGTGCAGCGCCCGCCTTGGCCTGCTCCGGCGAAAGCTTGACCTCCAGCATGATGTCGAGCGCCTTGCCAGTTTCGTTGAGCCGCCGCGCGAGTTTCGCCGAATCCACGGTTTGAATCGACTGAAAGATCTCGGCGGCGCGGCTGCTTTTGTTGGTCTGCAGGTGCCCGATCAAATGGAAGCGCGCGCCGGTCAGATCGCGGACTTCGGGCAGCTTGCCTTCAAACTCCTGCACATAGTTCTCGCCGAACTCGCGCAGGCCCAGCGCGTAGGCGTCGCGAATGACCTGCGCGGGGAACACCTTGGTGACGGCTAGCAGCATGACGCGTGCCGGATCGCGGCGGGCGCGGTCCGCGGCTTGAGTGATGCGACGCCGGACCTCGGCCAGTCTCTGCTCCAACGTGTCCATTCGAGTGAAGGATTGCGAGAGCCTTATTATCCCACGCGCCTGATGGGGCAGGCCCACGGCCCAGCCCTGTTGCCTCTTTGCGTGCTTTGCGCCTTTGCGAGAGACCCTGCTTTCGGTCCGCTAATTCAGGAAATAAGTGCGGTACAGCGTGTCGCGCTGCTTGGGGACAAATCCGGCGTCGCGGATGATGCGGCGCAACTCCTCCTCGC
>Ga0302326_10024619_pt1 | contig 12227 bp, 10 predicted proteins | sample Palsa_T0_3_FD_202264 | JGI IMG/M metagenome (GOLD analysis project Ga0302326, IMG submission 202264) | Peat permafrost microbial communities from Stordalen Mire near Abisko, Sweden - Palsa_T0_3 | ecosystem: Environmental > Terrestrial > Soil > Palsa > Peat permafrost | place: Sweden: Abisko...
CCAGGCGCGCCGCCGGCAGGACGAGGCCCGGATGATAGGCTGGCCAAAGTGTTGCTCCTGGAAAGTGTTTGAGCTGTTCCGGAGTTGATGATTTCAACCTCCTCTTTCTCCAAATGGATTCTCACTAGCTGCACGTCATGATCCCTGTCGCCCGGAGCCAAAGTCAGGTAAGTGATCGATTCCTTGCTATCCTTGCCAGGCGGAATGGCCAGCAAAACTTTCATCAATGCCCCTTTGCCAACAAAGCCGGTGAGCGCTACTTTGGGAAGGTCCACAGGTTTGGGTTCCTCGGCAGCGGGCGGTGGAGGAGGAGGATTGAGGTGAAAGATATTGCGATCGCTGATCACCGAGTAAGGATTACTATCCTGCACGCCGATCTCCGAAGCGGCTTTAGCGCTTCCGAGGCAAGACATCCCCACCATCCCCAACACACAAGCCCACGTCAATTTGGAACTCACGATCATAAGCTAATCCTTTTTCCATATAACACCAGCCCAATATCATAGTTTCGAGAATTTCGCCCATTGCCACTTTAAGCGCCTAACCGTCTGGGGCTGCAGTTTGAATTTTTCCGCCATTCTTAGACCCTCCACCCAGAATAGTTCCCCACCGTCCGTTACTGCCACCACTTGCTGCCTGCGTTGGCCATTCGGGATCTTTAAATCGGTAAACAAATCCTGCAATTTTCGGGGCGACTTCATTCCAATGGGCTGAAAACGGTCGCCTGCCTGCCAATGCCGAAGGCAAATCCTGGCCCCAACTAAATCTGCGTCGAAGTACTCGATATGCGTCGTGGGGCTAAAATCATGGCCAAGCTTCTCAAAGATTTCCCAATCCAAAAGCAACCGGTTAAATTTAATCCGGCCATGCCCTTTTGTCAGTTCTATCTCCTTCCTGGCAAGGTCGAATCCTGCTGGCTCCCCCTTCCGCTCATGAAGCGAGCCTGCTGCATCTCGCAAGACCCATTGATGGGCCCCGATGGTCACTGGCCTGCCTTCATGAACACGCAATTGCTCTACCAGATCGAAATCCGGCGTTATCTTTAAGCTCAGCAATTGCAAATAGATAATTTGCCTTTGGACAGCTACGGAAAGAAGGTGAAATTTGGTTCGTCGTCTAGCGGCCAGCCATCGCTTGGCCGATGCTTGAGCAAACTCCGCTTCCGCTCCTGTTAGCTCGATCAGGCTCAACACTCGCTCAGACAAGCGCGGCTGATAGTGTTGACGCAGCATGGGCAGCAATTCATGGCGTATGCGGTTGCGGTGAATATCAAGCGAAGCGTTGCTGGCGTCTTCGGAAAAAGGCACCCGGGCAGCTTCAGCGGCTGCGCGTAAGGCCGCCTTGGTCTGATCCAGGAAGGGTCGAACCATCATGATCGAAGGATCACTTGGAGAAGGGCTGGTCCACCGCATTCCGGCCAGGCCGCGTCCACTTGTTCCACGCAACAATCTAAGAAAAAAAAGTTCCACTTGGTCATCCGCGTGGTGCGCCAGGGCCACAGTGGGGATGCGCATCTTCTTTGCTGTGCGCGCCAAAAAATCATGGCGCAATTTTCGCCCGGCCATTTCCAGAGAAATACCCGCAGTTTGCGCTCGGGCCGAGACGTTCCCCCGGTCTGAAACTGCTTTTAGACCCAATTGGTGTGCTGCCTTGAGGACAAGTTGTTCATCCGCTTCGCTAACCGAACCGCGCAATTGATGATTGAAATGGGCCACGGTCAGTTTCCATCGATGGGTCACGGCTAAGTCATGCAAAATGTGCAGAAGTACCATCGAATCCACGCCGCCTGAAACTGCCACCAGGATTTTTTGGCCATCCCGCAAGAGCTTTCTGGAGACAATGCTCTTTTCGATCTGGCGAGCGCAGAGGCTCAAAACCGGGTTCCGACAGACGCTGAGGGAGAGCCGGTCCATAGTCGCCGAATCATGGCCCAGACCTTGGCCCGAAATAGAAAAAGGTGCTTCTTCCAGCCGCGATGGACCACAGGTTTCATTTCCTCGACCTTGCGGGCGGCCGTCTCGACCGCTTTTCGGCAACAAGAAGCCGCCGCCTCGAAGTCAAACTCCAGCTCCGGATGGTTCTTCAACAAATCCATCAGCAAATGGAAAGCCCTTGGGTCTGCGGCATTGACCTGTGTTGCCGCTACGTAACACTGGGCAGCATCACGATATTGCCCCTGGCCGGAAAGGGCGAGGCCGAGGTTTTTGTAGGCATTGGGCCGATTGGGATCGGTTTCGATGGCCTTGCGGCAGTAAGGCTCCGCTTCGCCGAATCGTTCCAAGACATTGAGCGAAAAACCCAGGTTGTTATTGATGAAGTACCATGTCCAAGTGTGCATGGGTTCCAAAGCCAACGCCTGCTTGTAATAGCCTACAGCCGAGGCGTAGTTTGACGTCTGCTCCATCGTTTGCCCCATGGTCAGGACACATTTGGCTCTTTCTTCCGGGTCAGGCAAAAGTGGAATCAATTCCTGCAAACGGGTCAGAGCTTTGCCATTCTGTCGGGTCTGTTTGTAAAAGAGCGCCAATTGCCACAGGGCCTGGGTTGGGTTATTCTCCGACTCATCCAACTTCTTGAGAAGGTGTTTCTCCATTTCCTGCGACGAAACTTCCACTAACGGTCCCACAGGCGGCCGCGGAAGTTCAAAGCGGAAATTCAATGGTTTCTCCATGATCCGTATGAACATTTCGAGTCATTTTCGGCAAAATGCAAGAAAATTCCTTTAAATTGACACAGAAAAAATCATTTTTTTTGCTGACTGTCGTGCCAACGCACGGCCTCCAGCAAAAGTTCTGTGGCGGTCGCAATCCCAAGCTTTTCCTTGATGCGAGCCGAAAAAGCCTGGATGGTTTTGAAGCTGACATGCAATTCTTCCGCTATTCGCCGAGTTGTATAGCCCTGGCCCAATAATTGGAAGACCTCCAATTCCCGGTCGCTCAGTTGTTCGATGGCGGAACCTTGTTGCGTGGGCTTCCCATCGACAAATTTTTCCGCCAGCATCATGGCCATTTTGTCACTCACGTAGAGCTTTCCCTGCCGAACACCGCGAATCGCCTGCAGAACATTCTTGGTGGCTTCCCGCTTCATGATGTAACCTCGGGCGCCGGCCCGAAGAGCCCTTTCGGCATAAAGGGCTTCGTCATGCATGGAAAGCACAATGACCATCACATGGGGATAATTCGCCCTGACATCCTTAATCAGTTCAAGGCCCGAACCTCTCTCCATGGAAATATCCACAACGGCGATCTCAGGATTCATTTCTCCGATCATTTGCAATGCCGCCGGAGCGCTGTCAGTCTCGCCGCAGACTTCGAGGTCGGTTTGCTGATTGATGAGGGTGGCGAGCCATTCGCGCACCAAAGGATGGTCATCGACGAGCAGAACTTTAGCTTTTTGCGCCATGTGTCAGAGGCAGATTATGAGGTTGATGAAATTGGCAAATAACGCGGGTGCCTCTGGGATTAAGTTTCTCCACGTTGAACATGGCGCCAATCACGCTGGCACGGTAAGCCATGGTGCGCAAACCCATCCCATTGCCAGTCGGCGGGCTTTCCGTCAAACCCACACCATCGTCGGAAATCGTTAGCGCCACACCATCTTGAGTTTCCTCCAGGCGCATGGTGATTTTAGTGGCCTTGCTGTGTTTGACGGCATTGCTGATCGCCTCTTGGGCGATGCGATAGAGATGCAAGGCTGCTCCCGGTTCGGAAATCAGCACCGGTTTATCGCACTCAAAGGAGCAAGGAATTTTGAACCCGTCGGTAATGGTCCCAGCCAACTCTCGCAGCGCATCCGTAAATCCTTCTCCGTTGAGATCATATGGATGAAGACCGCGCGCGAGGGTGCGGGTCAGCTCAATGGCGCCTTCGACCATGGCCACAATATGTCGCATGGCTTTGGCTTCCGGAAGAGATTTGGCGGTCAACTGCTCGCTTAAAACTTCTCCCGCCAAGGCCGTGCCGGTCAGGTGCTGGCACAAACTGTCGTGCAAATCGTGGCCAATACGCTGGCGCTCACGCTCACTGATACTTAGGATTTCCTCCTCCAACCGCATACGCTCTTGCATTTCGTTGTAAAGGGCCACCGTTCGACGCTGCACCCGCTGCTCCAATTCGAAATGCAACGACCGCAGGTTGCTGAGAATCCAAACGACCACGAGATAAGATATGAGGGCTATCCCCGTGTTCCAAACCGGCACCAGCGAACTCGAGTAGCGCGCGCCGGCAATGACGTCCCCCGCTACTGAAACCACCACGCACAATGCGGAAATGCAAATGCCAAAACCACGGCTTACACACCACACCGCCAAGATTACAGGAACGAGATAGAATGCGAAAAAATTGAGCTGGAAGTCCGTCCGGTAATCCAACAGGCCGACAATGGCCACAATCTCCAAAATCAACCCCACCCAAAAAGCCCTCGTATGCAAACCGAATTGCTTGAACCTTCTGGTGATGCTCATGTCGTCCGTCATAACGCCTCGTCGGCCTTCGCCATGATGAACTCATTCCCGTTGCAAAACAAGATTACTTGCGTCCACGTCGATTTATTTCTTGCGCTTCATCCTGCTTGGCCAAAATCATCACGGCCATGAACCTCGCACTCGCTTTCGCCCAATCGGCCCAGAGCGATCCTTCCAAGACAGCTCTTTTTTGGGGTGACGTCCGTTTTTCTTACGACCAGTTCTGGAAGCAGACATTGGTCGTCGCTCAGCAGTTGCAAAGATCCTTTGGTGTCAAACGCGGGGATCGAGTCGGCGTATGGCTTAGGAATTGCCCGGAGTTTGTGCCAGCTTTGTTCGGAATCTGGCAGGCAGGCGCGGTGGCGGTTCCGATCAATAATTTCCTGAAGCCGGCCGAAGTCCAATTCATACTGGAAGACGCAGGTATTGTGATCATTATTCTGGACGAAACCATCAAGGAGGGCTTTGCAAATCTTAAGTCTGAACGCGAGGGACTGAAAGCGCTTTTTGTGGAATCGCTGCCAAATCAAACCGCCCATGAATCACCGGCCAGGCTGGATTTGACCGAGGGAGACATGGCGCTCCTCATCTATACCTCGGGCACAACGGGGCATCCCAAAGGCGCCGTCCTCTCGCACGGGAATCTACTGGCCAACGTCGAAAGTTGCCGCCACGCCCTGACGGCCGTGGGAGAAGACCGGTTCGTCGTCCTGTTGCCGATGTTTCACAGTTTCATGCTTACCGTCGGCGTAGTGCTGCCGATGTTGATTGGCGGCTCGATCGTGCTGATCAAGACACTTCATCCTCCCAAAAACATTATCATGGAGATAATTCAGCATAAGGCGACCTTGCTGCCGGCGGTGCCCCAGTTTTTTCGGGCTTTGACGCATAGCGGTGCGCCCGTCGATTTGCCCTTGCGGGTGTGTATTAGCGGCGGAGCACCCCTGCCGGCAGAAACATTGCGTGAATTTACGGCTCGGTTTCCCATGCCGTTGTTGGAAGGTTACGGATTGAGCGAGGCCAGTCCGGTGGTTTCATTCACCCCAATTCGAGGACCATGGAAAGCCGGGTCTATCGGCGTGCCTATTTTGGGCGTGACGATATCGATTCAAAATGAAGCAGGTGATATTTTGGCGCCAAGGCAAGCGGGAGAACTCTGCGTCCGCGGCGCCAACGTCATGCAGGGTTATTGGAACCAGCCCGAGGCAACCACTCAAGCCATGCGCAATGGCTGGCTGTTGACGGGGGACATCGGTTACTGCGACGAGGACGGATATTATTACATCACCGACCGAAAGAAGGACATGCTGCTGGTCAACGGCATGAACGTTTATCCCCGCGAGATCGAGGAAGTGCTCTACAAATATCCCGGCGTGGCGGAGGCGGCCGTGATTGGTATCCCTGACGCGCGCAAAGGCGAGCAACCACTTGCCTTCGTGGCCGCCGCTGAGGGATCACCATTGGAGCAGAAGTGTCTAATGGAGTTTTTACGGGAGCGGTTGGCGGAATACAAAGTGCCCAAAAAAGTGATTTTGATGCCTTCATTGCCGCGTAACGCGACTGGCAAAATTCTTAAGACTGAATTGCGAAAAATTGCGAGAAAACCACAATGGGAGGCTTAATCCACACATTAAGCCTTTAGCATATATGCCTAAGAATCAATTGTTTACCTCTAAAATAGACTTTTACGAGTTGACGATGGCAATGGCCCGCCCCTAAACTGCTAGACCTGTGATACAACCGCCGGAAGCGGATGTGCAGCGCGATTTTATGCCTGAAGGATATTGTGTTAAGTGCAAAGCAAAAAAAGAGATTGCCGAGGCCGTTGAAGAGACGATGAAGAACGGTCGCAAAGCAATCAAAGGCAAATGCCCGACCTGTGGCGTGGTGATGTTTAAGATTCTTGGCGGCAAAGCTGCTGTGGCCACCGCCGCCGCCGTCGGCGCGCCCAAGGGCGATACCCAATCCAGTTAAGTTTCTATGACTCAACAACTGGCTTACGTCATCATCACGCCCTACACGCTTCATAAGTCGAGGACGGGTGGCATTTTGGCGCGGCTGATTACGCGCACTGGGTTGGAACTGGTCGCGGCGCGCATGTTTGCCCCCAGCGCTGAGCTGGTGCAAAAGTATTCTGATGTTGTCATTTCGACCGCCGATCCCCAGGACCGGCGCATTCAGGAACTCATCCGCGATTACATACTGCGCAACCTTGCGCCCGACCCCAAGACCAAGCGCCCACGCCGCGCCATGGTGCTGCTCTTTCGCGGTGAAGAAGCCGTGCGTAAAGTGAGGTCGGTGGTTGGCAATATTTCCGCCGAACGCCGGGGAGGAGAGACTATCCGCGACACTTACGGCGACCTGATTTTGGACGAGCACGATCAGGTCCGTTATTTCGAGCCGGCTGTTCTCGCCGCACCGACGCCTGACGAAGCGGTGGCCAAGCTTAAACTTTGGGCCAGCTATTCCGATCGCGACGGGGGCATTGTCAATGACACTTTGATTTACGGTCCTGACGACAAGCCTCAAAGGACGCTCGTCCTAATCAAGCCAGACAACTTCCGCTTTGCCACCGGCCGGCCTGGCAACGTCATCGATTTTCTCTCTCGCACCGGCCTTTACATTGTAGGAATCAAGGTGCATCGCATGAGTGTGGCGGAAGCTTCGGAGTTTTATGGCCCGGTGCGGGAAGTGTTGCGAACCAAGCTCAAAGACGTTGTGGCCGCCAGGGCCAAGACGGCGCTGGAGAAGGAACTTGGGTTTAAAATTCCGCCTGCGGAGGAAAAGAAATTTGGGGAAATGCTGGGACCTTATTTCGGCGACAGCCAATTCGACAATATCGTCAAATTCATGTCCGGCCGTTCGCCCGCCGATTGCGATCCAGAACTGGCCCGCCAACCTGGCACGGAGAAGTGCATCGCGTTGATTTACGAAGGGGTAGAGGCTATTGGCAAGATCCGCGACGTCCTCGGTCCGACCGATCCGTCCAAAGCGCCCCCGGGTTCCATCCGGCGTGAGTTTGGGTCCAATATCATGGTCAACGCCGCCCACGCCAGTGATTCCGTGGAAAGCGCTCAGCGGGAAATGAAAATTGTGAAGGTGGGCGAGAATAACTTCCGAGCGGTGGTGGAAGAGGTTTATGGGACGGTTTGACGACCGATGACCATCCTGGTGTTCGCCTGCAAAAATTTATTTTTTTCTCTGGTTTTGCGAGCGGATAAACGGGCATGATGCATCTCTATGACAAACAGCACCCCCTCGCCGGCACGCCTTAGCCGCCGGAGTTTTCTGAAAGTTACCGGGGCCGCAGGCGCCGCGCTCGCGTTTCCCACTTTTATTCCCGCTTCGGCTTTGGGCCGCGATGGCCGGCCTGCGCCTTCCGAACGCATTACCATGGGAGTCGTCGGTTGGGGCTTGCAAGGCCCGGGCAACACCGATGAGTTCATGAAGCTCAACGATGTCCAGATCGTTGCCTCCTGTAATATTGACAAGGAGCACCTCAAGAAATCCGTTGAGGTCATCAACAAGCATTACAACAAGAAGGTCGTTAAAACTTTCCACGATTACCGGAAGATGATGGCCCGCCATGATATCGACGCGGTCATGATCGCGGTTCCCGATCACTGGCACGAATTGGTTTCGGTGGAAGCCGCCAAAAATAAAAAGGACATTTACGGGGAAAAACCTCTGGCCAAAACCATTGCCGAGCAGCAACGCATCGTGGCCGCGGTTCGGCAACATGCCTGCATTTGGCAGACTGGTTCCTGGCAACGTTCCAGCGGCAGTTTTCACAAGGCGGCGGAAATTGTCCGCAACGGCATGATCGGCAAAGTCACGCATGTGGAGGTCGGTCTTCCTTCTGGACATACCGACTTCGCCAAGACGGGCAGCTTCACGGAAATCACCAAGCCGCCGCATGCGTTGGATTACGAGCGGTGGATTGGGCCTTCGCGAATGCAGCCTTATATCAAAGCCCGCATCCATATGAATTGGCGTTGGAATTATAACACCGGTGGCGGGCAGCTCATGGACTGGGTCGGGCATCACTTGGACATTGCCCATTGGGGCTTGGGTTTTGATCTTAGCGGACCGTACGAGGTCGAAGCTCACGGTCAATTCCCCGCGCCCGATGCCGTCTGGAACACCGCCACTGAGTTTCGCGTGGAGATGAAATATCCTGACAACATCCGCATCACCATGGCCGGTGGGGACGACGACATCAAACCCGGCACAAAATGGATCGGGACGGATGGCTGGGTCTATGTGGATCGTGGCAAATTCGATGCCTCCAATGAGGATTGGATGGACATCAAGGAATTGCCCGAGGATCAGGCGAAGATTAAACTTTATCGCTCCGCAAATCATTGGCGGAATTTTATTGACTGCGTGAAGTCCCGGCAAAAGACCATCGCTCCGGCTGAGGTTGCCCATCATTCGGCGACTCCGGGCCATCTGGGTTATATTTCCAGCGTGGTGGGGCGAAAGCTGAAGTGGGACGTGGAAAAGGAAGAGATTCTTAATGACGCCTCCGCTACCATGCTGATGTCACGCTTGTATCGATCGCCTTATCAGAATTGGTAAGTTACATCAGATTCATAAGAAGATTAAAAATTTCGGTTGAATCCACTTCCGCTGGCAGCGAATCGCCGTGACCGTCGCGAAGGAAAACCGGCTGCTCCGCCGGCCGGGAAGGACGCAGGCCATGCGAGCCCTTCACCAAAGTGGCGTCCAAAGGAATAACATCCATCAACATGCGGAAGCCCAGCTTCTTTTGCAGCAACCGGCCGAGGATTTTAGCTTTCACCATGTGGATTTTCGGGTCTAAGAATAGTTCGACCGGATCGTAGCCGGGCTTTCTATGTATGTCCACGCAACGGGCAAAATCCGGGGCCAGCGCGTCCTCCCGCCAATAGTAGTAGGTGAACCAGGCATGTTCCGTTGCCACTGCAATCAAATCTCCCGCGCGCGGATGGTCCAGGCCCAGTTCAGCTTTTTCCTTCGAACCGAGGACAGATTGAATCCCGGCTTGGCGTGAAAGCAGGTCCAACACGCGGGATTCAAGCGAGCGGTCGTTAAGATAGATGTGCGCCACCTGGTGGTCTGCCACGGCAAAGACTTTGCTGGCGCCGCAATCCAGCAATTCCAAGCCCAATTCTTCCTTGATGGAAATCCATCCCTGTTCCCGGAAAAGGCGATTCAAATGAACCGGCGTGTCCACCGCGCCAATCCCGTATTCTGAAAGCAACACGACCCGCACGGCACGGGATTGGAAAAAGCTGATGAGATCACCCACGATGGCGTCAATACTCCTTAGGTCTGCGGCAATGTTCGCGCCACCCGGACCATGCCGCTGCAAATTGTAGTCCAGATGCGGCAGATAGACCAAGTTCAACGTCGGCGAGTATTTTTGCTCGATCCATTTAGCCGCGTTTGCAATCCAGCGCGAGGCGGCATCGGCGCGTCCCTGCGGGCTGTTTACGCCCGCCGCGGGCCCCCAAAACGAGGGGAATGGAAATTCGCCCAAGTCCCTTTTTATTTCCGGTCGGATGGTTGGTGGCCAGGAATAGATGTCGAAGACCTTTCGGCCATCCGATGGATAGGCCGGCCGCGGCGTGATCGAATAATCGGCGGTGGAATACATGTTGAACCACCAGAACAATTGCGCGCAGGTAAAGCCGGGATGGCGCGCTCGCAAAACGTCCCAAATCTTCGGGGCTGTTACGAGGTGATTCGATTGTTTCCAGAAATGGACCTCCGCCAGCGCACGGTCATACCAGCCGTTGCCGACGATGCCGTGGCGCCGCGGCGGCGCTCCAGTTAAATAATTGGATTGGGCCGTGCAGGTGACTGCGGGAAAGGCCGGGCGAATGCGCGTTTGCACCCCTTGGGCCCGGAATTGGGCGATATTCGGCATATCCGGGCCGATCAGGGAGTCAGTCAGTCCGACAACATTAAGAACAGCCATCCGGGGCGGCACAACGTCATTATGGCTGGCCAGAGCGGGGACGCCATCTTTTTTGGTGCTGCTTGGTCCCACTTGTTCTCCAAAATTTTTTTTGCGCGATGAAGCGCGACGAAGCGCGACACTCCCTCGGAAAGTCGCGACATAAAATAGCGTCAATTATCGGGAATTTTTCTCTTTTCCCGCCTCTTTTCTCGTACAAGGTCAAAATCAAGTTGCTTCTCTTGCAGCCGCAACCGTTCATCGTCGATCTGGCTGTTTTGCAGGGTCACAAACCGATCCAACAGGTCGCGCTGCAACCGCGATTTCGGCGCTCCTTCCCTCATCGCATCCATCCGGCGCAATTGCATCAGCAAGTCGCCGATGAAAATGGAGCCCATCCGCTTGGAGAGAGCCCGTCGCTCCGTTTCCGGCATCTCGGGCATTTCGCGGAGCAGGAAGGCGGTGGCCTGGCGCGTTTCCAGCATCAACTTCCACGACTTGTATCCGGTTATCCTCCAGTTGGATAGATTGCTTCTCGATACGGGTTGGCCAGCGAATTCAGCGTTCAGAATGGCTTGCACCTCGGGAAGGCTATTGAGCCACAAGGTCAAACATGGGCCTTTTTCGCCATTGAAAAGACGTTGGTTTAATTCCTCCCGGATCGAGGCCGGGAAACGGGCTATTTTGCCTGATTGCGGCATGGCTATCCTTTCGTTTTGCGTGCTTTTCACACCACGCGCTAAAGTAGCACAAATAATTGGGACTGCAAACACTATCACACCGAACCGGTTTTTCGCTGTTTTCAATGGAACGTAGCGAAGAACCCCCGAACCAGAAGCCTTTCATATCGGAGGGGCGGGACGCCTTGCCTAAGCGTCCGTGGCGGCTAATTGTTAAAGACAGACCTCAAAGCTCTTCACGGACAAGATTACCACCACGAAGGTCACGAAGAGCACGAAGAAAGGACTTTTGAATTTCATTCGAAAGGCAGACTGTTGAGGTTTGGAATTCCGTTAGATTTCGTTTTCTGACGTTTTTTACCCTTCGTTGCCTTTCTGTGCATTTCGCCATAAGAATTTTTACAAAAGGAAACGAAGGTCACGAAGACAAATTCCATCTTCTATTGGGACAGCATAATATTAATCGTGATAATATCGCCTTCTTTTTGCTTTATGTGGCCCAAGGAATTGATTATGCTCGTCGTGCAACTGAACGAGCGGATCACCAACGCGCGAGTGGGTGGGACGAGTCGTTCCTGTTCGTTTATTAAAAACTCAAAATTTCGGAGATTACATTATGAAAATTGCGCAAATGTCCATTTCTCTGACCACGATCATGCTGACCTTGGCGGCAGGCTCTCGCTGCGTCGCGCAGGACGTCGGCGGCAAGCCTGATGAAAAACAAATGATGGCCGACATGATGGCCATGGCCCAACCAGGCGAAAATCACAAGATTCTTCAAGAAAAGGCAGGCACCTGGAATTACAAAGTAAAGTGGTGGATGAGTCCCGACGCCCCGCCCATGGAGTCCACCGGCACGACTAAGATCAAAACCGTGATGGATGGACGCTACATTGTTGGCGAGCATTCTGGCAAAATGTCCACGCCGGGGCCGGACGGCAAAATGATGGATTCAAACTTCCTGGGCATGGGGACGGAAGGTTATGACAATGCCAAGAAGAAATATGTCGCTTCGTGGATTGATAACATGGGCACCGGCATCATGTCGATGGAGGGAACTTATGATCCGGCCACCAAGACGTTAACCTACGTCAGCCAAGAGCAGTCGCTCCCGGGGGTGAAATTTAAAATGCGCCAAACG
>Ga0302326_10024620_pt1 | contig 12227 bp, 11 predicted proteins | sample Palsa_T0_3_FD_202264 | JGI IMG/M metagenome (GOLD analysis project Ga0302326, IMG submission 202264) | Peat permafrost microbial communities from Stordalen Mire near Abisko, Sweden - Palsa_T0_3 | ecosystem: Environmental > Terrestrial > Soil > Palsa > Peat permafrost | place: Sweden: Abisko...
AGGAAGATAGTGACGCTGCGCAATCGCACTCCAGTGCCAGTTGCGATCGACAGTGTCTCAGTGACCAGCGGGTATCAGCTCGCGAATCCCTGCGGATCGAGCTTCGCGCCCGACAGTTCGTGCAGCCTCAGCGTCGCCTTTGCACCCGACGAGGCCGGGCGAAATGCCGGAATGTTAACGATCATCAACGGGATAAATAACGCCAAGCTTATCGTTCATCTCAGTGGCACCGGTATCTTCGTTCCTCCGACTCCAACATCGACACCGACTCCAATATTAACCCCGACGGTCACCCCGACCGCCACTCCCACACGAACCCCGACACCGACTCCGATCGCGGCACTTAACGTTTTAATCACTGGCGGAATCGATAACAGTACCGTCGACGGTGGCACCCATCCCGCTCTGGCTACTGCTGAAATGTATGGTCCGGTGAGCGCCCAATTTAGCGCCGTCGGCAACATGACGGACGGAAGGGTGGGCCATACAGCAACGGTGCTATGCGATGGTCGAGTGCTGGTTACAGGTGGCGACGACACCTCAACTGATGCCCCTGTCTCCACTGCCGAACTCCACAATCCAATTTCGCAGACAAAGTATGAATAGCCCTCGACGGGGACATTCCGCGGTGCTGCTGAACAGCGGGAGGGTTTTGATTGTGGGGGGACTTGATGATGCGCTGCCGGATCCGTCCCGTTTCCTTTATTCGGCTGAAATATACGACCCTGTGGCAGGAACCTTCGCTCTGACGGGGAGCATGCGTTACCCCCGTGTCGACCACACATCCACTTTGCTCTACAACGGACAAGTGCTGACAAGCGGTGGATTTAACACTGGGCTTACGATCACCGATACCGCTGAACTTTACGACCCGGCAACGGAGCTATTCGCTGTCACCGGAAGTATGACCGACGCTCGCGCCGAACACGCAGCCAGCCCCTTAAATAACTCAGCCCCTCTACATGATCCCGCAATACACAGCGGTAATGTCCGGTAACCGGATTCCTTCATGTGCGGGTCCGACGACAACCGACAGCACGGTCCGAGCATGGATCAGAAACGTCCCGCGGGAAAAGAATTCGTGGGGAAGACGGTCGGCCAGTCCTCAAAACCTTAAGCAGATCAGGTTTCGATCACCGCGCCCAGAATCGCGGCCAGGTGGCTGAGATCTTCAGCCGGGGTATCCGGCGCGCTGTTCGGATCGAGTTGCGGCGGCCCCAGCGTCATGCCGACCGGCACGATTCCCGCCCATACCGGGATGCCGAAGTCCTCTTCATACGGATTCGGAAAGCCGGTGCGGATCTTGGCCGACGCTTCTTCTATCGGTAATCGGAACACGCGAACCGACAGGAATTCCTGCGGCGACGGCGGCCTGATGTGCTCCCATCGGTTCGGATAAAACCGTCCAATCAGGTTCTTGAGCGCCTCGAGTTTCGCATCGGGATCTTTTATCTCTTCGGTTGTCCCATAGATGACTACGGAACGGTAATTGACCGAATGATGCAGGGCAGCGCGCGCCAGTACGAAGGCATCGATCAGCGATGCGACGAAACAACACTGGCCGGAGGTGCTGAGGGAATCGAACATCCGGTTTTTTGACGATCCGTGGAAATAGACGAAATCGCCGGTCCGCCAGAAGACCATCGGCAGGACCGCAGGCCCCCTATGATCGAAGCCGACGTGCGCGAGCGGAGCCGCGTCGAGAATTTCATTGATCGTGGCGCGGTTGAAGTCTCCGCGCGCGGAAAATCTTTTCAGCCGGGTACGCTCGCTCACCTTGAGTTTTTCAGCAGAACTCATTTTTCATTCACCACCTTCTCGCACCGCCCTAATGGTAAGTAACCGCGGTAGCTCCGGAAATAGGAGCCATCGGATACCTCGCCGCCGCCAACCCTTGCAAAAATAATCAATCTTTGGAAATCGTCCGCAGGTGAGTATGCAGCCGCGCCACGCCCGAAGTGATTACCGGAGTCTCGACGTGACAGAGTTTCGCCGCGACACGACGGAGCTTCAAGATGTCGGTTAAGCGGATGCCGATCGGGCACGGAGGATTATCCGACGCCCGGGCCGATATCGAGTTGGAGACCGAGGTTGTCATCGTCGGCGGCGCGGTCGCGGGCGCCTCGATGGCTCACGCGCTCGCCGAATATAATGTCTCATCGATAATTTTCGAGCGCCACGCTCGCATTCCCGAGGTCAATCGCGGCGACGTTCTGCAGCCACTGACGCTCTCGATGCTCGATCGATGGGGCGTCTACCCGCACGTCACCGCGATGGGCGGCTTCCCGCTCTACGAATGGAATTTCTATAATCCCCGCATCGGACACCTTGGCACCTGGAATTTTTCGTCGCTGCCGGGAAAGTTCAACCATCAGACGATTCTCCGCCATTCGCGCATCCACGAGGCGCTCTACGCCGCGATGGACGCCAAGGCGCATTTGATCAACGTGCAGCGCGGCAGTGAAGTGACCGGCGTCCTGTTCGACGAGGATCGGCAGGCCGTGGTTGGTATTTACGGCGAGCAGAACGGACGGACTTTCGAGGCGCGCGCCCGCGTGGTCGTCGCCGCCGATGGGCCACGATCGCAACTGCGCCGCTTTCTCCAAATCGATCAGGAAGAGCGTTACAAGTACGATCACGAGTACCTGATGCTGACGACGCCGCGGCCGAAAGTCCCGGAGATGGATCGCAAGGGTATTCAATACGTTGGCAATCACGGCTTGGTAGTCCTGATTCCGCTCGACGGCGGGGAGGAGATCCGGATTCCAGTTCAGATACCTCGCGGCGCGCAACCCGAATGGCGACGGCTTTCCGAATCGCAGCTCCGCAATCGCCTGCTGGTCCGGGCGCCCGTGCTCGAGCATGTCGACACCAGCGGCGCGATGGCCCATCTGTCCCATTCCTATCCGGTGTCGTGGCTGCAGAGCCGCTGCTACGTGAAGCACAACGTCTGCCTGATCGGCGAGGCCGCCCGCACGGTGCATCCGACCACCGCGCAGGGAATGAACATGGCGTTCCTCGATGCGGAAGTGCTGGCGGCGGTGATTAAACGATGCTTCCTTCGCGACGGAGTTTCCGACGAGTCCCTCGGATTGTATGAATCCGCGCGGCGTCCGGTGGCCGAAAAGGTGATGGAAACGAGCCATCATCAGACGGTGCACCATACGGCCCGCGGCCTCTGGCATGACATCTGGGGCTCGCGGATGTATCGATGGGTCGAAGACGACACGGCCAAGCGCGAGCTTTCGATTAGCGTTGCCGGGCTGAACAACCCTACTTCAAAAAGCCTGGGAATCCTCGAGGGTCTGGACGTCACGGCCGGCGGGAGTTCAGGATGACAACGGGTAACGATCGCGCGACGGCAAAACGTCAGGGTATGCCGGAACTTACTCGCCCGGCGATCTCGGAAATCGATGCGCTCCAAGAAGTAGTTCGCGTGATGCTGGGTTTTCAGACGCGCGATCAGCTCGATGAGCTGTTCAGGAAACCGATCGTGCGCCAAGCCGTCATGAATCTTGAGAAAGCGCTCGAAATGACCAGGGCGCGGCGTCAGCCGGACGAATTCGCCTTGGCGTTGGCGGTCGAGATGGAACTGCTTAAGCAGACGCGAGAAGCCGGCCACGATCTGGAGGCACTCTTTAATGATCCCGACCATCATGTGGCGCCGTCGGCGGAGATTGCGAGCCTGATCGAGAAAATCTGGACGGAAGAACCGGACGCCTGAGGATCGACCCAGAATCATCAGAGGGACAATTATCAGCCGGAAAATTGTCAAGAAGACCGCTCGGCTCGCCGGGCCACAACCAAAAAGGGCGCTGTCCGAGGACATCGCGAAAAAGCTATGCCCATTCTTTATCGAGAATTCACCCAGCAGGACGAGTTGGACTATCAATACGATCCGGTAAGGTCGGTTTCCGATCCGAGCGTGTTCTTCAAGTTCTTTGTCGAGGAGAGCGCCAAGGCCCGCGCCGATCTCGAATGCCATCTCGATGTCCGCTTCGGTCCGACAGTCGAGGAGCACGTCGACGTCTTTCCCGCCAAGGATCCCGATGCGCCCATCCTGGTCTTTATTCATGGCGGCTATTGGCGGCAGCTCAGTTCAAAGGAGTTCAGCCTGGTCGCGCGCGGTCCGGTCGCGCTTGGCATGACGGTGGTCGTCTCGAATTATGCGCTCTGCCCTAAGGTCACGTTGCCCGAAATTACCCGGCAGAGCCGCGCCGCTATCTCGTGGCTCTATCGCGGCGATCACAAGGTTCCCGGTAATCGCAAGCGGATCTTTGTCGTGGGTCATTCCGCCGGCGGCCATCAGACCGCCAGGGTCCTCGGCACCAAATGGGAAGAGGATTACGGGCTCCCGGCCGACGTCGTCAAAGGAGGATTCGCGATCAGCGGCCTGTTCGATCTGCGGCCGCTGCGCTACTCGTTCCTGCAGCCGATGGTGCAGTTCACCGAGGATATCGTCAGGAGCGAAAGTCCGCTGTTCAATATCTCCGCGAAATCACCCCCGATGATCGCGAGCGTCGGTGGCGACGAAAGCAGCGAGTTCAAGCGGCAGTCGACCGATTACCTGGCGGCGCTCAAGGCTGCCGGTCTTCGCGGCGAGTACCAGGAACAACCGGGCAAGAATCATTTCAACGCGATCGAAGGATTCATCGACAAGAACAGCGCGCTTTGCAAACAGGTACAGGCGTTTATGAAGGATTGCGAAAAGGGGTGATTGAGCGCAGATGATGGGGGGATGATTGCTCGATTCCTCGCTGCGTAGATTCCTTAACGGAAGGGGAGGTTGCCGATGGCTTCGAAATGGACGTTGATTCGCAACGGTAATGCGCTGATTGGCAAGCAGGATTCGCTCAGCCCAGCGTCCGTCCTCATCAAGGACAATGTTATCGAGCGGATCGGAAGCGACGTCGGCCCGAATCTGGTGCCGCGCGACGAACGCAACTCAATCCGCACCATCGACGCCGCCGGGCTCACCGTGATGCCCGGGCTTATCGACACCCATTGCCACATCACGTACGGCGAGAGCCGCGCACAGGAAGAGCAAGATCTGTACACGTCCGTCGAATCGCGGACGCTGCGGGCGGCCTGGGACGCCAAGAAGGTTTTGCGCGCGGGCTTTACCGGCATGTCCGCGCCGGGCGGCAGCTACAATATCGGCGTCGCCATTCGCGATGCGATCAAGGCTGGATTCATCGAGGGTCCGCGGACGACCACGGCAGGGCGCTATATCTCGACCAGCAACAGCATGGCCGATTGGTATCCCGATTCGGTCGGCGTGCCCGAGGGCAGTGTCGGCATCGTGACCAATACCCTGCCCGAAATGATGGCCCAGGTGCGCCGGCAGGTGAAGGCCGGAGTTGACTTCATCAAGCTTTCCGGCAGCCCATTCGGCCAGTATCAAGCCTTCACCAACGATGAGCTCAAGGGCGTCGCTGGACTGGCGCATCAGCTCGGCAAGAAGGTCGCGATACATGCGGTGGGATCGGCGGAAGTGGACTCTGCGGTCGCAGCAGGTTTCGACTGGATTATCCACGGCTACACGATGACCGAGGAAACTATCGGGCGGCTCGCCGAGTCGCGTATCCCGCTGATTCCGACGTTGACACTGCTCGCTAACTGGGCCGATTTCGGCGGCCTGATCGGTATCAGTGATGCCGATCGGGACGGCGCCCAGCGCGTGCTCGACGGCGCGGCGGTCACGCTGAACAAGGCTCGCAAGGCGGGCGTCACGATGCTGGCGGGGACCGATTCGGGTTTCTCGCTTACGCCGTACGGCGAATGGCACGCGCGCGACCTTGAGCTGCTGACAAAGTACGCCGGTATGACCAATCGCGAGGCGATCGATGCTGCGTCGGTGAACGCGGCGGTCACGCTAGGGCTCGACGGCCGGCTCGGCCTGCTGGCCGCAGGAATGATTGCCGATGTGATCGTCGTCGACGGCGATCCGATCAAGGATCTCCGCGTCCTGCAGGACAAGCGGCGTATCCTCCACGTGATCAAGGACGGCCGGAAAATCGAGTTTGACGATGGCTTCGAGTCGCGCCGATGGGCTCCCGAACGCGCCCAGATCTATTCGAATGCGGACCTGACCTGGGATTTGGCCTATCAGCGTGAGCCAATCAAACCAGATGCGGAGAAATGGGGTCAGAACGGCGACGGCGGCCTGACGGAACGGATTCTCACCACCGGGCAGGTTCTCGAGAGCGCAAAATAGTTGCGGATGGGATCGGGAGATAGGGCGACTTCGATGATTCCGATAACCTTCGCATCCGGGCTTTACGATCGGATGCAGCCGCTTTACACCGGCGAGGTGCGGCCGGAAGGAATCGATCTCAAGTATCTCGCGATCGAATCGCCCCGCGAGATCTTCGATCGGATGGCGGGAAAGATGGAATTCGACGCCTGCGAAATGTCGAGTTCCGAAATGATCAGCCGCCTCGGTGCGGGCAACTGTCCGTTCGTCGCGATCCCGGTCTTTCCGTCGCGCGTTTTCAGGCACGGCTTCATCTGCGTCAATCGCCGCGCCGGTATCAGCAGCCCCAAGGACCTCGAAGGCAGACGGGTCGGCGTTCCGCTTTACACGATGACCGCGGCCATCTGGATTCGCGGCCATCTACAACACGACTACGGCGTCGATTTGTCGACTATTCAATGGGTCCAGGGTGCGACGAATCGGCCAGGGACCCATGGAAGTCCGACAGTGCTGCCGCTGCTGAAGCGGGTCTCGATCGAGGAGAATCGCAGCGATAAATCGCTCAGCCAGTTGCTCGAAGCGGGCGAAATCGATGCGATCGCGGGCGCCGAGTTGCCGGCCGCGCTCGGCGCCAACCCGGACGTCGTCCGTCTGTTTCCAGATTTCCGCGAAGTTGAAAAAGATTACTACCGGCGTACGCGAATCTTCCCGATCATGCACCTCGTCGCAATCCGCCGTGAGCTCTACCAACGCAATCCTTGGATTGCCGCGAGCCTCTACGACGCGTTCCGCCGGTCCAAGGACATCGCGCTTGAGCGGATGCGCTACCTTGGGGCGCTCCGTTACATGATGCCGTGGCTGCCCGCGGACCTCGACGAAATCGCGCAGACCTTCGTCGATGGCGATCCGTGGCCATATGGGATCGAGGCCAACCGGCCGACGCTCGAGGCGCTGATCAGTTACATGGTCGAGCAGTCGTTCATCGCGCGGCCGATTCCGATCGATGAACTGTTTGTGCCGATTTAGGCGTGTAATTGCCAGCGAGCCTGTCCTTCCTTCTTTTGTCCGAATCAGTCGGATAGTCTCCGGTGAGACCGTTTCGAGAAGGGGGAGCGCCGGACCGTAGACCGACAACTTTGTTCGCATGTTGTTTCGTATCAGACACGTCACCCGCTACGCCTACGAACGGCCGGCTTCGAATTCCCATAATGACGTGCGGCTCGCGCCGATGGACGCGCCGGATCAGAGACGGCTCGTCTTCAACCTCGAGGTCTCGCCGCACGCCACGATTTCCGAATACCGCGACAGCTTCGGCAATCTGACGCATTCGATCGATATCAAGCCGCCTCACACCGAACTGATTATCAGCTCGACGTCGGTGGTCGAGCGTATCGAGTTGCCGGTTCAGCCGCCGCCTCGTATCACGGTAGGCGCCTATCTCACTAATGATTGGGCGCGAATGCAGGAGTACGGAGATTTTCTGAACGCGAGCCGCTATGTGCCTTTCAGCGATCGGCTGCGGAAGTTTTTCTGGTCGGTGCGGCCACAGCTAACCGAAGACATTACCGAGTATGCCGAGCGGATGATTCTGTATGTGCGTAATCAATTTGACTATGACGGCAGCACCACCAACGTCCATTCGACGGTAGACGACATACTCACTTTGGGCGGCGGCGTATGTCAGGATTTCGCGCATCTATGCGTCGGTCTGCTGCGCCTGGCCGGCATCCCGGCCCGCTACGTTTCCGGCTATCTTGCTCCGAGCGCGCGGGTTAATGGTTCGGGCACGGTGCCCGCCGAACTGGCAAGTCACGCCTGGATCGAGGCGTTGCTGCCGGGCAGAGGATGGACCGGCTTCGATCCGACTCATCGGACCTGCACGATCATGCGCCACATCCGCGTCGCGATCGGGAGAGATTACAACGATCTGCCCCCGGTCTCGGGCGTCTATGACAGTGCGGGCGGCGGCCGTCAGATGGCCTACGAACTTGAGGTGAGTCCGGCAGACCCGGCTCCGGCTGCGTAAGGTCCGAACTTCCGCTTACGATCTGATCTCTTCGACGCCATCAAGACGTTTCGAAAGATCGATCGGGTCGCCGACCGTGACCTCGTTGGGATCGACCTGGTAGGCCCACACCTCGAAATTACTCAGGCGAGCGGATCCATAGATCGTTGCCAGGGCGCATTCGACGGCGTCGAGACCTTGCGCGATCTTGATACGGCCGATTCGGGGCTCGTTGTAGCGGGCATCGAAGAGGCGCCATTCGCCGCCCAGATAGACCTCCGAATAGGCGTGAAAATCCATCGGCGAGCCCGGATCGATATGGCCGATATCCGGCAGATGACCGGTCACATAGCGCGCCGGAATGTTCAGTGCGCGGCACAGCGCAATCATGCAATGGGCGAAGTCGCGGCAGACGCCGTAGCCTTGTTGGATGACTTCCGCGGCTGCGATATCCGGCCGGCCGGAACCGAAACGATACTCGATATTGTTATGCACCCAGTCCGAGATTGCCTGCACGCGCTCGCCCGCATCTAGGATATTGCCGAACTTTTCCTTGGCGAAGGCGAACAGCCGGTCGGAATCACAGTAGCGGCTGGGCAGCAGGTAGCGCAGTAATTCCGGCTGGAGCGTGGCGACGGCCGGCGCGTCTCCGGGATTGTCGCACCTGTCCGTCTGGTCTGTCACGTCGATCAGCGCGTCGTGACGGATTTTGTTCAGGCCGAGTCCCAGTATCACCCGATATGTGAGGTTGCCTTCCGCGTCGGTGAAAGTTTCGGACCTTTCGGCGCCGCTGAAATCTAGAGTCTCGCGCCTGATGGGACGGGCGGCGTCGGCCCGCGGACTAACCATCAGTACGGCAGTGGCCGGCGCGTCGCATTCGAAGTGGATATCACAGCCGACGCGAACGGTTAACATTTGACACCTTGAAATATCACACGAATAGCTATTCGGCGTTGCGGACATGATCGAAAAAATCTGCGAACAGTGAAAGATAAAGTGGATGGCGTTCCGGATGATATTGCACTCCGAGGGCGAACGCGTGACGGCGCATCCGCGCCTGCTCGACAATGCCGTCACCGCACGACCACGCCTCGACCTCGAGTCCGTCGGCAATATCCTCGAGCGCCTGATGATGCGAGCTGTTCACCAGCGCGAATCGATGGGCCGCGGCCGAGCTGTGCCGGAGCGGCTGGATGTTGGAGGTCTCGAAATTGTCATGGTGCGGAATATCGAGATGCAACGTCCCGCCCATCGCGACGTTCATCACCTGCAGCCCCCGGCATATCGCCAGGGTCGGCTTTCCCGCCGCAAGGATCGCCGCAACGGCCTTGAACTCCCACGCATCGCGCTCGGAGTCGGTATCGATAATCAGCTCGGGCCGCTCGACCGCCTGACTCAGAAAATCCGCCGAAATGTCGCCACCACCGGTCAGCAGCAGCCCGTCCATCTCGTTCAGATCGACATCACCGATGCGCGCGTCATGAACCGTCATATCCGGACTGCGGCCGAAGACAACTTTGAACCAATGTTCGTCGCAGGGGCGAATCCAGGTCGCGATACTCGGCATCGTTAAATCACTTCTGACGAAAAAAACATCAATGCACTTACGCTGGCGAAGGTGGATTCCATCCTTCAGGCTACGGGCGCTTGATGATTGTCGCAAATTAGCTAAAGGCATAAAAGACGGTCGGGCGATCCGGCCTAGCCAAAATCGCTCATTTCCGACGTTTCAGCAGGGTTCCGGAAACTTTTACCGAGACCTCAGGTTGCGCTTCGTCAGGCGAATCGCCGTCGCTGGCCTCTAAGCTCGGCGTGATGATAGCGTCCCGGCGTATCAGGCTCCGGCAGAAACTATCTATGCCCGACAGGAATCCATCATGAAGGTTTTATTCGAGAAAAAAGGACGCGTCGCCTACGTTACGATCAATCGGCCCGAGCGGCTCAACGCCTGCGACTTCGAGACTTATGGGCGCCTGGCCGAGATATGGCGTGAGTTTCGGGATGATTCGAGCCTGCGCGTCGCGATCATGACCGGCACCGGCGAGCGCGCCTTCTGCGCCGGCAGCGATATCAAGTCCAACTACGTCGAACGGCCCGGCGAGGAGCCGCCCGATTCGCCGATACCCGTGATGTACGACCTGTACAAACCGATCATCGCTGCGATTAACGGTCACGCCAACGGTGGAGGCCTTGAGCAGGCGCTCGCCTGCGACATCAGGGTCGCCGCCGAGCACGCGCAGTTCGGTCTCGGCGAGGTGCGGCTCGGATGGATTCCCGGCGGCGGCGGCACGCAGCGATTGCCCCGGCTGATCCCGCTCGGCCGCGCGCTCGAGATGCTCTATACGGGCAATCGTATCGGCGCTCAGGAGGCGCTGCGGCTCGGCCTGGTCGATTATGTCGTGCCAATGAGCGGCTTGATGGCCAGATGCGAAGAGATAGCGGCCGAGATTTGCCTTAGCGCGCCGCTCGCGGTCTCGCGGATGAAACAGGCTGCGATGCGCGGGCTGGACCGGCCGCTCGATGACGGTATCAGGCTGGAACGCGATCTATATCGATCGCTGCAGACCACCGAGGACGCCCGCGAGGGAGCGAAGGCATTTGCCGAAAAGCGCCCGCCCAACTGGAAGGGCAAGTAGCCCGGGATTTACAGGCGTCCGGTCAGAAGCATCACCACCAAAACGATGAGAACAATACCGCCAATCCCGAATCCACCGTACGGGCCGTACGCGTAATAGCCACCGCCACCGCCGAACAGTAGAAGCAGAATCAGAATGATCAATAGTGGCGACATGAGAAACCTCCATCGCGAAGCCGTCGCGCGATGCCGTTAGGGTAGTTGCGCGCTGCATCGGAGCCGCCTGCAGCACATCACGGATAATAGAACAAAAGTTGATCTCTGTATAGATAGATAAGATTAAGTGAAGGATGAAAAAGCTGACGTCGGCTCGTCAGGCTCGCCATGGAAAGCCTAGGAGTACGCCCCTCGCTTATGACGGGCTGTCGAAATCGAAACCGACCGGATGATTCCGCGGGACGATCCGGCTGGCGAATACGGTGAAACATCCCGGACAGCAGAACTGGCGGAACACCACCGGCTCGTCGATATAGCGCCACGGCTCGGCGAAGATTCGTGGCCCCGCTGCTTGCGCGACGCTCTCGATTAACGCGAGATGCGGCAGCAGCGGCTCGCCGGTCGGGCAAATCGGCCGATCGCAGTGGCCGCACGTGAGAACTTGACCGCTGGCAGTTTCGATCGCAACGAGGTTGTTGTTAAGCGGCGTCGGATTCAGGTCCGACGAGCTGTCGCCGGCCGCCACGACGCCGTTGGTCGGTATTTTCGCGATACTGCCGCGGTCGGCGCGGATCCGGTGACGCCGGCGCTCGCTGGCCGTCGCGTCGACTTCACGATCCTTAATCACCACGCCGTAAATCTCTCGCGCGCTCTCGACGGATACCCGCAATTCGGCGACGTCGTGCGCAACCGCGGTTGGAGCTCGCAGAAGCGGATCACCCCATCCGCCGCCCCCTTGCCAGAAGACGTAATGGACGTCGTTCGGATCGAGATGGGTTTCTTTTTCTGACGGCTGATACTCGACCTCGCCCGCAATTTCGTCGAGGTGCTCCGGAATTATCCCGCGACTCAGAAGTTCGCGCGCATTCGATCCGCGGATCGTTACGTCGAGCTGGCTGTTGCCGGGATAGCCGCCGTGGAGTCCGACGTTCATATTCACTGCCTTGCCTGATCCCGAGACCACCAGGTTCATCGTCGATTCGGTGTCGTGCGGAATCGCGCACAGCGAGGCCGACACACCGCCGCGATAGCGGCCGGGGCCGCCCGAATCGACCTCCTCGCGCCGCCACAGGTAGAGCAGCGGGTTCATGAACTCGACCATTTCGACGTCGGGTGTCCGGCCCATCACGATGCCGATGACGCCGCCCGAATCGACGCCGTCGGAGTCGACGCGCGCACCGAGTCCGGCCGCCATGGGATCCATCAATATCGTCACGAACGGCCTTTCGTACTGA
>Ga0302326_10024621_pt1 | contig 12227 bp, 6 predicted proteins | sample Palsa_T0_3_FD_202264 | JGI IMG/M metagenome (GOLD analysis project Ga0302326, IMG submission 202264) | Peat permafrost microbial communities from Stordalen Mire near Abisko, Sweden - Palsa_T0_3 | ecosystem: Environmental > Terrestrial > Soil > Palsa > Peat permafrost | place: Sweden: Abisko...
GGTCGCAGACGCTGTCTCTGACCTGTTTCGAGATGTCTTTGGCATTGAGAAAACATCGGTTCGGCTGATCATCGGCGTCGCCAGCCTTCCCCTCGGAATGCCGGTGGAACTCGACGTCGTCTTCGAAGTAGCAGAGTAGCGGAAGCGGGCATTCTGGCGACCCTCGCCCTCGTACTCGCCAGCACCCTGGGAACACATGCTCAGAGAAAAGGGTAGAGCAATGGAACAGCCGGTCTTCTATCGCACGGTAAAGGTGGATGGACTCTCCATCTTCTACCGGGAAACGGGGCCCAAAGACGCTCCCACCATTCTTTTACTGCACGGTCTTCCCTCCTCGTCGCGCATGTTTCAGCCACTGTTGACGAGGCTTGCAGACAACTACCACATGGTTGCACCCGACTATCCTGGCTATGGACACAGCGATTGGCCTGACCCAAAACAGTTCGATTACACCTTCGACCACGTAGCTTCGGTGATGGATGGCTTCACACAAACGCTGGGTTTGTCGCACTACACCCTTTATATGCAGGACTACGGCGGACCGGTCGGCTTTCGCATGGCATTGGCACACCCGGAGCGGGTGCAGGCTCTCATCGTCCAGGATGCGGTCGCTCACAACGAAGGCCTGGGCGCGAACTGGGCGACCCGGCGGGCATTCTGGGCTGACCGGCCTGCCTACGAAGAAGCGTTGCGCAAAAATCTGCTGTCGCTGGCAACTACGAAGACGCGCCATATCGGAGACGATCCAAACGTCGAGCTCTATGACCCGGATCTTTGGAGCGATGAGTACGCATTCTTGAACGCGCCGGGGCAGGCGCAGATTCAAAGCGATCTCTTCTATGACTACCGCACCAACGTGGATGCGTATCCTACATGGCAGGCGTGGATGAAAAAGACGCAGCCCAGGCTCCTGGTCCTCTGGGGCAAGCACGATCTCTCCTTCGACCTCGGCGAGCCGGAACGCTACCGCAAGGACGTACCGGATGCGGAGGTCCACGTACTCAACGCAGGACACTTCGCGCTTGATACCAAAGCAGACGAGATTGCGGCGCTGGTACGCGAGTTCACGAACAGCGGAAAGGAAACGCGGCCAGTCACGCGATGAAATCGATCCTGCAAGCACCCCATCCTCTTACCGGCGGACTGCTAAAGTAGTGGTTAGGCTAAACAACTCAAGTCGTCCACCGGAGTCCGGCACCCTATGGAGAGTCCCGCAGCGAGCTTGCATCCTGATCCCTTCCCGGGTGCCTCGCCCGTCAGCACAAAAAAACGTCGCCCCTGGCTTGGCATCCTCCTTATCGCACTGCTGATCCTCGGCGTTGTGCTGCTGGTTGCTCACAAACCCAAGCCCAAACCCGACGAGAGCGCCCTCAATGAACCCCCCGTCGTCACCATCAAGGCCGCCACAGTTCGCCAGGGCGACATGGGCATTCACGTCGACGCCCTCGGCACCGTCACCCCCATTTCAACCGTCAGCCTCTATAGCCAGGTCACGGGACGGGTCGTCGCGGTCAACTATCGTGAAGGACAGATGGTCCGCAAGGACCAGTCGCTGATCGAAATCGACCCGCGACCATACGAAGCCCAGCTAAAACAGGCAGAAGGCACCCTGCAGCACGATCAGGGCCTTCTGAAGCAGGCAGAGATCGATCTGGCTCGCTATCAGAAAGCCGTCGCGCGGGACGCTATCGCCCACCAGACCCTGGATGACCAGGAGCAGGCGGTCGAGCAATATAAAGGTACGGTCAAAAACGATGAGGGACAGGTCGATTACCAGAAAGTTCAGCTCAGCTACTGCCATATTGCCGCACCCGCTTCTGGCCGCGTGGGCCTACGTCTCATCGACCCCGGTAACACCATCTTCGCCGGCAACTCAAATGCACTCGCCGTGGTGACACAATTGCAGCCGATTACCGTGGTCTTCAACGTAGCCGAAGACAACCTTTCCCAGGTGAGGTCGCAAATTCTGCACCGCACGGCCCTGCCCGTCGACGCCTTTGACCGCTCGCAGATGAACAAAATCGCTACTGGCCATCTGCTCACCATCGATAACCAGGTCGACACCACCACCGGCACGATCCGCTTCCGCGCTGAGTTCGACAATCGCGATCTCGCCCTCTACCCCAACCAGTTCGTCAATGCCCGCCTGCTCGTAAGCACACTCCATAACACCCTGCTCATCCCCAGTGCGGCAGTCCAGCGAAATGGTGTGCAGGCTTTTGTCTACAAGGTGAACAGTAACCATACTGCCTCGATCCAGAACATCGTCGAGCAGACTTCCGACGGCAATATGTCTGCGGTCCAGGGACTCAACCCGGGCGACACCGTCTCGATCACTGGCTTTGACAAACTGCAGGATGGCACCAAGGTTGAGATCGAAGAATCTCCGCAAACTACGGTCACCGGCGAGGGCGCAGCCGCGGGCACTCTGGCCGGAAAGAGTGCCGCCGGACAAACCCGTTGAATCCGTCTCGCATTTTTGTACTTCGGCCCGTCGCCACCGCACTCCTGATGGTCGCGATCCTGGTCGTTGGACTTGCCGCCTACACCACCCTCCCCGTCTCCGCGTTGCCGGAAGCCGACTACCCCACCATCCAGGTGCAGACGTTCTATCCCGGCGCCAGTCCGCAGGTGATGTCGTCTGCCGTGACGGCGCCGCTGGAGCGCCAGTTTGGCCAGGTAGCCGGGCTCTCACAAATGACCTCTACCAGCTCCGATGGCAGCTCTGTCATCGTGCTGCAGTTTTCACTGAACCTCAACATCGACGTCGCCGAGCAGGAAGTCCAGGCTGCCATCAACGCGGCGCAAGGCTACCTGCCCACCGACCTTCCCGTCCCGCCCGTCTACAGCAAATCCAATCCCGCGGACGCGCCCGTCCTCACCCTCGCCCTCACTTCCAATGCCATGCCCCTCTCCCGCGTCGAAGACCTGGTTGACACCCGCCTCGCTCCCAAGATTTCGCAGCTCAGCGGCGTGGGCCTGGTCACTATCAGCGGCGGACAGAAGCCTGCCGTCCGGGTGCAGGCCAACCCCATGGCTCTGGCCTCCTACGGCGTCAATCTGGAAGACCTGCGCAATGCGCTCACCGCCCAAAGCGTGAACTCCGCCAAGGGCAGCTTCGACGGCCCGGCGCAGAATTTTCAGATCAACGCTGACGATCAGCTGCTCTCGAGCAAAGGCTATCGGGACCTGGTAGTCGCCTATAAAAACGGCGCCCCGGTCATGCTCACCGACGTAGCCAAGGTCAGTGACGGTATCGAAAACACCAAGCTCGCCGCCTGGATGAACGAAACTCCGGCTGTCATTGTCAACATCCAGCGCCAACCCGGGGCCAACACCATTCAGGTGGTCCAAAGTATTGAAGAGCTGTTGCCCAAGCTCCAGGCCACGCTTCCCGCTGCCGTCAAACTCACGGTGCTGACCGATCGGACCAATACCATCCGCGCTTCGGTCCGCGATGTCGAGTTCGAGCTCATGCTCACCATTGCCCTGGTGGTGATGGTGATCTTTCTCTTCCTGCGCAGCCTTTCCGCCACCATCATCCCCAGCGTTGCTGTGCCGCTATCGCTGATCGGCACCTTCGTCGTGATGGAGGCCTTGGGATACAGTCTCAACAACCTCACCCTGATGGCCTTCACCATCTCGACCGGCTTCGTCGTCGATGACGCCATCGTGATGATCGAGAACATCTCCCGCTACCTCGAACAAGGCCTGACGCCGATGGAAGCCGCCCTCCAGGGCGCGCAGCAGATCGGCTTCACTATCATCTCGCTCACCATCTCGCTGATTGCCGTGCTCATCCCACTGCTCTTTATGGGCGACATTGTCGGGCGCCTTTTTCGCGAGTTCGCCGTCACCCTGAGCGTCACCATTCTGATCTCCGCCTTTGTGTCCCTCACGCTGACGCCGATGATGGCTGCGCGTATCCTGCACCACACGCCGGAAGCTGAGCAGACCCGCTTCTACCACTACACCGAAGGCCTCTTTAAACGAGTCATCGCCGCCTACGGCCGCAGTCTCCGCTGGGTCTTTCGCTTCGAAATACCGATGCTGCTGATCGCGGCAGCCATGCTCGTACTCACCATTGTTCTCTATATCGAAATCCCCAAAGGCTTCTTCCCAACCCAGGACACGGGCATCATTCAGGGCATCTCGCAGGCTCCGGAATCTATTTCGTTCACCGCCATGTCGCGGAAACAGCAACAGCTGGCCCACGAGATCCTGAAGGACCCTGCGGTCCAAAGCCTGTCCTCGTTCATCGGTGCCGACGGCGTCAACACCACGCTCAATAGCGGCCGCATCCAGATCAACCTCAAAGATCCTGCTATTCGCGGCATCACCGCAAGCCAGGTCATCCGCCGTCTGGACCGTAATCTCCGTAGTGTCCCTGGCATTGAGCTTTTCATGCAGCCGGTGCAGGACCTGACAGTGGACGACCGTGCCAGCCGCACTGAATACCAGTACACCCTGGAAGATCCCGACCCAGCCGAACTCGGTATCTGGACCGGCAAGCTGGTCGAAGCCATGCGCCGGCTTCCGCAGCTGCGGGATGTGGCTACGGATGATCAACCCAACGGCGTTACCGCGCAGCTGGCCATCGATCGCGCCACTGCGTCGCGCATGAACATCACCGCCGATACTGTCGATTCCACTCTGTATGACGCGTTCGGCCAGCGCCAGATAAGCACCCTGTACACCCAATCAAACCAGTACCACGTAATCCTCGAAGCCCTCCCCGAGTTCCAGAAAGATCCCAGGAAGCTCGATAGCCTCTATGTCCAGGGGGCTGCCAACACAACCACTGCCGGCGCGGCGGCCTCCACTTCCGGAAGAAACACCGGCGCCGCCAGCTCGGTCACGACCCTCGCCGCCTCTTCGAACACAACCTCCTCAACCGTCCAGGGCACCCAACTTTCCTCGGCTGCCGGCAGCAGCTCGTCCTCCTCGTTAAGTACCCAGAACAACGCCGTCAACAACGCGTCGAGCACCGCTTTGCCTACCGGGTCCAATTTGTCCACCGGCACGCCGACCAATGCCCTGTCGTCGACCTCAGGCGGCTCTACGACCTCATCCGCGTCGAGCGGCCAAACCTCAGGGCAAGTCTCAGCCGGAGGTGCCGCGTCCACCAGCACCCTGCCCACGCCGGTGCCGCTTTCCGCCTTTACCCACTTCGAGATGAAGCCTTCGCCGCTTACCATCTCGCACCAGGGTCAGTTTCCTGTGGTAACCGTATCCTTCAATGTTGCAGAAGGGGCATCGCTCGGCCAGGCGGTCGACGCCGTCAATCGAGCCCAGGAACGCCTGCACATGCCGGCCAGCGTGATCACCGGCTTTCAGGGAACCGCCGCCGCGTACACGGCTATCGGCGGCAATGAGGCACTGCTCATCCTCGCCGCACTGCTCGCGGTCTACATCGTGCTCGGCGTGCTGTACGAGAGCTTCATCCACCCGCTCACCATTCTCTCCACGCTGCCTTCTGCCGGTGTTGGAGCACTGCTGGCGCTGCGTCTGTTCGGTCAGTCACTCGACATCATCGCCGTCATCGGCATCATCCTGCTCATCGGGATCGTGAAGAAGAACGGCATCATGATTGTCGATTTCGCGCTCGAAGCGGAACGGGTGCAGGGCAAAAACTCTGTCGAAGCAATCTATGAGGCCTCGCTGCTTCGTTTCCGCCCCATCCTCATGACCACCCTGGCCGCGTTGTTCGCCGGGATCCCGCTGGCCTTTGGCACCGGCATCGGCTCGGAACTGCGCCGCCCGCTGGGCATCGCTATGGTCGGCGGACTGCTCGTCAGCCAGGTGCTCACCCTCTACACCACGCCCATCATCTACATCTTCTTTGACCGTATTGCCACCCGCTTCTCGCGCAAGCCCCAGGCCACCGTCGCCGATCCAAACCCGGGGGCAGCGGGCGCATGAACATTTCCGCTCCCTTCATCCGCCGGCCCGTGGCCACCACACTCCTCACCGTCGCGGTCACGCTCGCGGGCATACTGGCTTTCTTCAACCTGCCGGTTTCTTCTCTTCCCCAGATTGATTTCGCCACCATCACTGTGGCCACTGCACTCCCCGGCGCCAGCCCGGAAGTGATGGCATCTTCGGTAGCCACTCCGCTGGAGCGTCAATTCGGCCATATTGCCGGCGTGAGCCAGATGACCTCCTCCAGCACGCTCGGCGTTTGCTCGGTTACCCTGCAGTTCGACCTCAGCCGCGATGTGGATGGCGCGGCCCGCGATGTGGAAGCGGCCATCAACGCCGCACGCACGTATCTACCCGCGAACCTTCCCGCCAACCCTGTCTATCGAAAGATAAACTCCGCCCTGGCCCCCGTGATGGTGCTCGACCTCACCTCCCCCGTCCGCAGCAAGCCTGAGCTCTACGACACCGCTTCCTCTGTCATTCAGCAGAAGCTGTCGCAGGTCGAAGGCGTGGGCCAGGTACAGGTCGTCGGCAGTGCCCTGCCCGCCGTGCGCATTGACGCCAATCCGCAGCAGCTCAATAGCTATGGCCTCGGCCTGCAGGACCTGGCGCGCGTCATCAGCCAGCAGAACTCCAACCGGCCCAAAGGCCAGATCTCCGACGACGAGACGACTGCCGACATCACCGCCAACGACCAGATCTCGAAGGCTGCGGATTATGCTCCATTAGTCGTCGGCACGAATGGGCATGGGGGCGTTATCCGCATGCGCGATGTCGCCAACGTGTACGAGTCCGTGCAGACCCTGCGCGCCGCCGGCTTCGTCAATCAGCAGCCCGCTATCATCCTGCTGGTCTTTCGCCTTCCCGGGGCGAATGTCATCGCCACTGTCGATCGCATCAAGGCCACGCTGCCTTCGGTGCGTGCTTCTATTCCCGCCGGCGACGACCTGGCCGTCGTCACCGACCTCACCACCACGATTCGCGCTTCGGTCAGCGATGTTGAGCGGACGCTGGTCATCTCCGTCATCCTGGTCATCGCGGTCGTCTTCGCCTTCCTGCGCAGCCCGCGCGGGACTTTGATCCCCGGCGTCGCCGTCGGCGTCTCTCTCATCGGCACCTTCGGCGTCATGTACCTGGTCGGCTACAGCCTGGACAACTTATCGCTGATGGCGCTCACCATCTCCACCGGGTTCGTGGTCGACGACGCGATCGTGGTCATGGAAAACATCACCCGCCTGATTGAACTGGGCGTACCCCCCATGGAAGCTTCCCTGCAGGGCGCGCAGGAAGTCGGCTTCACGGTGCTCTCCATGAGCCTTTCGCTCATCGCTGTGTTCGTCCCCATCCTCTTCATGGGAGGGGTCGTCGGCCGCATCTTCCACGAGTTCGCCTTTGTTCTGACGACTTCGATTGCTGTCTCTATGCTGGTCTCGCTCACGGTCACGCCGATGATGTGCTCCCGTCTGCTCAAACCGGTCGGCGCGGAAAAGCATAATCGTATCTATCGCGCCTTTGAACACGCCTTCGAACTCCTCCTCTCCGGCTACCGCCGCACCCTTATCTGGACGCTCGACAACCCTGCCCTGATACTCGTAACCTTGTTGGCGACATTAGCCTTGAACGTTGTCCTCATCGGACGCGTAGCCAAGGGATTTTTCCCGTTGCAGGACACCGGCAGCATTCAGGGCGGCCTGCAGGGTGCGCAGGATGCCTCGTTTCAATCCATGCGCGATTCCGTACTGGCGGTCGAAAAGGTGGTGCAGGCGGATCCGGCGGTGCAGAACGTCCTCGCTTTCACCGGAGGTGGTGGCGGCCCTGGTGGCGGGGCCATCAACAACGGCTTCACCTTCATCATCCTCAAGCCGCTCAAAGAGCGCGGCATCAGCGCTGCTGCGGTGGTCGATCGCTTGCGTCCTAAGCTACAACAGCTTACCGGCGCTTCGACCTTCCTGCAGGCATCGCAGGATCTTGGGGTTGGGGGCCGGCAGAGCAACGCCGCCTATCAGTACCAACTCTCCGCCGACACGGTCGAAGACCTCAGCACCTGGGGTCCGCGGGTCTACAACGAGATGCAGAAGATCCCGCAACTCAAGGACGTGACCACCGACCAGCAGAACCGCGGGTTGCAAATGATGCTTGACTATGATCGCCAATCAGCCGCCCGCTTCGGCATCACGCCACAGGTCATTGATAATTCGCTGTACTTCGGTTTTGGCGAGGCGCAGGTCTCCACCATTTACACCTCGCTTAACCAGTACTACGTTGTTCTGCAGGCGGCCCCGCAATTTCTCGTGAGCCCCACCACGCTTAAGTCCACGTACGTCCACTCCAACAACGGCGGCGTCGTCCCGCTGAATGCTTTCACCCACGCTACCGCTTCCACCTCACCCCTCGGGGTCAATCACTCTTCGTTCTTCCCCTCGGTGACCGTCGCCTTTAATCTCGCGCCTGGAGTTTCGCTGGGACAAGCGACCAGGCTGATCGACCAGATGGAGCAGCGCATCGGTGTTCCTGCGTCGGTGCGCGGCACCTTCGCCGGCACAGCACAGGCCTTCCAGAAGTCACTCTCCACCGAGCCGCTGCTCATCATCACCGCGTTGCTCGCGATTTACATTGTGCTCGGCATGCTCTACGAGAGCCTGGTGCACCCCATCACCATTCTCACCACCTTGCCATCGGCCAGCGTTGGCGCCATTATCGCCCTCATTTTGTTTCACAGCGAACTCGACGTTATCTCTATCATTGGGATTTTTCTACTCATCGGCATCGTGAAGAAGAACGCGATCATGATGATCGACTTCGCTTTGATCGCCGAGCGGGAACACGGTAAAAACACGCGGGACGCCATCTTCGAAGCCTGCATGCTGCGTTTCCGTCCGATTCTTATGACCACCATGGCGGCTCTGTTCGGCGCACTGCCTTTAGCCTTCGGCACTGGGACGGGTTCCGAGCTACGCAGGCCGCTGGGCGTTGCCATTGCCGGAGGTCTGCTTTTCAGCCAGGTGCTCACCCTCTACACCACACCCATCATTTATCTCTACTTCGATCGCATCAGCAATCATTTCAAGCGCCGTCGCTCCGACGCACCTCTTGCTTCCTCCGCTTCAGCCGGAGACTGAGAGGCAAGATTCCGTCGTAATTTCGTGCGCACTAAGCGCACTAAGTCGGCCTAAAGAGCGTGTGTGAGAACCAGGATTTACGAGTCAAGTCCCGTAGAGCCTGCCCTGAGCTTGTCGAACGGGGACGACTGAACTTAGCCCAGGACGCTAGTCCTAGGTACGTCATGAAACATGATTGAGTCCCGTAGGGACGGCTGAAGGCTGTCCAGGATTGCGTCGCGGCCTATTTTCAGCCGTCCCTACGGGACTGGGTCGTCCTTGCAAATCCAACCCAGGACTATCGTCCTGGGCTAAGTTCAGTCGTCCCTGCGGGACTGAGTTTGGAAATGGAGTTCTCACACACGCTCTAAAGGCCGGCTTCGCGGGATGGCTACCCGTTGGGGCAGAAGCGCGGTGGGGGAAATAGTGCGCGGTAAGCGCGGTATGCGCGGTAATTCACGTTTCGCGCCCCAATGGCGCTTACAACAGCTCCCTTCGTCGATGTAAAGGGGGCATTCATACTTCTATAAATCCCATGCTTTTCGATTTAGTACAAGAGGACTTAGATATTTATTTTCTTGATGACCCGGCATGGCATGGTTAGCCTTTTCCCGGGTGAGCTGGAAACAGGAACCTCAACATGGGAGCGACGCGTTCGGCCCAGGCGGATTCCGTGTGCTCCGCACCTTCTGCTTCGAAATATGCCAGATCTACTTCGAGGCGCCAGCCCTTCTTGATCAGCCCATCGCGCAGCGCCCGCGCATCCGGCACCGCCCGCGTGGATTCTTTGGTGCCGATATCCAGCCAGATACGCAGCTCGGGTTTTTTTGTAAGTGCCGCCACCGTCTTAAGAATGGTCCGATTGCGCCACCATACCGAGGGAGACATCACGGCCAATCTGGAGAACACCGCCGGATAGCGCAAGCCGAGGTACAGGGTGACCAGTCCACCAAGCGAGGAGCCCCCCATGCCGCAGTTCCCGGCGCCGGGCAGCGTCCGATACTGCGCGTCGATGTAGGGCTTCAGCTCTTGCACCAGCATGCGGCCATACGCATCCGCCTGTCCTCCGCCGAGACGCTTGTCTTCGACCGGCGTGTACTCATCGATCCGCTTCACGCCCGAGTTGTAAATGCCCACGATGATGAGGGGCTCGATCGCACCGGCCTCGGTCAGGGTATCCGCCGTTTCCCCCAGGCGCCAGTAATTCCCCTGGATGAAGGAGGTTTCGGGATCAAAGAGGTTTTGTCCATCCTGCATATACAGCACCGGAAACCGGCGCTCCCCCTCAGCCTCGTACATGGGCGGAAGATACACGATCAGGTCGTGGTGGTCGTCCACCAGCCTGGAGATAAATCGTTGGTGCTTGCGCAGGCGCGCTCCCAGGCCGTTCGCAGCAGAAGGTAGAGGTTGGTCGATAGCTATAAGCGGTTCCACCGGCGTTCTGTAGAATGGTGCAACCATGACCAGCTATGGCTTCGCGCACCGTGGTTTTCTAGATTAGCAAAAGGAGCAACGATTGCAGCGCGAATACCATCGCTGGTGGTCAAACGATCTGGGCCGTGACATGGAACTGCTGTGTTTCGGCCACGGAGGCACGAAGGTGCTGGTCTTCCCTACTTCCGGGGGCCGATTCTTCGAGTATGAAGACAACGGCATGGTCGCCAGCGTGGCGGACCGCATCGACAACGGTCAGTTACAGCTCTATTGCGTCGACGGCGTTGGTGGGGAGAGTTGGTACAACAAGCATGCCCACCCCTATTGGCGGGTGCAGCGGCATATGCAGTATGAGCGCTACATCGTAGGCGATGTGGTCGCGCTGATGAATAAGAAGAATCAAACCCCGCGACTGATCGCGACGGGTTGCAGCTTCGGTGCCTACCATGCCGCGAACCTCGGTTTTCGCCACCCGGAGATGGTGACCGGCATCGTAACCATGGGCGGAGCCTTTGATATGAAGGACTTCGTTGACGGTTGGTATAGCGAAGACCTGTACTTCAACAACCCGCCCGACTATCTCGCCAACTCCACCGATCCCTGGAAGTACAACCATATCCGCACCGTGCTGGCTACCGGCGAGTGGGACTTCTGCTGGGAAAAGAACGAGCGTTTTGCGGCGGTTTTGCGTAACAAGGGCATCCGCCACGAACTCTACGTGTGGGGAGATCACAGCTTTCACGACTGGCCCTGGTGGCGGCCGATGGCCAGGATGTACCTGGAGTAGGAGGCGCGATCGCAAACCCAAGGTCAGATGCTCGACAATTTCAATCGAGCCGTAAAGGATTGAAAGAGATTTGGGCTTCAGCCCCTGGTAGGGCGCGTCCCACGCGAAATGCTTGTCAGTGGACGATTCTGTGCAGTGCACGCGTGTTTTTCGGCACGACGAGAAGAAGCATGGGAAAAAACGCAGGGGCTGAAGAGCGTGTGTGAGAAGCAGGATTTGCGAATCAAGTCCCGCAGGGACGACTGAACTTAGCCCAGGACGACTAGTCCTGGGTACGTCATGAAACATGATTGAGTCCCGTTAGGGACGGCTGAAGGTTGTCCAGGATTGCGTCTCGGCCTATTTTCAGCCGTCCCTACGGGACTGGGTCGACCTGCAAATCCAACCCAGGACTAGCGTCCTGGGCTAAGTTCAATCGTCCCTGCGGGACTGAGTTTGGAAATGGAGTTCTCACACACGCTCTGAAGCCCAGATCCTTGTAGGGTCCTGTGCGGCCCGATTAAAGTCGTGCCCTGATACAAAGCATTCAGAGTCGTGACTCGCGAAAAACTCGCGTTCTGCGGATTGAACCTATCGCCCTCTCTGAAACGTCGAAACTCCGGACCCGGACTGTGTGCAGGGCCAGATTCAGGATTGCCCTTGGGGCTCGGTTTCGCCGGCAGTTTTCCGGCTATAGAGCAAATGCTTTAGAATTGGGCTGTTCAAACCTCCCCGCGGCATGGGTTTTCGGGCCTTCTCTTTGTCCCAAGCTTCGCCTCAAAGGAGCCGCCGTGAAGAAAATCGGAATCATCTTCGGGATGGAGTCGACCTTCCCACCCGCGTTGGTCGACAAGATCAACTCCTTCAACGACCCCGACATACAGGCCGAGTTCGTCCACATTGGCGAAGTACGGATGGCGGAGCCCTCGCCTTACCACGTGATCATCGATCGCATCTCCCACGACATTCCCTTCTATCGCGGCTACCTCAAGAACGCCGCGCTTTCC
>Ga0302326_10024622_pt1 | contig 12226 bp, 12 predicted proteins | sample Palsa_T0_3_FD_202264 | JGI IMG/M metagenome (GOLD analysis project Ga0302326, IMG submission 202264) | Peat permafrost microbial communities from Stordalen Mire near Abisko, Sweden - Palsa_T0_3 | ecosystem: Environmental > Terrestrial > Soil > Palsa > Peat permafrost | place: Sweden: Abisko...
GGGTCGAGAAACTTCTCACGTTCCCAACCCTGATCACCGTCGGCGCGCTTCTCGTGCTCTTACTACTTCCGCTCGTGGCCGACTTGAATCCAAGACACCAGGCGATCGTGTGGGACCTGCAGGTCGTCGTCGGACTGGTCTTCGTCGTCGAGTACCTCATCCGGTTGACGATCGCGCAGAAGAAGGCGCGCTTCATGCGTTCGAATATGATCGACACTGCGGTCGCGATAACGTCGGTCTTGCTTCCGCTGTTGCCGGACCTGCGTTTCTTGCTCGTCTTGCGCGTCGTCAGCGCGATCAGCTTGATCTTGGAAGTTGGTAAGGACCTCCAGCATCTTTTCCGGGTCAGAAACATCCCCTACGCCCTCATCGGCGCGTCGCTCGTGGTCCTCGTGTGTGGCGTGCTCGAATACCACTACGAGAACCCGGCCAAAGGCAGCAACATCAACTCGCTCGGCGACGGGGTTTGGTGGGGCGTGGTCACGATGTCGACGGTCGGCTACGGCGACAAATACCCGATCACGACGGAAGGGCGCGCGATTGCCGTCGTGTTGATGATGCTCGGGCCGGTGTTTCTCGGCATCCTCTACGCGGGGCTCACGACGATGTTCATGCGTCCGACCCAAGAGGAGCTCGCGGCGCAGCATCGCGCCGACGACGAACGGTTGGCGCGGGTCGTCGAACAAAGCGTGGCCGACCACGTGCGCCCGCTCAGCGAGAAACTCGACCACGCCCTCGGACTCTTGGAAGCGAAAGGACCCCAGCCTTAGGGGACGATCACGGCCGCGCCGTCGAGCGCGTCCGCTTTCACGGCCAAAAGCGCCTCGCCCGCGCGCTCGAGCGGGTAGACCGTCACCTCGGAGGTCAAGCCGATTTGGGCTGCCAGCGCGATGAAATCGCGCGCGTCTTGGCGGGTCATGTTCGCGACGCTGCGGATCTCGCGCTCGCCCCAAAGCAGCGAATCGTAGTCGAACTCCGGCATGCGGTCGAGGTGGATCGCGTTGATCGCGACGACCCCGCCCTTGCGCAGCGCACCGAGCGCTGCGACGACCACGTCGCCCGCGGGCGCGAACGTGATCGCGCGGTCGAGCGGCTGCGGCGGGCGCTCGAGCGGGCCCCCGATCCAATCGGCGCCGCGCGCCGCGGCGAACGCGCGATGCTTCTCGCCGCGCGTCGCGACCGATACGCGGCAGTTCCAGGCTTTCAGCACCGGCAGCGCGAGGTGGGCCGACGCGCCGAAGCCGTAGAGGCCGACGTGTTCTCCCGCTTGCACGCCCGCAACCCGCAATGCGCGAAAACCGATGATCCCGGCGCACAGCAAGGGCGCGGCGTGAACGTCGTCGATCGCATCTGGGAGCGTGTGGACGAAGTCCGCGCGGGCGACGGCGTATTCGGCATAGCCGCCGTCGACGTCGTATCCCGTAAAGGTCGGAGCGTCGCACAGATTCTCGCGGCCCATCGTGCAGTAGCGGCACGTTCCGTCGGTTCCACCGAGCCACGAGACGCCCACCCGTGCGCCGGTTTGCAATGCGACGCCCGCACCGCACGCGACGACGCGTCCGACGATCTGGTGCCCGGGGACGAGCGGCGTCCGGTGCGGCTGCAACTCGCCCTCGACGATATGAAGATCGGTGCGGCACACGCCGCAGGCCGCGACGCGGAGCAGAACCGCGCCGTCGCCCGGCTCGGGAATATCGCGCTCCTCGATGCGTAAGCGGTCCGCTGTCGCGGGTCCGGTCGCGTGAAGAACCGCAGCTCTCTGCTTCGGCATCCTGCTTATTCCGCGGCTGTCTCCGTGAAGACGCGGCTTTGGCGAAAATCGCTTTCCTCGAGGGCTTTCAACTCGGCCGGCGTCACCGTGCCGCCGCGTTCGAACAGCCGCGTCGCTTGGCGCAATCGGGCCCGGTCGATCGCGTTTCGAACGCTGCGCGCGTTCGCGAAATGCGGCTGCTGCTTGCGCCGCTCGATGTACTCTTCGAATGCGGCCCGTGCCTCGGGCGTGAACTCGTAGTTGAGCTGAGCGAGCATCAACTGCGCGATCGCGAGCAATTCCTCGTCCGAGTAATCCGGAAAGTCGATGTGGTTCGCGACCCGCGAGCTCAAGCCGGGATTGCTTGCGAAGAACGTGTCCATCCGGTCTTTGTAGCCGGCGAAGATCACGACGAGATCTTCACGCTGGTTTTCCATTACCTGCAGCAAGATCTCAATCGCTTCGCCGCCGTAGTCGCGTTCGTTTTCGGGTTTGTAGAGGTAGTAGGCTTCGTCGACGAAGAGCACGCCGCCCATAGCGCGCTTGAGCACCTCGCGCGTCTTGGGGGCCGTGTGGCCGATATATTGGCCGACGAGGTCGTCGCGCGTCGCTACGACGAGGTGGCCCTTGCGAATGTAGCCCAGGCGGTGCAGTACCTCGGCCATTCGCATCGCGACCGTCGTCTTGCCCGTCCCTGGGCGCCCGGTGAACGACATGTGCAGCGGCGGCGGCTCGGTCGCAAGGCCGACGCTGGTACGGAGTTTGTCGATCAGCAGGAGGTGTGCGATCTGCCGGATGCGCGTTTTGACCGGTTCGAGCCCGACGAGTTCGCGGTCGAGCTTATCGAGAACCGCTCCGACGTTCGAGGCGCGATACGCTTCGCTCAGATCGAGATTTGGCGGGACGGGGACGGGGACGGGCGATTCCATTACCGGGTACCGTTCGCCACGCGACGTCGCTTACTTGTAGCGTTCGCCGTGGGGCTTGTCGGCCGCGTACGGATGAATCGTGTACTTGATCTGACGGTCTTTGTCCGTGGTGCGCTCGAGGCGGAAGCCGGGCTCGATCGGCGGCCGGCCGACGATGAACGACAGCGCCGTCGTCTGACGGCCGCGCCGCGCGTCGTACGCGTTGACCTTGACGTATTCGTTCGGATGTTCGGCGACCGCGCGGCGCACGTCGTCCATGACCGCGGCAGCGTCCTTGAGATCGAACATCGGCAGGCCGTACATCTCCCAATAGGCGTTGCGCGGATGCGGGTCGTCCGTGAACTCGATCGAGATCGGCCAGTCGTTGTCAAGCGCGTACTGCACTTGCGCGGCGATCTGCTCGTCGGTCAGGTCGGGTAAGAACGAAAACGTTCCTTGGGTGATTCTCATTGGCAACCTACTCCTTCTTGTGTCATCCTGAGCGGAGGCGCGAAGCGCCGCAGTCGAAGGACCGCCGTGACTTCGGAAACACCGGTCGCCCTTCGACTACGCGCCTCCGGCGCTTCGCTCACGATGACATTTCTCGGGTGCTTTGCACTTAGCGTTTCCTTAGTAGTTGGGCGTGACGGCGACGTCGGGCATGTCGGTCGACTCGTAGTTGAACGTGATGTCCTTCCAGATTTCGAGCGCGCGCGCGAGCGGCTTGCACGACTTGGCCGCGTCTTCGAGAATCTGCGGACCTTCGCTCATATAGTCGCGTCCCTCGTTGCGCGCGAGGATCATCGCCTCGAGCGCTACGCGGTTTGCGATTGCGCCGGCAGCGATGCCGTCTGGATGCCCGATCGTGCCGCCGCCGAATTGCAGCACGACGTCCTCACCCAAATGATGCAGAAGCTGATGCATCTGTCCCGCGTGGATGCCGCCCGAAGCGACCGGCATCACCGCGCCGAGCGCGCACCAGTCCTGATCGAAGTACACGCCGTGCAACGGATTCGCCGGGATGAAATCCTTGCGCAGAATATCGTAGAAACCGGCGGTCGTGTTGGGATCGCCCTCGAGCTTCCCGACGACGGTTCCGGCGTGGACGTGGTCGACCCCGAGTAACCTGCACCACTTGCCGATCACGCGAAAGCTCACGCCATGACTCTTCTGCCGCGTGTAGGTGCCGTGGCCCGCGCGATGGAGATGCAGGATCATGCCGTTTCGGCGCGCCCACTTCGACATCGAGGCCATCGCGGTGTAGCCGACCGTTAGATCTTCCATGATGATGATGCTGCCGATTTCCTTCGCGAACTCGGCGCGCTCGTACATGTCTTCCATCGTCGCCGCGGTCACGTTTAAGTAATGGCCTTTTACTTCGCCGCTCGCGGCTTCGGCGCGGTTGACCGCTTCCATGCAGAAGAGATAGCGATCGCGCCAGCGCATGAAGGGTTGCGAGTTGATGTTCTCATCATCTTTGGTGAAGTCGAGCCCGCCCTTGAGCGCTTCGTACACGACGCGCCCGTAGTTCTTTGCCGACAGACCGAGCTTCGGTTTGACCGTCGCTCCTAGGAGCGGACGTCCGTACTTGTTGAGATATTCGCGCTCCATCACGATCCCGTGCGGCGGCCCGGGGAACGTCTTGACGTAGGCGACCGGGATGCGCATGTCCTCGAGCCGCAGCGCCTTCAAAGCTTTGAAACCGAAGACGTTGCCGATAATCGACGAGGTGAGATTCGCGATCGAGCCTTCTTCAAACAAGTCGATGTCGTAGGCGATCAGCGCAATGAACTGCTCGGGATTGCCCGGGACCGGATCACAGCGATAGGCCTTGGCCTGATAGCGCGAATGATCGGTCAGCCGGTCGGTCCAGACGACGGTCCATGTCGCCGTGGACGATTCGCCCGCGACCGCGGCCGCAGCCTCGATCGGGTCGATACCGGGTTGCGGCGTGATCCGGAAGGCGCAGAGCACGTCGGTCGGTTTGGGCTCGTAATCGGCATCCCAGTAACCCATCTCGGCGTACGGGGTAACGCCGGAGTCCCAACGGCCCTTAACTGCAGGCGGTGCGGTGACGCTGGGGCTTGGTTGCAGATCGGAAAGCATCGGGTTTACCACCTCGCAAGCGATGTCAGGTTAGAGGCCGATCATGGCACCTCTATTCCATAAATGTCAAATACGATTTTCGTGGTGAACGATAATGATAAGATTATGTATCGCCCGCAGTGCTGCATCTATGGCCTCAAGCGCGCGCAAAGTCGCCCGTGTCGCACAGGTAGTCGACGAAGCGGGCAGCGCCCGGCGAAAGCTCCCGATCCGAACTCGCCAGGACGTGCCAGGGTCGCAAAAGCGGGGTCGCCGGGGTCGCGACGATCTCGAGGCGGCCGTCGGCGACGTCGCGGGTGATCGCGTCGCGCGCGAGCAGCGCGACCCCAAGCCCGCAGCGAGCACCCTCGCGGATCGCGCCGTTGGAGCCGATCGTCAGCCGAGGCGGTGCGATCCCGAGCGTCTCCAAGAACTCCTCGGTCGTGAAACGCGTGCCCGAGCCGGCCTCACGCAAGAGCCAGGTCTCACGCCCGAGGCCCTGCAGATCGTGCTTACCGTCGCCCGCGCGCGCGACGACGACGAGCTCGTTGGGACGCGTCGCAAGCGTCCGAAAGGCCGCGCCTTGCGGCGGCCGGCCTGCGAGCGCAAGCTCGACCTCCCAATTTGCGAGCAGATCCCAGACGTGGGAGCGATTCGCAACCTCGAGCTCGACCTCAATGCTCGCGAACTGCACGCGAAAACCCCGAAGCAGTTCCGGGAGAAGATGCTCCGCAGCCGTCGTGACCGCGGCAATCCGGAGATGCGCTGCGAGGGCCTCGGCCGCCGTTCGGGCCTCACGCATCCCCTCGTCGATCAGGGCCAAGATGCGGCGGGAGTAGCGTTCCATGGTCTTGCCCGGCTCGGTCAGCCGAACCCCGCGGCCGTCGCGCTCGAACAGCGGCGCGCCGACCTCGCGCTGGAGCGTCCCCAAAGCCGCGGAGACCGCGGGCTGAGAAACGATCAGCCGCTCGGCCGCCGCGCGGACCGATCCGCAACTTGCGACCGTCACGAACGTTCGGAGTTGGTGCAGCGATGGCATAACTTTTTCCTTACGGGTTGGCGGCAAAATTGTATTTGACTTTTATTGGTCCGGGTGGGATGATCCCGCCACACCCCGCCAAGCATCGCGGCGCACCCCTCCATTGTCATCCTGAGCGGAGCGCTGAAGGCGCGCAGTCGAAGGACCAACGGCGTGTGGCCCCTCGACAGACTCGGGGTGACAAGCCGTGCCGAGTTCGCGGCGATCAAAAAAAGCCGGAGGGACGATGCCGCACAGGACCCCGACTTTCAGCAAATTCATCATCGAAGATCAGCGCCGGACGCCCGATCGGGATCCGAACTTGACCGCCTTGCTCAACGATATTCAGACCGCGTGCAAGTACATCGCTACGGCGGTCGCTCGGGGTGCGCTGAATGACGACACCGCGGTCGAGGCTCAGACGAACATCCAGGGCGAACGCCAGAAACCGCTCGACGTGATCTCCAACGAGATCATGCTGCGCGAATGCGAGTGGGGCGGAAAGCTTTGCGGCATGGTTTCCGAGGAGATGGAGGAGCCGTACGCGATCCCGCATGCGTACCCGCGCGGCGACTATCTCTTGGTATTCGATCCGCTGGACGGCTCGTCGAATCTCGACGTCAACGTGACCGTCGGAACGATCTTTTCGGTACTGCGCGCGCCGGCCGGGACGGAGCAGCCGACGGCCGAGACGTTCTTGCAGCCCGGCACGAGCCAAGTCGCTGCCGGCTTCGCGCTGTACGGGCCGGCCTCGATGATCGTCATTTCGCTCGGCGCGGGTGTCCACGGCTTTACGCTCGATCCCGAAATCGGCGCCTACACGCTCACCCATCCCGACATGCGCATCCCAACCGAAACGTGCGAGTTTGCGATCAACGCGTCGAACGAGCGGTTTTGGGAGCCGCCCGTCCGCCACTACGTGAGCGAATGCATCCAGGGGAAGGCCGGTCCGCGTGAGGTCGACTTCAACATGCGCTGGGTGGCCTCGGCCGTCGCCGACGTTTTCCGCATCCTCGTGCGCGGCGGCCTCTTCATGTACCCGCGCGACATGAAGGATCCGTCGAAGCCGGGCCGGTTGCGCCTCATGTACGAAGCGAATCCGATGGCGATGATCGTCGAGCAGGCCGGCGGCGCCGCATCGACCGGGCGCGAACGCATCCTCGATATCGTCCCGCGCGACGTGCACGAACGCGTCCCGGTGATTCTTGGATCCCGTAGCGAAGTCGAGCGTGTCGTCGCCTACCACCAAGCATACGACAACGGCGAGGATCTCGTGTTCTCGACCCCGCTCTTCAAAAATCGCTCGCTGCTGCGCGTTCTCGCGTAATCATTCCCAAAGGGATCGACCGATGTCCGTAAAGTATCCAATCATTTCCATCACCGGATCGTCCGGCGCCGGCACGACGACCGTGCGCTCGACCTTTCAGCAAATTTTTCGCCGCGAGAAGATCGACGCAGCGGTGATCGAGGGCGACGCCTTTCATCGCTACAATCGGGCCGAGATGCGGGCCGCGCTCGAGCGCGCGCACACGGACGGCGACAATCATTTCAGTCATTTCGGGCCGGACGGGAACTTGTTGGCCGAGCTTGAGGCGCTCTTTCGCTCGTACGGCGAAACGGGAACCGGCCGCGTGCGGAAATATCTGCACGACGAGATCGACTCCGCCGCGTACGGACAGGAGCCCGGGACGTTCACCCCGTGGGAGGACCTCGCTCCGGGGACCGACGTGCTTTTTTACGAAGGTTTGCACGGTGCCGTCGCGACCAGCGACGTCGACGTCGCGCAGCACGTCGATCTGCTCGTCGGGGTCGTTCCGTCGATCAACCTCGAATGGATTCAGAAGCTCCATCGCGACAAGAGCGCGCGCGGTCATTCGCACGAAGCGATCGTCGACACGATCCTGCGCCGCATGCCGGACTATGTGAAATACGTCTGCCCGCAGTTCTCGCGAACCGACGTCAACTTCCAGCGCGTGCCGATCGTCGACACGTCCAACCCGTTCGTCGCGCGAACGATCCCGAGCGCCGACGAGAGCATGCTCGTGATCCGTTTCCGCAACTCGAAGGGAATCGATTTTCCGTACCTCTTGTCGATGCTGCACGATTCGTTCATGTCACGCCCGAACACGATCGTCTGCCCCGGCGGCAAGATGGACCTCGCAATGCAACTGATCTTCACCCCGATGATCCTGCGCCTAATGGACCGCCGGAAGCGCCACTCGGGCTTCCCCATGCCGGCGAACGACGGGCGCAGCGCCATCGAGGAACTCACCGTCGGCGCATAGCGCTACGCGGAAAGTGAAATGAGGCGTCGAAGCTTGCAGCGGGGGTAATGGAAATGCTGAAAGCCGGGGACCGAGTCTTCATTGACGGAACCGACGAAGAGGGCACGGTAAAAGAGGTTCATCCACACGAGGTCATCGTCCGCGTCAAGACGGCGCAAGGCCACGAGGACCGAAAATTCACGCACGAAGATTTGCGCCTCGATCCCACCATGAACGAAGCCACCGGTTTCATCGATCACTAAGGCGCGTAGACGAAGGGCCGACGGTGCGAGTTCAATGTCACCCCGAGCTTGTCGAGGGGCCAACGGAGTATCGCCTATCCCGTCGGCGCATCGACAAGCTCACGTCGGTGCTGGTCTTAGACCCGCAGCATGTACCGGTCGCCGGCGGCGTCGCAATGTTGCGAACTGATTCCGCTCGGTTGGTGCATGTCGAGTACGAAGGCTAGGTGCGTCGTATTGTTGCCGGCGTCGGCCGCGCGCACGAAGGAATAGACGAAGTTGTAGGATTCGCCGGGTTTGAGCGGCGGAAGTCCCTTCTCGCCGACCTTGTTGCCGTCTTGAAAGATGTCGACCGACTGCAGCACGTTGCCGCCCTGGGAATCCTGGCCGCGGTTTACTACGGTGACGGCGAGTTGGTATCGATTGACGTCGCCGTCCGGGTTGACGCTCTGGACGGCTACCGAAGTAATTGCCGGATCGGCGCCGGAGCACGGCGCCTGGGCTACTTGGTTTTGCGTCACCGTCAGCGCGAGGAGGAGCGTTGCAAACATAGCGTGGTTCCTTTCAGCCGTTTGTCGCCCGTGGTTATACCCGCGCTCGTCGCTTGCTCGTCCACAGAATCAAGGAGGCAGGTGCGCTGCCGTGCGCCGGTCGATCATTCGACGAGCGTCGTGCGCTTCACGTCGAGCGGATGATCGATGAGCCTCTCCATTTTTTCGATGAAACTCGTCGTGTGCGGCAACGCGGCGTGAAGTTCAAACGCCTCCTCGTCGACGAAACACGAGTGAATGTAGAACAGTCGCCGATCGCGCGTCGATCGAAACGCGTGGATGTTTAAGCATCCGGGCTCCGCGCGCGTGGCTTTGATCTGAGCGGGCAGTTCGACTTCGATCTCGTCCTCGCAACCCTCCAGAGCATGGAAGCGAGCGAAAATGAACAGCTCCATGCATCAGACTAGTCTGAAGCGGAGCTCACCCAGCTTCGAAATGCGCGTCGTGACGCGATCTCCCGCCTTGAGCCAGATTTGTTTGTCTTTCGGATAGCCGAGAATCACGCCGCTCGGCGTACCGCTAAAAATCACGTCGCCCGGCTCGAGCGTGATGTACTGCGAGGTGTAGCTGATGATCTTCGCGCACGAGAAAATCATCTGCGAGGTATTCATATCCTGGCGCGGTGCCGTCTCGTCGTTCACGAACGTCTGAATCTGCAGGGTCTGCGGATCGGGAATTTGATCGGCGGTCACGAGCCACGGGCCAATCGGCGCGAATTGGTCGGGAGTCTTTCCGGTCATCCACTGCGAGGTGCGCAGTTGCAGATCCCGCGCGCTGAAGTCGTTGCCCGTCGTATAGCCGAAGACGTACGAAAGCGCATCAGCCTCGGAGACGTTGCGCGCGGTCTTGCCCACGATCAGGACGAGCTCGGATTCATAGTCAAACTGCTCTGCGTTAAGCGTCGAAACCGCAACCGTGCCCATATGGCGGTTCAGAGCGGTGTTGTACTTATTGAACAGATCGGGAAATGCCGGAATCTTCTCGCCGGTCTCGGCTATGTGCGCTCGATAATTGAGCCCCACGCACAGGATCTTCTTCGGCGCCGAGACAAGCGGGGCGAATTCAACCTCGGCTTCGTTCTTAAGCGCGCTCGGCGGTGCTTGCGTGGCGATGCGCGCGAGCGCGGCGACGTCACCGCGGCCCCCGACAACGTCCTCGATCGTCCGCGGGGGCGAGGCGACACCCAGCGCAATCGCCGCGCGTTCCACGTCGACGATGCCTTGGCCCGTCCGGATGCCGAGATGGCCGGAGCCCTCATACCGTAAGGTGGTGAAGGTCAACCCTCGGACCGATGTTGCCACCTCGCTCGGCGAAGCAGCCGGCGTTTCTACGGGCGAGGTCGTGACCGCGGCGACAGCCGCTACAGTTCCGCCCAGAAACGTCTTCCGCGAAAAGCCCATCGCGCGAACCTCCCGAAGTAGAGTCAAGACCTTGGCCGCGCGGCGCTTCATACCTGGGTGTCAGGCCGGCTCGTGCGCGCGAGGACGTCATGATCTTCACCCGAACCGGCGCAGCATGCCGTGGCCCCCGTGGCGCAAGGAGCGTTGGTACGCGCAGCACGGCGAAGACCGCCGTCTCGCTGCGCTGCTCGCCGGCCGGCGGCGCGGCTTCTACGTCGACGTCGGTGCGTGGGACCCGACGCAAGACTCGGTGACGAAGCACTTCTACGATCGCGGCTGGCGCGGCGTGAACGTCGAGCCCCACCCCGCACGCCACGCGCTCCTGGTCGCGCAGCGGCGGCGCGACGTCAATCTGCGCGTCGCGCTCGGTGCGGAACGAGGTGAGCGCAGCCTAACGCTCGTCGGCGCGACCGGCCTTGCGACGTTCGAACCGGCGTTCGCGGAAAACGCGGAACGGTGGGTCACGGCGAACCGCCCTGCGCCCGCCGCGGTCTCGCGAATTCTCGTTGAGGTCGTCACCCTCGCCGACGTCTGCCGCGCGCACGTCCCTCCCGCGACCGCGATCGATTTTCTCAAGATCGATGTCGAAGGCTGGGAAGAACAGGTTCTGCGCGGCGGCGACTGGGATGCATATCGGCCGGAGATCCTCGTGATCGAAGCCGTCGCGCCGCTCTCCGACATTCCGGCCTGGGCATCGTGGGACGGCTTCGTCCGCGCACAGCGCTATGCGTTCATCGAGTTCGACGGCCTTAACCGCTGGTACCGCCGCGAGCGCTGAGCAGCCCGTCGTCGCGCGCGCTTATTTGATCGAAGGACCCGCAAATCGCGCGACGGCTTTCTGCTCTGATTGAAATCCGTCCCCAAACCGAGCGGGGGGGCGAAAGACCACGCTCTCGGGTTCCAATGGGCGCCGGTCGCGAGATCCACGAATGCTCGCCGGCAGAAGCCGCACTTCGGTATCAAATCGCCAGCGGCGACCGATGAAATCTTTCGCTGAGTCAGGCCCAACCGGAGGCGAGAAGAAGTAGCCCTGGCCGAACTCGCAGCCGAGACGCCGAAGGGTCGCCAGCTGTCCCTCGGTTTCGATCCCCTCCGCCAAGGCGGTGAGGCCGAGGTTGTGCGCGAGCGTAACGATCGTTCGCGCGATTTCCGCGCTGCACGGATCTGACGATATCTTACCCACGAAGGAGCGATCGACTTTGAGAACCTTCAAGGGAAACCGCGTCAAGTAGCTGAGCGACGAGTAGCCGGTTCCGAAATCGTCGATGTACAACTCGACGCCGATTTCGGCGAGCTTCGCTGCGGTCGCTGCCGTCGTGTCGAAGCGTTCGATCAGCACGGTCTCTGTGATTTCCAATTTGAGGCTCGCCGGCGTTAAGTTATTGCATCGCAATGCGTCTCTAATCTCGTGGAGGAGGGTTTCGCTTGCGAACTGCTTACTCGAAAGGTTGACGCTCATCGTCAGGTTCGCGTCGTCGTACTCGACTTGCCATTCTCGGAGCTGCCGCGATGCTTCACGAAGTACCCAACGATCGATTTGTAAGATGAGGCCGATATTCTCGGCTTCGGCAATGAAATCCGCAGGTGGCAGGAGGCCGCGCTCCGGATGATTCCAGCGAACCAGCGCTTCGAAACCTAGCACGCGGCCATGTTGGAGCGATACGATCGGCTGATAGTTTATCGAGAGCTCTTCCCGCGAAATCGCTCGGCGGAGGTCCATCTGGAGATCGAGGAGACGGACGGCGCGCGCGTGCATCTCGGAGTCGAACAAAACGTGCCGAGCGCGTCCGCCCGACTTCGCCTCGTACATCGCCGTGTCGGCGTCACGCAAGATTTGCTCGGGCTTATCGTACAGCGACGAACCAACGGCGATTCCCATGCTCGCCGTCGTATAGACCTCGAAGCCGTCGAGAAAAATCGGATGCTGGAGCGCCGCGTGGACGCGAGCGGCGATGCGCATGGCATCGGCTGCTTCGTGAACTTCGGAAAGCAGAATCGTAAACTCGTC
>Ga0302326_10024624_pt1 | contig 12225 bp, 9 predicted proteins | sample Palsa_T0_3_FD_202264 | JGI IMG/M metagenome (GOLD analysis project Ga0302326, IMG submission 202264) | Peat permafrost microbial communities from Stordalen Mire near Abisko, Sweden - Palsa_T0_3 | ecosystem: Environmental > Terrestrial > Soil > Palsa > Peat permafrost | place: Sweden: Abisko...
CAGCGCTGGCGGACGCTCCAGCATGTCACTGCCAGCCCGGGCAGAATCGGCCTTATCGCCAGGGCCGCGCTTGTCCTGGTGCTATTCGAACACAAGATGATCACGTGAATGTTGCTGAGAAAACCTCTGTGCACATGAGCCGAGCACCGGCACCGAAGGCCAAGCTCTTCTCGCCAGGCACCAAGAGCGAGAGACTGTCACTTTTGGTGACCTTAGGCCCTGCTTCCCCGGCCAACCGGCCCGGTCATTTGGACCTAATATCCCCGGGTCATCCTGCTCTGAGCGCCAAGACTCACGATGCGTAGTATAAGTCTAACAGAGAGTGAAATAAGGCTTTTCTGCGCCGGGGAAAGGCAAGAAATGAAACTCAACAAGGTAGTCGTGATCCCGGCGCTCGCACTTGCCGCCGGTCTCAGTCTCGCCGCGTGTGGCTCTGCAAAGGCTCCGAGCGGCTGGCCGACCGTAACCCATACAGTCGCACCGGCCGCACGTACCGCACCGGCCGCTCACTTGGCCAGGCCTGCGCCGGCTGCAACAACTCCTGTTGTCGCACCGAAAGCGGCTGCTGCTCCCGCCATCCTCAGCGTGACCGGTTACAGCGGCACCAGCCCCGGCGAGGTAAATTTCAGCGGTGATGCCAGTTACATCATCACAAACATCACCTGGAGCTGGGGAGCGAGCGAGGCAAGCGGCACCGGGATCTCCGACATCCAGGGCTGTGTCCCTGGCTGCGCGACCGGATCAGAGATGCCGTACGGCGACACCATAGTGCTGAGTGACGTACAAGGCGGTCAGTTCACCCGGGTCAGTTCCACCCGGGACGGCACCGTGACGGCTCGCTCAACCTCGCTCATTGTGGGTGCTGAGCAGGCTAGCGGTAATTCGTCATCTTCCGTGCCGGCGCCTGCCGCATCGGCTGGGCTGACTGACTGTGGCGGCTACCTGTACGTAGGGCCAGAAACCAGTTGCCCGTTCGCGCAGAATGTCGAGGCGAACTACACTGGCCTCGGCGCGGACTACGCCAGCAGTCCGGTGACCGGACAGAACTACACCATGAACTGTGTGGCTGGCTACGGCAACCTAAACGGGGGGGATTCCGTGGTGTGCACGGGCGGGGACAACGCGCTCGTTGAGTGGGGCGCCAACTGAACCTGATCGCTGACCGAGGTGCCCCGCGGGGCATTGCGACGGCATTGCGGAGAGTGGTTCAGCCAGAGTCGTTAAAATAGGGAGCCAAAATGAAGGTCAAGAAGACAATCGCTGATAATTCCGGCTGACCTGAAAATTCCATTTGAGTCTAGGTGGTTTTCGGGGTGCACCTAATACCAGATAAGGGCTCAGTTGGCTGGTCTGCGTTTACGGACGTTAGCGCGTCCTGCTAGTGTCGTGTGAACGAGGTTATTTTACCGGGGCGGCAGCGCGGGAGTAACTGGTCGGGCATGGCCGCGATGAACCGCCCTGGGCAAGGAAACTTGCGACAGCCTCGCTCTCCTCGATATGACTCGCGGACCGAGCTGGCCGCCGAGAGCCGGACTTAACGCGGGGGTTCGGAGAGTACGTTAAGGGGCTGGCCCCCCAGTAGATTTTCCCATTGGTGGTCGAATCGCTAATGAGTTCTGTTCGCCTGCGACTGCCGGGCAAACCCGGAGCGGAAGGGCCGTAAGGCCTAGGCTGAACGGCGCTAGGTACGGGGCGTCCGCCTCTAGGCGTAAAGACGTTCAGGACAGAAAATTAAGAGAGGAATTGAGCTCAAGCAACAAAATGAGGGAACGCAATCAACACTATCAAGACAGTGGTGGCAGCGGTATCGATCGCGGCGGCAGGAATCTTGGGACTGGCAGCATGCGGCAGCCATCCGGCGAGCATGATACAGAGCCAGGTGAGTTCCCAGGCATCCGCCGCAGCCAGGGCCGCAGCCTCTAGGCAGGCCGCGTCAGACAAGGCGTCTGCAGCAGCCAGCCAGGCCGCGGCGGCGGCCGTAGCCAGTCAGGCCGCAGCGGTGCAGGCCGCAGCCTCCCAGCAGGCAGAAGCCGACCAGTCGGCCGTCGCCGCGCGTGCCGCAGCTGTCGCATCGGCTGTCCCAACTGCTCCGGTCTATACCGCGCCCGTGCAAACTGACCCATGGGCGGTCATGAGCGAGTATTACGGCAATCTCGACTCCGGCAATTATTCGGCCGCGTGGAACCTGCTCAGCCCGTCCATGCAAGCTCAGGATGGCCCGTACTACGGATGGGCCGCTGGGTATGCCAATACCGGTGCACAGACGCTTACCGAAAACTGGGAGTCTGGCGACCAGGTGAGCGCGAATATCGCAGCCGTCGATACCTCCACAGGCGACACGCAGTACTTCAGCGGCAGCTGGACCGTCGATAACGGCCTCATCACCAGCGCCAGCGTCACTCAGACCGGCTGAGGATGAACATCAAGACAGGCATCGCGACAGTTATCGATCACCTGGCAGGACTAGGAAGACTAGCGGCGTGCGGCACCGGTCACCCGGTTATCGCGCAGACCAGGCAAGTTCAATCTCACACGCAACGCTAAACAGTAAGCACGGGGAATTCCATGAACTATGTCACGAAATCACTGCCAGCGATGATTCTGCTGTCAGCAGCCGCGATGCTTCTCATGCTCTGCGAGGCGTTCAACGCCGCGGCGTACGCCTCCCTGACGCCGAGCAGTCTGGGCGTTGCCGATGACCTGTCCCGCGCAGGAGACTGGCTCATGTTCGCCGCCATAGTAGTTGGCCTGCTCGCGCTGGGGGCGGCTGCCTGGGCAACGGTTTTGGCCAGAAACTGGGCGGCCGTTGCGGAGATCGGGGTTGGAATGGCTGGTGTCATCACCGTCGCGACCGGCGATCTCATCAACGCCGCTACTTCAGAAAGCTCGGCCTCGACTGCGGACATACTCCAAGGCATAGGCTTCGGAGTGCTGACGCTGCTGGTTCTCGGACATGCAGCGCGGCGTTCGCTGGCAGAGCAGGATGTATCCGCTCGGCCGCATCAAGCGGCGCTGTGGCTCGTTGCTGCGGCCGGACTTGCCGCCCTCGCTGCCGGTGTCAGCTTGACGCCAACCATCAATAGCAAGGGCCTCGGCATCGCGGTCGGCGTACTTCTCGCCTCCGGAACCGCGGTACTGGCTGGCGTTCTCATCGCGGCTTCTGCACGCGGATTCCGTATGGCTGGCAGCGCCATCGCCGGGCTAATCATCCTGAGCGTAGGATATATCGGTGCCGCCATCGTGGCCGGTATGTACTACGGGCCCGATGCCGGAACCAATTGGCTGGACGGAGCACTCGGCCTGCGTATCGGCCCCTCCCTCGTGGAGGGCATCACCACTCTGGGTTTTCTAGTGCTGGCGCTCGCCGCATGGACGAGAGTCCGCAGGCTAGCAGGCCAGGAACAATCTGTCCCGGCCACGCCACCTCAGTCCTCCCAGGGAAGGCTGCTGGCTGACCGATAGTGTCGCGCGCTGGAATTGTTCACGATGTGATGGGCGGGCAATGGAGCATGTCCCTTGCTCCTTGCGCTTACCTTCGCCTGTGTGACCGTGAGCGACTAGCGGAGCTGGCTCGCCGCCGGGCGTGCTGTCCGGGCTGGCGAAGCGGGCCCGGATCGTGTTGCTGGCCGCGGACGGAAGCCGAATCTCGTCACGGTGCCCGCGGTCCTGGACGATCTGAGCGGACTGGGCCTGCGGGTAGTCGACGGCTACGCCAATCTGGACCTGGCGGCCGACCCGGCCTGGGCGCGATCCTCGGTACGCCCGCTGTTCGTTACCGCCTCCGGGATGCCCAGCGCTGAGGCGGCAGACCTGGTCCAGCGCATGACCAGGCAGGTGCCGGCTGCCCGGCGACTGCGCCGCGCCGATACCCTCGCGCGGACAGGTCCGCCCGCAGCCACAATGACCGGCCGCCAGCCCGGCTGACCTGACCGAGACGCGCGGAACGCGGATACCGGTCCCACTGGTGGCGTGGCCGTTCACTTGAGCGCAGTGGAGGTGCGGGCACTGTGGAACATCCCGGGTTGGTGGCTGCCGGAGGGTCACTAACCGAGAAACCCGAGCGGGAGATGGCCAGACGCCTTCAGACTGAGCTAGAGACGGCTCTGGGCGACTAACTGCAGGCACACGATGCACCAGCAGCAGATGGGTGCGCGTCTCGGCGGAGACGTCCGTAGTTCCGCAACAGCGGTATCTGGGATGCCTGCGGCCGTCGCGCGATCTATGCTCGACGTGGCTGAGTTCGTCGCTGTGACGGTGTGGCCGGTAGCGGCGCGCCAGCAAAGACGGGTTGCCATCCTCGCATCGCGAGTGCCCGTACCAAATCACTCCGATAACGGCAATGCGCGCTGTATGCGGCAAGAGCGATCGCATGCTGGGGTCATTCCGAGATGGATTCGACCGTTCAGTCGCTTTTTTTCGCTTTTTTCAGCTGAAGTAACTCTAATCAGCACAAAACTAGGTAGAATCGTGATTTATGCAACTCCAGCAGTTCACATGTCATCCAGGTTAACAGCCGACTATCTTCGTTATCGAGAATCTGGAGCATGGATGAGCCGACTTCGGCAAACGTCTCAACTCGAGAGGCGCTTGTTGCACTCTCTTGCATCGGCTCAGCCGGTTGACCTTCGGATTGGCATTCCCGAGCAGGATAACATACTTGTCGGCAAGGAATGGCCTCGCGAGCGATGCATACCTGCCAGGCTACTGGCAAATTGTCTACTGGATTCTGGACATGCACTGAAAGGCGGCGTTCCAATGCTGCGAGTAGCGGGAGCCAGAATTACTGGACGCCTGGAACTAGGCGGGGCTGATATCGCGAAAAGTCTATGGTTGGAGCAGTGTTACATCGAGGAGTCGCCTGACTTTACTGACGCCCGTACCCGTACCATTCGAATTATGCGTAGTTATTTGTCCGGGTTTAATGCGCACAATGTAAAAATTGATGGACAGCTAGACCTTAACGGAACGATCACATCTGGTCGCCTTAGGCTCGTTATGGCCCATGTTACTGGTGAGCTGACTATGAACGGGTCCATACTAAAAAATCCTGACGACTGGACTCTTTTCGCTGGCGGTCTAACAGTAGATGGCGGATTTTTTGGTAGGCACGGATTCGAGTCACACGGCTCAATACGCCTAGTCGGCGCCCACCTGAATGGTGGTGCATTTCTCGATCACGCCAGGCTGGTTGCAGGTGGCGGTGACGCATTGGTCGCGGACAACCTTAAGGTTGAAGGGCGTATGATCTGCAGCGACCTGTTCGCGGATGGAGCAGTGAGGCTTCCGGGCGCACGAATTAACGGGCAGCTGTCTTGGGACCGAGCAACAGTTCACTCTCCAAATAATATCGGTTTGGATTTCCGTAGGCTTGTCGCAGAAGAGCTCATCCTGACGACTGCAAAACCCGTCACGGGGATAGTTGACCTGGGAAGTGCGCGAGTATCAGTGCTATGCGACGATCCAGCCACTTGGCCAACTGATATACGCCTCGACGGCTTCACTTACGATTCGCTTATTACTCCAGCAAAGCATAATAGAGCAGATAGCGAAAAGCAGCGATATATATCGGATTCGGCCAGCACTTCAGCGGACATATTGTCCTCCAGCGACAGGCTCGCATGGCTTGATCTTAATGGAACAGGATATCGCCCACAGCCATTTGAGCAGTTGGCGGCATTCTACCGGCGGGTGGGCCACGAGGACCAAGCACGGAAAGTACTTCTGATCAAACAGCGTCGTCGGCGCTCGACGCAGAATCTTGCCGGAAAACTGTGGGGTTACTTGCTGGACTGGTCTGTAGGTTACGGATACCGCCCGTGGCTGGCGGCAATCTGGCTTGCCTTTCTCGTTACTGTCGGGAGTATTGTCTTTGCATGGCGACCACCACCGCCACTCGATCCCGCCACTTCGCCGCATTTTAATTCGCTCGTTTACACAATAAATCTACTCTTGCCCGTTGGCCAATTTGTTCAGCCTAATCAATGGAACCCTGGCGGCACGGAGAGATGGTTCGCTTATGCCCTTGTAGGGGTAGGTTGGCTACTTGCAACAGCTGTGATTGCTGGAGTGACACGGGTGTTGAATCGCTCGTGATGCAAGCCGCATTCCTCGTCCTGTCATAGGCATGTGAGTGAGCTGCCACGACCCTCGCAAGATGCGAACGTCTCAGTCCTGCTGGCCGGCAGCAGACTTGAATTTGACCATCAGGTCGGCGGGCACCCGGCCGCGGTCTTTCACCTCGATGCCCTGCGCCCTGGCCCACTCGCGGACCTCGGTAGCGTTCAGGCCGCCCGCAGTTCCGAGGAGGCTGCTGCGAGCCGGCTTGCGCGCGCTGCCGCTCACCCGGCGGGCAGCATCAACGTACCGGGCCAGCGCATCCCGCAACTCCTTCGCGTGCCCGGCGTTCAGGTCGATCTCATACTCGGTGCCGTCCAGCCCGAAGCGGACCGTCCCCCCGGCGGTGCTGCCGTCGAGATCATCAATGAACAGGGTCTGTATCTTCTGAGCCACGGCCGCCTGGATCCTCTCACTAATCGTCAGCACATAGTGTATGCAGTTTAGCCGGGCAAGCGCCCAGCCCGCTCGTGCGCTGAGCCGCCTCAGTTCTGCGCCGGTCGAGGTGGCCGAGCGGGGCGGTCTTGCAGAGATCAGATTCGCTGCAGCGTGCGGCGCGCAGACCTCACGTTGCTGGCTCGGCGCAGGCCAGGCCGGATAGGGATGGCCACGCGCTCTGGCTTGTATCACCGCGCTCGTAACGTACGGTCATCTATATATCAAGTGAATATTTGGATGCATTGAACAGATCGCCGAATATGGCTGCGAGCTCGGGCAGCAGGCACACGTAGCCTACTTGCGCAGAATGTTCGTTCTAGCAAGTTCGTACGTCGTTGTTGGTAGATAACATCTCTGGGATACTGGTGACTGGCCGGCCTCTTCCCGCCTGTGTGTATATAGCCCGGTAGGGCGTTGGGATCCTCTTACGGAAAACCTGCGTCATAGACACGGACCCGGCGGCGTCAGTCCAGATCTTCCCAGCCCCATGGTGCTGTCGGGCTGCCATCGGCTTCTCGGCCGAAACGGAAGCGCTCCTGGTGACCTTCCGCAAGCCAGACGTCAAATCCGCCTTCGCCTGGCAGCCGGTTGGTCAGTACGCTCGCCTGTTCGTGCGCGCCTACCTCTTGCAGCCTCTCCAGCAAACGCGACGCGCGATAACTATTGGCGAGGGAGACATGGGCCGCAGGATTCCGTTTAAGCAGAGTGTCGAGTTGCTTATTAGCGCCAGTCTCGCGCATTGTGTTCACCAGTTCAGCCACACGGCTTGGATTATCGAGAGATACGCTGACAGCTGCACGGTTGGCCAAGGCGGCGGCCTGCGCTCTGGCGCCTGCCCGTTGCAACGCGTGCAGTAGCCAGGCTACCTCTGCCGGTTCGTCGACGGAGACGACGGCAGCATGATCGGCCAGCGCTGTTATCTGCTCTAGCGTTCCGCCGTTCTCAAGTAGTACTTCAAGCAAAATGGCCACGGATTGTGGATCGTTCAGCGTGGCAGGGTTCCGGTTCAGCAGTTTGGCGGCCTGTCCCGTTTTCCTCAGCTCGTCAAGCAGGACGTGTACGTCGATCGGGTTGCGGAGGGGGACGGCTGCCGCGGCACGATCAGCCAGCATAGTGACCTGTTCGTCCGCTGCCGTCCCTCGCAGCGCGCCAAGGAGTTTGGCTACGCCGCGGGTAGCCCCCGTGAGTCCAGTGTTCCTAAACGTGACGTGAGCGGCGATGCCTCTGTCCAAGAGTTTGGCAACCTGCTGGGCAGCAGACGCTCCTCGCAGCGACTCCAGCAGGGAGGACACGCCCCACGGGTCATCTAGGTCCGTGTGGGCAGCGGGATCACGATCGAGAAGGGCAGTGAGCTGTTGCGCAGCACCCACTGTCCGCAGCGCACTGATCAGCACGGTCAGGTCGCGGGCGTTGCGTAGGGAAACAGCAGCGGCCGCGCGGCCTGCCAGAGTGGTGACCTGATCTTCTGCACTTAGGTTTTTTAGCGCTTGGAGCAGCTGAGCTACATCGTGCATGTTGTCGAGGTCAGCATGCGCGGCAGGGTCTCGGTTCAGCAAGTTGTTGGCGTGTTCCTCGGCGTTCCGTCGGTGCAGGTTTTCTAGCAATCTGGCCACAGGAAGTGGTTCGTCGAGGGCGAGACATGTAGTAGCGCGGTAGACCAGCAGATGGGCCTGCGGCTGGGATCCGGCTTTTATCAGTGCATCTACGAGCTCGATTACGTCGTAGACGTTATCGATGGCAGCCTGGGCGGCAGGATCCCGGTCCAGCAATTTAGCGATCTGCTCGGTAGCTCCTACCTCCTGCAGCTCTTTCAGGAGCTGAGCGACAGCTCCTGGATCGTTCAGCGAGGCATGTTCTGCAGCGCAGTCGGCCAGGGTAATCGCGTCTTCCTCTGTCCCGACTCGGCTCAGCGGCGGGAAAAGCCACGACACGGGAGCCGGATCATGAACGGCGACGTGGGTAACGACCCAGTTCGCGGGACGCCGGTCATCGGGATGCAGGTCTTCCAAGACATAGAGCAGGTCGGATGCCGAGTAAGGGTCGCCATGCGCTACGGCGTTTTTGTAGAGCTGCGCGGCATCGCGGTACAGGCCGCGGGCCTGTGCGGCTTGGCCCAGGGCGACGAAGTCGCCAGGGTCAGCCCATTTGGCGGCGGCCCAGAAGCTGGCAGGTGGAATCTGGCCACGGCGGTCACCGCGTCCCGCCTGGTCGAGGAAGTCGGCCAGCCTATATTCTGCTTCCCGGTTAGGAATCGCGGACAAATCCGCGGAGCCGGTATCCCGGCCAGCCGGACGCGGCCGGATGCGGGTAAGGGGACCGCGGACGCCCTTGGAAGACACAGCCGCGTCGGCCAAGGCTTGCTCAATCCAGTCCTCGGGCAGTTGGTCCCATTCAGAGTCGGTTAGGTAGCCGGAAGCGGCCGCTTTCAGGAAGGCCCATGGGAGCGCCGGGCGCATTTCCATGCGGCGCGCATCCATCGCCGCATGGAGCAACGCCCGCGCACCGGGGGACGCGTAACGGTACCGGGCCAGCAGCTCCGGCGCCCCGGCCAGGAACTGGATCACCTCCCCCTCCGCCGCTAGGCGGGCCGCCAGCGCAAGCCGGGCGTCCGCAGACCCGGCTAGCTGGCCCACCTGCGCGGGGGTGAACGCGGCGGGCACGGGAATGTCGTGGCCGGCTAGCAGCTCTCGTGCCTGCGCGTGCGGGTCCGCGTCGCCGGGGGGGTGAGTGGTCAGCTCATCCCAGTACTGCGGCCACAGCGTGGCCAGCACCAGCACCGGTGCCCGGCGGGGATCGCGCAGCAGCTCCCGGAGCCCGGCCGCGACCTGCTCACCCAGTCCGCTGTCCGCCACCTGGAGGTAGAACTGGGCCTCGTTCAGCCACACCACCGTCCGCGGTCCGATGCCCGGCATTTCGCGCAGCGCCGCATCGGGGTGGGACGGGTCGATCGGATGCCACAGCCGCCATGGCACCGGCTCCTCCCGCAACAGGCTCAGCGCCTCCCAGTTGGCCCTGGTCTTACCCGTGGACGAGCCGCCAACCAGGACCGCGATCCCGCTACGGCCGCCCGCAGCCGCCCGCACCACGCCGGTCAGCATCTGGTCATGCTCGCGCAGGACGTACGGCGGCAGCTCCGGCAGCTCGGCTGACGCATCCTCCGGTTGCACCAGCCGGTGTACCTCCAGCGCGAACGGATCGCTCACCTCTCCCAGCAGCCGCCCCACTGCCACAGGCCCAGTCCCGTCTTGCGGGCCGCCCGGGCTGCTACCCGCAAGCCCGGCCACCTTCTCCGCTATCAGTCCCGCGAACTGCACCGGAGTGTGCCGACGCAGGTCCACGGTGACCACATCGGGCAGCAGCCCAGGCAGCTCGCTGTCATCAAACCGCGCGGGAAGCACGCACACCCCGGCCTCGGTCACCGCCCGGGCTAGCGCGGCGCGGCGCTCCAATCGGGTCCACTCCCCCGCGTACTCTGCGGAGATGAACACCACCACAGCCGCGGACTCCTGCCCGTAGATCCGGGGCAGCTCCTCGGCCAGGTGGGTGCCCCACAGCCGAACCTGCTCATCCGCATCGTAAAAACAGCGCAAACCCCGCGCCTTCAGCGCCGCGGCGACCTGGCCGACGTACTCCCGCTGCGCCCCGGCGAACGACAGCGCCACATCCCACCGCCGACCGTGCTTGGCAGCCGGACCCGCGCCACCGTCCTCTCCCGCCATGTCTCCCGAGTCTGCCACTAGCCGAGCCTCGGGAGACAGCGTCGCCACTGCCCGAACGACCGACTGGGTCTAGCCGACCAGTGTCATAACGGCCAATTTCGGACAGGCGCTCAGCTGAGTTCGCCCAGAAGGCGTGCCGAGAACAGATGCGGCCTGGTTTTGGCACAGCGATAGCAGGAGAGTTCCGCTAGAACCTACACGCACACGGCTGAGCAAACTGGCAGCAAGGCAGTGGCGACGCAGGGTGGAGGACCACCTCGAACTCGGCGGAGCGGTCCGCAGATCACTCCCAGATCCTTCATGACTTGACACTATGTGTTCCGGATCCTGAAGTCGGCCGTCTATTTGCAGCAAGTACGAGCGTGCAGAAGATCCCGTTCTGCACGCCTCGGATGGACGATCGGGATTCCCGATACCGCGCATAGCGGCGGTTCGCATGCATCTTGGCGGTCGCGGTCAGTGACCGCCTCGCGGCCATTGCCATCGGGCGCCCGCGGGCATCTCCGTCTGGTGGTTGGGCCGCCAGACGGAGCTGCTGGCCGATGCGGGTTACCTGGCGGCGCCGGCGATATAGGCGGCAACAATGTAGGTAGCGTGCCGGTCCAGGCTGCCGCGGGCCCGGTCGTACCTCATCGTGGTTCGCGGGTCAGCGTGGGAGGCGGCCTCTTGCACGTCGCGCAGCGGCACGCCGGCGTCGAGGGCGGCGGTGATGAACGCGTGCCTGAGGGTGTGCGGGCCGATTTTCTTGCCGATCCCGGCGCGGCGCGCGACCTTGCGGACGATCCGTCCGGCGCCGTGCCGGTCGAGCCGGCGCCCGTCATGAGTGAGGAAGATGGGTCCGTCGCAGCGTTCGCCGGTGGCCAGGTCGATCGCCCGGGCGGTGCGGGGCGCGAGCGGGATGGTGACGACCTTGCCGCCCTTGCGGGTGATCGTCAGGGTCCGGTGTCCGCGCTCCAGGCCCAGGTGCTCGATGTCAGCGCCGGTGGCCTCAGAGACCCGGAGGCCGTTCAGCGCGAGCAGCGAGATCAGCGCATGCTCGAGCGGCTGCCCGAGCCCGGCGGCTACCAGCAGGGCCCCCATCTCGTTGCGGTCCAGGGCGGTGGCGTGGGACTCGTAATCCAGCCGGGGCCGCCGGACGTGGGCGGCCGGGGAGTGGTCTAGAAGTTCTTCTTCGACGGCGTACTTGTAGAACCCGGCGATGGTGGACAGCCGCCGGGTAACAGTGGCGCGGGCGCGTCCTCTGGCTTCCAGGTCACGGGCGAACCCTTCGATGTCGGCGCGGCGGACAGCGAATAGGGCCACGGAACGGGTGCGGCACCAGCTGGTGAACTGGCGCAGGTCCAGTGCATAGGCGTCGCGGGTCAGGCCGCGGTACCCGGCCAGGAACCCGGCGAGGGCGAGCCGTTCGGGGTCGGTGAAGGCAGGCTGGATCGTGACGAGCGCAGTGGATGGGGCAGTGGTCATCGGGCACCTCCCGGCCGGGCTGAGACCCCAGAGGCTGGGCCAGCGGCGGGTCCCAGCGATTAAGCGGAAACCCAAACGTAAGCTTTTCCAGCCAATCACTCCACGTCACAGACCGCCGGAACCTGGAGCTAGGTAAACCTCCGGAGAAGCGCCCCAGACCGCCGATTACGGGCGGATGCGATGACTTTCTTTGGCGTGGTTGCCTGGCAACCGATCTTCCAGTTCTGTGCCCAACCTTTACCGAATAGCTGATTGGTAGGGGTAGGTATTAGATCAATGTAACAGGCCAGTCCGGGCGGTGCCCTCAAGTCCCGCACCGCACAGGAGCTTTGCTGCGGCGGCTGATCAAGCTATGTCCCGCCAGCCCACTGCCCTTAAGTTTCCGGAGTTGTGTCCCATTCCGGGAGATTCGACTTTGTGATGTCGATGGTGTAAGTGACTTCTTCGGTGTGCCTGGTTCGTCGTTCGGCTGCGGTTCTCCCGGATGTTC
>Ga0302326_10024626_pt1 | contig 12224 bp, 7 predicted proteins | sample Palsa_T0_3_FD_202264 | JGI IMG/M metagenome (GOLD analysis project Ga0302326, IMG submission 202264) | Peat permafrost microbial communities from Stordalen Mire near Abisko, Sweden - Palsa_T0_3 | ecosystem: Environmental > Terrestrial > Soil > Palsa > Peat permafrost | place: Sweden: Abisko...
CAGCAGCAACCCGGGGGTCAAGCCACCTTGTCCGGGATGTTGGTTTGGGGCTGCGGGCGAAATCTTGGGTACCAGCGCCGGAATACTTCGTCCAGTTCGCCGTTGAGAACTTTCGTGCGGGTCTGCAGTAGCAGGTGCGCACCGCCAGGCGTCCATTGCATCTGCTGTTCTTCACGAAGCGCCTGCTGACCACCTGGTTGATCGTCGATTCGACGAACGCCGTGCTGATCGTTTCCCCCTGCCGATACCGCTCGCCGAACTTCGGGATGGATTCTCGGTTGTTGCGAATGTAAGTCTCGAACTCCGCGATTCCGGCCGCCAGCTTCTCCGCTGGCGCCGAACGCTTCCGCATCAAATCCAAACCCAGAAACAAGCTCGCCAACCGTTCCGGCGCCTCAGCCACATTGCCGTGCCACAGAAGGTGCTTGACGCTGTCGATTTGCTTGGATACCCCGTCGCCGCCGGTTGCCTCCGCCTGCAGGGCCTTGGTCTGTTGTTGCAGCACCGTCACCCGCATGGTGATGTGAAACCAGTCGAGGATGTGTTCGCTGTTGGGGTGCAGATACTCCTGTACTTGCCGCACATCTTCGCCGCCATCGAACATGAATACCACCTGTTGGTTCTCTTGCATCCTTGCGACTTCATCAACTCCCAGAGCCGCCGCCGAGGCTTTTCGTCGTAGGTCTGCACAAAACCAAGCATTTCGGCGCTGGCACCAGGTCTGCTTCCGATCGTCGGAACGCCACCACACTCCTGCCGGCGATCACCTCAAAACAGCCTTGTTTGTGGGCTGCCCGAACGTATCCGCCGTCAATGCCAACCGTCAGGGGGCCAGTTCGTCCTCGATGCGCTCGGCCACGGCTTGCAGATGCTCACGCACGGTTTCATGGTTGGTCGTCTCACCCACCGGCAGCACTTCTTGCAACAGATCCGCCACCTTGGCGAACGGAATCAGCGAGGCCCACTTCGTCTCGAGATAGAGCAACTCCGGACTGGTCCGCCCCTGCAACCAGGCAGCCGTGGGGCGGAATGTCATGGGACCTTCGTTCTGGCAAACGCATCGGCGCCACCGTGGATTCGGCACCGCCACCGGCCCGAACATTCTCTTCACTGTGGTTGCCCGCGTCTTTGCTGTGGTGCGGCTAGCCGCAGGTCGGACAGTGGCGCCGTCGTTCGAGATCTTCCTGGGCCTGCTGGCAAGCCACGAAGTCCTGCACGCCATGCAGCATCACCTTGCCTGTGCTCCAGGCGTTGGGCTAAGCGCTGGTTGGCCTCTTGCAGGCTGAGGCGCTCCGGCTCCAACGGTCCGTATTCTTGCAGCCTGCGATCAAGACTCTCGACACCATCATGCAACGCTTGCCGCAGCGTCTGCCAGGTACTGGCCGGCTCGTGCGGGTCTGCAGCGGAGAACATTCCGATCACCGCTTCCATCTGCACGGGTGTGTACATCGCCTCGCCTTGCTTTTGCCGCTTCAACATCAGCCGATATCCGGTGGGCCCGCCGCAATGTTCCGGAGGAGCAGCGCCACGACCGCCCAGACATACCAGCACCTCGTCGCCATCGTCCCCGGGCGTCTGGTCCTGCAGCCGGAACTCCCATTCCCAAAGATCAATCGCGCCGCAGGTGTAGAGAAAGGCCTCCCGCGGACGCAGTTGGAAATCGCGCAGGGTCTTCGAACGGGTCACCCGTCGAAAGCTATTGAACTCCTGTCCGTGGACGCGGAAGATGAACCCGACCGTCCCATCCCAGAACGGTGCGGAATACCTCATCGAAATCGGTCAGGTCGAGGGAATACGGAGATGTTACACGAATGACCATTGGGCTTACATTGCGGAGAACTGCCCGCAAAATCAGTCGGTTGAAGGGTACTCTTGAAGTCATCCCTTCAGCCTAAGCCCCGAAAAACCAGCCCCCCGGGTTGCTGCTGCACTCAAAAGGATCGCCGGTTCTGCCTCCGGTGCCACCGGATCGAGGCCAACCCATGTTATCTTTTGCGTTCGGGGAGTCATATCGCCGCCATGTGACAAAATTTTTTCGCTATTTGCAAATTCACATGGCGTAACGTGAGATTAAACTTGATTTCCGCTATCAAAATAGGCAATATGCGCGTGGCGAAAAAACATCCCGCGGGATGGGCTGGCACCGTCTTGCGGCCGGGTACGTTTCGACGCCACGCCGGTACCCAGTCTCGGAAGGCGCCGCGCTATGACTCAGCCCGTCGCGCAGGATTCGAGGTGTCACGCAGCTTTCAAATCGACTGGTGCAATTTTGCCGACGAACTGCAATTATCAAACGGCCGTTTCGCCGCACGGACACCCGGCGTCCTCGCACCGGAACTCGGTAAGGGAGGCAAAGTATGAGGAGTGCTGTAATTGCCGCGGTAATGTTTCCGACCTTATGCGGAGGCATTCTGGCGGCGGGGAGTGGTCCTAAGACCGATCAGATGGCAAGCAATTTTCTCAGCCCGCCGGATTCCGCCAGACCCTGGGCCTACTGGGTATGGCTCAACGGCAACGTCAGCAAAGAAGGCATAACCAGGGACCTGGAGGAGATGAAACGCCAGGGAATGAGCGGGGTCCTGGTTTTCCAAGCCGGCGACGCAAACACTCCCGCAGGCGCGCAATTCTTCAGCCCGCAATGGAATGAATTATTCCAGCATACGTTGCGCGAGGCCGCCCGCCTGGGGATGGTGGTGAGCATTAACCTCTGCGATGGCTGGGATAGCGGCGGGCCATGGATCACGCGCGACCAGGCGAACAAAAAGCTGGTGTACTCGGAGTGGCAGGTGGACGGGGTGAAAAAGGTGGATCGCCTTCTGCCCCTGCCGACGGTGGTGGACGACTACTATCACGATGTGGCGGTGCTGGCGATTCGGGAGAAACCCACCCGCCCGGTCGCTCCGGCAATGGTCACGGCCAGCTCAACTCTCGAGGGATACGTGGGAGAGTGGAATTTCTATCCCCAGGACGCCGTTGATGGCGACCCAGCCACGTATTGGTCTTCCGCCAAAGTGGCGCTCAGCCCGAGCGATCCCACCTGGCTTGCCTTCGACTATGCCGATCCTCTCCCTGCCAGCGGAATTTATGTGCAGCCGGGTCCCGAAAGCGGGCCGCGCGAGTGCGAACTTCAGGCTTCGCCGGACGGGCGAATCTTCACGTCCGTGAGCCGGTTCATATTGGAAAAGGGCAGGGGAAAACGAGCGGACTTCGCGACGGTGCGGAGCAGACACTTCCGCCTCGTGATGACCTCGGCTTATGGGGCGCCCGTCCAGGTGGCGGAAGCCGTGCTGCTACGCCAGGGGGACGAGCCGGTTCATCGCCGTGGCAGCAAATGGTGGTGGTTCAAGTCTGGTAACCGGAGCTTCTGGGACTATCCGCGCCAGGGACCCGCCGCGCTCGACGAGGAGTACCCGCAAGATGGCGCGGTGGATTGCGTCTCGAAGGAAGTCGTCGACCTTACCCGCTCCCTGGATGCGGACGGACACTTGAGGTGGGACGCGCCGCCCGGCCGCTGGACCATTCTGCGATTCGGATACACATTGGAAGGCCAGCGTATTCGCGGTACGTCCCGCAATACCCAAGGCGGCTATGAGGCAGACATGCTCGACCGCGCCGGCATCGAGAGCCACTTTGAACATCTCGCTGTCCCCCTCCTCGCGGAAGCCGAGTCCTCCGGCACGCACGTGCTCAAGTACCTGCACATTGATAGCTATGAGCTGGGGGCCGATGTGCGCGGCCAGCAACCGACGTGGTCGCGAACTTTTCGCGAGGAGTTCAAAAACCGAAGGGGTTACGACCTGCTGCCATACCTGCCGGCCCTGGCGAGGCGCATCGTGGACAGCCGCGACGTGACAAACCGCTTTCTCTTTGACATTCGCTGGACCATCGGTGACCTCATGGCGGAACGCTTCTGGATTCCCTATGGCGAACTCGCGCACAAGCACGGCGTTGGAATCCAAAGCGAAACAGGCTATGGGACCTATCCTTATCCGCACATCGATGGACTGCGCTGTGCGGGAAACAATGATTTGCCCATGGGGGAATTCTGGTTCGGCACCGACATCATGTCGCAATTCGACCACTGGGGAAACGTCATCCGCACCGTTGCGACCGCAGCGCACGTCTACGGCCGCCCCGTCGTGCAGGCGGAATCCTTTACCGCATGGACTCACTGGAAGGAATATCCTGAATCGCTCAAGCCCGTCGGGGATGATGCGTTCCTCGACGGTCTTAATCGCATGGTTTTTCACCAATACACGGCGCAGCCCATGCTGGATATGAAACCCGGCTGGCAGTACGGCGCCGGAACGCACGTTGACCGCAATATTACCTGGTGGGAAGAGTCCCGGGGATTCTTCCAGTACATAGGGCGCTGCTCGTATCTGCTGCAAGAAGGACGGTTCAACGCCGACGCGCTTTACTTTTATGGTGAGGGCACGACGAAATTTCTCCCTTCCCGCCAATACCTGCACCCCACGCTGCCGCAGGGTTACAACTTTGACGCCATCGATGCCGATCTCCTGCTGCACGGGTTGGCGGTTGACCAGGGGCGATGGACCTTGCCCTCGGGAATGAGTTATCGCCTGCTGGTGCTGCCGGAGGACGGAGTGATCTCCTCCGCGGTCCTGCAACGAATTCGTGAACTGGTGGCGGACGGTGGGGTTGTCTCTGGGCCCAAACCGCAACGGCCGCCCGGGCTTCAGGGCTACCCCGCTGCCGATCCCGATCTGAAGAAGCTCGCGGATGAAATGTGGGGTGATGTCGATGGTTTGAAAGTAATGGAAAGGAGCCTGGGGAAAGGACAAATTTATTCTGGTCAGGCCTTGCGCGAAGTTTTCGCAGAACAGCGCATTGCCCCGGATTTCACGTATCGCAGCATGGATGGGGCGTCGCTCGATTTCTTGCACCGCACGGCCGGCGACTCTGAGGTGTACTTCGTAGTCAATCGCAAGGAACGCGATGAGCAGGCCGAATGCTCGTTCCGTGTGTCGGGCAAGCGGCCGGAGCTGTGGGACCCTGTCACGGGCGAGTCTCGGCCGGCAGAGGCTTTCAAACAAACTGGCGGCCGCACCAGCCTGCCCTTGGAATTTGCGCCGTATGGCTCTTTGTTTGTGTTATTCCGCCAGCCCGCCGGCGTGGACGTGCAGGGAGGGGCGAATAGAAATTTCGCGGTCTACTCGCACCAGCAGGAGATCCAGGGACCGTGGGCAGTGAGTTTTGATCCTAAGTGGGGTGGACCTGCGAACGTGGAGTTTCCAAAGTTGCTGAGCTGGACCCTGCGGCCCGAGGATGGGATCAAATACTATTCCGGCACGGCGACCTACCGTAAGTCGTTTGACCTTCCACCCGCATTACAAGGGCCGCGCGCCAAAGTGGCGCTCGACCTGGGCGAGGTGAAGTACGTCGCCCAAGTGCGGGTAAACGGAAAAGATCTTGGCCCGTCGTGGACCAGGCCATTCCGGGTGGAGATCACGGATGTGGTGAAGCCTGCCGGAAATCTTTTGGAAGTTGACGTTGCCAATCTGTGGCCGAATCGCATTATCGGCGATTCCCGGCTACCGCCCGAGCGGCGCTATACGCATACCAACGTTGTTTATAACCAAGACACTCCGCTGGCGGAGTCAGGTCTGCTGGGGCCCGTCCGGCTCGAGTCGATCGAAGCTACGCGGAGGTGAAGCTCACGCGGCCCGAATGCTGTGCCGCACGCGGGCGCGGATCATGTGCGTTTTAGGAAAATGAACAAAAGCAACAAGGGAGATTACCATGCGTGGATTATTTCTCGGACTTTTCAGTTTGATGTTCCCGATTCCTGCAATATTCGCCGCTGCGTCGCAAGGAGTTGTGCGTCCCGTCGATTTGCGTTGCGAATATCGCACTAACCCCATGGGCGTCGACGCGCTCGCGCCCAGGTTGAGCTGGAAGCTCGAAGCGGCCGATCCCACGGCGCGGGAGCTGAGCCAGTCCGCGTTCCAGGTTCTAGTGGCGAGCAGCGAGACGCTTTTACTGCGCGATCAAGGTGACCTTTGGGACAGTGGCAAGGTCGGGACTGATAAGTCGATTCAGATACCGTATGCTGGCAAACCCTTATCTTCTGGTGAACTTGTCTGGTGGAAGGTGCGGGTTTGGGACAACCAAGCGAACCCGTCGGCCTGGAGCGGGCCTGCCCGTTGGTCTATGGGACTGCTCGCGGCGAGCGATTGGAAAGGGAAATGGATTGGCCTTGACAGCGGGGCGGGGAAGCCGCGGGAGTTGGCCGGCGCTCAGTGGATTGGAGCCGGTAACTCCACTTCCGGAACGGTCTACCTTCGCGGTACGTTTGAAGTCTCGCCAGATAACCCCGTCTCGGATGCGCTTTTGTTCATGGTGGGTTCCGGCGCGACGGTGCTCTCCATTAATGGCGAACAGGCGGGAAAGTCCGATGGCGTCAAGGATCCCTTGTCTTCGGACATCAGTGGCTCCGTGCACACGGGCAAGAACACGCTGGCCGCGAGCGTGACCAGCACGGGAAAGGATGCTGCCGCCCTGATTGCCGCCATCGAACTGGATCTGGCCGACGGCTCGCGCATGATGGTCCACACTGGCGAACAGTGGAGGGTTTCCGCCACCGAAGCGCCGGACTGGAACACAGGCAGTTTCAATGACTCGTCGTGGGCGGCCACCAAGGTCCTGGGTACCGATGGCATGGCGCCGTGGGGAGAGGTGGGCTCGCGGTCGACCGGATACCTGCAACAGCACTGGCCGGCGGATTCAGGCAAGTCGCCGTGGGGAGAGGTGGGTTATGGATGGCGAACCGTCCTCCCCGCCCGCCTGCTGCGCAAGGATTTTTCGGCTCCCGCTCCGGTCAAGCGCGCCACGCTCTACATCTCCGGCCTGGGGCTGTTCGAAGCGTATCTGAATGGGGAAAGAGTTGGGCACGATGTATTGGCGCCCGCCCTGAGCGAATATGACAAGCGCGTGTTTTACATGACCTATGATGTTACGAAACTCGTACGGGCGGGCTCTAATGCCATTGGAGTGATGTTGGGCAACGGCCGCTTTTTCGCGCCGCGTTACAACATCCCCACTGCCACGCGGTCCTTTGGTTACCCCAAGCTGCTGCTGCAACTGGAAATGGAAACGGCGGATGGGAAAGTCGAGCGCGTCTGCAGCGACGAAACCTGGAAGTTGACCGCCGATGGCCCCATCCGTGCCAACAATGAATACGATGGTGAGTTCTACGACGCGCGCAAGGAGATGAAGGGCTGGAGCCGTCCTCGTTTTGCCGCGACGGACTGGCAGCAGGCGCAGGTTGTGGAAGGCCCCCCCGGAGTACTCTCGGCGCAGCCGATTGGGCCCACCCGCGTCACGGAAACGCTCAAGCCGGTTTCGGTTCATGAGGTCCGTCCTGGCATTTATGTATTTGATATGAGCCAGAACATGGCGGGCTGGTGCCGGCTAACGGTGGCGGGGCCGCGGGGCTCCCAGGTGACGCTTCGCCATGCCGAAAGGCTGCGGCCCGATGGCATGCTTTACACGGACAACCTGCGCTCGGCGGAGGTCACCGACACCTACATCCTCAAGGGAAATGGGACGGAAGTCTACGAGCCGCGCTTCACTTACCACGGCTTTCGTTATGTGGAAGTAAAGGGCTTCCCAGGGAAACCTACACTCGCCGCTCTCGAAGGGCGCGAGGTCCACGATGACCTGGATCACGTTTCGGAATTTGCCACGTCAAACCCTCTGCTCAACCAGATCTATAAAGCCGTGCTGTGGGGAGCCAAAGACAATTACCACAGCATTCCCACGGACTGTCCCCAACGCGACGAGCGTCAGGGCTGGCTAGGCGACCGATCCGGGGAAAGCCTGGGCGAAACTTACATGTTCGACCTCGCCGCCTTCTATGCCAACTGGGTTCAGGATATCGGCGATGCGCAGGATGCCGAGGGCCGTATCAGTGACGTTTCCCCGGCGTATTGGCCGTTGTATTCTGACAACGCTACCTGGCCCGCGAGCTTCATCATGGTCCCCGACCATCTTTACGAACAATATGGCGATGAGCGCGTCATTGAGCAAAACTACCCCGGTATGCGGAAGTGGGTCAAGCATATGGAGACCTATCTCAAGAATGACCTGATGCCGCGTGATATCTACGGCGATTGGTGCGTTCCGCCGGAATCTCCCGCGCTAATCCATTCCAATGATCCCAGCCGCAAGACGGATGGCGCCGTGCTCGGTACAACTTACTTCTACCGTTTGCTCCGCCTCATGACGAATTATGCGACGATTCTCGGCAAGCAGGACGACGCCGGGGAGTACTCGCAACTTGCTGGCAAGCTCCTCGCCGCATTCAACAAGACTTATTTCCAGGCCGCAACCAGCCAGTACAGCAACGGCTCGGCGACCTCTAGTGTGCTTCCGCTGGCATTTGGAATGGTTCCCGAGGAAGACCGGCAGAGCGTTGCGGATGCCCTGATTCGCAAAATTGCGGACCAGAGCAAGAATCACGTTTCTACCGGGCTGATCGGGGGACAGTGGCTGATGCAAGCGCTTTCGGACTACAGTTACGCCGGCGTCGCTTACCAAATCGCCACGCAGCCCGACTATCCGGGTTGGGGCTACATGGTCAATCACGGAGCCACCACGATTTGGGAGCTCTGGAATGGCGATACCGCCAACCCCGCCATGAATTCCGGCAATCACTTAATGCTGGTAGGCGACCTGATCACGTGGTCCTATCAGAATTTGGCCGGGATTCGCACCGACCGTACCCATCCGGCATTCAAGCACATCGTCATGCGCCCCACGCCGGTTGGCGATTTGACTTATGTGAAAGCTTCGTACGATTCCTCCTACGGTAAGATCGTAAGTGATTGGAAGATCGCGGCAGGGCGATTCATCTGGAATTTGACCGTGCCTCCTAATTCCACTGCGACAGTTTATGTCCCGGCCAAAGGCGAGTCCGGAGTCACCGAAAGCGCCAAGCCGGCGAGCGAGGCACACGGCGTCAAATTCCTGCGCACCGAGGCCGGGGCTACGGTTTACGAAATCGGGTCGGGAAGTTACCAGTTTGAGTCGGCGACGCCGCGGTAAATTGAAATCACGACCCTGTTCGGTGAACCGCGGTCACTCGACCTGATTCAAACGAATCGCCGTTTTACAGCGGGTTCCCGGAGGGAGATCCTGGAGCATGATGCGTTCGTCGCGGTCGGGATCGTTGACCGCCTCACTTTCGGCTGCGTCGAAGACCATGGTGGCCCGTGTATGCTTCTGGGCCGGGGCCGTTGAGACGGTATTGGTTTCTTCCGATAACTGCTTTCCTACGAAAAGATCAAAGTTAATTCCCGGTACGGAGAAGTCATGCAAGTGAACGCCGTTTCGCTTCTCTGATCCCGGTAGCCGACTTGTTGATAAGAGAAGGTCGTCGGCAATGACTCGTACATAGAGAGCCATATCGTTCGGGAAACCCTGTTCGCCAAGCAAGAATTTCCGCATGGGTTCTTCGTACGGTCCCAGCTCTATGTGTATCTCCTCTCCCCCAAAAGCCCATGTATGCGCACCAGCTCTCCAGAACACGCTCATCGCGAAGTAAATAAGGAAGGTCGTGTCAAATTTCCGGAATACGAGCGCCGCGATAAACACAGAAATCACGGCTATCCGATGAAGGCTCGTGCCCAGAAGTTGAGAGGTGAGCGGCATGGTGTTCCTTAAAAACCCGGTTGGGGGAGGCGGGATTTCAGATTTATGCGGCGGCGGCCATTGCGATCCGCGCCAGCCTTTCGCGGTAGTTCCACGGCATCCACTCCGTTCCGAGGAGCCCGGGAGTCTACGCCTGGTACTTCAAACGAATCCCGCCGCGCCTCCCGACTGCCGATTGTCTCACGATTAACGAGCTGACCCTGCTCTACGTGGGGATCTCGCCGAAGTTACCGCCCAAGAACGGCGGGGCGGCAAGCCGGCAAACGCTTTGGAGCCGATTGCGTTACCACATGCGGGGAACGCCGATGGTTCGACGCTGCGGCTGACACTCGGATGCCCGCTAGTTGGGGAATTGGGTCTGCAGCGCCGGGGCGCCGGAGGTTATTGAGTATCTCTATTCACGCGGCGTGCGGCTGGACGCGAAGAACTCCATGGGCGAAACGCCGCTGGATCTCGCGGATCACCAGGAAAGTACCACGAAGCCCGGGATCCTGATGGCGCCGAGGACAAGCCTGCTCGCGTCGTGACACGGGACACGTCAACGACCGACGCAATCAAGAAGCTGCTCTCCCAGGCGGCGGACGGATCTGGCGATCGTGGCCACCGGTAAGTCCTGGATCGATCGTAGGTGGTTTGCATAGATGACCATTGATCACTCCGGGCCACCTCAAAGGCAACGCAATGGTTGGAGATTCAAGCAATAAAGCCCGCCAGGGTAAGTGCCGGGCGGGTTAGTAAGGGGAGTAGCTCGCTATTGCTTGTTGATACGGTAGGTGCGCTCCCCGCCCTCGGGCTTGAAGGACTGAACGATGTAGCCGGCGTTTTTCATGTTCCTCGACCGGTAGGGCTTAGAACGGCCTGGGAGGGTACACTCCAATCGACAGCCACGCCGACGCCGGGCTGCCCGCGACAGGTGAATTGGCCATTTCCGTAAGCGTACACCCGTTTGCTGTCTGCGTGAAGCGTAGCAATCCGATGTAGGACTGGTTATCCGTGCCCAGTTCGGGCACATAGAGGAGGCCGCCCGCACCCACGGCAAGTTCGGTCGCCACGGCGCCGATGTACGCGTATTTTGAGTAGAAGCCGCGGAGTGGGCCAGAAGCGCAGCCCGGCCGCACTTTGCCCGTCGCCTTATCGAAAAATGCGGCCGTGATGCGTCCGCCGGAGCTGTTGGAGATGTACAGCAGGCGCTCATCGGGGCTGAGCCGGACGCTACCGGAATTCCACGCCACGCCCAGATTGTACGCCACGGTGGGTGTCAGCTTCCCGGAGGAGATGTCAGAGATTTCGATGGCGCTCGCAGTAGAGCCGCAGCCGAAAATGGCGAAGTGACCGTCGCGAGTGATATCCACTGCGTCGGAAACGCAGTCGGCTTTTGCGCCGGCGTCGAATTGGGCATCGCCATTCGAAACCGGCATGTCGCCGAAAATATTGAAGGATTCGATGGAACCATCGCCATAAGCGGCCACCAGCAGGTTCCCATGGATCGCCATACCTTCCGCAGGGCCGCCACTCAAACCCTGGGCGTGGAGATCTCCGACAAACTCGAGCGCGCAGTCCGGCCGGATCCGGAATGTTCCGATGTTGCCGGAACCCGAGAACGCGGCGTAGAGATGAGTATCGCTAGCCGCGAGGCCGATGCCGTTGCTAGCCAACTTGTTATCGCGGTGGGAGCCGTGAAAGGCACCGGCCAGTTTGTGCGTGCGGGCATCGATGCCGGATATGGTTTCGGACTGCGAGTTGGAGGCGTAGATGCAGCTTCCGAGCCACGAGGCGCGATCAGGATGCGGGAGGTGCCGAAATAACCGCCTGCCATGCCGTTTCCGCCCGTCGATATGCGCGCCGGATTGGTCAGCCTGCCATCGGCGGCAATGGCGTAAAGACCTACAGTATTGGGCGGAAAGGGGGCGGCCGTGTCGTCGTTGGTGGCTAGAAAATGCAAAGGTACATCCGCGCCCGAGGCGGCTATGGCCAGCACGGCGGCCGCCGGGAGTGCCGCAGTGAGGTTCAAAATCCGGCGCGGCCGTTTCTTTTTGACGCAGAGCACATGCCATGACCAAGCATTTGACACCGAAAATATGGTGTAGTAGGTTTGCCGATCCCCTATCCTTTTATATGCTCGACGAGACCTTGGCCCGGTGGGAGAACTACATCGAAATCGATAAGAACGTGCTCCCAAACAGAATTACCCAAAGCTGATTTCTCCTTTCTGTTGCGGTCCTGCTCCCACCCGATCGCCGCTATCCGACCGGGCATAGCCCGCCTCCTACAAATATGGAAAGGCTGTCGACCCCGACAACCGCTTGGTTGCTGTGAAGTAGCCGCTCGGCGCCTTCCATTGCGTCCAGAATGCAGCGCATGCGGCCGCCGCCCCACGATCTGGTCTGCGCGCGCTCAGAATACGAACCGCAACCCGAGCTGAATCTCTCGAGGATCAAATTGCGTCGAAGTCGACATCCCGAAGCCAGGGCTGCCGAGCGTCGTGGTCGGGATGGAAAAAGCGTGCTGGTTCAAAATGTTGAAGAATTCGGCGCGGAACTGAATCACGG
>Ga0302326_10024629_pt1 | contig 12224 bp, 9 predicted proteins | sample Palsa_T0_3_FD_202264 | JGI IMG/M metagenome (GOLD analysis project Ga0302326, IMG submission 202264) | Peat permafrost microbial communities from Stordalen Mire near Abisko, Sweden - Palsa_T0_3 | ecosystem: Environmental > Terrestrial > Soil > Palsa > Peat permafrost | place: Sweden: Abisko...
TTTCGATTTTATAATTATCGATGAAGTTCACCACATAGCGGCATCGAGTTACCGGCCAATACTTGCAAAATTTACCCCTAAAGTCTTGTTAGGCTTAACTGCTACTCCGGAAAGGGGGGATGGAGAAGATATCTTAAAAGATTTTTGTAATGTGATAGCTGCAGAAATCAGATTGCCGGAAGCTTTGAACAGAAAGCTTTTGTCTCCATTCCAATATTTCGCTTTGTCCGACAATGTTGATTTATCGAGAATTTCCTGGAAAAATGGGAAATATGAGATCGGCGAATTGACCAAAATATATACCGAAGACGATAGACGGGTAAAGGATATTTTAACCAATTGCGAGAAATACCTGACAGACGTCAGCGATGTTAGAGCCATTGGGTTTTGCGTAAGCCAGGAGCATGCCCGGTATATGGCCGAAAAATTTACGTTGGCAAACTTAAGAGCTGATTATTTAACGAGCGATAACTCTGAGCAAAGAACGGCCCTAAGGCAGCGTCTTATGAATAAAGAAATTAATTACTTATTCGTCAGAGACATTTTCAATGAGGGAATTGATATACCGGAGATTGACACGGTTTTATTTCTAAGACCGACGGAGAGTCTCACGATATTTCTTCAGCAGTTAGGCCGAGGTCTGAGACTCGCTCCGAATAAGGATTGCCTGACAGTATTGGACTTTGTTGGCAATGCAAGGCCTGAATATGATTTTGAAAATAAGTTTAGGGCATTGGTTGGAAAGACACATACCTCGATAATTAACGAGATTGAAGATGAATTCCCTCACTTGCCTTTAGGGTGTTCGATTGTGTTGGAAAAGAGGGCCAGAGAGGTAATTTTAAGGAACATTAAGGCAGCTATAGGTTTTAACAGAAGGCAATTGTTAGTGAAAATTCAAAACTTTAGATTTCAATCCAGCCTGCCACTGACAATTCGGAACTTTATTGAAATTCAGCATATCGAACCACAATTAATTTATAAGAAAGACAACTGGAGTAGGCTTTGCGTGGATGCAGGAGTAGAATCGGACTTTAGTGAGCCTAATGAATCTGAAATTACCCGATGTATTAAACGACTATTACAATGTAATTCCATTAGCTATCTGGAATTTTTAAAAAATCTTATTAAAAGTGAGTTTAACATCGAAGACCTGGATGATGAGGAGCAATTAATGCTTTTGATGTTTCACTATGATGTTTGGCAAAAGGATGGTTCAGGGGCGGGATTTAGTTCTATTGAAAACAGTGTCCGTCAAATTAGAATAAACAGGGTGCTAGTGAATGAATTAAAACAAGTCATCGAATATTTAATAGATAATGTTGACTTTGTTGAAAAGAGTGTCAGATTGGGATTTCCATTTCCATTGAAAGTTCACAGCCGCTATAATCGCGACCAAATATTAGTAGCATTGGGATTGCATGAGTTCGACAAGGCTTCCTCGAACCGTGAAGGGGTCGCTCTAAATAAACAACTAAATTGCGAGGCTTTATTCATTACACTAAAGAAATCCGAAAAGGAATATTCGCCATCCACCCTTTATGACGATTACGCGATAAATGAGTATCTGTTTCATTGGCAGTCGCAAAACGCAACCTCTCCGGAATCGCCGAAAGGTCTATCATATATTAAACATCAGGAGTCAAACAAGAAAATATTACTGTTTGTTCGGGAGCAAAATGATGATGAATTCGGTTTTACGATGTCGTATGTGTTTTTGGGCTTGGCAAAATTCGCCAACTCTACTGGCTCCAAACCAATGAATGTTGAATGGCGATTAAACGAACCTATGCCTGCTTACATTTGGAAGGAAAGCGGCAAACTTGCAATTGGCTAAAAGTTCACTTATATCCGATTGACAAGCTTTATCGACCTCGGTATCTTGGCCCATGCCAAACATTCAATTTAACTATCGCTACCGTTGCAGCGGCAACTATAAAAAATTCATTTCGGTGGTGTTTGCTAACCCGGATGGTGTTGAGTTGGCGGAAGTGGAAGGTCTTATCCGATCAAAACTGATTTACGGCGAATACTTTTACGCTGCGCAATGGCAGTTGCCGGAAGTATTTACTGATATAGTTGATTTTAGGGTAGACCCCACCTGGCATGAGTTTGAAAGTGTGGCGTATACGGATGGGGCGGAGGATGCGGGGATCTCGGTGGCGGGGTTTATGGGAATTATTAGGAATGCCTGATTTAATTTTATCCGACACCTTGGAACTTGTATTGCGTACTGAGAGGACTAGAGCGCAGGGTCCCGTTCCGGAGACCGGAAACGGGGAACGCCACCATTTTCAGCAGCGTTTTCCTACACCACCGTCAGTCCTTCAATTCGTGTAAAATGTTTCTTGTTCAACGTCGCCAGCGGCAATTCATTAACGACACATGTTGCGGCGATAAAGATATCCCTGAAGTCGATCAATTGGTTTTGTTTCTTTAGTAAATGGTAGAGCTGTGCGGCCTTTAATGCGACGGCATCAGAGAACGGCAGAACGGGGATGTTCCCGGTAATCGCGCGGATATCATTTTCTTTTTCGGAAGTGGGTGCTCCCATATAAAGTTCATATAGAGAAACAGCCGAAATAAACAAGTTCGTATTATCAGGGATAAGGGAAAGCGTAGTATTAAGTTTGTCTTTGGCTCTTAAGTGCTCAATGAAAATGCTGGTATCAATTACCATTGCTGCGGCTTCAAATTTTCGAAAGCTTTTTTACTGTCGTTGAAGGCTTTCAGGTCGTCATCAGTCCAGATAGAAACTTTCGCTATTTTTTCTTTATAAGCGGCGAGGTTTAGCTTGTCTGCCGGCTGTATGGTAACGCCCATATCTTTAAGCATTTGTTTTACCAAAGTGCTTTTCTTTTCGGGGATGTTGATGATGAGCGTTTCCATAAAACAAATTTAAGCATATTTTGAGACAATAAGTAAACGTGTCTTTATACGAAAAGGAACTTCTTTCTTCCTCAACAGTCTTTCAAGGCAATCCCACAGCTTCAACGGGCCAGGAGCACAGGGTCCCGTTCCGGTTTAGGTTAACTCATAAAATAGTTTAGCTGGAAATTAATTCTACTTCCTTTTATGCCTACTGGCAATAACACCGATGGGATTGGCTTGCGGCTTTGTGGTTCTGACCACATTTTACACATTTATTTGCATGTGTATCGATTGCTTTCCCGAATAGTCGGGACAGGCTGTTCCTACCCATGACATATTATTAATTTGTCGACGTGGGGCGAAGGAGAAATCTTATATATCTGACATTACCGCCGGCATAGTTCGCCGGCATGGCGTATAAGATCTCTCCTACGTCGAGATGACAAAAAGGGTGATAGGGTGATTAGATGTCATTGGACCTTTAGCTTTTTTTTAATTTTACTCCTACCCATGACATATTATTAATTTGTCGACGGGGGACGAGGGAGAAATCTTATATATCTGACATTACCGCCAGCATAGTTCGCCGGCATGGCGTATAAGATCTCTCCTACGTACCCATGACAGTTTGTGAAAGTGGAGTACGGGAAGGCCTTTGCGCACCGCACTTCGAGAGCCTCAGTGTGACACCCTACGCTCACTGTCATCTCCCCTTCAGAATTTTCTAATTTTACCACTCGAGATGACAAAAAGGGTGATAGGGTGATTAGATGTCATTGGACCTTTAGCGTTTTTTTAATTTTACTCCTACCCATGACATATTATTAATTTGTCGACGGGGGACGAGGGAGAAATCTTATATATCTGACATTACCGCCGGCATAGTTTGCCGGCATGGCGTATAAGATCTCTCCTACGTACCCATGACAGTTTGTGAAAGTGGAGTACGGGAAGGCCTTTGCGCACCGCACTTCGAGAGCCTCAGTGTGACAACCTACGCTCACTGTCATCTCCCCTTCAGAATTTTCTAATTTTACCACTCGCTATGACACATAAGTTATTGATTTATAATATATTAAATAAATATCGACGAGCAAAAAGCTAATTGCACTGCTTGTCTTTTTGTGGGTTAACTTAAACGCTCCGGAGACCCTAGCGAAAAGGAAATACACCTTTTCCACAAATCCATCCCCGCTCCACCCATTATCCACCCGGCGAAATTCGTTTAGTCTGTATTGTATTTCAAAACTTTACCGGAAATTTAGAAAATATGAAAAAGCTATTGTTTTTTTTGCTGGCGCTGGGAGCAATCCAGGCTAAGGCACAGGTTATTAAAGGTTCCATCAGCTTAAGGGATAGTACCATAAACCGGACTATCCCCTTTGACGTGCCGGCCGGAACCAAATCGGTGAAGTATGACATAAAAGTTTACGCGGACATAGGTGAAATTACGGTAGTGTTAACCGAGCCAAGTGGTAAAAGGTCGTTTAACGTTACTTTGGGCACCAAAACCAGCAGCGGGGGCCATGAACCCTCAAAAGGCGAAATGATTGACAATGTGAGTGTGAAAACACCCGGCACCTGGAATTTTTATATCCGGGCCGAAAATGTGACCGGGACAATTGGCTATGAAATTGAAGCAATAAAGCCTTGAGACATTACAGGTTGTTTTTACTATTGGTGCTGGCGCCGGCTTTTGGTTTGGGTCAGCGGGCGATGTTATCAGGCAGGGTAAGGCTCGACTCCGGCTGGGTGCGCAAGTTTTATGTTTGCCGGATACCCGGCTTTGATTATATGTTTACTACTTCAAGAGCGCTGATCATAGCGGAAGGCGATATTGATACGGCCGGAAACTTTTCGGTCAGTTTCCCGGCAACGAAGGATGAGTCGTTATACCGCCTGCATTTTATACGGAAAGGCGACCCGGCCTCGACGCTCATCATCGGCAGCCGGGATGTGAACCATGTCTTCTTTATTGCAAAGCAGGCTGATCAAATCCATTTTGAAAAAACACGGGGCCTGCCGATCAGCCAATCGGGCATCAGCGGGAGCAAGGCTAATTCCGGGTTAAATTCATTGCTCAGGATGGCAGGTAACGATACAACGGGGAATAACACCTTTATTTCCATAGCGGACAGCTCAAGCTCGCAACTGGCAGGTTTGCTGGCCATTAGCCGCACCGACAAGCTTAGTATCGGGCAAAAGGAGAAGGTAACTGATTTGCTTTCCCGTTATGATGCACATAACGCCTACGGCGCCCATATTTTGCAGGAATACAGGAGTACGGATTATTGGAAACTGTACTTAGCGGGCGGTATTTTGCTGGCCGCGGCATTGTTGCTGTACGGCTATCTTTTTTATAAACGACGGGCTGTTTTAAAAACCTGGCGCGGATTGAGCCAGCGGGAAATGGATATTGTCGGCCTTATTTTATCGGGCAAATCCAACAAGGAAGCGGCCCTGGCGCTAAACATCGAATTGAGTACCGTTAAAACGCATGTGAATAATATTTATGCAAAGCTCGGGGTAAACAACCGAAAGGACCTGGATCGATATAAGGATTTGATAAATTCACGTGCTGGAGGTTGAGGGCCAAGTCAAGAGCTTGGTAGCAGTGGCAGTAGCAGTGGCAGTAGCAGTAGCAGTAGCAGTGGCAGTTATGATCAAGAAGTAAGGTTCAAGAGCCAGGGGCCAAGAGTCGAGAGCTAAGTAGAGTAGCAGTGGCAGTGGCAGTTATGATCAAGAAGTAAGGTTCAAGAGCCAGGAAAAAAATCCAAAATCCTGGTTCTTGACTTTTGATTCTTTCCCCGACTTCCTCAATGTCGTGTCAAACAGTTTTGCGTGTAACTCATTCAGCACAGGGTCCCGTTCAGGAGACGCTGCTATGATGAATGCTTGATTGAATTTTATCCCTCCCATTTGAATATGTATTGTATCACCAGAACAGGAACGCAGTTCCGTTCCGGAGATCCTGCGGAAACGGGGAGTATCAGGGGAACAACATAGCATTGTGCGGGTGACAGTTAAGCAGATTGCATTACTTTTAAAAAATGATCGATGCCAATGGCGGTAACTGAGGGAAAAGGAACATTTTTTAGTACACTAAAGTGCCGGTCTTCTGTTACGATATAGGCAGCCTGGCCGGCAATGGCACAATCGCAATACTTGTTATCATCAGGGTCTTTCGTGATTAATTGCCATTGGTAATAAGTGTGTAGGTAATGTACGTTTGGTAACTCATTCAACAAGGTTGTAAATGCCCTGGCTGTAGTAATGCTATATTTACGTTGTATTATTTCTTCATACTCCAATAAAATATCATTGGTAACAATCAGCTGGAATTTGCCATTTACTAACGCTTGATAAATTACATGATAAGGCGAACCGGATGCGAGGCACATCACTAAGATATTACAGTCAAGAACAACAGTCATTTGTTAAGCTGTTTTCCTGAAATGCTCCTGCTTCCATTTCTCAAAAACTGTATTGCTGTAACCATTTTCCTGAAACGCCCTGTCAGCTTCAAATGTCACCCTAGCAGCAAGCCAGGCAGTAAGCAATGATTTTAGTTCCTGAAGTTCTTCTTCAGTCTGGTCATTCCTGAACAGTTTCAGGATTTCCAATTGTGCAGTATTGAGTGCAACTGGCATGTTAAACCTCTCCTTTATTACAAATATACGATATATCACCCTCAAATTAAATAGCGACGGCCCCGCTGCCCCATGCTCCGTTGGATAAAGAAGAATAAGTCAGTTGGTTCGATAAAGAAAATCAGGTAGCGGAAGGTTTTTAATAAATTTCGTCCCATCATCCGGACTTTTTCCAATCTCTGATCTCCAGCCTCTAATCACTAACTCACAACTTCACAAACGCACTCCTGCCCACTACGGTATTGTCGGCCGCGTTTTTTACCGTGATAAAATAGGTTCCCGGCACCAGTGCGCTCACGTCGCCTTGCCATTGCGGGGATGCTGATTGCGCCGTCCTTAGGACCACGCCCATGTTGTTAACGATCTGGATGGCGTAGGTGGCAGTGGCAGTGGCAGTAGGTTGGTTGATGGACAAGTTAACTGTTCCCGCTGTAGGGTTAGGGTAAACCATAAAGCCGTTCAGGGCGATCTGGTTACCGGTATTGGCGTACATAATGGTGATGACATTTGAATACGTTATTGTGCCGTTCAAATCCGTCAATTGCAGGCGGTAGCTGTTGGCGCCCTGTACAGGGGTTTTATCCAGGTAGCCGTAGGCGCCGAGACTACTTGATACCAGAGCGTCGAGCGTGGTAAATGTTTTGCCCCCATCGGTGCTGCGCTGAACGGCGAAATTGGTGTAATTGGCTTCGTTTTCGGTGGTCCAGGTTACGTTGTCGCCGGCGGTTGCTTTCAGTGCTGTAAAGCTCAGCAGGTGCACCATCCGCGCAGGGTTTTGGCGGATGACGAGGCTAAAGCGGTTGGATTTAAAGGTGCTGGTATCGGAGGTAGAAACATCGAAAATATAGGCTGGATTGGCACGGATATCGAGCGAATCTTTTTTATAAGCGTCCTTCAGCCAGATATCATACAATTGCGGCACCTGGTTAATTTCCTTCATGGTTAAAGTGAAGGTTCCGTTCACGGTGGATCCGACCTTTAGCGGAATAACCGTTTGAACCGTTTTGGGGTAAGGGAGCCGGTTGATGGCCAGGTCGACGCCGTCGGTCGAAACGCTTGACAGGCGCAGCGGGCCGTTGCCCGCCCGGCCCATGGCGTCGCTACCCGGCTCATAGTTAGACCTGGCCGTGGGATCGAACACGATCAGGATGTCGTCTTTGTTGATGGTATCCAGGGCCAGCTGCAGGCGCAGGTATTGAAAACCGTTGGCGGGTTCAGCAGCAGCCACAGGCGTTTTTCCGGAATTAGCGCGCCCGCCGGTGAAGTTGCCGGCAAGCACCGGGCCTGCAGCAGGACCGCCCCCCGCGTTAGCGCTTGCTGCGGGATTGAAAGCGGGGACATTTACCTTTTTGGCCATAAACAGGTAAGGTGCTACGTTTTGCGCGGTTGTGTTTTTGGCAGCCTCGTTAAAGGTGATGGTTTGCCCGGCAGCGTCAACCTTTACGAAAAAACCCTGACCCGAGGCGATATAACGCGAAGCATTGTTGGTGCCTATACCTATGCCTGAACTGATTGAATATTGCCACACATCGTAATTCTGGGTTGCGGGGTCCAACTCATAAAAATTGGTTTCTACCTGCGACGTAATTTGTATGCCGGCGCCGGCTGTGGTGTTTACCGTGTTTAAATCGATGGTAGAGGCATAGGGATTGCCCACGCAATTGAAGCCGATAACGGCGGCGTTGCCGGGGGACGGCGTAGTAACGGAGGTATAACCGAGGCTGGTTGACCCTGTGTACCAATAGGCAGCGGCCACACTACCCTGATTCAGGATACCGGTTGCGGCGAGGGTATCGGCAGTAGGCACATAGGAAGTTACGCCTTCTGTTGTAATGGTGGCCACTTTTCGGCTTCCCCTGAAGAAAAACAGGAAGCCCTGGCCGGGATAAATGTAATAGTTGGAACTTTCGCTATCGAAACTGTATTGATAGGCTGTTGCGTTGTTGATCTTATTAACGCCACGCCAATTGCCCGAAATGAACGATGAGCCGTTGGGCACCAGATTCTCGCGAAACAGGTAAATATTGGGGTTTCCCGATGCGTCAAAGCCGCCGGCTGTGCCGGTGGATCCCTTTACGTAGGCATTGTTAATAGGATAATTAAGGGAGTAGTCGGTGGTACCGTAGACGTAGACCGGCGAGGATAGCAGCCGGTAACCCCGCTCGCCCGCGCCGCCGGTGATATAGCGCTGCACATTTACATTGCCCTTTATGGCGGTATTGCCGGTTATAGGCGCCACGGCAGCCGAACTGGTGGCGTTTGACTGCAGGACGAGGTAAGCGTCGGCAGTGGTGGGAGTGGTGGAGTTATCGCCAGCGGTAAGGGTTGAGGCGTAGCTGCCATCGTCGTACATAGTTAAGGTACCTGTTGGCGATACGCCAAAAAAACCTGTTCCCGTAGTTACCAGCGTGGCTTTGCAATAAAACAGGACGTTGTTGAAAACTGAACCGCCGGCGCTGTTATCGGTCAGCTTTTGGTTGCCCTGTTTGCCAAAATAAGCCAGCCCGGTTCCGGCGGTGTAGGCGCCGGAATTGGTGTATGCGCCATGGTATTCTACCTCGCCGGCGCCGGCGGTAAATGAACCTGCGTTGAGCGTGTAGGCCGCGCTAAAATCGAGATAGCCGTTGTTGCCCACGAAGGACGACCCTGTGTTACCAACATAGCCCGAGTTAAAATACATACTTGAGGCGACCCCAACCGGGCCATTTATGGCCCCTGTATTGGTGCATTTGGCAACGAATGTATCGGTACCGCTGCCCCCGTTAAAAGTACCCGAGTTAGTGGTGGTTCCGGTTATGGTAACGGAGTCGGCTCCGCAGGTAAAGGTACCCGAATTGTTTAAATTCTTTTGCAACGCTACCGTGCCCGTACCGCAGGTAAAGGAGCCCGAGTTGGTGCAGTCTTTTACCAATGTTAACGTCCCGCTGCCACCGGTAATTATCGAGCTGTTGTTGGTTGTGCTGTCGGCGAGTATGTTTTCGGCATTTCCGGTGATTGTTCCGCTATTTAGAAGCTTATCCACAAACGTCAGGGACGCTGTGCTGCTGCCTCCGTTTATATTACCGCCTGAATTATTGGTGCAATTGCCGTTTATAGTAACGGCGCCCGTACCGCAGGCAAATATGCCGGTATTGCTTAAAGTTTGGGAAAGGTTTACCGCCCCGCTGCCGCCTGTAATTGTGCCGGCGTTGGTGACTGCACCGGTGAAGGTAACTATACCGCTGCCGCCCGTAAACGTGGAGCCGCCGGAGGTGGTGGTTGCCCCGGTCACCGTTATTGCTTCGGCGTTGCCCGTGATCGTACCGCTATTGCTGAGTGTGCTTTGCAAAGCCAGGGTTGCTGTTGTGCCGCTTCCGGTAATTGTACCGCCCGAACTATTGGTACAAGCCCCGGTAATGGTAACCGTGCCGGTTCCGCAGGTAAAAGTGCCGGTGTTACCCAGGGTGCCGGAAAGATTTACCGCCCCGCTGCCGCCCGTAATGCCGCCGGCGTTGGTAACTGCGCCGGTCAGCGTAATGATACCGCTGCCGCCTGTAAAAGAGGATCCGCTCGTGGTGGCAGTGGTAGTGCCCACAGTTATTGCTTCGGCGTTGCCCGTGATCGTACCGCTATTGCTGAGCGTGCTTTGCAAAGCCAGGGTTGCTGTTGTGCCGCTTCCGGTAATTGTGCCGCCTGAACTATTGGTGCAAGCCCCGGTGATAGTAACCGTGCCGGTTCCGCAGGCAAACGTGCCGGAGTTGCCCAGGGTGCCGGAAAGATTTGCCGCGCCGCTGCCGCCGGTTATCGTTCCTCCGTTGGAGACGGCGCCAGTAAGTGTTAATATACGGCTGCCGTTGGTAAATACCGAACCGCTTGATGTGTTGGCAGGCCCCGTAACAGTTACCTTTTCGGCGTTGCAGGTAATCGTGCCGCCATTGGTCAAAGTGCCTGTTATACCCATTGGTGCGTTAGTGGTACTCCCGGTAATGACGCCACCGGTGTTGTTCGCCAGGTTGCCGCCTATCGTGACCGCGTTTGTTCCTAATGTAACAGGCGCTGTGTTGGTCCAGTTATTGGTTGTCGTCAACACGGAGTTATTGGTAAGAAAATTGACGGCGCCGCCGCCGGAGGTAAAATTACCACCCTCGGCGCCCACAGTGATATTGCCTGCATCAGTTTGCTTGGCGCCGGCGCCGCTCAGGGTAAGGTTGTTATATACCGTATTGTTGACGGTGACATCCGCGTCCGAATAAATAGTTTGGGTGCCGGATGTCGCGTCGTACAATACTGTACCTGTCCCGGTTCCCTGGCCATCGAAAATAACTTTAAAGTTAGTGGCCAATGGCGTCAAAATAGGGGCGTCGTAGGTGAGTTCGAAAGTAGTGGCACTGTTTTGCGTAACTCCGGCTGCGGAATACAGGTTATTGGTTGCCACACAGCCTATGCCTTTAAACTCCTGGGCTGCAACGGAGGTGCTGTTGTTTGAATAATAGTTATTGTTAGGGGTGGCCGCGGTTGCAGTGACGATCTGCCCGTTGAGTGTAACGGTATTGGCATCAACCGTAAAAGCGGGGTAATTCAGCCCGGGATTCGTCGCCCCCTCAGAATTCATGACCAGGTTCCCTTCGATGGTTAAATGAGAAACCTGGCTGCTTACATCGTATAAGTTAGCCGAATAGTCAGTGGCTTTGACAGCGCTCCCTACGGTAAATGCACCCGTACAAATAATTGACCCAGCGCCGGCGAGGGCGGTGATAAAAGTAGTGACAACCGGGGTGCCCGATACGCCCCCTGTGCCGGCCAGGAAGTTTTGCGTTATGCTACCGGCGGTTAAGGTAAAACCGGAGTTAACTGTGAGGGTGGCGGCCTGTAAGCCGCCGAATGTTATCGAGTTGCAGGAATAGCTGCCATTCAATGTTGGCTGGTTTGTGAAAGCGACAATTCCGATCGTCACATCGTCGGTGCTGGCAGGCACGGCGCCGGTGCTCCAATTAGTTGCTGTTCCCCAATCGCCTGACGTAGTACCCTTCCATTTATCGGTAGCGGCAAATGCTCCGGCGGATACCAGTAATAAAATAAGAAAACACAAGAGCGCGCGTAATTTTATCATCATAGGCCCTTAAAAACCTTTACCAATAATTTATCAAAAAGCCACAAGGGGGTTAACCAGGAGTGAAATTTGTTTGATGAAGCAATAATTTATCAAATAAATTTAAACACCACCGGTCACAGCGGCGAGATTTGGAAGATACGGATTAGTCGCTGGTCCGGCAAGAAAAAAGTGCAATTTGTGGAAATTTTGTCCGATTTATATTATTGATTATGAACATTTTACATTAGAGGCAAATTTTAACTTTAGGGAAAAAGGAGGTGTGCGGATGGGAAAGAGTTCATGGTTCATGGCTCATAGTTCATGGTTCATAGCCGGAGGGGCTTCGTTAGACCACGGATGTCGGATGCGTCTTCGCTACCACCTTCGCTAAAAGCTTCGGCGCACGATGTGTGCGGATGTGCATCCCGATAGCTATCGGGAGTGTGGTTGTGCGGATGGGAGAATGTGCGGAGATGTGGAGATGTGGATTTTGCGTATAGAATGGCAATGAAGTAAATTACTTAAATTAGCGGTAGTTATTTATGAAGCGGTCGTACCTGTTGCTATTGTTTGGCTTTCTGTTTCTTGAAGCGTGCTCGCCGAAGGGGCCGTATGCGGTTACCAACAAATAT
>Ga0302326_10024630_pt1 | contig 12223 bp, 2 predicted proteins | sample Palsa_T0_3_FD_202264 | JGI IMG/M metagenome (GOLD analysis project Ga0302326, IMG submission 202264) | Peat permafrost microbial communities from Stordalen Mire near Abisko, Sweden - Palsa_T0_3 | ecosystem: Environmental > Terrestrial > Soil > Palsa > Peat permafrost | place: Sweden: Abisko...
GGCTTGCTCGCTTGCAAATCCGTGCTCAAAGGGCCCCAGAAGCGGGGTCCGAATCTGCGCTTCCAGATCGGTCGCTCTTCCGTCCCAGAATAAGTGCTGGGCGTACCGCACATTCAGAAGACTCGGCGTATGTCGGGCGAGCGAATGGCCGCCGAGGCCACGAGCCGTGGACAGTCCGTCTGTGAAATGGTGCTCCGGAATATGGCAATTGGTGCAGCTCGTCGAACCATCAGCGCTCAGACGCTTGTCTGCGAACAGACGCTTCCCCAGCTGCTCCAGCGCGACGGATTCGGGCCTGGGCGGTAATGGCGCCGTTCTTGGCAGTCCTAACGTAGCATCCGCGCTCACGATAACCGCAGCGAACAGAGAAATCAGGATAAAGCCGGCTCGCGGCAGACGCTCTACCAGTCGCATTGCCGAAACTCACACCTACACCGGCCGAGGGCCGATGCCCCGGATAAAGACATGATTCTGCACAATAACCGATTGGTGGGCTTGTTCATGAAATTCCTGTCGATACGCGAGCCGTCTTGCGAGCGTCCGCCTGTCGCTCGCACCGTGCCCGCGTCTGCCCTGCTCTTCGGTCTTTGCTTCGCCGCCGCATCCCAGGCCTCTCCGCCGACTGCTCCGGGCTCGCTGACCGCGACACCCGTATCCAGCACCCAGACCAATCTGTCCTGGACAGCGTCTACGGATACTTTGCAAATCACGGGCTACGTTGTGCAGCGATGTTCGGGAGCGAGCTGCACAACGTTTGCACAAGTTGGCTCGGTATCGAGCGGCGCGACCTACCTGGATTCTGGCCTGACCGCCGGTACCACTTATCGATACGAGGTGTACGCGACCGATTCTACGGGCAATGGCCCCAACTCCAATATTGCCAACGCGTCGACTTTCGCCTCTAGCGTTGCCGGATCTATCACCTATGCGTATGACGCTCTGGGCCGCTTGGTTCAGGCCAACGTTGCAGCGCTTGGGATCGTCGAGAACTACACCTACGACGCCTCCGGCAATCTGCTGTCGATGACCTCAGAGCCGACCGCGACGCTTGCTATTTCGGATCTGTCATCGCCCGAAGGCGCGCCCGGTAGCACGCTCACCATCGTTGGCTCCGGATTCTCGACCAATCCGTCATCTGACGTGGTGACAATCAATGGAGTCGCGGCCACGGTTGTCTCGGCGACGGCGTCGGAACTGGTGGTCGACGTACCTGCGGGGGCCACGAGCGGACCCGTCCAGGTTCAGACCGGAACCGGAACCGTCACCAGCTCCACCAACTTTACGGTGACTGCTGCGGCTGGCGCACCGACGATTACTTCGTTTCTGCCTACAGACGCTGCGACTGGCGCAACAGTCACCCTCACCGGTACGGGCTTTCAGTCCGTACTGGCTGACAACCAAGTCCAGGTCAATCAGACTGCGGCGACGGTTGTTGCGGCGACTCCGACATCCCTGACATTCGTCATCCCGTCCTTCGACGGTGACACCCAGAATTCCAGTACGTTCTCGGCGATGTCCGCGCCGATCACGGTGACCACACCTGCCGGGTCCGTGACGAGCGCAACGGACCTCGTTATATCTAAGCTCTTAATAAGTGTCCCTCCCATCGCGACGGTAGGCGGGTCGCCTGTCACGATGGCGACGCCTTCGTCCGGTGTCTCTCAGCTCTTAGGCTTCAGTGCGAATGAGGGCCAGCCCGTCGAGCTCGTGGCGAGCAGCCTCAGCACGCCGGGTGGTGTCCTGATTGGCGTAATTGCTCCGAACGGTGTATCGGTCGCTGGCGGCACGCTCACGACCGCCGGGCAAAGTGTATTGGTGCCCACCCCCGTGACCGGCCGCTATTCACTCTATTTCTACGCCGAGGGAAACGGCGGTAGCGTCTCCTGGAGCGTTCTTGGCCCAGTGAGCGGAACGCTCACGCTCAATGGCTCGCCAACGACGGAGACGGTCACAGTACCTGGACAGAGCATAGACCTGACCTTCACCGGGACGCAGGGTCAGAACGTAACGCTGTCGTTCACCGGCGTCACGCTGTCTTCGGGGTCCGTCACGCTACAAAGTCCCGATGGCGCAACAGTCCTCTCGCAGCCGATCACAACAGCTGGTCTCACGGCTTCGCCTACCTTGCCGCTGACCGGGACCTATACGGTCGTTATCACTCCCGGGACGAACGTCACTGGCGCGCTGACTGCCGCCCTGACTTCGGGAGCGGCGACGACGTTAACCCCAAATCAGGGCACGAAGTCCTTACCACTCTCGGGCACCACACCAACCACCCTGACGCTAGCCGGTTCGCCGGGCGAGATTCTGTCGCTGGCCGTGTCAGAAACCGCCGGTGCTTCATCGACTCTGTACGTTACCGTCCTGCAGCCCGACGGATCCACACTGATCACCCGCGGCGTAAGTCTTTGCCTGACCTGCGGCACGACCGTTGACCTCGACCTCGGACCCCTCACGCAGGCGGGCACGTATTCTTTCGTCTTCCAGCAAACTGGCACCGGTAGCAACACCTTCGCGATAAATCTCGCCACTCCGGTCACCGGATCCACAACCGTGGGCAGCACGGCAAATGTGACGGTGGCACAGCCGGGCCAGGGTGCAGAGGAATCGTTCCCCGGCACTGCGGGGCAATATGTGTCCGCTTCGCTCTTTACTACGAGCGCCTCGATTGTTCCGGCCGGGACGCTCTCAATCATCGGCCCTGATGGCACAACGATTGCCTCGGGTATCCTCGCGACCTGCACCACAGGCTGCACCGCGCAGGGTGTGGCCAGCGCGGGTCCTCTGCCCAGTACAGGCACGTACACCGTGCTGTACGAGCAGCAGGCCGGTCAGTCGGCCAGCACCGGATCGCTCACGATTACCACCCTTCCCTTGGTAACGGGAACCCTAACGGTCGGTACTTCGAATGCAGTCGTGGTCGCGGGTGGCCAGGGTTTCGCTGAGACGTTCACAGCCAGCGCCGGACAATCTCTCTCGGTCGGACTTCAGTCCAACTCGACTGGTCCCACGAACGGCACTGCGTCGATCCTCGACCCGAATGGCGTTCTGATAGCTTCGACGGCGTTCAACGCGCGTACAGGCTATCAAACCACCCCAGCGAACGCGGTTCTGAACGTCGGGCCGCTCGCCGTTGGCGGGACCTACACGGTTCTCTTGCAACAAGCGACCAGCGCGGCAGGACTGGGGGCGGGAACCATTACCGTAACGCCTTACGTATCGGCGTCGGGCACGCTGACCCTCGGATCCGGATCCAACGTATCGCTCGCGCCCGGTCAGGGTTTCACGGAGACCTTCACCGGCACGGCCGGACAATACGTCTCCGTAGCCTTGGGTTCTCAGGGTACGACGTCCCCAATTGCCGGAGCAGTTACAGTCTTTTCGGCCGCCGGGACGCAGATTGCGACGGCGACCTACTCCGGAGCCTGCTCGAGTAACTGCAGCGGGGCCGCTATCGTTGACGTGGGGCCACTTCCAGCGAGCGGCCAATATACGGTCGTCTTCACGCAGACTGACGTCTACGACTCATTCCCGGGTGCAGGAAGTCTCACCGTCACAGCGGAGACCGCAGCTCAGGGAACCCTCACGGTCGGAACCCCGATGAACATCAGCCTGGCCGCTGGTCAGGGAGCCCAGGAAACGTTTACCGGCTCGGCCGGCCAGTACGCGACTGTCAGCGTGTCCGAAACCGCCAACCTCGTGCAAGGTGCAGCGGTATCGGTAATCGGGCCCTCCGGGACGTCGGTCGGAACCGGAACGTTCACGGCGACCTGCAGCACGACCTGCAGCGGCACGTCGAGTTTCAACATTGGCCCCTTGCCCTCGGCCGGCACGTACACGGTTCTGCTGCAGCAAAGCTCGCAGCCTTACGGATTTGGCTCTGGGACGCTGACGCTCAGCGTCACCAGCACGACGGCCAACAGCGGCTCGTCACAGAACCTCAGCACCACAACGGCGGGCGCGAGCGCTCAGTTCACCTTCAACGCCGCGGCCCTCCAGAATTTCGAACTGGCGTTCAGCAACATGGTGCTAACCCCCAGTACGGTGACTAGCTACACAGTGAAGGTTGTCGATCCGACAGGCGCCACCGCCACCACCGGCAGCTGCACGAGCGGCACGACCTGCCTCGTAGCGCTCACCTACGCCAAAACCGGAACATATACGGTAACCCTGACGCCCGGTGGATCGGCCACGCTGAGTGTGACAGCGAGCGTCGGGCCGCTCGTGACAGGCATCCTGAGCGCAGGCACGCCGTTCACTCTGAATCTTCCGGAGCCTGGCGAAAACGCCTCGCTTCAATTCACGGCAACTGTGGGCCAGGAGCTGGCGCTCCAACTCAGCGGAATGACCGAGACCCCTAATGGGACCCCCTACACCGTTGATGTGTACGACCCCACGAGTACGCTGGTCGCCGCCTCCTACCCCACGAGCTCGACCACGCTCAACATTCCGACGATCGCGTTGGCGGGCACCTATACAGTCTCCGTCTCTACGACGGTGGGCTCGACGGCGTCCATGCAGCTGACCCTGCTATCAGGTCCCGTTGCATCGGTGCCGGCGACCGGTACGGGTGTCAACATCTCCACTTCGCTCGCCAGCGAGATTGCGTATTACACGTTCTCCGGAACCTACGGACAGCGCCTGACACTCGCTCTCGGCAACGTTGTCCAGACGCCGAGCAACGCGAGCGCGGCCTCGGTTTCGGTCTCCGGCCCGAGCCCAGGCTACTGGGGAGCCACCTGCACGTCCTCTTGCGTGGCGCACTCGCTGCCACTGCCCGCGACCGGCACCTACAAAGCGACACTGACGCCGGGTAGCGGGGCGACGATCAGCGCGACCGCCTATCTCTCGCCAGACGTGACCGGTTCGATCACCGTTGGCACTCCGCTCAATCTGACCCTGAGCGAGCCCGGGCAAAGCGCGTCTTTGACATTGAACGTGACTAATGAAGCGCCTCAGACCCTGGCGCTGTATGTCAACAACCTTACCGCAGCGCCGGCGGGCACGGCCTATAACGTCGCCCTCTCGAATTTCAACGCCCAGGGCGCGTCTGTCGCATCCACGCAGATCACTGCCAGCACGATCTTTAATCTGCCCAATCTCGCGCCCGGCACCTATGTACTCACGATCACCCCCGCAGCGCCCGCCACGGCGACTCTGCAGGTGACGCTCGAGCCGCAGAACGGCGGCAACCTTGCGACGACGAGCTCCGGAAGTGGCAGCACGTTCACCACACCGGCCCCGGGGCAAAACAGCTACTTCACTTTCACGGGTATGGCTGGCCAGAACCTTTCTCTTGCGTTCTCGAACATCTCGCTCACACCGAGCTCAGTGACGTACTTCACAGCGGCCGTCGCGGGGCCAGGCTTCTCGACGAGCACCACCTGCTCGAGCGCGAGCCCCAGTAGCTGCGCATTGGCCCTGCGAAATCTGCCGCAGAACGGGATTTATACGGTCACGGTCAGCCCCAGCGGCGCGGCGGCGATGACTTATACCGCGACGCTTTCGGCGGATACGACGGCAACGCTCACGACGGGCACTGCGCAGAACGTCAATCTGACGGCCACAGGGCAGGATTCGTGGCTCACGTTCAGCGCAACTGCCGGCCAGACGGTGGCACTCAATGTCGCGGGGGTCGCAACGGTCCCGGCAAACACGTCCTACACGATCACGGTTTACAACTCCGCCGAGACGAGCGTCGCGACAGCCTCCACGACCACGGGAACGACGTTCAATCTGACGAATCTTGCCGCAGGAAACTATAACGTCCTCATCAACTCCACCTCCGCGGCCACGGCCAGCATGCAGGTGACGGTACAGCCGCAAACGGGAGGAACGCTTGGGCTGACGAGCTCAGGCACCGGCAGCGCGTTCACTACCCCGGAGCCCGGGCAGAACGCGTATTTCACGTTCTCTGGGACTGCAGGACAGAACCTCACGCTGGCTTTGACTGGCATTTCGTTCGTTCCCAACTCTGTAACGTATCCGACGGTCCTTATCACCGGACCCTCGAGCTATTCCGTGGGCGGCACTTGCTACGCGACGCCTGGCGTTTGCGAGATCCCCCTGAAGACACTACCGGCGACCGGCACGTACTCCGTCACCGTATCCCCCACGGGATTCGCCACGATGAGCTTTGGGATGACGCTCTCGTCGGTTTTCTCCGCGACGCTCACCCCGAGTACCGCACAGACTGTACCGCTGACCGCGATGGGACAGACTGCGCAGCTGAACTTTACGGCTGCGGCCGGACAGACCTTTGCCCTTTATGCAAGCGGCATCACCTCGACCCCGGCAAATGTCTCGTACACGGTGAATGTCTATAACTCCTCAGGAACAAGCGTCGCCAGCGGTTCATCGAGCAGCACGGTAACGCTCAACTTGCCCACGCTGACGGCCGGTACTTACAGCGTCGTCGTCACGCCCGCAACACCGGCTACAGCCACCCTTCAGTTGATACTCGAACCCCAGGCAGGCGGGGCGCTGGCGTTCTCAGGCAGTAGCAGCGCTTTCTCCACCGTTGCACCCGGCCAGGATGCCTACTTCACCTTCTCCGGGACGGCCGGGCAGGATCTGGGGCTGGCATTGACGGGGTTGACGCTGACACCGAGCTCTGGGCAGACCTATGCGCTCGTATCCGTCGTCCAGCCCAACGGCACTCAATTTGCCTATGCCTATTGCTACACCTCTAATCCCGGCGCGGGATGCCAATTGAGCCTGACGAATCTTCCGGTCACGGGCACCTACAGCATCAAAGTAGCGCCGGGTACGCAGCAGACGATGAGCTTCACTCTTACAGGCTCTCAGGATGTAAGCGGGACGCTCGCGCTCAACACACCGCAGAACGTGACGCTTGTGCCCGGTCAGGACACATGGTTGACCTTTACCGCAACCGCAGGTCAGACCGTCGCGGTTAGTGCAACTTCGATCGTCACGAACCCAGCGGGTCAAAGCGTCACACTCACCATCTACAACTCGAGCGGCACCTCCGTCGGGACCAACGCGGGTACCGGCAGTGCGACCGTAAACCTCCCGAATCTGGCGACCGGCACATACTCCGTGCTGGCGGTTCCGGCTTATGGCGCGAGCGCCACCATGCAGGTGACGCTGGCTGCCGGGGTAAGTCCGGCCCTGACCTTCACTGGCTCAACGACCAGCTACTCCACCACAGTGCCAGGCCAGTACGCCTACTACACGTTCTCAGGCACTGCCGGGCAAAGTCTCGGGCTCGCGCTGACGGGATTAACCCTCACTCCCAGCTCCCAGCAGACGTATGCGCTGGTTTACGTGTACGAGCCTAACGGCACCACCATGCTGACGTACGCGTACTGTTACACCAGTAGTCCCGGTGCTGGATGCCAGCTGAGTTTGACGAATCTGCCGGTGACGGGCACGTACAGCATTAGGGTCGAGCCCGGCTCGCTGCAAACGATGAGCTTTAACCTCACGTCCTCGCAGGATGTGACTGGAACGCTCGCTCTCAATACTCCTCAGAACGTGACGCTCGTGCCCGGACAGAACACCTGGCTGAGCTTTACCGCCACTGCGGGGCAGACCGTTGCGGTCAGTGCCAGCTCGGTTGTCACCAATCCCGCAGGTCAGGCCGTGACGCTCACTGTCTATAACTCCAGCGGCACGTCCGTAGGCAGCGCCTCGGCCGCCGGCAGTGCGACGGTCAATCTAATTAACCTGGCTGCGGGCACGTATTCCGTGCTCATTGTCCCGGCCTACGGAGCAAGCGCCACACTGCAGGCGACCCTGGCGGCGCAGACGGGCGCTGCGCTGACTTTCAACGGATCAACGACGAACTACAGCACCACGGTGCCGGGGCAGTACGCCTACTACACGTTCTCAGGTACAGCAGGCCAGGATCTGGCCTTCGCGCTGACGGGACTGACCTTGACGCCTAGCTCCCAGCAGACATACGCACTGGCTTACGTCTACGAGCCTAACGGCACGACGACGCTGACCTACGGGTACTGTTACCCCAGTAACCCAAGCGCGGGGTGTGAGTTCAGTCTGGCAAACCTGCCCGTCACGGGCACCTATACCATCAAGATAATCCCGGGGACCCTGCAGACGATGAGCTTTAGCCTCACGGCCTCGCAGGACGTCACCGGCACCCTCGTCCTCAATACACCACAGGCCATCACCCTGGCCGCGGTGGGTCAGAACGCGTGGTACACGTTCACCATCGCCTCCGCCCAGACCGTGCCTGTCACGACCAGCGGCATTGCGGCTACCCCTGTCAGCACCTCATACACGGTGACCGTATACAACTCGAGTGGGACAAGTGTCGGGAGCACGACTACGAGCTCCGGCAACACGCTGACGCTGACCAGCCTCCCAGCAGGCACGTACAACGTTCTGATCAGTCCGCAGTATCCCGCGACCGCCGGTCTGCAGCTGAGCTACTGATGAGTCGTAAAACGAATATGAGAACTTGGAGTATTGGAATGTCTATTCGTAATCCCGCGCCGCGCAGCGCCCAACGACTCGGTGCCTGGGGCTTCGCACTCGCGGTAGCGACGGCGATGCCCTTCCATCAGGCGCACTCTGACTCTTCCACTCCCGTGCTCGGGGTGCAAGGCATCGGGATCGGGGTGGCTCGCCCAGCCACTGATCCGGGACAGCAGGCCACATTGCTGCCCGATGGGCGCTGGCTGTTGACGGGCGGGGATGTCGACGGTGAACCCACCAATCGCATTCGGGTGTCCACCAACTCGAAAATCATCGCCTTCCCTGCTTCCTTGGCCTCTGCACGCAGCGGTCATTCGGCAACCGTACTGCCGGACGGGACGGTGTTCATTTTTGGTGGCACGGGACTTGATGGCCAAGTGGTGTCCGGTGCCGAGATTATCGATCCGCTGCGGGGCACAGTCGCGCAACAGGTGGCATCCGGGCTCACTGCCCGAACACGGCACTCGGCCACCCTACTGACGGGCGGACAGGTGCTCATTGCCGGCGGACAGGACAACAGCGGTGAAACGCTGTCCAGCGTGCAGCTCTGGGATCCCCGAAGCCAGAGCGTACCGACGCAATCGAATCTTCAAGTTGCGCGCTCAGCTCACGAGGCCGCCTTGCTGTCGAGCGGCGAGGGCCTCGTCTGGGGCGGTCAGAATGCAGCCATCCCGTCCCTAGGCAGCGGGGAGATCTATAACCCGATCACGAATCTGTTCGAGGGACCGGTCGCTAATAATGACGCACGGGTACAAAGCACGCTGACTGCACGCACCCAGCCGCCACTTGTCGCGGAGACGCTTCCCCAACCCGACGCGGTCGATGTCCCCCTGAATAGTATTCTCGCGGTGCGGTTCAGCAAGGCACTTCCCATCGACCGAATAGACTCCAAGTCGGTCGTCCTGGTGGGCCCGTCCGGGGCATTAGCGGGGTCTGTGGTCGGAGCCGAGGGTGGCATGCTGGCGTTCTTCACGCCTGCCATTGAACTCGCGCCAGCGACGACGTACACACTGTTCATTAGGGATCTGGCGGATCAGGAAGGCCGCGCGCTTCCGAGTTCCAGCGTCAAATTCACCACCCATCGAATTGTCGCATTACCGGGTCGGACCCCCTCCGCCACCCCTGCGGCTGCCACCGCCCCGGCCCCTGCGACCGCCGCGTCATCATCAAACGCTTCAACGGAACAAGGACAGAAGACGACGCAGGCGCCCGTAGCCCGCACACCGGTCGCTCGGCAGACGACACCGGACACGCCCCAGGCCGCCATGGCCGAGGATTGGATCCCGCAGGCGCAAAATCGTCACAACGCGTGGCGCGTATTGGGCCTCTCCAACGACCCCCCGCTGCAGATTGATGCCCGCAAAATGGCGGCGCTCCATGCAGCCGCCAATCAGACGGCCATTGCTGGACAGGTGCTGAGACTGAACGGTCTACCGCTGGCCGGCGTCGCTGTCACGTCAGGATCGCTACAAGCCACGACCGACGCGCAAGGCCGTTTCCTGCTCAGCGGACTGCAGGGCGGCGCGGTCGAGTTTAAGGTCGACGGCACGGGGATCGTCAATAACGGGCGCCACTACACTGCCCATTATCTCTTCGTGACCGCGCAGAATGGCACCACCACGGTTCTTCCGTACCCCATCTATCTCGTGCGCGTCGATCCCGTGAGCGAGGTCTCTATCTCATCGCCCGCGGCGCGCGACATCATCCTGACGCACCCCTCCATACCCGGACTGCAGGTCAAGATCCCCAAGGGCGCTGTGATTCGCGATCCGGACGGCAAGATCGTCACCAAGCTCAGCCTCACTCCGATTCCCACGGACCGACCGCCCTTTCCTATTCCAGCGCCGTTCTCGGTGTACTTCACCTTGCAACCTGCGGGCGCCTACGTCGACGGGGACCCGAGCAAAGGCGTCACCGTCATCTACCCGAACTACCAGGGTGCGGCTGCGGGCACGATTGTTGACTTCTGGAACGACGATCCATCGGGCAAGGGGTGGCACGTGTACGGCCACGGGCGGGTCTCACCCGACCAGACGCAGATCCTTCCCGATCCTTCAGTCACCTTCCGGGAGCTCATGCATTTCAGTTGGGCCACAGCACCAACTACTAAACAGGGTTCGGCGCAGGCGACCGGCCCGGTCCCTAACGGCTGCCCGGGCGGGGACCCTGTGGATTGTGGGTCTGGAATCTTCATCCATAATGTTACAGACCTGATGGTCAAGGATGTAATTCCGATCTCACTGACGCGAATGTATCGGACGAACGACAATCAGGTGCGCGCGTTCGGGGTTGGCACCGACCTCTCGTATGGCATGCGTCTATTCTCACCTGCCAGCAGCGCCACAAGCGATCAAGAGATCGATATCGTGCAGGCCGATGGAAGTCGGATCCAATACTTCCTGGGCTCCGGCGCCGCCGACGGACGCAACGACGTCTACTACGCGGCTAATTCGCCAACGGGTTTCGCTGGCTCGAAGATGTGGGGCGATTCAAATCTCGTCTTCCTCAAAGATGGGACGCAGCTGCAGTTCTCACAATCCGCGCCATATCAACTCAGCACAATCACAGACCGCCACGGGAATGTAGTCACCATAACGACAGCCGTTAACCCAAACTCTGTAGAGACCCAAACCGCCCCGCCGGTCACGCAGGTGACCTCGCCCAACGGACGCTACATTCAGTTCTTCTATGATTCCTTCAACCGCGTCGTTAGTGCGGTGGACAGCGCCGGTCGCAGCACGTCCTATGCATACGACAGCCAGAGCCACCTGATCTCAGCAACTGACGCGGGTGGCCACACGGAGCAGTACAGCTACGATCCTACAACCAACAATATGAGCGTGGTTACGGATAAGCGTGGGAACACGGCTACGCAGAATTCATATGACGCGAACGGGCGAGTGTCTCAGCAGAAACTCGCTGATGGCTCGATCTGGAAGTTCTCTTACGTGCTAAATGCTGCCGGGAGCGTGACGCAGACCACCGTCACGGATCCAAGAAATTACCAGTCCCAGCATACTTTTAACGCGTATGGCTATCCGACTCAAACTACCCTCGCAATGGGCCAGCCCGAGCAGCAAACCATTACAACCACCTACAACGCCATGAACCTTCCCTTGCAGGTCACGGATGAGTTGGGCCGCCAAACACTCTACGGGTATAACTCCAGCGGCGATTTGACCAGCATTACAGCTCTCGCCGGAACGGCCAACGCTGTCACATATCAGATGGCGTATGACCCGACGTTTCACCAATTGTCGAGCATAACGGATCCGATCGGCCACACCACAGTTATCACCATTGGCCCTTCTGGGAACGCGGTCGCCGTTGCCGATGCACTGGGTAACTCGGCATCCGCAATCTACAACGCGCAAGGGTTAGTAACCTCGATGTTTGATCCGCTAGGGAACCAAACTCAGATTGGCTATGGAACCGCAGGGAACATTACGTCCGTTACAGACCCCCTGAATCGTAAGACTCAAGTTGGGCAAGATTCCCTGGGTCGCCTGGTTAGTATCATCGATCCATTAGGCAACTCCACGCAGTTCGGGGTTGATGCGATGGATCGTTTGACCTCCTTCACAAATGCAATCGGCGGGAACACAGTTGTAACTTACGATCCCAATGGCAATCTCTTGGAGTTGACCCGTTTCCGTGGACAGTTTTCCGTCTTAGACCCGTGATCTCGTCTCCGTCATCGATCTTACCCCCGAAGGGCGGTCTGCCGCCGCAGGCGGCAGATGTTCTTCTGTCATCCGGACTG
>Ga0302326_10024631_pt1 | contig 12223 bp, 11 predicted proteins | sample Palsa_T0_3_FD_202264 | JGI IMG/M metagenome (GOLD analysis project Ga0302326, IMG submission 202264) | Peat permafrost microbial communities from Stordalen Mire near Abisko, Sweden - Palsa_T0_3 | ecosystem: Environmental > Terrestrial > Soil > Palsa > Peat permafrost | place: Sweden: Abisko...
AGGCGTTGAGGGCGGGCGTCATTTCGAAGGGGCCGCGTCGGTGCGGCGGCTAAGGACGATGACCCCCAGCATGGCGATGAGCAGGAGGAAGCCCATGACCTGCACCGGCAGCATGTAGGTCGTCAGGAGCTGGTCGGAGTAGAGCTCGAGCCTCGAGCCGACGCCGTGGCCCGGCGCCGCGACGGAGGCCAGCTTGCCGCGCACGGCAAGGAGATTGAGGCCGACGATGAGGAGCGCCGCGGAGACGACGCCCGCCGCGCCCTGGAGCCCGCGGATCCGCAGCGGCTTGCCGCCCTGCATGTCGAGGAGCATGATGATGAAGAGGAAGAGGGCAACGACCGCGCCCGCGTAGACCCACACGAGCAGGAACGCCAGGAGGTAGGCGTGGAGCTGGATGAAGAGCCCTGCGATCCCGGCCAGGCACAGGAGCAGGCACATGGCCCCGTTGACGGCGTTCTTGCACAGGACGACGCCGACCGCGCAGGCCAGCGTGAAGAGGGAGATGAGGGTGAAGGCGATCTGTTCCATTGCTCGCTCGGCTCTAGTGATGGCCCCCGGCGGCGGCCTGCTCGGCCGCCTTCTTCACGTCCCACTTGAAATGGCTGTCGGGCCGGACGCCCCCGATCTCGTAGAGGCGGTCCTTGTGGTTGACCATCTCCGCACGCGTGAAGCCCGTCATCGAGTACTGGGTCTGCAGGAAGATCGCCTCCTCGGGGCAGACCTCCTCGCACAGGCCGCAGTAGATGCAGCGCAGCATGTCGATGTCGAAGGCCTGCGGCGCCTTCTCGACCTGGTCGACGCCCGTCCCCGCGGCGACGGATCCCGGCGTGATCCGGATGGCCTTCGGCGGGCACACGAACTCGCAGAGCTGACAGGAGACGCACTTCTCGCGCCCGTTGGGGTCCTTCACGAGCGCCGGGACGCCGCGGTAGCCCGGCGGTATCGCGGGCCTCTGCTCCGGGTATTCCATCGTCTCCGCGGGCTTGAGCAGGTACTTCAGCGTCGTCCTGAGCGCGGACATGATCTGCGGCAGGTACGTGCGCTCCATCAGGGTGTGGGGCTTGCGCTGGACTTGGATGACGGCCATGGCGGTGCTTACGACTGCAGGAAGTAGATTCCGATCGTGTAGGCGATCAGGTTGAGGATCGATAGGGGCAGGAGCTTCTGCCAGCCGAGTTTCATGACCTGGTCATAGCGGAACCGCGGCACGGTCCAGCGGACCCACATGAAGACGAACAGGGTCGTGAGGATCTTGCCGACGAAGATCCCGATGGAGATGAGCCCGGCGGCGACGGGGTGGAACCAGATCGCCGAGCCTGTGACGTGCTGCAGGAAGCCGAGGAACGAGGCGAGCGGCACCCAGGGAAGCGGGTTCCAGCCGCCGAGGAACAGGAGCGCGAACACCGAGGAGCCTACGATCATGTTGGCGTACTCCGCGACGAAGAAGAGCGACCACTTGAACGCGCCGTACTCGGTGTGGAAGCCACCCACCAGGTCCGACTCGGACTCGGGCATGTCGAACGGCTGGCGGTTCGTCTCGGCGAAGAGCGCGATGGCGAATATGAGCGCCGAGACCGGCATCGTGAAGAGGAACCAGGTGCCGCCCCAGAACCCCGGGTGGCTCTGGAACTCCACCACCCTCGCGAATCCGAGCGAGGCGGGCATGCCCGGGGCGTTCACCCAGAGGAAGACGGGCAGCACGGAGAGCGTCATGGAGAGCTCGTAGGAGATCAGCTGCGCCGACGCGCGCACGCCCCCGAGGAAGGGGTACTTGGAGTTGGAGGCCCAGCCCGCGAGGATGAGGGAGTAGATCCCGAGCGACGCGACCGCGAAGACGGCCAGGATGCCGACGTCGACGTTGGCGAGCACCAGCGGGACGATCCCGCCCGCGGCGTCGACGTACGCGCCGAACGGGACGACCGTCACCGTCGTGAAGGCGGGCACCATCGCGATCACCGGCGCCAGCGTGTAGTAGAACCGGTGGACGTGGTCCGGCAGCGGCTCCTCCTTGAAGAGGAACTTGGCCCCGTCGGCCGCGAGCTGGAAGAGGCCCAGCCTCTGCAGGACCCCGAAACCGGGGATCCCGACCAGGAAGGGAGGGATCGTGCGGTTCGGGCCGGGCCTGCGCTGGATCCAGGCGCACACCTTGCGCTCCGCCATGGAGCACGCGGCGGCGATCGGGAATATCACGAGGATGACGACGAGCCCCTTGAGGACCGCCAGGACGACCGGATGGCTCAGGAGGAGGTCAACCATTGGCCTGGGGCTTGTAATGGAGCGTCTGGCCCTCGGGGAACCTGAGGGCCGACCAGGGCGCCGCGTCGAGGAGAAGGCCCGTGTCGGGGATGTTGCCGTAAGCCATCGTCGCGAGCGCGGGAATCGACGAGGCGATCGACGGCCACAGGGCGCCGACGTCCGGGCCGAGGGCCTGGCCGCCGACCGCGGAGACAAGCCTCGAGAGTACCGCGAGGTCGTCGGTCGCGCCCGGGGCCGCGGGGACGGCCTTCGCGAAGCGCTGGATGCGGAACTGCTGGTTGACGAACGTCCCGTGCTTCTCGAACACGGTGAGGGTCGGGATCACGACCTTGGCGGCCTCGCTGGTCGGGTTGGCCTGCGTGCCGAGGTAGATGATCGAGACCTTGGCCAGCTGCGCGGGGGTGAGCCCGGCCGCGGCCAGGTCCTCACCCACGGAGACGACCGCCGTGACGGAGCCCGCGTCGATCGCCGCGCCCAGGGCATCGAGGCGCGGGGAGGGCAGCGACGCGATGAGGCCGGTGACGAGTGCGCCGCGCACGTTCGGGTTCCGGTCCGCGGAGACGAGGATCCCGTCGCCCTCGCCCGCGCGGGCGACGACCCAGGCCTGCGCCTTCAGGGCCGCGGCGAGCCTTGCCGTCAGGAACTGCTCCTCGACGGAGCTGCGGCCCGAGCCGACGACGGCCGCTCCGGCGCCCGAGAGCAGGCGCGAGGCCTCTGTGACCGCGAACTCGAGCGCGCTCTCGACGCCGTTGACGCGCACAGCGTCAAGTCGGCCGGGGGCGCGCACGTCCTTGTAGATCAGGCGTCCGCTGTCGGACATCCAGGTGTCGTTGACGGCGTCGTTCTGGCGCGGAGTGACCCGGTAGATGGCGCCCTCGCGCGACCAGACGACCGTGTTCGCGCCGACGCTGGACTCGGTGTCGATGCTGTTCGTCTGCTTGAGGAACCAGACGCGCATCTTGAACCGGAAGTCGGTGCTCGTCAGGGCGCCGACGGGGCAGATGTCGACCGTGTTGAGCGAGTAGTTGTTCTCGAGCTTCTTGCCCGGGTAGCAGGTGAGCGTGCTGAAGCTGCCGCGGTCCGTGAAGCCGAGGACGTCGTCCTTGGCGATCTCCTTGGAGAAGCGGATGCAGCGCGAGCAGAGGATGCAGCGCTCGTCGTCGAGCATGACGCGCGGCCCGAGGAGCGTCCTCTTGGGCTTCACGTTCTTGCTCTCGATGTAGCGGGAGTAGCCGCGGCCGTAGCCGGCCGACTGCTCCTGGAGCTTGCACTCGCCGGCCTGGTCGCAGATCGGGCAGTCGAGCGGGTGGTTGATGAGGAGGAACTCCATCACGCCCTCGCGGCACTCCTTGACCAGGGGCGAGGTCGTGCGGATGTGCAGGCCGGGCGAGGCGTTGGTGGCGCAGGCGATCGTCGGCCGCGGCGACCAGTTGATCTTCTGCTTGCCCGTGGCCGGGTCCATGACCGGGGCCTTGGTGGCCGGGTCGACGGCGGGCATGCCCATCTCGACCAGGCACATCCTGCAGTTGCCGACCACCGTCAGCTTCGGGTGGTAGCAGTAGTTCGGGACGTCCACGTTCACGCGGAGGGCGGCCTCGATCATGTTCGTGCCCTTCGGGACGGAGACGTCCTTGCCGTCAACGTTGACGGTGATGAGGTCGGGTGCGGCGGGTTGGATCATCGGTCTTTGCGGTTGGGTGCCTAGACGAGCTCCGGCGCGTTGGCGGGGCGCGGGGCTGCCTTGGCCTGGGCGTAGGCCCTGAATTCGTCGCCGAACTTCGCGATGAAGCTCTGGGTGGGCCACGCGCAGGCCTCGCCGAAGGCGCAGATGGTGCGCCCGGCGATCTGGTCGGCCACGCTCTTGAGGAGCGCGCCGTCCTCGGGGCGCGCGGCGCCGTGGACCATGCGGGCCGTGATCTTCTTCATCCAGATGGAGCCCTCGCGGCACGGGGTGCACTGGCCGCAGCTCTCGTGGGAGTAGAACGCGTTGATGTTGCCGAGCGCCTCGACCATGCTGACCGAGTCGTCCATGACGATCACGCCGCCGGAGCCCCCCATGGAGCCGATCATCGCCAGGCAGTCGAAGTCCATCGGGATGTCCTCGACGCCCCAGTCGTACTCGACCATGTCGGCGCCGACCTTGCGCTTGCCCTTGTAGCGCTCGCCGAAGCGAAGGACCTTCGCGGAGGAGCCGCCGGGGATGACCGCCTTGAACGTGCGCCCGGGCAGCGGCCCGCCGCAGACCTCGTTCAGGAGCTGGCCCATCGTCACCTTGCCGACCTCGAACTCGAAGTACCCCGGCCTCTGCACGTGGCCCGAGACGCACAGGATGCGCGTCCCGGTGTTGTTCGGCGTGCCGATCTTCGCGTAGGCCTCGCCGCCCATGTCGGCGATGTGCTTCACGTGGCAGAGCGTCTCGACGTTGTTGACGATGGTCGGGCACTGGTAGAGGCCAAGGACCGCGGGAAAATACGGGGGCTTGATGCGGGGGTACGGGCGCTTGCCCTCGAGCGACTCGATCAGGCCCGTCTCCTCGCCGCAGATGTAGGCGCCGGCGCCTCGGTGGACGTAGACCTCGCACCCGTAGCCCGAGCCGAGGACGTTCGGGCCGGCGAAGCCGGCCGCCCTGGCCTCGGCGATGGCCTTCTCGAGGATCTTGGCGCCGTCCGGGAACTCGCCGCGGATGTAGATGAAGGCGCGCTCCACCTTGTTGGCGAAGCAGGTGATCATGATCCCCTCGATCAGCTGGTGGGGATCCTGGTGCATGATGTAGCGGTCCTTGAAGGTGCCGGGCTCGGACTCGTCGGCGTTCACGACGAGGTAGATGGGCTTGCCGCTCTTCCTGTCGACGAGCGACCACTTCAGGCCGCACGAGAAGCCCGCGCCCCCCCTGCCCCGCAGGCCCGACTTCTTGACCTCCTCCACGAGCTCCTCGGGCTTGCGCTGGAGGGCCTTCCTCAGGACCTCGTAGCCGCCGTTGCGCACGTAGCAGTCGAGGGCCGGCGTGTAGCCCGCCTCGTCGATGTGCCTGAAGATCAGCCTGTGTTGCTCGGGTGCGGGCATGGGGGTCGTGTTCAGTGCGCCGCGGCGCCCTCGGCCTTTATCCTGTCGCAGATCTGGCGCGCCTTCGCGGTGTCGACCTTCTCGTGGAGCTCGTCGTCGACCATGACGACCGGGGCGGTGCCGCAGCTCGCCAGGCACTCGACGAACTCGACCGTCACGTCGCCGCCGGGCGAGACCTCGCCCAGGCCCGTGCCGAACTGCTTCTGGAACTCGGCGCACGTGCGGTAGCCCCCCATGATCGCACAGGAGAGCGTCCGGCACACCTTGATGTGGCGTCGCCCGACCGGCTTCTGCCGGAACATCGGGTAGAACGTGACGAGCTCGTAGATGTTGATCGGCTGGAGGCCGAGCTTGGCGGCGATCCACTCGATCGCCTCCGCCGAGATGTAGCCCTGGTCCTCCTGGACGAGGTGCAGCAGGGGCAGCGACGCGCTGCGCCTCTGCGGGTAATGCGTGATCACCTCGTCGATCCGGGAGAGGGTCTCGGGCTTCAGGTTCGTCATCGGTCGCATTCCCCCATGACGAAGTCGAGGGAGCCCAGGATCGAGACGACGTCGGACACCATGGCGCCGACGCAGATCTTGGGAAGGATGGAGAGGTTGCAGAACGAGGGGGCGCGGATCTTGAGGCGCCACGGCACGCCGCCCCCCTTTGACACGATGTAGAAGCCGAGGGCGCCCTTCGGGTTCTCGGCCTCGAAGTACACCTCGCCCGCGGGCATCTGCGGACCCTCGGTCACGATCATGAAGTTCTGGATCAGCTCCTCCATGGAGGTGAGGATCTTGTCCTTGGGCGGCGCGATGATGCGCTTGGCGTCCTCGGCGTACCACTTGCCCTCGGGGAACCTGGCGATGGCCTGCTTGATGATCCGCACCGACTGGCGCATCTCCTCGCCGCGGACCAGGTAGCGGTCGTAGCCGTCGCCGTGCGAGCCGATGGCGACGTCGAAGTCGTACTGCTCGTAGCCGCTGTAGGGCCTGTCCTTGCGCAGGTCGAGCGGCACCCCGCTCGCCCGCAGGTTCGGCCCCGTCAGGCCGTAGGCGATCGCGTCCTCCTTGGAGATGACGCCGACGCCGACCGTGCGGTCCGTGAAGATCTTGTTCCGGGTCAGCAGGTCGAGGACCTCCTCCAGCAGGGGCAGGAACTGGTCGCAGAAGGCGACGACCCGGTCCGTCCAGCCCGCCGGCACGTCGCGGGCGACGCCGCCTATGCGGGAATAGCTGGTCGTGAAGCGCGCTCCCGTCAGCTCCTCGAAGAGCTTGTAGAGCTTCTCCCTCTCGGTGAACGAGTAGAGGAAGACCGTCCAAGCGCCGACATCGATGCCGAAGGCCCCGAGTCCGAGCAGGTGCGCCGAGATGCGGGCCATCTCGGCGGTGATGACCCGGATCGCCTGGCACCGCGCCGGGACCTCGAGCTTCGCCAGTTTCTCGACGGCGATCGCGTACGCCATGTTGTTCGCGAGCGGCGCCAGGTAGTCCAGCCGGTCCGTGTAGGGAACGAACTGGTTGTAGGTCATGTTCTCGGCGATCTTCTCGTCGCCCCGGTGGAGGTAGCCGATGACCGGGTCGGCCTTGGTCACCACCTCGCCGTCGAGCTCCATCTGGAGCCGCAGGACGCCGTGGGTCGAGGGGTGCGACGGTCCCATGGAAAGGGACATCTTCTCGGTCTCAAACTCGCCCTGCGCGTTCCTCGCAGCCGAGTCGGGAAAGGTGTGTTCCACGGGCATGGTGTCAGGTGCCGGGCTTGGGGCGGCGCTCGGTCCAGCTCTCGTCCTTCGCCCGGGGCTCGGCGTCGGTCAGGTTGATCTCGCCCGGGGAGGCCACGAAGGGCCCTCCCATCATCGGCGCCGCGATGGCACCCGTCTTGGTCTCCGCCCTCACCTCGGCATCGGGGAGCTCCGTCTCGATGCCCGCCAGGGGAAAGTCCTTGCGCAGCGGGAAATAGGGATAGCCGTCCCACATCAGGATCCGGCGCAGGTCCGGGTGGCCGGCAAAGCGGATCCCGAACATGTCGAAGGCCTCGCGCTCGTGCCAGTCGGCCCCCGGCCAGAGGGACGAGGCGCTGGGCACCTCCGGCGCGGCGTCGTCGGCGCAGTCCGCCGCGAGCCGGACGTAGTCGTGGGAGGCGGTCGAAAAGAGGTGGTAGACGACCGTGAACCGGGGGCTCGCGGCGACCGACCAGTCGACGCCGGAGACGTCCGTCAGCATGTCGAACCCGTGATCGGCCTTCAGGCTCGACAGGACGGCCAGGAGGTCGGCCGGAGGCACGTCCAGGGCCGGGTGGTCGAGGCTGGCGCGATCCTTCACGCCGGGCCACTTCCCCTTGAGCGCTGCGATAGCGTCCAGTGCGGCGGGCATCAGGCCGACAACAGTTTGCTCGCGGACGGCTCCCGCTTCACCTTTCCCTGCAGTTTGATGAGTGCGTCCAGAAGGGCCTCGGGCCGCGGGGGGCAGCCGCTCACGTAGACATCCACCGGGACGATGCGGTCGACGCCCTGCAGGACGGCGTAGCTGCGGTACATCCCGCCCGTGCTCGCGCAGGCGCCCATGGCGATCACCCACTTGGGCTCCGACATCTGGTCGTAGATCCGGCGCAGCGGGGACGCCATCTTGTACGTGACGGTCCCGGCGACGATCATGACATCCGACTGCTTGGGCGAGAAGCGCATGACCTCGGCCCCGAAACGGGCGATGTCAAAGCGGCTGGCCGCCGTGGCCATGAGCTCAATCGCGCAGCATGCAAGGCCCATGGGCATCGGCCACATGGAGCTGCTCCGTATCCAGTTGATGACGGCGTCGGCGCGGGAAACGATGACTTCGCCCTCGATCTTGCTGTTGTAGGTCAGTTCGGAGTTGGCTGAGACCATGGTGGAATTTAGGCAAAAACCACCCCACCGTACCTTACCCCCAAGGTCGCGCAAGAAGGTTTTCTTGCGCGCCTGGAATTACCTCGGACGAAGCGTCCAGACGCACGAATCCGTCACGTCGGACGACCCGATCCTTGCGCTGACGGACACGCGGTTTTCACCCGGGGAGAGCCTCACGTTGGGCCACCGGAAGACGCGGTCGCCCGTGGGATCCGCCTGGGCACCCAGCGAGACGCCATTGACCTGCAGCGTCACGGAGGACGCGTTGGAGTACACCTTGACCTCGGTCGCGGCGTCCGTCCGGTCGACGAAGCGCGTGCTCGCGATGTGGAGCACCGGCTCGGCGCTCCAGTTCGCCTTGTAGAAATAGAAGGCGTCCTTCCTCACCTTGCGATCATACGTGACGAGGCCCTTGTCGTTCCGGCCGGCGTGGTCGCCCTCGTTGCGCCCGTCCGAGGCGAAGTCGAAGAGGCACCAGATGAACTTGCACCAGACGTAGGGCCGCGTCTTCAGGTCGCCCCAGTAGGCCTCATGGTAGAGGTTCTGGTACTCCTCCGGATGGAACGGCCCGCGCGCCTCGGGCGGAGGCGGGTTCTCGGCGTGCTGCACGATGCTGGCGCCGGCGCCGAACTCGCTCATGCCGTACTTCGCCTTCGGGTAGTCGGTCCGCGTCTTCACGAGCCAGTCCCTGAAGTCGTCGACGCTCCTGCTGTACCAGCCGTAGTAGCGGTTGAACGCGACGACGTCGGTGTGCCAGTTCTTGGGGTCCTTGGCGTCGTGGTTGGAGGCGTAGGTCGAGAGCCGCGTCGGGTCCTCGTCTCGGGCGACGACCGCCAGGGCGGCCGCGACCGCGTCCGCCGCCGGCCCCCGGGTCTCGTTGCCGACACCCCAGAAGCAGATCGAGGGGTGGTTGAAGTTCTGGCGGATGAGCTCGCGCAGCTGCTGCTTCGCGCTGTCGAGGTATTCCGGCGTGGCGAGCCCGAGGCCCCACGAGGGGATCTCGGCCCAGCCGACGATGCCGGACGCGTCGCAGCGCGCATACCACGAGTCCGACTGCTGGTAGTGGGACATCCGCATGGCGGTGGCGCCGATCTCCATCACGAATGCGAAGTCCTCGGCCTCGTCCGCCTCCGAGATGGCCCAGCCCTTGTCGATGCGGTCCTGGTGCCGGTTGAACCCGTAGAGGTTGAGGTAGGCGCCGTTCAGGATGAACCCCTTGTCCGGATCGACGGAGTACGAGCGGAGTCCGAGCGGCTGGACCACGAGGTCGGAGACGGAGCCCCTCGATCCGTCGGCCGCCACCGGCCGCAGCTCGACGACGACGGAGTAGAGGTAGGGGTCGGCCTTCGCGTTCCACAGGTGGGGATGCGCCAGAGACATGGGCTTGAGGATTTCCGAGGAGCCGTTGGCGTCGAGGTGCACGCGGAACGTGGCGTCGGCCCCGGTCACCGTCCGGCGCGCGGCGTCGCGGACGCCGACGTGCACGTCGACGTCGCAGGGGGCCGCGCGATGGTTCTCCAGCTCGGCGCGGACGACGAGTGACGCCGCGTCGGCGCTGACGTCGTGCTGCTCGATGAACACACCCGGCGAGCCCATGTCCATGGCCGAGACCTGCACGGGGTCCGTCGCGAGGAGCCAGACCGCCCGGTAGAGGCCACCGCAGATCGTGAAGTCTGCCTCGTTGGGCGGTATCCCGAGGGAGCTGTTGTCGACCCGCACGGCGACGAGGTTGTCGGCCCCAGGGTGCAGGAGCCTCGTGGCGTCGAACCGGAATTTCGCGAATCCGCCGAGGTGCGTGCCGAGGAATGTGCCATTCACATATACGTCCGCCTTGAGGCAGGCCCCGTCGAACTGCAGATACAGCTGCTTGCCGGCGAGCCGGGCGTCCGGGATGACGTGCCTGCGGTACCATCCCGGGCCCCGCCGGTAATTGGCGCCCCCGTCCTCGCCGTCGAGGCCGTTCCAGGTGTGGGGCAGGTCCACGGGCTGCCATGCGCTGTCGTCGCAGGCGGGCTCCATGGCATGGGCGTCGTCGGCGCCCAGGTATTTCCAGCCGGGGCTGAGGTTGACGAGGAGCCGGCCGCCCTCGGCGCGCGCGCCGGGCGCAAACGCAAGGGCGAGAACGGAGAGGCAGAGCAGGGGCAGACCTTGGCGCATGGTATTCGGACTAGGGTTCCAGGAAGATGTCGCGCCAGTTTATCGCACCGCTGCCGCGATCTGGCCAGCCCCGAACGCTCGGGCTGACGAGGATGCCCTGGTTAGAATAATAGAGGGGCGCGTAAAAGACCTGCTCGCCATTGATGGCCTCGACGGCATCGAAGGCCTGGAGGCGCCGGCCCGGGTCGCGGATGCCGTCCGTGGCGTAGAACGCCGCGTCGTAGGCCGGATCAGCCGCGCCCGCGTCGTTGTTGGGGTCTCCTCCGACCCCGAGCTCCAGCAGGTCGTGGGGGTCCGGATAATAGGAGAAGCCCTCCAGCACCACCTGGTATTGCTTCTCCCGGTCGACCGAGAGGTAGACCTTGAATTCCAGCGGCCGAAGCGTCACCTGGATCCCCAGGTTCTGCGCCCACATCTGCTGCAGGATCTCGGCCACGGAAAGCGTGACACCCGTGTTCCCGTTGAGCGTCAGCTCAGTCGCCGGGAATCCAGCCCCTTTGGGGAAGCCGGCCTCCGCCAGGAGCTGCGCCGCCTCGGCCGGATCATAGGGGAACCGCTGCGTGGGATAAAATCCCCCCGTCCCAGGGCGCACCCAGGCATGCGCCGGCGTGCCAAGCTTGCCGAGGGCCGCGTGAACCAGCTTTTCGCGGTCGATCGCGAGCGAGAACGCCCGCCGCACGCGTGGGTCCGAGAACGGCGGCTGGGTCGCGTTGAACGTCACGAAATTGGTCCGGCGGATCGGAATCAGGCGGAGCTCCCCAGGGTGGCCGGCCTCGTAGATGGCGACCTTGGTCTCCGGGAGGCGGTAGGTGACGTGGAGCTGGCCCGCCCGGAAGTCGCGCTCCTCGCCCGCCTCGTCGTCGGTCGGATGAAAGACCACCTCCTTCAGCCTCACGCGGTCCGCGTCCCAGAAGTTGGGGTTGTGCGCCACGCGCACGAGGACGTTGGGTTTCCACGCGGCGAGGATGAACGGGCCGTTGCTGACCAGGGCGCCCGGCAGTGCCCAGGGCCCGGCACGCTGGTGCCTTCCCCCGCTCGCATCGAGGGAGGGCATGTACACCGGATAAAAGGGGTCCGAGGCCAGCACCTTCAGGATATACGGCGCCGGGTGGTCGAGCGTGATCACGAGCACCTGGGGCCCGTCGGACCTTATGCCGATGGTCGCCGGGTCCTTCGACCTGCCGTCCAGGAAGTCCCGGGCACCCGTGATGGGGAACGCGTACCCCGCGTTCTCACACCCCAGCTCGGGGTCCACGATGCGCCGGAACGAGTCCCGGAAATCATCGGCCGTCAGCGGCGCTCCGTTCGACCAGCGCAGGTGGTCGCGCAGCCTGAACGTGTAGGTCCGGCCGTCCGCCGACACGGTCCACGAGGCTGCGGCGCCGGGGACCAGGTCCTGCCCGTCCTCGGAGTATTCTACCAGACCCTCGAACAGTGTGTGCAGGATCCGGCTGGTGGACGCCGCCTCGTTGGCCTGCGGGTCGAGGTCGGCCGGCTCATCCTTGTTGCCTATATGGAGCACCTGGCGACGGTTGCCGTCGTCGACGGCGGTGGAACTCCTCGAGCATCCCGCGACGGCGAGGATCCCGGCGAGGAGAAACAGGAGGCGCCGCGGCACGGCCCAAAGGATCGTCCCCATGGTTTCCAGGGGGCAAGACCCATATTGGGAGCTGGTTACCCCCGGATGCGTGGCCCGGGAGATTGCGTTTGACCCTCCCCCACTCGATGACCTTTGATCTTCCCCTTCGCCAGACGGACAGGTTGTCCGCCAGGCACCCGGAGAGGTGGCAGAGTGGTCGAATGTGCATGATTGGAAATCATGTGTGTCCGCAAGGGCACCGAGGGTTCGAATCCCTCCCTCTCCGCCACTTTCCCCCTCTG
>Ga0302326_10024632_pt1 | contig 12223 bp, 8 predicted proteins | sample Palsa_T0_3_FD_202264 | JGI IMG/M metagenome (GOLD analysis project Ga0302326, IMG submission 202264) | Peat permafrost microbial communities from Stordalen Mire near Abisko, Sweden - Palsa_T0_3 | ecosystem: Environmental > Terrestrial > Soil > Palsa > Peat permafrost | place: Sweden: Abisko...
GCTCGGTGCCATCGTCCTCCTCCAGGATTTCAAGGCCCTTGATTTCAGTTTGGTTTTTTGCGATCTGCGCGACCGGACCGGGCGCGTTAGCATTCTGCAACGCAGCGGGCGCATCGCCCGAGGGGGTGGGCTGAGCGTCCGGCGTTTTAGTAATGGGATCAAGCACGACGAGGCTTTGGGATGCAACCATGTCGCTGACACCAGCCTCTTTAACAGTTATGTGGCTCGTCGAGTTGAAAGTCTGCTTGTAGAGGGCGAAAGCCACAACGTGATCGTGGGCAATGCAGGTCGCCTTGCCGGCCTTTATCCACCCCGTGGACTCTGCCGCACTTCGCGCCGGCGCAGCCTGCCCGCCTCCGCCCAATAGCAAATACACTGTTGTTCCAGCAGGGATGTCCAGTGTTACATCCGCGCCTACTCCCGAGTGGCGTTGCGTGAATGACAGCCCGGCGATTTCATCTGGAACAGTCTGAAACGTGTAATCCAGACCCAGGAAAACATTCGCTCCTAGATCAATCGAACCCAATTCAGTATCGCCCTTGGCATATTGGACGCTGACCTGGCTGGCTGAAGTTTGCGCCAGAAGCGCAGCATCTGCCGAGCAGAACGCTCGTTCCGCCCATAAAACACTGACCGCCACGAGGGTGGCAAGAATGCGAATGTGAATCTTCATGATCTTCCCTTGGCGCGTTGGGCCATAGTTTATCGAATCACCGGACAAAATACAGAGTTTACATCCCCTCATGCAGAATCTTCTCGATCAGCTCGCGGTTGGCCTGTAATTTGGTCATGGCGTCCTGCACGGCCAACCTTTTACCTTCCAGATAGTCGTCCGAGGCGTTGCCGGATTCGTAATCCGAGGATGCCTGAATCCAATCCTGCCAGGCATCGATCAGGGGGAGAATGTGGGGATCGGATCGCTGGTGGACTAATCTCAGACGATTGAGAGATTCGTCCACCATCGCAGGCAGGACCGGGGATTTGGTGCCGGATTGAATTTGTTGATTGATCATGGGGAGGGCGAACTGCACGGCAACCAGCGTGTAATATATCGACGCGCCGGCGGTAAGGCGTGTTCGCGCGGTGCCCTGGGCGATTGAAAGTAAGACCTTCGCAGACAAATGATTGGGGGCAAGGTCCAGCACTTGGTGCAGATCATCCTGTGCCTTGGCAGTCTGTAAATAGTCCGGGGATTGCTTGATTGATTGTTGAATCTGACTGAAAAGGTCGATGGCTTGGGCCAGTTTGCTGTCCCGATCAACGCGAGCGACGGCGGCGGCGGAATCTAGTGTGGAAATGCCGAGCACTTGTGTATTGGTGACCGCGGGCAAGCCATCATAGATTTCCGCATCGACAAGTTGCTCGTAATTCTCTTCGGGCAGGGCGACCAGAGTACAACCGGCCACTGCGGCGCCACGAAGTTTGGCCGCCACGCCGCCGATGGCGCGGACCTTGCCATCGGCGCTCACGTCGCCGGTCATGGCGATGTTGGGATCAATATCGAAACCCTGGAGCGCAGACAGAATGAGTGTGCCGCAGGCCGCGCCGATCGAACCGCCATCGTGCTTCTCGTATTTGTCCTCGAAGCTGAATTCGATTTTGTCGGTGCCGCTGATCTTTGGGAAGTTAACATGCGTCCAGCGGATCAGTTCGTCGAGCACCAGTTTTGTTTGCGAGCCAACCTCCGAGGCAAATGACACGGGGATCTCTCCGCTTTTCGATCCGGGATCGGCAGTGAGGATCAGGTCCGTGGCCTCGCCGAGTTCGATGCCATCGTCCTGTTCCAGGACTTCCAGCGCTTTGATCTCGGATTGGAGCTTGGCAATTTGTATGGCTGGGCCGGTTGTGCCGGCGCTCTGTAAGGAGGCATTCTGTGGTTGATCGGAGGTTTTTGTGGGTGAATCCGTCGCCGAATCTGGCGGCGCAGACTCATTCGGTGGTCTCTTCATTTCGAGGTTCTTCGCCACGACGACGAATCCAGACCAGCCGGGCCCATCAAGCGAAACCGTTTTCTCCGAGGCAAAATCTCGCTCGTAAACCACCATTGGGCAGACGGGATCGCGCTGGATATCGGCAATTCTGGACCAGCCTGAAAGGGCGATTTGCTTGTTCAATTCCGGCACCGCATCTCGCCCCGTATCCCCATCGACCAAGAGGTAGACCTTCGCACCGGCCGATGCGTCTATCTCCACACCGGAGGGTTGTCCGGCAGAGCGCCGAGTGAACGTCAATCCTATAAGCGCCGGAGGAACATCTCGCAAAGCCGCGTCATGGTTCGTGAAATAGGTTACCCCCTCCGACAACGTCGCGAGTTCGGTGCCGCCGCTGGCATAGTGTACGGTGACTAAGCCATCCGAATCTGACGCAGGAAGTAAATCATCCCCGAAACACAGTGATCGACCTGTCCATAAAACGCTGATCGCCACAAGGGTGGCGAGAAAACGAATGTTATTTTTCATGATCTTCCCTCTGCGCGATGGTCGCACAGTATATCACATCCCCTCATGCAGCATCTTTTCGATCAAGTCGCGGTTGGCTTGTAATCTGGTCATGGCATCCAAAACGGCAAGTCGCTTTGATTCCAAATAGTTATCCGAGGCGTTTCCCGATTCGTAATCTGATGATGCCTCAATCCAGTCCTGCCAGGCGTCAATCATTGGAAGGATTTGCGGGTCGGAGCGCTGGTGAACCAATCGGAGGCGATTGAGGCATTCATCCACCATGGCCGGCAGCACCGGGGATTTGGTGCCGGACTTGAGTTGATCGCTGATCATGGGAAGAGCAAAATTAACCGCGACCAGCGTGTAATATTCCGATGCGCTGGCGGTCAATCGTGTCCGGGCGGTGCCTTGGGCGATGGAGAGCAGAACTTTGGCGGAGAGGTGATTGGGTGCGAGTTCCAGAACCTGCTGCAAATCGTCCCGTGCTTTTGCCGTTGTTAAATAGTCCGGGGATTGCTTGATTGATTGCTGAATTTGACTGAAAAGGTTGATGGCCTGGGTGAGTTTAGCGTCGCGGTCAACTCGTGCGACGGCGGCGGCGGAGTCGAGCGTCGAAATGCCAAGAACCTGTGTGTTGGTGACGGCTGGCAATCCATCATAGACTTCCGCATCGACAAGTTGCTCGTAATTCTCTTCCGGAAGGGCGACCAATGTGCATCCTGCAGCGGCGGCGCCACGCAGTTTGGCCGCGACGCCGCCGATAGCGCGGACTTTTCCATCGGCGCTGATATCGCCAGTCATTGCGATGTTGGGATCGACATCGAAACCGTGGAGCACAGATAAAATGAGCGTTCCGCAGGCCGCGCCGATCGATCCGCCATCATGTTTGATATATTTGTCTTCAAAACTGTATTCGATTTTGTCCGTGCCGCTGATTTTTGGGTAATTGACATGCGTCCAGCGCATCAGTTCGTCGAGCACCAGTTTCGTTTGCGGGCCGACTTCCGAGGCAAATGACACCGGGATATATCCACTTTTAGATCCGGGATCGGCCGTGAGAATGAGCTCGGTTGCTTCGCCAAGTTCAGTGCCATCGTCTTGCTCGAAGATCTCCAGCCCTTTGATTTCAGATTGGAGCTTGGCAATTGGCGTGACTTGAATGACTGCGCCGGGTCTCTGCGAAGCCTCATTCTGTGGGGCGACATTCTGCGTTTGAACGGAGTACGATTTCAGCGGCGAGGCGGCGTTCACGACGAGGTTTTTGGCGGCGATCACGAATCCAGCATAACCCGGGTCATCGAGTGAAATTTTCTGCGGCGATGTGAACGTCTGCTTGAAGATCGCTATCGGCCAGGACTTACCGCTATCGGAAATGTAGTTGGCGTCAGCAAGTCTAGACCAGCCAGACGGCGCCAATTGCGTAAAAAATGGTTGTACCGGGTCGGTTCCTTTATCGCTGTTCACCAAAAGGTAGACTGTCGCGCCGGCAGGGGCGTCTATTTCCACTCCCACGGGTTGCCCGCTGGATCGCCGGGTGAAAATCATGCCGGTAAGTTCGGCGGGGATATTTTGCAGCATCCAATCGTGGTTCGTGTAATACTGGATGCCCTCATTCAAAATGGCGAGTTCAGTCTTGCCGCTGGCGTATGTAACGCTGACTTGGCCGTCCGTAGTGGCAGTGGGCGTCACATCCGCCGCCGGGCAGATTGAGCGGGCGGTGAATAGAGCGCTGGCCACCAGAAAGGCGGCGAAAAAACGAGTTGTCAGCTTCACGATCTTCCCTTGGAGCGTCGGCCCGCATTATACCGACGGCATGGGCGAAATAAAAAATTCACATCCCCTCGTGCAGCATCTTTTCGATCAGGTCGCGGTTGGCTTGCAATTTGGTCATGGCATCCAGCGCCGCCTGGCGTTTGGTTTCCAGATAATCGTCAGAAGCGTTGCCGGATTCATAATCCGAGGATGCTTGAATCCAATCACTCCACGCGTCGATCAGCGGCACGATATGCGGATCGGATCGCTGGTGCACCAGCAGCAGACGTTTGAGGGATTCTTCTACCATCGCCGGCAGCACCGGGGATTTGGTGCCGGACTGAATCTGCTGGTTGATCATGGGAACAGCGAATTGGACAGCGACGAACGTGTAATATTCCGATGCGCCCGCGGTCAGGCGTGTTCGTGCAGTACCCTGAGCGATTGAAAGCAAAACTTTTGCCGAGAGATGGTCTGGGTCAAGATCGAGCACCTGCTGCAAATCGGATTGGGCTTTCGTGGTCTTCAAATAATCCGGAGATTGCTTGATGGCTTCTTGAATCTCACTGAAAAGAGTGATGGCCTGGGCGAGTTTGGCGTCGCGATCGACCCTTGCAACGGCGGCGGCGGAATCGAGCGTCGAAATGCCGAGCACCTGCGTGTTGGTGACGGCGGACAATCCATCATAGATTTCCGCATCGACGAGTTGTTCATAATTCTCATCGGGAAGAGCGACCAAAGTGCAGCCCGCTGCCGCTGCGCCACGCAGCTTGGCCGCCACGCCGCCGATGGCGCGGGCTTTTCCGTCTGCGGTGACATCGCCGGTCATGGCGAGATTGGGATCGACATCGAATCCCTGGACCACGGATAGCAGGAGCGTGCCGCACGCCGCGCCGATCGAGCCGCCATCGTGCTTGATGTATTTGTCCTCGAAACTGTATTCGAGTTTGTTGGTGCCGGTAATTCTTGGGTAGGTAACGTGGACCCAGCGCATCAGTTCGGCCAGCACTAGTTTTGTCTGCGGGCCGATTTCCGAACCAAACGAGACAGGGATATCTCCCTTGGTGGAGCCGGGTTCGGCCGTGAGAATAAATTCGGTGGCTTCCCCGAGCTCAGTGCCGTCGTCCTGCTCAAGTATTTCCAGCGCCTTGATTTCGGATTGGTTTTTAGAGATTTGCGTCGTGGGGGCAGAGGTGTCCTCATTCTGTAAAGTGACGTTCAGCGGCTGATCGGGGATGTCCTTGTTTGCATCCGTTTGCGGAGGCGCATCTGTCGTTGTCTTTACCTGGAGATTCTTTCCGGCGACGACAATTCCCGCCCAACCTCCACCATCGAGCAAAATATTCTGGGGTGAGGCAAATTCCTGTCTGTAAACAGCAATCGCGCTCATTTGATCGCCATCGGCGGTCCGTTTGTAAACACGTTGCGCATCGGCAAGCCGAGTCCAGCCGGATGCTGCAATGCGTTTGTTCAAGTCCGGATGCGCGGTGGGTCCGGTGTCACCGTCGACCAGGAGATAGACCGTGGCGCCGGCTTGTACATCCAGTACTACCGCAGCGGGTTTCCCGCCAGTGCGCCTGGTGAATTGCAGCCCCGCGATTTCGGGCGGAATATTCTGGAGTGGCCAAGTGCGACCGAAAAAGTAATGGACCCCCTCCGACATCGTGGCGATCTCAGTTTTGCCGGTAGCGAACTGGACGCTGATCTGGCCATCCGAATCCGAATCCAACGACACATCCGCCGCCGCGCAGCGAGAATATCGTATCGATAAAGCACCGACCGCCAGGAGAGCGATAAAAATCCGAATGTTAATTTTCACGATCTTCCCTGTAAGCGCCGGCCCACATTTTAGCAACGACCGCAGGTCGGACAAGTTTTGGCCTGCCAGACAACGAGGTCATTCCACGGCTTTTTCGGCCAAAAGAGCGACAACTGCGATATTTTGAATCAGCGCATCAGGGAGATGATGCCGTTCGCGCAAATATTCGGGAGCATTGTATGAAATCCAAACCTTCCCCGAAGTGTCTTCTGCGACCAATATTTTCAGCGGAAGATCGATGGCGACGCTGGGGGCGGCCAGCATCAAAGGCGTGCCGGCTTTGGGGTTGCCGAAGATGAGCAATTTGGTCGGGGGCATTTTCATGCCGACTTTTTCCGCTTCGCCGCTGTGGTCGATCAGGGCGAAAAGCGCGACGCCTTTTTGCTGGAGGATGGTTTGCAATCGTTCGACGGTTTGATCGACCGAATAATTGCTGGGGAGTGTGACGATTCCGGGGATGGTCTGGGATTCCATGCTTTTCTCCGTTAGGTGAAATGCAACCGCCGAGGCGCCGAGTACGCCGAGACAGACGCCGAGGAATACAAATTCAAATTTAGAGCCTCTAACAAAATGAACTGTGTTTTCGTAAAAATCCCTGATTTTCCGGCATTTTGTCTGTTTTGAGTTTCATTTTGTTTTAGGCTCTTAGCCACCGATGAACACCGATAGACACGGATAAATGCAAATCTTTCTCGGTGTTTGTCTCGGCGCTCTCGGCGTCTCGGCGGTTGCATTTGCATTCAGAAGCGTAATCAGGCCGATCGAATGACCAAATCTTTATCTGAGACGCCGACCAAAGCAAATGCATCCAAGCGGGCGCAGAAGTCGATGTCGGGCTCCAGGCCGGCGCGGATGATGTTCCGGCCGCCTTGGCATTGGCGAAGAACGGCGGGCAGATCGGTTTTGGTGGATTGGAAGAGGCGATGGGCGACGCGGGCGGCATCGGTGGCGAGTGTGGCGTTGCCGATTTCCAGCAGGGCATTACTGACGGCTCCTGCGCCGAGGATATCTTCCATAGAAATCGCGCCCTCGGTGCCGGAGCAGAGGAGAATCGCATCCCGGGCCTTTGCGGCGACGAATTTTGCGACGGCGGTGGCGTTGACCAGCGCGCCGCAACAGAGCACCCCAGCCGCTCGGGCGGCGGCGAGGGCTTTGGTGCCATTGGTCGTCGAGAGAAACACTTCTCTGCCGGCATATTCCGGGGTGAATTGGCCCGGGCTGTTTCCCAGATCAAACCCGGGTGCCCGGAGCGCGTGGATTTCGCCGCAGAGTAGTGGCCGGGGATTTTGGGTCGCTGCGGCGGACTGGGCCGAGTATAAATCGGCAAACGCCCGGATGCTGCGAACCCCGACGGCCAATGCGGCGGTGATGCTTGTGGTTGCCCGCAGCACGTCAAAGACGACGACGGTTTTCTCGCTGAGATTGGCCCCATGTAAATCGGCGGGGAGGTAAACGACGTCGATCAGCATATTTGGCGGGGGATGTTACAACAAAATGGCGGCGGCCGTATGGGCACGGCCGCCGCCTGAACGAGTCGTCCGACGATTTGCCGCTGATTATGCGCTGTAACGATCCGCGTTTTCCAGAATTCCACCGGGCTTGGCGAAGCGCTCCCACGATTGGCCGTGGCATTTGGGGCACAGACGCGGGGGCACGACAGTATCCTCCGGCTCAAAGCCGCAGCAGCGGCACTGCAGGTGGAACACCGCGATCTTCGGCGCCAGTGGAGCGAATGGATCGTAGGTAGCGAAATGGCCTTCGGCGGCGAATTTGTCCATGCTGATCGACATATGCGACTCCTTTGCCTTGGGTCTTTGGTGAAGGAGGTTACGCAACGGTCGTACCAAAGCGGATGGTTCGTCAGAGATGCCGATTGAGTGCGTCTTGGGGCCGACATCCTTTGATTTGGGTGCGACAGGATGTCGTCGGAATTTCAAATTCCGGACAAAACGTCCTTGTTGGTGGGGTCTTTGCGTTCCATTTCGTACTGCCGAAGCTTGCGCTGAAGGGTGCGAATTGAGATTCCGAGTTTTCCAGCCGCATGAGTGCGGTTACCAGCGCATTGATCCAGTGCGCGGCTGATGGCTAGGCGTTCCAACTCTTCCATCGTCAACCCCGATGGGATCTGGCTGGGCGATCCGGTTTGTGTCGTGCCCTGGGCGACGCGATCGGGCAAATCTTTTTCGGTTAGGATGTCCCCCTCGGCCAGCACCATCATGCTTTCCAGAGCATTTCGCAGCTCGCGGACGTTTCCGGGCCAACGGTAGTTCTGAAACCGTTCCATTACCTCGCGCGAAACTCGGCGGGGTGCGGTGTGTTTCTGCTCCGTTATCTCCTTGAGGAAATGATCCACCAGAATGGGGATGTCGTCCGGCCGATCACGCAGCGGGGGCAGCGTGATGGAAACGACGTTGAGCCGATAGAACAAATCCTCGCGGAATTTGCCTTCCTCAACCATCTTGCGGATGTCTCGGCTCGTAGCGGCGACGACGCGGACATTCACTTTGCGATCCTCGTGGCCACCGACGGGTGTCACCGTGAATGATTCGAGCACCCTCAGAAGTTTTGCCTGCAATCCCAGCTCAAAATCTCCGATTTCATCGACGAAAAGCGTGCCACCGTCGGATTGCTCGAATCGGCCGATGCGACGATCTGTGGCGCCGGTGAATGCACCCCTCACATGGCCGAAAAGCTCGCTTTCGACCAGGGTCGCGGGCACGGCGGCGCAGTTGACCGCGACAAATGGTCCTTTCTTGCGCGGGCTGTTGTGATGCAGCGCCTGGGCGACCAATTCCTTGCCGGTGCCGCTCTCGCCGAGGATGAGGACGGTGCTGTCCACCGGGGCGGCGCGCTGGATGCGGGCAAACACTTCCTTCATTTGGCGGGATTGCCCGACAATTTGGTCCAATCCAAATTTCTGGTCGAGCCGACGGCGGAGATTGTCCAGTTCCTTATCCTTGTTGAGGGATTCGACGGCCCGGCGGATCAGATGTATCAGTTCGTCCGAGTTCACGGGTTTGGTGATGTAATCAAACGCGCCGGATTTCATCGCCTCGACGGCGGAATTGATGCTGCTGTGACCGGTGACGAGGATAAATTGGGTGTCCGGCTGGCGTTTTTTCCAGAGATTGAGCAAATCCAAGCCGCTGACATCGCCCATGTTCAAATCGCTGAGAACGACATCGATGTGTTCCTCGATGTAACCCAGGGCTTTATCTGCGCTTTCCGCTCCGAAGACGGTCAATCCTTCGGATTTCAGAATTGAACTAACCGCGCGTCGCTCCGACTCATGGTCTTCCACCACAAGCACTCGACCCGCAATCGTCATAGGCTGCCTCGCGTGTTGGCTGTCCCCAGCAGCAAAACCATGTCTTATTCATAGCATACCCAACGGCTTGCGGACAACTGCCAAATCGAGGGGGGAACAGGGAATCCGAGGCACTGAGAATAGCGAAAAAGCCGCTTGGCACGGGACGCCTGAGCCCTCGGGCGTTACAATCGCCAGGGGATGCTCAAGCGGATCAGGCGCCTGCGGATATCTCTGGCAGCCAAGTGCCAAATTCTTTTCGGCGCGGCTGTTGTATTGATTATCAGTGCTGCACTTTATGTGCCCTGGTATCGCATGGAGCAGCTTATTCAGGAGGTCAACCAGAAGGCTGGGGAGGTTGTCGCCAGGCAGGCGGAACGCGAGCATGCCGCCCGGGAGTTCGGCGGCGATGTGTCGCCCATGACGATGCCGAGTGATGAGACCCTCGGCGAAGTGCCGGGGTACATGCCGGCCACGCTGATATCCGCCAATCCACCCAAAGATGCGCCTCTGAGCAGGTTCCAGAGAATGGCTTTGGAGCACTTCATGGCCGGGGATACCACGACCACCCATTACGATGAAACCGTGTCGTATCGGGGCGTCGAGCGGTATCGCATGGCAATGCCGCTGTATGTAACAGATGAACCCTCGTGCATTCGGTGCCATGCGGATGCGGCCAGCACCGAGCCTTTTGGCGCTATGGCGGGGGCGAGCATGCCCGCTTCCGGGCCACTGCTGGGGATGGTGGTGGTGGACATTCCCTCGGAGGTGAATGCCAACGAGCTGTTCCTCAACCGAGCGTGGATTCTGATCGCCGGCCTTTTTGCCGGAACATTGGCGATCCTCGTCTTCTACGTCATCACCACCCGCATCATTCTCCAGCCCGTGCGCGTGTTGCAGGAGACGGCGGAAAAAGTCAGCGAGGGCGATCTGAACATCCGCTCAGACATCAGCACGGGGGATGAATTTCAACAACTCTCCGAAACGTTCAACACGATGCTGGTCAATCTCCGCGCCAGCGACGAGCAGTTGCGCTCCAGCAACAAAGCCCTCGATCTGAAGCTCGGCCAGTTGGCTGAGACGAACGTGGCGCTCTACGAATCGAATCGGCTCAAGAGCGAATTCCTCGCCAATGTCAGCCACGAATTGCGCACGCCGCTGAATTCCATTCTGGGATTTGCCGAGTTGTTGCGCGATCAGATTACCGAAAAGATCGATGCCAAGACGCTGCGATACGTGCAAAACATTCTCGCCTCCGGCCGGAATCTGCTGGACCTGATCAACGATCTATTGGATCTCGCCAAGATCGAAGCCGGCCGAATGGACGTGCGCTCGGAGCCGCTGTCGCTCGGCGATGTGTTTGAAGGATTAATCAATCTTCTGCGCCCGCTGGGGGAGCAAAAAAATCTTACAATAGAGTCGCAAGTCTCGCCGGATGTGCCGATCATCCAGACCGATCCTGCCAAGCTGCAACAGGTGTTGTACAATTTTCTATCCAACGCAATCAAATTCTCCCCCATCGGCGGCAAGGTGGAACTGATCGCAAAATTGGAAGGCCCCGAACAAATAAGAATTGCGGTGACCGATCAAGGCTCCGGCATCGAACCCGAAAAACACGATGTAATCTTCGAAAAATTCCGCCAGATCGACGGCTCCGTCACCCGCGAACACGGTGGTAGCGGGTTGGGCCTGGCGATTTCCAAGGAACTCATCTCACTTTTAGGCGGCGCCATCGGCGTGCAAAGCGACGTTGGGCAAGGCGCGACATTCTGGATTATTCTTCCGCTCAAAACGCAACCCGGGCAACGGGATGTCCGATCGAAGATGGCTATGACGGGGTGATTAGGAACAACAGCCTCCCCCGGGCTTGGCACTTCAGTGCTAAGCCTGACGCGTGTTCGATTTGCAAAGACCGTTACAAATATTCAGACCGCCCGACCCCGTTCAAGACTCCGATCCCAAAAAAGTTCCAGATTACGGATAATCGCACGCTCAAGGATTCGTCGCCGCCGAATCGTCCGGCTTGGCGAACACATTCGAATCATCCGTCAGTCGCACCCACCCAATCGCGCGCTGCTCCCCAGGCCGGACTGGTCTGTCGGACAACGTCGGCTGCGGCACCAGCGTCAGGCTTCGCCGGCCGGTGACTTTTTCATCAAAATCGGGCAACGCGCGGTAATCCGATAAATCCGCATCGTTCCACGTCACCGCAACATTGGAGGTGAAGGAGCCATCTGCGGTTCCGCTGTTTACCAGATCAATTTCACTCAGCGTCGGCTCGACATGGCGGACTTGGACTTGCACGTTTGCCTGCGGAACGACGCCGGACATCACCGATTGCAAAGTTACCCATCGCCAGGCGGAAGGATCATCATCGGAAGTAAATCGGTCCCAGGTCACGGCATGTAACAGCTCTGGGCGGGATGCAACCCAGCTTTGAATCAAACCAGCCATCGCGGCGGGGTCGGCGGCGGCGGACGATCCCATCGAGCGGTAGGTCGGCAATGAAACTCGAAACGGAACGCCGACATGAGCCGCGCGCTCCACGTCCCGTCGGGCCTGATCCGGATCCAAATTGGGCGATGAGGACTCGCGCAAAACAAACGAGCCTGCAGTTTTCGCGACGGCATGGAATTCACTCGTGGACAACCAATCCGGCTCGGCGATCACCGAAATCGGCGTCGGTCCGGCGGACTGGGCCTTCTGAATCCACGGCACCAAATCCGGCAATTGCGACGAGGGAACTGGATAATCAATCTGCAATTCCACCGGCGTTACACCTGCGGCGGATGCTTTGCCCAGCAGATCGCGCACCGCGCTGGCCAGCGCTGGTCCGGCATCCGTGTTGGGCGGCATCGAGTCGATTTCGATCATCAATCCCGCTCGCACGTGTTGCTGGGCCAG
>Ga0302326_10024633_pt1 | contig 12223 bp, 8 predicted proteins | sample Palsa_T0_3_FD_202264 | JGI IMG/M metagenome (GOLD analysis project Ga0302326, IMG submission 202264) | Peat permafrost microbial communities from Stordalen Mire near Abisko, Sweden - Palsa_T0_3 | ecosystem: Environmental > Terrestrial > Soil > Palsa > Peat permafrost | place: Sweden: Abisko...
GTTGTCCAGAAAGCCGCCGCCGGGCCCTTCGGTCTCTGTGAGAATCTGGTCGGCCTGGTCCAAGGTGAGGGACGGGAATGCGACGGTCAGAAGATATCCGGCTTCGTGAGCGAGTTTGTTGACGTCTTCGCGGGCGTTGGCTTGCTGGGGATAGACGACAGGCAGAGTGTAGGTCTGCGTCACGGTGTAGAAGGCTTCGTTCGCCGCGGGATTGTTGAGGCGGCCGGTGTCTTCGCGCGCACACTCTTGAATTGTCTTGCCGCAGGCTGCCTGCAAGGCTGTAAGCATGTCGGCTCTGGCGGCTTTAATTGCAGCCTGAAAGTCCTTGATTCTTGGAGCGCCTTTCACGGACTGTTCCACATAAGCTGGGTCATTGGCGAGAAGATGCGCCAGATCGTAGAGAGCCACTGTTCGCCCGCCCATCACATCCATGGCATAGTGCGCACCCACCAGGATGCGGTCATTTCCGTATTCAGCGCCGCGCGCGATCATCTGCTGGTATCGCTCGGGAACAAGGATGGCCAAAACTACTGCGCCGGTGTATCCGTATGTAGTGTGACCGCTTGGATAGGACGGGCTATTGATCAGGTTCATCATCGGCCCCCGGTTGTATTGTCCGTTATCGGATGGAACGTTGAGGTAGTCATGGCCGACGATGGTCGCAACGCTCGGCTCAGTTTGGAATGGGCGCGAATTTCCGTAAGCATCTGCTCCGGTGCTGCCAGCAGGAAAACCGTAGCTCTTGCCGAAGATGTCGGTTTCGCCGTTTATCTCCTTGAGTATTGCCGTCTCCTCGGCGGAGACGGGTGTTTTTCCGTCTGTGGTGGCATTGGCGAAGAGGTATTTACCGGCATTTGAGTGCGATCCAGTGATACCGCCGGCATAGGCAATGACATCGGTGACTGTCTGAGACAGCCTGGTGTAGTGCGTCTTATCAATGTAGTGCGCACGCGCAATGTAGCCGTCGCCCAGCGTAGTGCCGAGCCCGTCGGCGAGGTTGGCGAGGTTGGCGCCGGTGATAAAAGCGTCTTGAAGCGCCTGTTGCTGTTGTTGCGGGAAAGGCAGCAGCGTGGGTTGCTGAATCGTGCCGGTCTGGATGCCGCCTGTTACTTTGTAGTTCGCCTGCAGGGCCGCTTTGCCTTCCGCGGTGTTTGACAGCGCAGAGACCGGCGCGAGTCCCTTGAGCACCTTCGCAAGCGCGTCCTTATGGGCCGGCGATTGTGCTTTGGCCTGGAAGGGGATGATCGCCCATACCGTTGCAATTACCCAAAATGTTTTGCCTGACATTTGTCACCCTCCGTTTTCGGCGCGCTTTCTTCACTCCTGAATTTACCACTCTGACCTGCGTAGAGACGCGGTGAGCGACGAAGATCCTTTTCAGTCGTCACCCGTCCAGGCTCGTCAATGATCAGATGGCAACCATTGGCACATGGGGTATCGGCAATGCTTGCATGCCCCGGTTGCGGGACTGTTGGATTGATTGCGCGGCGTCAACTGCATGGCTCGGAGACGACGATCTGCGGAGGCGAGGTCTGCTCTGCAGATCAAGTAGTGGTGGTTTCTATGTTTCGATCTCGAACCTGGGCGTCAAGTTGCCTTCCACACCAGAGCGCTGGGAGCAATGGAGTCACGGTCCAATGAAAAACCGACTGGACCATCATTGACGCGAAGTCGAACAATGAAATTAATCCTTAATCTACTGCGCTCTGAACCAGCCCGCCATGAGCAGGCGAGTTCAGAGTGCATCGAAGCGATTGTTAATTTTGTTCAAGTTGCCTCTCGTGCTCTTGATACTCTGCCTCAACAGCAGGCTTCCGAATGACTGTAAGGCCTTCACTGCCGAGCAGGAAAGTCGTACCGGTTTCATCGTTTGCTACGCGGTGCTGCACTTGCTTGATCGTGGTTAGAAGGACGGGATCGAAAGAGGTGGAGATGTCGACCACCTGAAAGTCATGCGGCAAAGGCCGAACGTAGTTGTACGATCCGCTGATGGTGAGAAAACTGGTCGTGCCAAGTGACTCCGCGGTTCCGGGATCGGCCAACCACGCTACGCTGCGCAATGTAGGTGTCTTTGCCTTGGACAGGTTGAGAACGGCGACATCACCGCTCCGACGAAAACGAATCAATTCGGCGCGATCATTGAGAGGCCGGATGAAGTCAAAAGCGCCATTGGTCTGCAGCGAAACAGTGGAGACCGGCTTGATTCGGGCCGGGTCAGTTACGTCGAGGACTGCTAACCGCGCGCCATTCTGTTGCTCGAGGTAGAGATATTGTCTGCCCACGCTATCTGCGTGCAGAAGAAGATCATCGCCAGTCAGTTGTGCTTGTTCAGGGAGATCCTTCGGCTCGACGACCACGATCTCCTTGGACTTCGAACGGAGTTCAGCGCGGCTTGCCAGCGGGGCCATCAAGATTGCGAGCGCAATCAGACTAGTTGCGAAACGATAAATGGTTTGGTTTTTCATGAAAACCTCCTTGCTGAATCCAGTTTCGATCCGAAGACTGGGCTGTGTCCAAGAAGTAATTCTGATGCCGTATAAGTGCGCCTCCGGGCGTCGCGGTTCGTTTATGCCGTATAAGGATTTGCGAATTCCATCTTGTCTTTACAGCGGCTAAGGTCGTTTGTGAGGAGATAAGAAAATGATCGAGACACACACGAAAGAGAAGACGATCGCAATCGTTGGAGGAGGAGCAAGCGGAGTACTTACCGCCTATCACCTGGCTCAGCAGAACGTGAAGGCGCGGATACTGATAATCGATCCTCGACCGGAACTGGGCCTGGGCTTAGCTTACTCGACACCTAGCTTGCGACACCTGCTCAACGTTCCGGCAGGCAAGATCAGCGCGCTACTCGCGGAACCAAATCACTTTCTGAACTGGTTGCGCGCAAACCATGATCCGGCCGCGACGCCGATGACTTTTGCGCCGCGCGCCATCTTTGGGCGCTATCTTCAGTCGATCCTGGCGTCGATCAAAGGTGTCCAGCATGTGCGGGCCGGCGTCACGGACATTTGCGAGAGAGGTCCTCATGCGCTGCTGAAGATGAACAACGGAGATGAGCTTCGCGCGGATCGGGTTGTTGTGGCGACAGGAAACTTCGATCCGGCAACGCTGCCCGGCGTGAGCCATGCAGCAGAAGCGAGCGAAGCGTACTGTCACAATGCATGGCTTGCAGAAACCTACAACGACCTGGCAAAGTATGCTCCGGTCACGCTGATCGGCACCGGATTGACAGCTGTGGATGTGGTACTGAGGTTGCGTGAGCTTGGGCATCGAGGTCCGATCACTGCTGTTTCTCGACATGGCATCTTCCCAAATCGTCACGCCGCATACACGCCAATTGCAAAGAGTGCGATTCCGGCCGATACGCCACCCACCTGTGTTGCGTATCTGCGTGCGTTCCATAAGACGATCCAAAATGGCGCGGAGTGGCGTGCGGCGGTCGACAGCCTGCGGGAAACAACCAACGACCTCTGGCTGGCGTTGCCACTCAAGGAGCAGAAGCGCTTCCGGCGTCACTTGCAGCGTCGCTGGGATGTTGTGCGGCATCGCATGGCCCCGCCCATCGCGGACATGATCGATGCCGAGTTGGCCGCGGGTACGCTCGTGATTCGGGAGGGCTATCTGGATCACGTGGAAGCAACCGAGGATGGCGCGGAGGTGACGATCCGCACGCCGTCGGGGATCGAAAGCTTCGCAACAACCCGGGTAATCAACTGCACCGGACCGAGCATGAATTATCGGCGCGTGAGTTCGCCGTTGCTCAAAAACCTTTTTGCGCGTGGTCTTGTTTCCTCAGGCCCGCTTGGTGGAGGCTTCAATTGCACAAGGTCCGGAGCCATGATAGGCATGAATGCTGCAATTTCCGGCGTGTTGTTCAACCTTGGTCCGGGGAGACTGGGCACGCTGATTGAATCCATCGCGATTCCGGAGATCCGCGACCAGGCGTTCGAACTGGCTACTCTTCTTGCCTGCCAGATCGAATCGATAGAAGACTCCGCAATTGAGCGAGAATTCAGCTCTTCACACAAACACGGAGCGGAGATTGATGCTGCGGCGGTGGCGGCATGACGGCGCTGGTCACCGCTCCGGCCTCTGAATCAAGGCACTCGCTCGCAGCAAGAATCGCAGCACGAATCGCAGCACGAATCAAGGTGGGCGCGTGGGCGTTGGTGATCGGCCTGGTCAGTGGTTTCGCGTGCGTTGGAGTAAGGCTCACGTTCCGCATCTTGCAGTGGGTCTTAGTGCAACGCACCGGTCTCTTGCCACAGGCGGCCGCGATGCTCTCACCGGAGCGCAGGTTTTTCATACCGATCATTGGCGCGACACTCGCAACCGCTGTGCTCTGGGCCGCAAATCGATGGGCAAATCCAGGTCGCTTTCAGGATTATGTAGAATCCGTGCGTCACGGTGATGGCCGGATTCCGTTCTCGTCGACCCTGTGGCGTACCGTCTCATCGGCATTCTCGGTTGCAACAGGAGCGGCGATCGGACGCGAAGGTTCGATGATCCAATTTTCAACCGCCGTGACCTCATGGCTAGGTGAGCATTCGCCCATTCGCTCCGTCTCTCTTGCGAGGCAGGTCTCCTACGGTGCCGCTGCTGCTGTGGCAGCGGCCTATCAGGCACCGATCGCCGGCGTGTTCTTTGCAATCGAAATCGTTACAGGGGAGTGGCTCTGGACTGAGGTTCCCGCTCTCGCTCTCGCATCGACTGCCGGATGGCTGGTGAGCCGTTGGTTGCTTGGCTCCGGGCCGCTCTTTGCCGTGCATGACACGCTCCGATTGAACGCAAGCGCCCTGTGGGCTTTTCCGCTGGCCTTATTGCTTGGGTGCATCGGACCTTTGTATCAGTGGCTTCTTCGCAGTGTGCGCTTTGCCAGAGCCTGGCCTGCTGCACTGCTGTGGGGCGGCCTTGCCGTCGGCCTGCTGAGCCTGCTTCGTCCTGAGGTGTGGGGCAACGGCGATGTGGCGCTGCTTGACGCATTGGCGAGTACTCAGGGATTGCGCACAATCGCATTTCTGCTGCTGATTCGCGTGCTCGCAACCACTGTCTGCGTTGGCACTGGCACTGTCGGTGGCGTGTTCACGCCCACACTCTTCGCTGGCGCCTCGTTAGGACTCGCCGCAGGGCTATTGCTGCACGTTCCGCAACCAGTGCTGCTGGCCGTCGTTGGCCTGAGCGCCCTTCTCGCCGCGGTGACACATGCGCCTGTTATGGCGAGCCTGATGGCTGTCGAACTCACAGGGCAATATCAGCTTCTGCTCCTGCTGCTTGCGCTCAATATGGGCGTTTGGCTCGTAGCCAGCCGCCTGTCGCTTCGGTCGCTTTATGCGGCCTCCGTTTCAGATTCTCAGGACTGAGCTCATGCCTGTCTTTGGGCATGTGAAATGCACCGTACAGACCGCGCGTAGTCGGACACCGCATATAATTAATAGATATAGTCTGTCCGGCCCGTAACAGCCGCTTGGCTTCGCATTACTTATTCCCAACTCCGATATTGAGGTCGTAGTCGCCGATGATCGAGAACTTCCGCATGCGCGTATTCCGATGTGTGGCGCGACACCTCAACTTCAGTCGGGCTGCCGAGGAACTGCTGCTCACACAGCCGGCGGTGACGCAGCAGATCAAAGCGCTGGAAGACCAATTCGGTGTTCCGCTTTTCGACCGTGGCGGTGGGCGAATTTCCCTCACACCTGGCGGCATGGCACTGTTGCCGTTTGCCGACAAGATGAAAGAGATTTCAGAAGAAGCGGTTGCAGCCGTGGCCGGCGCCTACGGTCAGCAGGCTGGAGAACTTCTCCTTGGAGCCTCGCAGACCATCGCACAGTACCTGCTGGCGAACATCATAGCAACCTTTCTCAAGAATAATCCTCAAGTCACCGTTTCCGCGCGCAGCGGGAACTCCGATGCAATTCTTGAAGCATTGGTGTCGCGCGAGATTCAACTGGCGTTGATCGAGGGCCCTGAGCAACGCAAGGACCTTCACATTGAGCCATTTATGGAAGACCACATGGTGCTGGTTGTGCCCAGCGGTCACGAGTGGGCAGACCACGAGCTGGAGGTGGGCGATCTGTGCCGGGAGAAGCTGCTGTTGCGGGAGTTCGGCTCGGGGTCGCGGCGCGTCGTGGAGCAGGCCCTCTCCGCCGCTGGAGTCAGGGCCAAGCACATCTGTACCGGCATGGAGTTTGACTCGAACGAAGGTTTGCTGAGCGCAGTCGAAGCTGGCCTGGGAGTTACATTCGTCTCTCGATGGGCGGTGCGCAACCAGCTTTCTTTGGGAACTTTGAAACTCGCGCGTATTCGAGGATTGAAGCTATCGCGGAAATTCTCGATGGTGTATCCAGCCGGCCCGGAGCCTGTTGGAACTGTGGGGGCCTTCCGCGCTGTACTTCTCACGCATGCCGCGGACCTTGCTCCTCGAAGCACAGGCAAACAAGCGCGAGTCTCGGAGGGGCAAGCCGCACAGGATCGGCCTGCAGATTTCGACACTTCTGCGGGGCGGCCAAAGAAGAAATGAGGCACTTCGGAAGATTGGCTGCTGCGAGTCAGCCAGTGTTTCGTTTTGAATCGTGTCGCCTAGCCCTTAAGAAGTTCGGTGCGGTACTTCGGAGCGAGCGCCTCGGCCTTTTCAAGAAACTCGGCCATCTGTTGCTCGCTCAAGCGAGGTGGTGGAGTCGTTCGGGTTCCGACGGGCACTCCGACTTCCATAAAAAATCGGTCCATTCCCGCGGGCGAGCAGATGCAGATCATGCGAGCCGGCTTAGAGGATGCGTTGTGGAACTGATGCGGAGCGTTGGACGGAACGTTGACCGTGTCACCGGCGCGAACTGTGGATTTTTCGCCCCGGAAGGTTACTTCGATCTCGCCCTCGAGAAGAATGAACGTTTCTTCGAAGTCGTGGCGGTGCGGACCGGGTCCGCCGCCCGGAGGGACATGCATGTCGATCACGCAAAATCGGTTATTGGTGTCTTTTCCGGTGACGGTGACGGTATACGTGTCCCCGACGAGACCAATGTGTGACTGCTTTCCTTCGTCATCAGGCCGGGCGAAGGATAAAGTGCGATTGAGATCGTCGAGTGGTATCGGCGGGTATTCCAGTCCTGCTTCAATCATGCTGCCTCCTTGAGCTCGTGGCGCCTTTTGCTTCGGGATGACTTATTGAGATGGTGAGAGCGCCGAATGGTTGAGCGATCGTGATTGCATGGTTGCTTACGCTCTCTAAATCGCAGCCGTTTTAACTGCGGAATCTTATCGCTGCATGCCGCGTGGCCGAAGTTGTGTCCTGCTTGATCATCCTGCCCAGCAGCTTGTTCCACAATACGGCATTATCAGGCGTTAATCAGAGCAGATCAAGTCAGGTCATGGCCAACGTCTGTTAGGGAGATCGCAGCCGCTTCAAAATGTCGCGAAGGTCTGCCGCGGTAGTTTTGGATCGAGACGGTCCCTTCGGGCATCTAACAGCCAGCGTTGAGGTACACGCACGTCGTCCACGTTTGACGCATTAGCGCGATAGGCGCCTGCAATTTTGTATGATGAGGTATAGATGATTGCCGCGGCCGTTGAAACAAAGCATATTCTCAAGGGACTTGAGCGCACTCTACCGGAAAATCATTTATGGCATGAGCTCGGTGGCTATAGTCTTTACTGCGCACAGCAGCCGACGACTCATTGGCGCGAACACAGCCACGACTGCACGCAGATCACTGTCGCTCTCGATCCAGCTTTTATCCGGGCTGAGTGGCGCGGCGTTGCGGGGAGCACTCAGCATCGGGAAATCAGCGGAAATTGCATTTCAATCATCCCGCCAGGGGTTGCACATACTACTTTTTGGAATCGCCGCGCAAGTCTCTTGAACCTCTATCTGAACGATGAGTTTTTCCAGAGCGCGCTACAGGACTCTCTTGGCGACACCTTGCCGCAACTCTCTCCTGCATTCCTGGTACGCGACCCCTTCATGGTCGAACTGGCAAAAATGATGCATCGGGAGTCCGAGATGGGTACCATCTCAGATCTGCTGATCGGTTCCATCAGCACCTTGATCGCAGTCCACTTATTCAGAACATACGGGGGCAAGTCAAGCGCCGTTCCCAGTTATCGCGGCGGTCTTGGGCCAGCACGAGAGCGAAGGATACGCGTTTACATCGAAGAGAACATCGATCGCGCGCTTTCACTCGAAGAGCTTGCCGCCGTTTCGGAGATCAGCCCTAACTACTTCGTATCTCTTTTTCGCCAGTCAATGGGCATGACTCCTCACAGGTTTGTCTTGCAGCGACGTATCGCACATGCCCGGAGGCTTTTGGCGAATCCGGAGCTCCCGTTGGCGGAGATTGCGATGCGTTGTGGCTTCTTAGACCAAAGCCGTTTCACCACAACATTTCGACAATTGTTAGGTGTAACGCCGGGGAAATACAGGAAATCCCTCTGACAAGAGATATATCCGGGCTCCTTTCATGCGGTAGCGCCGCAGCGGTTGAACTCACTCGGCAAGTCGGTTAAGAGATTAGTCTTCCGAATAGAACTGAATATCCAGGGTTCGAAGATATGTATGCAGACCGGCATCCTGGATGGGCATCACATAAGCGGGCTCACCTGATTCGTTGCGGTGCTCGTGCCAGTAGCCCGGAGGTGTGACGAAGGTCGATCCGGGAATCCAGTCAACGCGGACGGCATTCTTGATCTGCCCGTTCTCATCGAGTTCCGTTCCCACCAAAGTGTATGCACCGGGCTTGGCCTTGACGATGAAGTCAAGCGCGACAGATTGGTGCCGGTGTGGAAGCTGCCTGGCTCCATCTGGAACGATACCGAACATGGCCCAGAGAACATGAGTGATCGTCATTGTTTGTTCGAAGTTTTTGTTCCCAAGGAGAATCGCCTTGCGGCTCCAGTTCTTCGATTCCGGATTCAACTCGATCTTCCTCAGCTCTGCAGCCAAGCGGTCTGCCGGATAGATGGTTGGAGCGAATTTAGGCTCCGCCGGTCTTGCTCCCAGATAGCGTAATAAAGGTGCGTCATGTACCCAGTAGTAGACGGTCTCTTCGTCCGCGAAGTGAGTCACGCTGGAGCCGGGGATTGTGATGATATCTCCCACGCCGTAAGTGATGTCTTCGCCCGCGGTGCGGATCGCTCCTGCTCCCTGAATAACATAGAACAGTTCGGACGTACCCCCGCTGGAGGTTCGGAGCTGTTCCCCGGCCTCAATCTTTACATAGTTTGCTAAAAGGCCCGGGCTCGTCGTAGGTCCTAGAGACTTCAACTCCTGGCTGAGGTCCAGCGGAATAATACGTGTGCCGGGAGCGGCGTAAAGGTCTGCATAGAAGTCGCGATATGGAACGCGGGGAGTGGCGCCAGATGTGATTGGGTCGGCTGCGACTCCGTAACCATAGTAGATGGCGTTACTAGTAAGGGCAGGATGCGGCTTACGCTCCTGAGCGGAAACGGTGAGAGTGGACATGTCCTTTACTCCTTTTTCCTTGGGGCTCTAGCACTGCGGAACATTTTTGATTTTCCAGCACTAGCCGCAAGAAAGATTTCCATTTCTTCAGGCTGTTTTTTGATTCCTCATTTCTAACTGCTGTGCTTCGGTAACGTGTCGCTCATCTCTGAGAATGACTGCGGGTGCAAACCGGTAAGAAAGAGGCTTGGCCATAGCAGAAAATCTTTTCGTAGGAATTCGAAAGAAGTAGAGAAACAGAAAATACGGCGGTAATAGTGCAGTCGCATGATTGAAGAAGTTCGACGATTGTCGGCAGCGGCAAGCTCGGCGGAATGACAGGAAGGAACGGGTGGTGGTCACGATGCAAGCAATCACACTGAACAAGAACACCGAAAGAATTGGATTTATCGGGTTGGGGCTCATGGGAAGCCGCTTGACGCGGCGCTTGCGTTCTTTCGGTTGGAATGTTCAGGCATGGAACCGTAGTCCGGAACCGGCTAATGCATTGAAGGGCGAGGGAGCAGTGATTGCCGCGTCTATTGAGCAACTGGCTGGTGACTCGACGGTAATCTTATCTTGTCTGGTCAATGATGCGGCTGTTCGCTCCGTGTATTTCGACAAGGGCGGCATATTTTCCGCGGCAACGCCGGGAAGCGTAATCCTCGAGATGAGCACAATTTCGCCAGGACTATCGCTTCTCCTCCATCAGGAGGCGTCAGCCCGAGGCTTAAGCTTTCTCGATCTTGCGATCTCTGGCTCGACTCCGGCAGTCGAAGCGGGAACGATCACTTTGTTCGCTGGCGGTGATCAGGCTACCTTCGAGAAATGCGTTCCCATTTATGAAGCGATCGCTAAACAGTGGTTTCTGATTGGATCCGGCTCTTCCGGCATTCGGATGAAACTGGTTGCCAACCTTCTTCTTGGCATTGATATGCAAGCCACCGCGGAGGCGGTTTCGCTGGGAGAACATCTTCAAATCGACAGAGGTGTACTGCTCAACGTCCTGGCGCGTACATCCGTTGTCGCTCCGGCGATTGTAGGGAAGCTTCAGAAAATAAAGGCGGGCGATTACTCTCCTGAATTTCCCTTGCGGCTGATGAGCAAAGACCTGGATCTGGTGATGGAAGCCGCGAGAACCACAGGCGCCGATCTGCCCGCGGCAAGCGTGGCTCAAAATGTGTTCGCGGCGAATCTCATTTCGAATGGAGATTTGGACCTGTCTGCTATTACGCCCTTCGTCATCGCTCAAACACCCGGAAGTTAGGTTGCAAATCAAGTGCGCAAGCTCGCGCACCCCGTACGCGGCTTAGTTATGTCGCGCAACACACCTTGACTTGAGGAGTGTCAACCATTCACCAGAAAGGAGAATTCGCGCCATGTGGATCGTCAAATTGGCACTGAACCGGCCATACACATTCATCATCCTGGCGCTGCTCATACTTCTGTTGAGTCCGGTCATGATTCTGCGCACGCCGGTCGATATTTTTCCGAATATCAATATACCTGTTGTAGCTATTTCCTGGACTTATACAGGCTTGAATCCGGAAGAGTTCGAGGGCCGGATAACACTGCCGTACGAAAAGGTTCTGACCACGCTGGTCGACAACATTCAGCACATTGAATCCACAACTTACAACGGTGTGAATGTCGTCAAGGTCTACCTGCAGCCGGGGGCAAGTCTCGACACTGCCAATGCTCAGGTTACAGCCGCTTCCCAATTTGTTGTCAGGCAACTTCCGCCGGGAATCGAACCACCTGAGATTATCAACTTCAGCGCTTCGAGCGTGCCCATTCTGCAGCTCGGCGTTTCCGGCAAGGGGCTCAACGAACAGCAGTTGAACGACTATAGCTTGAACTTCATTCGCCCGCAACTCATCCCTGTACCGGGCACCGTGATTCCTTCTCCATATGGCGGCAAACAGCGCCAGATCATGGTCAACATGGACCAGCGTCTCATGCAGGCGAAGGGAATCGCTCCCAGCGATATTCTGAACGCGCTGACGGCGCAAAGCATGGTCCTACCATCCGGCACGGCGAAGATCGGCCAGAGCGAATACGATGTTCTCAACAATGTAGCTCCGCGCACTCTCGATGAACTGAACAATGTCCCCATCAAGCAGGTAGATGGAGCAATGATTTACATGCGCGACGTTGCCACTGTAAGCGATGGTTTTCAGGTGCAGACCAACATCGTTCGCCAGGATGGACATCGCGGTGTACTCATCTCCATCCTCAAGGCGGGCAACGCTTCGACCTTGAATGTCGTCAAGGGTGTGCGCGCCATGTTGCCATCTATTGCAACGATGGTGCCATCGCAACTTCGCATGGTTCCCCTTTCAGACCAATCGGTCTTTGTTCGCGGGGCGGTGAGTGGAGTGATCCGCGAGACTGTTATTGCCGCTGCCCTGACGGCAATGATGATCCTCCTGTTTCTGGGAAGCTGGCGCAGTACGATCATCATCGCTATATCGATTCCATTGTCGATTCTCAGTTCAGTGATCATCCTGAGCTTGCTGGGAGAGACGATCAACACGATGACTCTGGGCGGGCTCGCTCTGGCAGTCGGCATCCTGGTCGACGACGCCACAGTAACGATTGAGAACATCGAGCGATTCCTCGAGGAGGGGCATGGGTTACGCGAGGCAATCCTTGATGGTGCGGCCCAGATTGCTGTGCCGGCTCTGGTCTCGACACTCTGCATCTGCATTGTCTTCCTCCCCATGTTCTTCCTGGGCGGAGTAGCTCGCTACCTGTTCGTTCCTCTCGCAGAGGCTGTAGTCTTTGCGA
>Ga0302326_10024634_pt1 | contig 12223 bp, 8 predicted proteins | sample Palsa_T0_3_FD_202264 | JGI IMG/M metagenome (GOLD analysis project Ga0302326, IMG submission 202264) | Peat permafrost microbial communities from Stordalen Mire near Abisko, Sweden - Palsa_T0_3 | ecosystem: Environmental > Terrestrial > Soil > Palsa > Peat permafrost | place: Sweden: Abisko...
GCTCACCTCGTCCATGGCCGCGGCCCGGTCGCAGTCGGCCTGCACGAAGACGACACGCGACGGCGGCGAGCCGTCCGCCTCGCGCGCCAGGTCCCCCGGCCCGTGGGCCGAGGCTATCGAGGGCACGTCCGCAAGCCAGGGGTATCGCCGGAGCGAGGAATCCCAGAAATGGACATGGGCGTCCGTGAAGTCGAACCCCATGGTCAGTCGTGGTGGAACACTTCCTCCATCCGGGCCCACCACTCATGCGGCTTCCGGGTCGGAAGCGGGTCCTGCATGGGCTCCATGAGGGCCCACCAGCGGCGCGTCTCCAGGTCCGCCGCCACGAGCCGCATGTCGGCCTCGAAGTCGTCGCCCCAGTACTCGAAGTAGGCGAACAGCCAGCCCTCCCTGTGAAAGATGGAGTAGTTCCTCATCTGGGAGGCGGTGATGCGCTCAAGCACGCCGGGCCAGACGGCCTGGTGGTAGCGCTTGTACTCCTCGAATTTCTCGGGCTTAACGCGAAGCACCATGCCGTAGCGGTGGGGCAGCGGCGCCGGCGGGGGGAACGGGGATCTGGATTTCATGGGGAAATGGGAGCGGCGCCCCGGCTGCTTGAGGCGTAGCAGGCCTCGATCACGGCCATGGTGCGCCACGCGTCCTCGACCGAGGTGGGCAGGTCCGCGGACTCGCCGGAAGCGAAGCGCATGAGGCTCGCCATGGGGCCGGCGAACGCGTCCGGGAACCAGGAGCCCTCGAGGCGCACCGAATTCCACGCGGGCGCGCCCTGGCCGTCCGTCACGCAGTATTCCAGCCCGTCGGGCATACCCCTCGGGTAGTCGAGATTCACGCCCATCCGCACCACCGCGGCGCCGCGTGTGCCCTCGAGCTTCAGGAGGCTCTCCTGGTGGCGCGTGCCGAAGCGGTGCCCGTGGTTTGTCGCGACGTTGGCCCTGCGGACGTCGCCGTAGTCGAAGGCGATGGACGTCCGGGTCGAGGCGAGGTCCATCATCTCCGGGTGCCTTTGTGTCTTGCACCAGACGCCGTCGGGCTCGCCCAGGAACGACCGCACCAGGTCGACGTAGTGGATGCTGTGGTAGATGATCTCCATCCTCGGTATTCCGTAGAGGAACTTCCAGAGGTGCCACGGCGTGGAGCACGTCACCCTCACGTCGACGTCGTGGAGGTCGCCGATGATGCCGCGCGAGACGATGTCGCGCGCGGCCATCATGTTCGGGGCGAACCTCAGCTGGAGGTTCACGGCCGCGACGAGGCCCTTGCGCAGGCAGAGGTCGCGAATGGCCGTGGCCTGGGCCAGGTTCTCCCCGAGGGGCTTCTGGATGAGGACGGCCGCCCGGTCGGGCAGCGCGGCGAGGACATCCCGTATGGCGGAGGCGGGCAGGCCCATGTCGAAGACGGCGCCCGGGGGTGCCGTGGAGACCGCCTCATCCAGCGTGGCGCAGACGCGCCCGATCCCGAAATCGCGGGCAACGGCCTCGGCCGTGGCGCGGTCCTTGTCGAAGACGGACGCCACCTTCCATCCCGCCTTCCTGTAGGCGGGCAAGTGGGCCGCGCGCACGATTCCGCCGGCCCCGATGCTGACGATCTGCCGGGGATCGGCGGGGAGTATCGGGCTCTGCTGGAATGGGGGTGAAGGCATCCTGTCGCGCCCGCCGTCCGTCGCGGGAGCAGAAACGAAAATAGGGTCATGGCTTCCACCGGTTCCACCTTATTCCGCTCGCCCGCGCCCGGGCTGGGATGTCTCGCCGGGGGACCAATCTCAAAGCGCCGCCGCCCTTGAAGGCATCCCCTAGTTTCGCGAGTGGTATCCCGGAGCGAATATGTAGTAGAACTGCACCAGGACGATGGCGGCGATGCTGAGCCTCGTGTCGAATACGCAGAGAGCCGCGCCGATCGCATAGAGGGTCTGGGCGCCCCTGATCCTGCGGCACACCACGGCCGGAACTTCCGTCGGGGTTTCGGGCTTCAGCATCTTGTGGCGGGCCGCATACCCCCATGTGCAGTACATGCCAAGGCCCAGGAGAAAAATGTTGAACCAATAGGCCAGGAGCGCCGTGCGGTACGCGGGGAACTCGGCCAGCATCTTCGTCGAGAAGGGCATCAGCGTGACCGCGAAAAGGAAGGCCAGATTGATCCACGTCAGGTGGCGGTCCGACCTCTCCAGGTGATTGAGCTGCGTCTGCTGGCCGACCCAGAAAATGCCCAGGGTCAGGAAGCTCATCATGTACATGATGAGCCGCGGGAGAAGGGCCACGAAGGCGGCCAGGAGGTCGTGCTCGCTTCGGACCAGCTCGACGGCCGGCACGCGCAGGTCAAGGACGAGCAGGGTCATCCCGACGCCGAAAATCCCGTCGCTGAGCGCGGCGAGGCGCTCCACGCTCCTGCCCGCAATATTGTTGTAGGACGTGTGCACGGATATGGCCTGGTCGGCGCAAGGCCCCCCGACCTAGCCGGTCGTGCCGCTCGCCGCCCGCCTTGCCGCGGCGTCGGGCGCGTCGCCTTCGGCCGCGTCGGCGCCTATCGCCCGGGCGATGGCCCTGAGGAGCGTCTCGGCCGAATAGGGCTTGGGAATGAACTCGGTGACCCCCACGTTCGCGGCGGCGGTGATGCCGCCCCCGCCGTCCATCCCGCTGGAGCCGATGATCTTGACGTCCGGGTTCATGGCCTTGAGCGCGACAGCCATCGCCGGGCCGTCCATGATGGGCATCGCCATGTCGGTGACGACAACGGCGATCGAATCGCGCTGCAGGGCGTAGGTCGAGACCGCGGCGGCGCCGTTCGTGGCGACCACCACCCTGTAGCCGAATCTCTCGAGCGTCGACTTGGCGACGTTCAGGATGGGCTGCTCGTCATCAACGATCAGGACGAGCTCGTTGTGGCCCCGTGGGAGCCCCGGGCGCTTGGCCGCCGCGGGCGCCGCGGCCGCGGCTTGGGCGTTCGCAGGCAGGAAAATCTTGAACGTGCTGCCCTTGCCCATGTCGCTCGAGACATTGATGAACCCCCCGTGGCTCTGGACTATTCCGAGCGACGTGGAGAGCCCGAGGCCCGTTCCCTTGCCGATCTCCTTCGTGGTGAAGAAGGGCTCGAAGATCCTGTCGCGTATGTTGGCGGGTATGCCCGTCCCCGTGTCGGTGACCGAGATGACGATGTACGAGCCGGGCTTCGAGCCGTGGTTCATGCTGGAGTAGGTCTCGTCCAGCACCGTGTTCTCCATCCGGAGCGTGATCCTGCCCCCGTTCGGCATCGCGTCCCGCGCGTTCACGCAGAGGTTGAGGAGGACCTGGTGAAGCTGCGTGGGATCGCCCGTGACAGTCCATGGGTCGCGCTCGCTCAGGAGCTCGAAGTTCACGTTCTTTGGGAAGGTGTCGCTCACGATCTGCTCGATCTCGCGGGCAATGTGGAGCGGCTGGACCATCACGCGGTCGCCTTCCGCCCCCCTGCCGAAGGCCAGGACCTGGCGCACGAGCTGCGCCCCCCGCTCGGCATTCATCTCCAGCATCGCAAGCAGCCTCTGCCCGCTCTCGTCGGTCACCTTGAGCTTGAGGAGCGCTATCGACATCAGGATCGGCGCGAGCACGTTGTTCAGGTCGTGCGCGATCCCGCCTGCAAGCGTGCCCAGGCTCTCGAGGCGCTGGTTGCGAAGGGCGAGCGCATCGCTCTTTTTCTTCTCGGTGATGTCGGCGCTGATCGTCAGCTGGGCCTTCGGCGCGCCCTGCTCGTCCCGGATCAGCGTCCGGCGGGTGTCGATGTAGAGTTCGCGCCCGAGCTTGTCGTGAACCCGGAGCTCCCCCTGCCAAGAGCCCTTCGCCATCGTCTCAATCACGGCCTGCGCGAGCGCCGGGCGGTCCTCCGGGGGAAAGAGCTCGGCCGCGTTCATCCCCATCACCTCGTCGGGCTTCCAGCCAAAGAGGACCGCGCCCGCGCCGTTCATGTAGGCGATCCTCCCGTCGAGCGTGAGCATGAGGATCGCGTCATGGGCCTGGTCGAGCATCGCGGCCTGCTCGGTGATCTTCTGGGTGACTTGCCTGTGCGCGGTGATGTTGCGACCGATCCCGACCAGGCCGATCACCGTTCCCTCGTGGTTGCGCAGCGGGACCTTTGTGGTCGACCACCAGAGCTGCTCCCCGAGCGGGCCGGGGATAAGCTCCTCGATGTTGCTGATCGTCATCCCCGAGGCCATGACCTTCTCGTTCGCCTCGTGGAAACTGCGGGCCAGCGCCTCCGGATAAAAGTCGTAGTCCGTCTTGCCGATCGTCTCCTCAAGGGTCTCGGCCCTTAGGAGGTCGAGCTGGGACCGGTTGTTGATGAGATGCCGGGAGGCCCGGTCGCGGACGAAGACATGGTCGGGAATGATGTCGATCACGGTCCTGAGGAGGTTGTGCTCCAGGGCCAGCGTCTGCTGGGCCTCGAAGAGCAGCGCGCTTTGGCTGTCCTTCGCGTCCGGGCGCAGGGGGGCGTCCGCGCCCGCGGCCTTCAAGGCCTCTTCCGCCTCGGCAAGGCGCCTCGAGAGGTCCGCGATCTTTGTCTTCAGCGCGATTTCGTCGAATGGGGAGGAGGTGCCCATCTTATTGCAGGGATTTCAACTGAGCCGAGCGTACATGCCGCGGTCCCGAGATCGATCCTTTCTTGGTGTAAGCCATTCACCCAGAAAGAAAACAAGACGCAAGATCGCACCGAGCGACGCCTGAGGTTGTAATTACGTAGCTCGCTGCAGTTGTCCCGTAAAAGCGCGATGGCCATGGCCTTGCGCGCCGACCCTGAATCCGGACCGCCCGCTATTTTCCGCCGGTTCCCGCCCAGTCGTCGTCCTTGAGGTTCCAGCCGCCGCCGAGGGCCTTGTAGAGTTGGACGATTGCCAGGAACTGGTCCCGCTTTGTCTGGGCGAGGGCGACCTCCGCGGGGTCGAGCAGCAGCTGGGACTGGATGACCTCATAGTAGCTGGCCCTCCCCGACGAATAGCGCTGTGTCGAAAGCGTGACCGCCTCCTGGTAGGCCTTGACGGCGCGCTCCTGCTGGTCGCGCGCCTCCGCCAGCTTCTGGCGCGACACGAGCGCGTTGGCCACGTCCCCGAACGCGTTGAGCGCGGTCTGCTGGTATTGGAGCTTGGCCACCTCCCATTCTTGCTTCGCCTGGTCATATTGCCCGCGCAGGCCGCCGCCCTGGAAAAGCGGCCCGGTGGCGCCCGCGCCGACGGACCAGAGGCCGGCGCCGCGCGAAGTGATCTGGCCGAGCTGCGAGCTCACGCCGCCAAAGAGGGCGCTCAGCCCGATTTTCGGGAGGAAGCCCCCGATCGTCGCGCCGATCCCGGCATTTGCCGCCTTCGCCGCGTATTCCGCCTGGCGCACATCGGGCCGCCGCTCAAGCAGAGCCGACGGCATCCCCGCCGGGACGTCCGGCGGCTGCGCCTGTTCTGAAAGGCTGGCGCCCCGGACGACGGGTCCCGGCCTGACGCCGACAAGGACGCTCAGCTGGTTTTCCTTCACGGCGATCTCCATCTCGATCTCCGGGATCCGCGCCGCGCTCGTGTCCATCGCGGCCTCGGCGCTCGCGGTGTCGAGGCGCGAGACGGTGCCTCCCTCCAGCTGCCGGTTGAACAGCTTGAGGCTTTCGCCGAAGGACTGCGTGGACCTGCGGGCGATCGCAAGTTCCTCGTCCAGCTCGAGCAGCTGGTAATAGGCCGTCGCAACGTCGCTTACGAGGCTCAGCATGACGGCGCGGCGGCCCTCCTCGCTCGCGAGGTACTGGGCGCGCGCGGCCTCGTCGAGCCTGCGGACGCGCCCCCAGAGGTCGAGCTCCCAGGCGGCCCCGAGGTACCCGTCGAACCCGTCGGAGGTGGTCCCCCCGCCCTGCGTGTAGGCATTTCCCAGGAGGGCGTTGCGGCCCCGGTCCGCGTTCGCCGCATAGCCCACCCCCGGGAAAAGCTGCCCGTGGACCTGCGCCGCGATCGCCCGGGACTCCTCGACGCGGGCCGCGGCGATTCGCGCGTCGAAACCGCTGGAAAGCGACGTCCGGATCAGGTCGTCGAGCCGCGGGTCGCTGTAGACATCCCACCAGGCGAGGTCGGCGAACGAGCGGTCCCCGGCGGCGTCCTGCCCGCGGTAGGCCGTCGGCGTGTCGACGGCCGGCCGCTTGAAATTGGGCCCGACGGCGCACCCGGCGAGGAGGACGGCAGCCAGCGGGAGCCCGGAGAGCTTCCGGAAATGCGCGGCCATGGTCAGTGCTTTCCCACGGGGGAGCCGGGGGGCGCCCCGCCCGGACTGTCCTTCGCCGCGTGCGCGCTGTGGGGAAGGCCCTTCGTCGCCCACATCTCAATCACGTAGAACGTCACCGGTATCAGGAATATCGCCAGCGCGCTCGCCGCGAACATGCCGCCGATCACCGTCGTCCCCATCACCTTTCGCGCGACGCCGCCCGCGCCGCTCGCGAGCCAGAGGGGCACGCATCCCAGGATGAACGCGAATGACGTCATCAGGATCGGCCGCAGGCGGATCTTGGCCCCCTCGAGCGCGGCGTCGAGCAGCGGCACGCCGTCCTCGTAGCGTGTGCGGGCGAACTCGACGATGAGGATGGCGTTCTTCGCCGAGAGCCCGATCAGCATGATGAGTCCGATTTGCGCGAAGACATTGTTCTCCATGTGCCGCGCGAAAAGGGTGATGTAGGCGCCGAAAACAGCGACAGGCACGCCGAGGAGCACGCTGAACGGCAGAGACCAGCTCTCGTAGAGCGCCGCCAATATGAGGAAGACGAAGACCAGCGAGAGGCCGAAGATGGCGGCCGGCGGAATGCCCTCCTGGGCCTTTTTCTCCTGGAAGGACATGCCAATGTAATCAAATCCCATTTCCCTCGGCATGGTCTTCGCAAAGACCTCCTCGAGCGCGGCGCTGGCCTGCGCCGAGCTGTAGCCCGGCGCCGCGGCCCCGTTGATCTGCGCGCTCCGGTAGAGGTTGTACCTCATGGTGAATTCGGGACCGAGCCGGTTCTCAACCGTCGTCAGCGCCGAAAGGGGCACCATGGCTCCGTCGCGGTTTCGCACGAAGTAGCTTCCCAGCTTGTCGGGGCTGTCGCGGTATTCGCCCTCCGCCTCGACGTACACCTGCCACTGGCGCCCGAAGCGGTTGAAATAGTTCACAAAAATCCCGCCCATGAAGCACTGGAGGGTCCTGTAGACGTCGGAGAGGACGACGCCCTGCTTCAGGACCTTGTCGCGGTCCACCTTGACGAATATCTGGGGGACCGACGGCAGGAACGTTGTCGAGAGCCCCGGGGCGAGCTCCTTCCTCTTGGCCGCCGCCGCCATGAACTTCTTGAGGTTGTCCGCCAGGAATGTGATGTCCTTGCCGGCGCGGTCCTCGAGGACGAACGTGAAGCCGCCGGCGGTGCCGACGCCCGGGATCGAGGGCGGCGCGAAGGCGAATGACCTGGCCTCGGGAATCTTTGCCAGTTCGCGGTTCAGGTGGGCCTTTATCGCGGCATAGCTCTCGTCGGCCTTCGTCCGCTGCGACCACGGCTTGAAGTTGACGAAGAAAAACCCGCTATAGGTGTTGTACACCGTGCTGAGGAGCGAGAACCCGATCACGGAGGTGCACGTCTTGACGCCCGGGGTGCTCATGGCGATCTGCTCCACCTTGCGCGCGACCTCGCTGGTCCGCTGCAGGGACGACGCGTTGGGAAGCTGGAGGTTCACGTAGACATAGCCCTGGTCCTCCTCGGGCAGGAAGGAGGAGGGCAGCTCCCGTCCGATGAAGTAGGCCGCGACGGAAAAGCACCCGAGCGCGATGAAGGCGATGACGCTCTTCTTGATGAGGTGCCGCGAGACGTTCACGTAGCCCTCCTGGACGCGGCCGAATCCGCGATTGAACCACGCGTAGAACCTCCCGAGCGGCCCGGCCGAGGCTCCCTTTCCCTTCGGCCTGAGCAGCATCGCGCACAGCGCCGGGCTCAGCGACAGCGCGTTGAACGCCGAGATCATCACGGAGATCGCGATGGTCAGGGCGAACTGCTGATAGAGCCTGCCGGTGATCCCGGGAATGAACGCCGTCGGGATGAAGACGGCGGCCAGGATGACGGCGATAGCGACCACGGGGCCCGACACCTCCTCCATCGCCCTGAGGGTCGCGTCGCGCGGCGACATTCCCTCCTCGATGTGGTGCTCGACCGCCTCGACGACCACGATCGCGTCGTCGACGACGAGCCCTATGGCCAGCACGAGTCCGAAGAGGGACAGCGTGTTCACGGAGAAGCCGAATGCCGGGAACAGCATGAAAGTGCCGATGAGGGACACGGGCACGGCGAGGAGCGGGATCAGCGTGGGGCGCCATCCCTGGAGGAAGACGAAGACGACCAGGATGACGAGCAGGAGCGCCTGCCACAGCGTGTTCGATATCTCGCGCATGCCCTCGGACACCGACTGGGTCGTGTCGAGCGCCACCTGGTAGTCCAGGCCCTCGGGGAAGCTCTGCTTGATGCGGGCCATCGCCTTCTTGACGCCGTTGGCGCAGTCAAGGGCGTTGGAGCCCGGCAGCTGATAGATCGCCATGATCGCGGACGGCTTCCCGTTGAGCCGCCCCATGACGTTGTAGACCTGGGCGCCGAGTTCGACTCGGGCCACGTCCCTGAGCCGCACCGTCGAGCCGTCGGGATTGGCGCGGATCACAATGGCGCCGAAATCCTCCGGCGTCGTCAGGCGGCCCTGGGCGCGGACGGAATAGGTGAAGTCCTGCCCCTGGGGCGAGGGCTCCCCGCCAATCGTGCCCGCAGGGTTCACGGTGTTCTGGCTCTGGACCGCCTGGATCACCTCGCCGACCGTGATATTGAGCTTCGCGAGCTGGTCCGGCTTGACCCAGTACCTCATGGCGTATTGGCCGGCCCCGAACACGGCCACGCTCGCGATGCCCGGCACACGCGTCAGCTGGTCGTTGATGTTGATGTAGGCGTAGTTTGCCAGGAACGTGCTGTCGTACGCGTCGGTCGGCGAATACAGGCCGACAAGCATCAGCGGCGCCGTCAGCTGCTTTTGCACCGTGACGCCGAAGTTGTTCACGTCGGCCGGAAGCTGCGGGCCCGCCTGGGTCACCCGCATCTGCGTCAGGATCAGGTCCGTGTTCGGATCGGTCGCGACGTCGAAGTTTGCGGTCAGCCGCAGCGATCCGTCGCTGCCGTTGATGGAATACATGTAATTCATGTTGTCCACCCCGCTGAGCACCTGCTCGATCGGCGTCGCGACCGACTGCTCGACTGTCTGGGCGTCGGCGCCGACATACGTCGACGTGATCCGGGCCTCGGGCGGGACTATCTTCGGGAACTGGGCTATCGGCAGCGAAACGAGGGCCACCGCGCCGACGATCACCGTGATGATCGCGAGGACGATCGCGACGATCGGGCGGTTGATGAAGAACTTCGACACGTCGCGCCTATTTGGCGGCCTGCGCGGCCGCAAAAGGAATGGGATTCACGAGCGCGCCGTCGACGATCTTCTGGATCCCGTCCGCGACGACCCGGTCGCCGGGGTGCAGGCCCGACTGCACGACGACTTCGGCGCCGACCTGCGCGCCCGTCTTCACCGTGAGAATATGCGTGTGGTTGGAGGCGTCGACGGTGGCCAGCTGGTAGGCCCCCTGCAGCTCGGTCAGGGCGCGCTGCGGCACGACGAACGCGCCCGTGTCGGTGGCCACGACCGCGCGCACGCGGGCGTACTGGCCGGGCCGCAGGATCCGGTCGGGGTTCGGAAATTCCGCGACGACCCGCAGCGTCCCGGTGTTGGCGTCCACCTGGCTGTCGATGGCGAAGAACGTGCCCTTCCGGGGATAGGTGGCCCCATCCGAGAGGATCAGGTCGAACTTCATTCCGCCGCCGACCTTCTCGGCCGATTCCGAGAAGCCGTGCGCAAGGAGCGGCTCAAGGTAGGCCTGCTCGCTGATCGGGAAGTAGGCCTTGATCGGGTCGACTTTGGACACCGTGGCCAGGATGCCCGTGCCAGGGCCCACAAGGTCCCCGATCTGCGTGTTCACGAGACTCGCGATGCCATCGGTGGGGGCGACGACGTGCGTGAATTCCAGGTTGAGGCGGGCCTGGTCGACCGCCGCGCTGGCGGCCGCCACCTGGGCCTGCGCCGCAAGGCGGTCCTGCACCGCGTCGTCCAGCTCCTCCTGGCTGATGGCCTTGTCGTTGGCGAGGGGAGTGTCCCGCTTCACGTCGAGCTCCGCCTTGCCGAGCTGCGCCCTCGCCTGGGCCAGCACGGCCTCGGACTGCGCGAGGGCGGCGCTGAAGGGCCGCGGATCGATCTCGAACAGCACGTCACCCTCCTTTACGACGGCCCCTTCCTTGTAGACCTGCTTCACGATATACCCGGTCACCTGTGCGCGCACATGCGCATTCACGGAGCCGTCAAGGTACCCGACCCATTCGCGGACGATCGGCACGTCCTTCTGCTCCACGTTGACCACCTGGACGTCCGCCACGGGGGGAGGCCCGCTCGGCGCCTTGCCGCATCCCCCTGAAATCCCCATCACGAGCGCGCCAGCGAATACGACAATAGTGCTCCGGCCCCAGTTGAATGGATCCATCGGCAACCATCTAAACCCGGCTGCAACAATTTTCAAGCGAGGCGGTTGGAAAGCGGGTGGGACGCCGATTAGCTGCTGGATTTCGTCAGAACCGGCGTGCAGAATCGCCGCGGTTGAGGACGCGGATCATACTTCTCCTGATGGCCTGTTTCACGTTCAGCGTGACGGGAAGCGTCGCTCCGCGCTATGTCCCGTTGAATTGCCGCGCGGGCGCCTGCGGCCATAGCGGGTCCCGCGGGCCCGCGCGCGGCGCGGGGCACCGGGAGGGCCAATGTGCGGCCCTTTGCATTGTGTGCGCAAATTGCTTCGTCGGCAGCCTGGCTGCCGTCGACGCCTTCTGGAGGCCTCCGACCACGGTGTCCCGGGTGGGTGAACCCGACTGGCTGGCGTCAAGGCTGACCTATCCGCCTCCGTTTCCGCCGCCGCGCGAGCGGGCCGGCTAAGTCAAATTCATCAACTCATTCAAAATCATAAATAGGAATCATCATGAAAAAGCTCAGCGTACTCCTGGCTGCCCTGGCCCTCACAGCGGCCGCGGCCGTCGGGTACTCGGCTGTCAGGGCGCCGTCGCAACCCGTCAAGGCAGCCGAAAGCTGCCCGGGCGGTGTATGCGGCAAGTGCGGCCCTTGCCACCCGTGATAGCCGCCTAGGTTAATGCGGAGACCCGCGCCACGGGGCGCGGGTCTCTTTCTTGAAAGCCCCTCACCAATTGTCGGAACGGAAGGGGACGGCCGGCAGCCCGGTGTCGCCGTACAAATTTGCGTCGGGGGCGTTCGTCCAGGCGTAGCGGACGGCGACCGGCTGCTTGACGTCGGGGGAGGAGGCGAGGAGGGAGTCCGTCTCGATGGCCCCATCGGCGGGATAGAAAACCTTGTCCTCGCCGGCGACCTCGAGCGACCTGACCGGTCCCCCGCGGGCCACCAGCTCCGTCCCTGAGCTCGTGAAATGGACCCGGAGGGCCTTCCCCTCGAGGGTCGCGCTGGCGAACACCGGCCCGGAAACCTCGGGCGCGAGGCCGTAAACCTTGGCCTTCGCGATGAGGGCGAGGCGGCGCCCCACCTCCTGCTTGTTTCTCGGGTGGATGTTATGGGCATCGCCAATGTCGATCGTCACGGCCATGCCGGTGTCGGGAAGATCGAGGACCTTCGCCTGCGCCTCGCGAAGGCGGGCCCAGTCGCGGCTCACCCTCTCGTTCTCGTCGCCGAAGTTGGCCAGCTGGACGAAATAGAAGGGAAGGTCGCCCTGTCCGAAGCCGTCCCTCCACGAGCGGATCATCGTGGCGAATAGCTCGGCGTATTCGCCGGGCCGCCCGGCGTTGGCCTCGCCCTGGTACCAGAGGATGCCCCGGATCGCGCCCGGCTGAAGGGGCGCGATCATGGCGTTGAACAGCCCGCCCGGCAGGGCGGGGGAGTCGTTGGACGCCGGCATCTGCGGCCAGGGAAGCGTGCTCTTTGTATGGTTTTTCTTGGCGTCGTCCTGCGCCTTCTGCCAGGCGGCCATCTGCGCGGGATACTGGGCCACGCGCTCCGGCGGCCATTCCTTGACCTGCTCCTTCCAGCGGGCGTCGAGCTCGGCGCCGATCGACGTCGAGCTTCGCGCGGCATCGCTCATCCATGATTCTATCGGGGTGCCACCCCACGGGCTGTCGATGATTCCAATGG
>Ga0302326_10024635_pt1 | contig 12222 bp, 7 predicted proteins | sample Palsa_T0_3_FD_202264 | JGI IMG/M metagenome (GOLD analysis project Ga0302326, IMG submission 202264) | Peat permafrost microbial communities from Stordalen Mire near Abisko, Sweden - Palsa_T0_3 | ecosystem: Environmental > Terrestrial > Soil > Palsa > Peat permafrost | place: Sweden: Abisko...
CGATGGTGAGAGAGCGGCCGATCTGATCAAGCGAGAGAGATACGACGGGATTTTCTTAGATCTCGAAATGCCCAACATGAACGGTTTCGAGCTGGCCCGTCGTGTCCGAGAATCCTCCTGGAACAAGTCCACTCCGATTGTGATCGTAACCGGGCGCGACGACAGAACTACGATGCAACAAGTATTTGCGATTGGAGCAACCTTCTTTCTGCAAAAGCCGGTCGACCGGCAAAGGCTGAGCAATCTGTTTCGGACGGTACGCGGGTCACTCACAGAGAATCGACGACGACAAGCGCGCGTCTCCTTGCAAACCGAGGTGCTTTGCGATATTGGCTCCGGAACCGTACGGGGCGTAAGTTGGAATCTCAGTCGAGGCGGGATTCAGGTCGACATCGGCAACCTGAAGCGGGGAGACATGGTGCGCCTATGGTTCCGGCTGCCCGTCTCCGGTGCGCGGATCGATGCTTTCGGTGAAGTGATCTGGGCCTCTGAAACCCGGCAAGGAATCGGATTTACGAAGATGAGTGCGCAAAACGCCGACGCGATCCGACAATTCATCGCAGACGCAGAAAAGCCGGACTGACGCCTTCAATCGGAAGCTGTCACTCCTGTAACTGGCTCCGCTAGCTCGCTTCGTGCAACGCTTGCATTTTATCTCGCAGAAAAATTGGGGGAGTATGTCGTACCAATCAAGCCAGCCCATAACCGGAACCATTCTGGTCGCGGACGATCAAGCGTCCAATCGGGAACTGCTGAAAGAGTTGCTGTCTGGCGAAGGCTTCGAGGTGATTACCGTACCGGACGGCCGGGCTGTTCTCGAGGAACTGAGCAGAGTGCGGGCTGATTTGGTTCTTTTGGACGTGTTGATGCCTCACATCAGCGGGCTCGAGGTCTGCGAAAGAATCAAGGCCAGTCCAGAGACCTACCTAATCCCTGTCATCTTGGTTACATCGCTTTCCGATAAGCGAGATCGAATCAACGGGATCAAAGTGGGTGCAGATGACTTCCTGACCTGGCCCGTAGATCGAACCGAACTGCTGGCCCGGGTGCGATCGTTGTTAAAGCTCAAGTTGCGTACGGACGAACTGGAGCGGGCTGAGGCCGTTCTTTTTACCCTTGCGCGCAGCATTGAAGGCAAAGACCCGTATACCCTGGGTCATTGCGAACGCCTCGCCGAATACTCTGCCCGCTTGGGCGAGCAGATCGGGCTTCCCGAGGAGCAAGTTACCGCTCTGCGGCGGGGAGGCGTCGTGCATGACATTGGGAAGATCGCGGTGCCGGATTCGATTCTGTTGAAGCCATCAAAGCTCTCGCAGGAAGAATGGAAGTTGGTTCATGAACATCCTGTGGTCGGCGAGCGTATCTGCGCTCCGTTAAAGTCGTTTCGATGCGTGCTCCCCATTATCCGCCATCACCACGAGAAATTCGACGGCTCCGGGTATCCAGACCGACTTCGCGGCCAGTCCATCCCCATAACGGCCAGAGCGCTGCAAATTGTCGATGTCTATGATGCCCTGACTACGAAGAGATCTTACAAGCGCGCTTTTTCCTCAACCGAAGCCCTGAAGACGATGAAGGAGGAGGTGGCGAGAGGTTGGTGGGATTCAGACATCTTTGGTCAGTTTGAGAGGCTGATCGCGAACTCTGAGGCGAGTGGTTTATCTCAAGGCGCGGCTGCGACGCGCTAGCGAGCCCTCCGCAAAGTGCAGGTTCTCGGGACGTGAGTAGGTTTGTGATTGCACGCTGCAGGGTTAGGAGGAAGTTGAAAGTATTAGCCAGAGTCGGGAAGTGGGTCTCGAAAGGTCGCTGGCGGCTCCATCTTCTTTTCCTGTTGCTCTTGATTGTGCCGATCGCACTTTTCGCGTACTCCATGGGCGAGGTTCTGAAACGCCAAGCTGAGGGGCAAGCCGCAACCGAGGGCACCCAAATTGCGCACGTCTCGGCTAGCTTGGTGGAGGATCACTTTCGGCAGAGCATAGCCTTCCTCGAATCGATTGCCGCCCGCCGTACTCTTGGCCACGCCTGGACCGAAGGGAATCTCGATCTGGTCGAGTGGCACCTGCGCAGCGCCAAGTCGCTGCGCCCGGACTTCTCCTTCGTGGGTTTATACGACCTTGACGGCCGGATGCGCGTCATCTATCCCCCTCAATCAGCATTGCTCGGCCAAGACTTCGCAAACCGGGACTGGTACAAGGGTGTGGCTGAGCGATGGGAGCCCCACATTTCGGAGGTGTACCGGAGCGCTGTTCCCCCGCACGATCTCGTCGTCGCCATTGCCGTTCCAGTAACGGATGCCCAGGGCAAGCCGATCGCCATTCTGATGGGGGCAGATGCTTTAGACACCATCAGCCAGCGATTGGGAACCAAGCTGGAAGGTGGATGGACAATTCTGCTCGTCGACCACAGTGCGCACGCGGTCGCCCCCCACGGAAGCAATTCCGGTGTTCCGGTTGACCTGAGTCTCTACGAGCCTGTGCACCGAGTGCAGGCGGGGCAGTCCGGAAGTGGAAGCTTTATGCGCGGCGGTGAGGCGATCTTCGCCGGGTACGAACCGGCAGGAAAATCCGGCTGGGGAGTCGTGGTAGAACAGCCTTCAGTATTGCTCGAACGAAGCGTTGGGTTGATGGAACGACGGATATGGTTTCTAGGTTTTGTATTCCTGCTGGCTGGCCTCAGTCTGAGCACATTCATGGGTTCGCTCTATGCCCGGCTCGAAACCGGCAATCGTTTTCTCGACCTGTCGGTCGACATGTTCTGTATTTTGGGATTCGATGGATTCTTCAAAAACCTAAACCCAAGCTGGGAAAGAGTGCTGGGTTTTACCACGGCCGAACTAACGGGGAGGCCCCGCGTCGAATTCATACACCCTGAGGACCGTGAAGCGACAGCACAGGAAGTTGCCCGGCTGCAGCACGGCGAAGTCACGCTGGCTTTCGAAAACCGCTACCTTTGCAAAGACGGTTCGTACAAGTGGTTGCTGTGGAATGCAGTCTCCGCGTCCGACCAACATGTCATTTATGCCGTCGCTCGCGACATCACGGGAAGAAAACGCGCGGAAGCTGAATTGCGAGAAAGTGAGGATCGCTACCGCAAGCTGTTCGAGCTGAATCCCCAGCCCGCCTGGATTTACGACCGTGAAACGCTTCGCTTCTTAGCCGTGAACCAAGCCGCCTTGTCGAACTATGGCTATACCCATGAAGAGTTCCTCTCCATGACAATTCAGGGGATCCGGCCGCCGGAGGAAATCCCGGCGCTTCTGAAAAGTATAGCTACTCTCCACGACGGGCGCCGGGAATATGGTGTTTGGCGGCATCGCAGAAAGGATGGCACCATTCTCCCGGTTGAGATCACTTCCTATTCGTTCCTATTCGGGGGACGCCCCGCTGATTTCGTGATCGCTGTTGACATTACCGAACGGCAGCGCGCTGAGCAGGAGAGGCAGAAATTCACTCAAAGTTTAGAGACGGCTAATCGGGAGCTTGAACTCCAGAACCGAGAGGTGGAGCGAGCCACGCGATTGAAGAGCAAGTTTCTTGCCAGCATGAGCCACGAGTTGCGGACTCCGTTGAATGCAATCGTTGGCTTTTCCGATCTACTGGCTGAAGGCACTCCGGGCGACCTGAATGCAAAGCAAAAACGTTTCGTGAATCACATTAAGCAAGGTTCGATTCATCTGTTGCAGTTGATCAACGACATTCTCGATCTCTCGAAGATCGAAGCCGGCCAACTTGAACTTCACTGCGAGGACTTTCTCGTCGCGGATGCCTTGCCCGAAGTCCTTTCGACGATCCGCCCACTGGCGATGGCAAAAAACATTCAGGTGCGGCAGAAGCTAGAGACAGAGCGACCGATCTATGCCGATCGGGTGCGTTTCAAGCAAGTGCTGTACAACCTGCTCAGCAACGCCGTCAAATTCACCGCCAAAGACGGTAACATCGAAGTTCGCTCCTGGGATGAGGGGGCCTCGGTTTGCCTGTCCGTGACGGATACCGGTATCGGCGTCCGGCCCGAGGACCAGGAGATGATCTTCGAGGAATTTCGACAGGTGGAAGGGACTGCCAGATCACACGAGGGCACAGGACTGGGACTCGCCATCACGAAGCGCCTTGTAGAGCAACAAGGAGGCAAGATTTGGTTGGAGAGCGAACCTGGGAAAGGCAGCCGATTTAGCTTCACTCTTCCTCATGGGACAACCGCTTCCCCAATCAGTTCTGGTGTGACGCGTACGATGCCCATCGGCAAGGCTGTTGAAAGTGCCCGCAAGCCGCTCATCTTGATCGTAGACGACGAAGTTGCCTCACGCGAGCTCATGGCGAGCTATCTGGAGCCCCATTATCGAGTTGCCTTAGCTGAATCAGGAGCGGAGGCGGTGCAGAAGGCTCAGCAACTCCTTCCGGAAGCCATCACCCTCGATATCTTGATGCCAGGCGGGGGCGGGTTCGAATCCCTCGTAACGCTCAGAGCAACGGCTGCAACGGCTAATATTCCGATCATCATGGTCTCTATCGTGGACCAGCAGAAGGTAGGATTTGCTCTGGGAGCGACCGACTATCTCATCAAGCCGATCCAAAAGCCGGTGCTCCTGGAGAGCATCCGTAACTACGTTCATTCTCCAACGGATGATGATGCCGCCATCCTTCTCGTCGATGATGATTCCCAAAACTTGGAGCTAGTGGCAGAGACTCTGCGCGCCGCCGGCTACGAGACGCAGGGCGTTCGGAGCGGTGCCCGGGCACTGGAAGTGCTGTCGTCCAAAGTCGTCGGGGCCGTCTTGCTCGATTTGTTGATGCCGGGGATGGATGGTTTCCAGGTGATCCGTCATGTCCGGCAAGAACCAACCTTGAAGGAGTTGCCCATTCTTGTGATGACCGCTAAGAACCTGACCCCGGAGGAAATGGGCCTTCTGAGTCGCGAGACACAAGGTCTGTTGCAGAAGAAAGGACCATGGCAGCAGCAGCTCATCGCCGAGGTAGGAAGAGTTGTTCGAGGCGGGAGGCTGACCAAAGCTGCCGGACGATCATGAGAAAAGTTCTGATTGCAGAAGATAATCCGGTCAATCGCGAACTGTTGCGCGAGTTACTCGAGGGGCGCGGCTGTGAAGTGGCAGAAGCCTGTGACGGCGAGGAAGCTCTGGAGATGCTTGAGCGCACCCGGCCGGATATCTTGCTGCTGGACCTCGGCATGCCAAAGCTGGATGGATTCGGAGTGATGAGGAAGATCCGTGAAAACGCCCAACTGGCTGACCTGCCGGTGCTCGCAGTGACTGCATTCGCGATGAGAGGAGACCGAGAAAAGGCACTGGATGCGGGCTTCGATGGATACTTATCGAAGCCAATCAATGCCATTTCATTGGCTCAGGAACTCGAACGGCTTCTCGGCCGGCCGGGCGCTCGCCGTGCCGTTCCAGCTCAAGCCGCCGACAGCCTGTACGACGGGAAGGCGGGGCCAGAAGATCCGCGGAGCAATGCTTAGATCCTCAATCTAAAACGTCCGCATTGAGTACGTCACATGCCTCAGCAATTCGAGATTACTGACGTTATCTGTCACGTGGTTACCGTCCACGTTAGATTTCTCCAAAGCCCTCAAAGCGTCTGGGGCGCTCGCATCCCGCAATGGGGATGCGACCAAGCACACGTACGATCTAACATGGCCAAGAAAAGCATCGTTATCGGCGAGGATGACCAGGCCATTCGTGGTGCGCTCAGCGAATTTCTCGAGTCGATTGATTATGAAGTCATTCCAGCCATGAACTGTGCAGGCATCAGGGAAGCATTCCGGAATTCGTCTCCCGATGCGGCCATCCTGGATTACTCATTGCCCGATGGGACGGCACTGGATCTCTTGCCGCAACTCAAACAATCTCATCCATCGGTGCCGCTGATTTTGCTTACTGGAAACGGCAGTGTTCCGCTGGCCGTGCAAGCGATTAAGGAAGGCGCCGAACAATTCCTGACCAAACCGGTGGAAATGGCTGCTATCGCAGTGGTCCTGGAACGCGCGCTGAAAAACCAACGCAACTTCCAGAAGCAGCTCGCAGGGAAAGCGCGGGAAAAAAGGGAGAGCGTTGATCCTTTTCTGGGCACGAGCTCTGCTATCCGCGAGGTAGCGGAACAGGCGGAAAGAGTGTGTCTGAGTCACTGCCCGATCCTGATCTCAGGAGAGACCGGTTCCGGCAAGGGCGTGCTGGCCAAATGGGTGCATGATCAAAGCCCGAGAGCAGAGGAGCCCTTTGTCGATTTGAACTGCGCTGGCTTCGGACGAGAGCTTCTTGAGACAGAGCTCTTCGGGCACGAGGTTGGCGCATTTACGGGAGCGGTTCAACGCAAGATGGGCCTGCTCGAGGTTGCTCAGCGGGGAACTGTGTTTCTCGATGAAATCGGAGACATGGACCTGCAAATCCAGCCCAAGTTGCTGAAGATTCTGGAAGAGAAACGGTTCCGGCGCTTGGGTGACGTCCAGGAGCGCCAACTGGACGTGCGCCTCATCGCCGCCAGTCACGAAGATCTTGTACAGCTAGTTCAGCAGAAGAAATTCCGCAGCGATCTTTACTTTCGTGTCAGCACAGTGGTGATTCGCATGCCTCCGCTTCGGGAAAGACTTGAGGATATCCCAATCCTGGCCCGGTACTTTTTCGAGCGCGTCGCCGTCGATCTGGGACGGCTGCATCTTACCCTCTCCGATCAAACCATCGAAACCATGGCCACATACTCCTGGCCCGGCAACATCCGCGAACTGAAGAATGTGATCGAGAGAGCAGTCTTACTCGCCGCTGGCGAAACCATCCGGTCTAAAGATCTGCATCTGGAATTTAAGAGCGAAGTGGCGGTTGGCGGAGAATCCCAGCTTACCCTCCGCGAAATTCAACGCCTGCACATCCAAAAAGCATTAGACGCGGAGCGCGGCAACGTCGCGCGGGCCGCAGCTCGCCTGGGTCTGACCAGGAGCACGCTTTACAACAAGATGAAGACTTTCGGGATCAACACCCTACGCATTCACAACTAGCACGCGCTCCTCTCAGGGACCAACCCGAGATTCGATCTTTGCGTCGTGTACCCGAAGTGATGTCTGGCATAGGCCGCCGGGAACAGAGGCTTTCGCGAAAGGCTGCTCTGGAATGCGGTGGGGTGCGTCTCATGTGTAGAAGGACTGCCCCACCGCAAGGCTGAAAGATTCCCGGCGCTGATCGAAACTGTGCACGTTCCGCCTGCCCCTTCCCAGCCGGGCCGGCGTATCCAAAGCCGGGTCGTCCAAGTAACCGGTTGTCAGCAATTCTTCTAACGGAATGGCCGGGCACAACAGGTTCGCCTGGGCAAAATCAACTCCCATCGCCTCTAACTGCAAGAGGTCATCGTTCGACTCCACGCCTTCCGATACCAGGGAGCTTTCGAGAGCCTTTGTCAGTGCTACCAGCGACTCCACCACGGCTCGCCGTTTCGAGTCTGTGCTCAAACCATGTACGAGGTAGGCGTCCAACTTGAAGTACTCGGGATGGCAGTCGAGCATCATGCGGTAGTTGGATTGCCCTAACCCCACGTCGTCCAGGGCGACACGCGCGCCCAAGCTTCGTAACCTCGCGATGCTGTTCGTGAGTTCGGGGATGTTGCAAGTAGGAGCATGTTCCACAACTTCTATGGTGAACCGTTCCGCCGTCAGGGACTGTTTTTGCACATGCCGTCGAAAGAAGTCAACAAATCTGGAGTCGTGGCCGAGGGTTGCGGCATGCACATTGACGTTGATGCGAACTCTGGAAGGCAAGCCTTTGGCTGCATCGCAAATCGCGGTGAGGCAACTTTGATCGACGGCAGCCTCGGCTCTTTTGCGCCGGACATAATCAAATAGAATGTCTGCCCCTTCAAAGTTTGTTCCTCGGGGTCCGCGAATCAAGGCTTCGACACTATCCACGCGTTTTGCTCCGCCCTGGATCTGGAAAATAGGCTGAAAGCAAACGCGGAGCGCATGCGGATCGAGAATGGTTTCGAGAATGGTCCTCTTCATGCTGTACCTCCTGCTGCTAACTGCACGATTGTCTTCCCTAACTCTTTCAAGCGCATCGGCTTTCGAAGAAATGCGTCCGCTCCAGATGCTGTTGCCTCCGCCTTGAGCTCCGGCCAGCCATAGGCGGTCAACACAATGATGCGCGTTTGCGCGGAACTCTCGCGGACGTGCTTGATCACATCTAATCCCCCGAACGCGATTCTGCTCAGCCGGAGATCGGTGATTACGAAGGAATAGGAAAAATGCGCAAGCAAAGTTTCCGCTTCCTCCAGCTCTTGAGCGCAATCTACCTCATACCCAGTTTCCCCAAGATAATCGCGGTAAGCATCCACCAGCTGCTCGTCATCGTCGATGATAAGGATTCGGTCTGCCATGCCGCGATACAGGCACGCCGGGCTCCAAAGCCGCAGGGCTCGAAAGCATTGATAGCAAATAACATCCCTCACCATAGCCGTCGTGGTTGTTCAACAATGAGTTCACAATTTCTGGAAAATGAACAGAGGACAGGGCGTGATAAGAAAAACTCCCTAAGGACGATGCTTGCGGCGGCACCTTCAGATTCCTGGTTCATTGCGGACGTTGGTAGGGACCGGATCGAATTACATCAGCACCCAACGGTTCCCTCTACAAATGCCGTAACCCTTACCTCCGTAATTTGTGAGTACTCTTGCGGACTGGATATCGTAAGGGAATCGGTCGAAGAAGAACCAAAATGGGAAGTATGCTCTGATGTCGGACCTTTTGACCAGCAAACCAACAAGCGTCCACCGCGAGTTGCACGCTGACCTGCGGACGCTCTTACTTGCACAGAAGACCGAGCTGATCAGTGAGCTTACGCGGGCAACGGCCAACCAGTTTAATAACACCATGATGGCGGTCACCGGCTATGCCGAGCTGGAAATGAAGAAGGCCGCATCGTCACAACGAGGAAGTCTGGAGCAAGTCCTGAGCAATGCTGTTCGGGCAACCGCTTTGGTCCAAAAGCTTCTGGCCATAAGCCGCAAACAAACCGCGTCACCTCAACCTCTGAATCTGAACAATGTACTCACTGGAATCAGCAATCTCCTCGAACAGTTAAGCGGCGAGCGCGTCTCGGTTGCGTACAAGCTCGATCCAAGCATCCCGATGGTGAATGCTGATCCGGTTGAAATCGAACACGTGGTGCTGAGTCTTGCAATCCATGCACGCAATGCAATGGCCAAGGGCGGAAGGCTCACAGTAAGCACGAGGTTAGTAGATCTGAATGCGGAATCCGTGGGCATGGGCGAGATCGAACATCCGGGTAAGTATGTGATGCTTTCCGTCGACGACACCGGTCACGGCGGCTCGGCGAAAGAGCTGGTTAGCAGCCAGGATCAGGATGCCAGAATCAATTTGTCGCTGGCAGCTGTTCGTAGCATCGTCAAGAACGCGGGGGGACATATCCGGTTCAACACCGACCCAGGGAAAGGTAACAGTTTCAACATCTATTTCCCGTCGCTGAAGCAAGATGGCCGAGAGGATTCTAAGCGTAGTTCTCCCCGGAATGTGTCCGTCGCCCGGACCATCCTGGTGGTTGAAGACGATGACGCGGTGCGCATACCGACTTCGGAGTTCCTGAAAATGGAGGGTTTTAAGGTCTTGCAGGCAAGGACGGGCGAGGAAGCAATCCACGTCGTCGAGCAGAATCGAGCTCGCCTCGACGTCTTGATTACCGATATCGTGATGCCCAAGATGACCGGCCACCAAGTAGCCGAGAAATTGCTTGCTCTCCATTCCGATCTCAAGATTCTTTATATGTCCGGAGATACCGAGGAGGCACAGCCCGCTCGTGCAGCCGATTCTCTCGAGAACATGGTCTTGCGGAAACCTTTCCGCCTCGACACACTCAAGGACAAGATCCACGAAATGCTGGGTGAGTAAGCACCAGGTTTAAAGCGTCGGGCGGATCAGACACGAAGATCACCCAAAGGATCTGCAAAGGCCAGGCCAACCATGAGAGCCACCACCAACTCCGGCGATCTTGCGCGAGCGCGGAAAGCGCTCCAGGAAAGCGAGGCGCGTCGCCAGGCTCTCCTGGATTTTGCTCTCGACTGTGTCATTTGCGCCGATGCAAAGACCTGCATAACCGACTTCAATCCGGCGGCAGAGAGAACCTTTCGCATCCCACGATGGGAAACTCTGGGTAAGGATCTTGCGGATACCATCCTGCCTCCCGGGTCGCGGGATCGCCTCCGTGGGCAGCTATTCGTCTCAGCTGAGCCGAGGATCGTTGATGTTGTTGGCAATCGTCTCGAGACCAGATGTTCGCGGGCCGATGGCGACCAGTTTCCCGCAGAAATCACGGTCACCCGGATCGTCATCGAGAAACGGACTTCCTATACGGTGCATGTCCGCGACATTACGGCACGACGCATTGCAGAGGAGACGATGGTTCGCCTGGCGGCAATCGTCGAATCCTCGCAGGATGCAATCGTCGGCAAGGACCTGGAAAGCCGGATCACGAGTTGGAACAAAGGTGCCGAGCTGATGTATGGCTATTCTGCGAGCGAGGCCATTGGCAAGAAGGTCTCCATCCTCGCTCCTGCTGGTCGTTCCCATGAGATTCGCGAGATTATCGAAGAGTTGAAGGCCGGCCACCCTAGAAAGAACTTCGAGACCATCAGGATGGCCAAAAACGGCAAGCTTATCCATGTATCGCTAACCGTATCGCCAGTTTTAGATTCAGACGGAACCATCATTGGCGCATCTACGATTGCACGGGATATCACCGCACGGAAGCGTGCGGAAGAGGCTCTGCGCAGGGCTAACGAGACGAGCATCTATGCCTCTCCTGTGCCCATCATTGCCGCGGACACAGAGAGCTGCGTGACCATGTGGAACCCGGCGGCGGAAGCGCTGTTTGGTTGGAGTGAAGAGGAGGTCACTGGCAAACCGAATCCCATCATCCCTAAGGATGTGCTGACCGAAGCGGCCGACCTTCACGCCAGATTGCTGTCGGGTGAGACGCTCAGGGGAATCGAAGTGGTACGCCAAAAGCGGAACGGCTCTTTAGTGACGGTCAGCCTGTCCGCGGCTCCAATCCGAGACGCGAGCCGCAAAGTGAAAGGAATTCTTGGATTCCTGGCTGACATTACCGAGCAAAAACGTTCTGAAGAGGCCCTCCGCCACGCGGAAGAGAAGTATCGGACGATTTTTGAAAACGCTGTCGAGGGAATCTATCAGACGACTCCGGATGGAAGGTACATATCCGCCAACCCGGCTCTGGCGCGCATGCTCGGCTTTGATTCGCCCGAAGAACTCATCAACGCACGCCAAGACGTACGAACCCAGGAATACGTGAGACCCGAGATGCGCGATGAATTTGCCAAAAACCTGGAAGGGCGTGGTGTCGTGCAGAATTTTGAATACCAGGCCTATCGCAAAGATGGAAATGTCATCTGGGTTTCGGAGAATGCCCGCGTCGTACGCGACTCTGAAGGCCGTATCCTCCATTTCGAAGGGACAGTCGAGGACACTACGCATCGCCGCGAGTTGGAACAGCAACTGCGGCAGATGCAGAAGATCGAGGCCATCGGCCGACTTGCAGGCGGCGTGGCTCATGACTTCAACAACATCTTGATGGCAATCAGCAGTTATGCCGAACTGCTCGATAAGAAGCTGACAGATGAAACCACCCGCCGCTACGCCAGCGAAATCGTGAAAGCGACAGATCGGGGTTCGTCCCTGACTGAGGGCCTGTTGACGGTCAGCCGCAAGCAGGTCGGTTCTCCCAAAGTACTCGACCTGAACGCGCTGATCGCAGAAGAGACCAGAATGCTGAAGCGTCTGATCCCAGAGAACATTGACGTACAGTTCAGTGCCGGAGACCACATTGGACGCGTGAAAATGGATCCCAGTCAGGTACAACAAGTGCTCATGAACTTGATCATCAATGCCCGGGACGCTATGCCGAACGGGGGGAGACTTGTAATTGAGACGGCGAATGCTGAGCTGGACGGCGCTAACTGCCCTCTTGCCAGTGAAGCTCAGGCGGGGAAGTACGTCAAGGTGGCGGTGAGTGACAACGGTTGCGGCATGACCGCAGAGGTCAAGTCCCGGATTTTTGAGCCCTTCTTCACCACCAAGGAGCCGGGCAAGGGCACCGGACTTGGGCTCGCCATTGTGTTCGGCATCGTAAAACAGGCCGGAGGCCAAATCTTCGTGCATAGCGAACCCGATGTGGGGACAACTTTCAAGGTTTATTTT
>Ga0302326_10024637_pt1 | contig 12221 bp, 12 predicted proteins | sample Palsa_T0_3_FD_202264 | JGI IMG/M metagenome (GOLD analysis project Ga0302326, IMG submission 202264) | Peat permafrost microbial communities from Stordalen Mire near Abisko, Sweden - Palsa_T0_3 | ecosystem: Environmental > Terrestrial > Soil > Palsa > Peat permafrost | place: Sweden: Abisko...
TTAAATGGACTCGCTCTGCTCCGCGTCGCGGCTAAGCAACGATCGACGCGACTCGCGGGTTCTGAAACCCTTGAGGAGTTTCATCCTTGCCGGCGGCTGCTTCCCTCTTCCCTGCCAAAAAAATAATTGCATTTTTCATTTTTTTTGGTTGCCAGTTGTGGTCACGCGGATTATCGGGGATATACTATTGGTAGCTTACGCAGAGTTCCCAGACCCGCTGAAATTAACATCGACTTTCCGAAATTCCCGAAGCGTTCTTCCCTCCTTACCCCGTAGGTCACACCCACGCCTACGGGGTACTCTTTTTTTACCCCCGCGGAGCGGTTTACGGCCCGCCGTTGCCGCCAGTCTCCATTTTCTCCGCGATCTGGCGTGGGATGTAACCCGCTGGAAATAATATCGTTAGACGATTACCCCATTCGATGTCGATTCGCCCGGCGGGGTCGAGCCATATGCGGGAGGGATTGTCGGTATCGGGCACGTCACGAGTAAATGTTGCCTCCATCTCGAAGGGCGCGCTTTTTGTTGGCGTCGGCCGGATGCGCAAAATCCGCCCACCCTGGTTGAAAAGGTAGAGTCTGCCGTCGGCGGTGCCAATCAGATGGGCCTTCGACTTGCCGTTGGCGATCGAAGGCAGCGGCCAGACCACCTCGCGGCCATTGCAGTCGACAGCGCGAAGCGATTTTTGCCCGTCGTAATAACGCGTGCCGTTCGGCGCGCTGAGAATCACCGGTCCAGCTTCCTCGGCGGCTTTCCGCGTCGCAGCATCCGATGCGGGCTGGGTTGTTGCGGCTGGGCTCGGCACTGCGGCGTCGTCGGCCGCGCCGCTGAAGATTTTCTCCTTCGGATCCATCAGCCGCCAATCGGTCTGCACCAGCGCGAAGGCGGCTCCGCGCTTCACGACCGGCCAGCCATCCTTGTCCCATCCGACCGAATCCGCGGTGGTGAAACTCCAGCCTGGCAGACGTGGCGTTGGATCGGGAAGAGACGGGTCGAGCACCAGGAACATTCCCGCAGCCCCGGTGTCGGACGGAGCAGCAGCGTTCCTTTGCAACACCCATCGCCCGCGATGATCGATTCCGACCAGTTCATCGAAGCCGGTTTCGTCCTTGCGCAGCAAGTCGACAAATCCATTGCCGACAAACCTCGCCGGGCCGCGCACCTCAGAGCGAACGATCCACTCGTCGCCGATCGCCCAGATGCGCGACGTCTCAGGTTTAAGGTCGATGGTCAGCGCTTCCGGCAGCAAAGCAATCGGCTCGCCGGGGCGCACGCTGATCCACGCAGGGACCTGGCTTTCCGCCTCGCCGCCTGGATTGGGAACCGAGACGCCGCCTGGCGCGTAGAAGATCACGCCGCCATCGGTCAGTCGGTCCGCCAGTGTCAGCGACTTTGCGCCGAGCAGTTTCATCCCTCCGAGCGTCGGTTCGGTTTTGTCTCGCAGGAGCTGAGCCAGCCTATCGGCCGCTTCGGGCGGCTGGTCCGGCGCGAGCTTCTCCAGAGTCGACCAGATGCCCGGGCCATACCGCGTGAGTTGCTCGTACGCATCCACACGTTTGCTCTCTTCGGCGTCGTTGAGCTGATCGACCAGCACAGCAATCCGCGCCTGATCCACATCCACTTTCTGCAGTGTCGCGACCGCAACGCGGACGCCTCCAGTCTCCGATCCCAGTAGTTGCAGCGCACTGCCATCCAGCAGCGGAACTACATGCACGAGTTTTCCCGGCCAGCCTGTGTCAGCGGTTAGCCCGCTCCATTTCCCATTGACGAACCGGGTGGCCTGACCGCTGCCGGGAACGTGAGCATCCCAGGGCGTCCATGCGATGATCCCCTGGAGATCCGTCAGTGCCTGCGGCACGATCGGCAACGTGCCGCCTGCCCCGGTAAACTCGTAGTGTGCCTCCTCTGTCGCGCCGGTGAGATCGACAATGGAGATCCCTCCCGTGGTCGGGACCACCGCGAGCCGGTCCCACGCAAAAGCGGATTCCCAGTGATAATCGTATCTGCCCGCGAAAATCCCCTGCCCCGCCGGCCAAAAAACATCGTAACCGCCAGCGCCACGCCGGCAGACGACGTACGGCTTCCAATCGCCCGAGTCGGTGGGCATCCAATCGACGAAAATTACCCGCCGGTCGACTACCTGTGTGTCGACGTCGCCGGTAAGATCGCCCGCTTCGCGTAATACCGTTTGTATCGGCGGTGCGTCGGGGCGTGTGATCCAAAGCTCCGCTCGCGGGGGGGGACTCAAATATATCGGCTCGTGCAATTGCAGATGGGCCGCCTGATCGAGGTCCAATAAGTCGGATAGAGGTTGCGTTGTCGGAAACTCACGGTAATTTGCCCTCACGACGTCCAGGAAGGTCCGGCGAACGAGCGGAGCGGTCGCCGGCCCAATGGATACCGATGGCGCGGTCTGCGGCGATGCGGGCGGCGGCGCAGAGGGCGGCTCTCGCCGGCAGCAGATGCCCGCCACGAGCGGGAATGTGAGGGCGGCGGTCAAAAGGACGGCGGAGGGCAACTTTTGTTTTTGCAACTTCACCGTTTTTTATCTTACTCGCTTTTAGGCGCATGCCTCTGTCGGACAACCGATCTCGATTGAGCAACGTCTCGCGACCAAGCCTAAGATTGCCTCGTCATGGAGAAATCATGGAAAGCGTGAGCCCGCCGGACTCTGCCCGGCGAAGCGTGTTGATCGTTGAAGACGATACATTCGTCAGGTTGGGCCTGCGCACGAACCTGGAGAAATTTGGTTACACGGTCGCCGCGCAGGCCTCGACCGTGGTCGAGGCAGTTGCGCTCTATCGGGCGCACAAGCCGGAATTTGTCCTCCTGGATATCCGCCTCGGCACAGAAGACGGCATTGATCTGGCCGCGCAGCTTCTCAAGGAGCGGCGTTGTCCGATGCTGATTCTTAGTGCCTACAGCGACCGCGAGCTGGTGGAGCGGGCTACCGCCGCAGGCGTCTTTGGATATCTGATCAAGCCGGTCAGCGCCGAGGCGCTGCAGGCGCAGCTGGAAGTGGCTCGGCATCGATTTCTCGAGCACGAGAGCCTGCTCCGCGAAAAGGACTCGCTTGCCCAGACGCTTGAAACGCGCAAACTTGTCGAGCGGGCCAAGGGAATTTTCATGAAGCGGATGCAGCTTGACGAAGCCGATGCACATCGCAGACTGCAGCAGGAAAGCCAGCGCCGGCGAATCGGCTTGGCAGAACTCGCCAAACGCGTAATCGAATCCGAAGATCTTCTCGGCGGTCCGGGCGGGGCCGGCGGACCGGGGAAGGCGCCCTGATGAGTTTCCACCTGTAGCCGGCGACCATGCTCGCTGGCTACGACTGAAGCTCGTCGTCGACTCTTCAACCGAGCCCGCTTCCTCCGCGGCGGGGTGATCGCTACAATCCCGCGTTTGCACGGAGGCCCACTATGCACCTGAAAGAGACCGATCCAGAAATCGCCGGCATGATCGAGCGTGAGACGCAGCGGCAGGCGAGCACGCTGGAGCTGATTGCCAGCGAAAATCACGTTTCCGCCGCCGTCATGGAAGCCGCGGGATCGGTGCTGACAAACAAATACGCCGAGGGGTATCCGGGGGCGCGCTACTACGGCGGGTGTGAGTATTACGATCAGATTGAGTCCCTGGCCATCGAGCGCGCCAAGAAGCTGTTCAACTGTCGATTCGCCAACGTGCAGCCCCACAGCGGCGCCAACGCCAATCTCGCCGCATTCATGGCGATGATGAAACCCGGCGATCCGTTTATCTCGCTGAATCTCGCCAGCGGCGGGCACCTCTCGCACGGGATGAAGCTCAACGCATCGGCGATCTTCTATAAGCCCGACCATTACGAACTGGACCCCAAGACTGAACAGATCGACTTCAATTCCGTCCGCGCCAAGGCCAAGGAGCTGCGCCCAAAGGTTATTCTCTGCGGCTACAGTGCTTATCCACGGACGATCGACTTCGCCCAGTTCCGCAAGATCGCCGACGAAGTCGGAGCGCTGTTGATGGCTGACGTGGCCCATGTCGCCGGGCTGATCGTCGCCGGTGCTCATCCGTCCCCATTCCCGCACGCCCATGTCGTCACCACCACGACTCACAAAACCCTTCGCGGCCCGCGCGGGGGATTGATTCTCACCAACGACGAAGAGCTTTCCAAGGCAATCAACCGCAGTGTGTTCCCCGGGAGCCAGGGTGGACCGCTCATGCACATCGTAGCCGCCAAGGCCGTCGCGTTCGGTGAGAATCTGCAGCCTGCCTTCAAGACGTACGCACACCAGATCGTCAAAAACGCACGGTCCCTGGCGGACGCCCTGATGAAGGGCGGCTACCGTCTGGTGAGTGGCGGGACCGACAACCACCTGATGCTTGTCGACCTCCGCGCCAAGGCCGAGCACCTCACGGGCGCCGACGTGGAGAAAGCGCTCGAAGCCGCCGGCATCATCTCGAACAAGAATGGTATTCCCAACGATCCTCGTCCTCCCAAAGTCACCAGCGGTGTGCGTCTGGGAACACCCGCGCTCACCACGCGTGGTCTCAAGGAGGCCGATATGGTCGCGGTCGCCGCGTTCATCGACCGCGCTGTCGAGGCAAAAGATGACTCGGCCACTCTCGCGAAAATCCGCGGCGAAGTTGCTGAATTCGCCAACAAATTCCCGATGCCGCACTGAGCACTACTCCCTCTCCCGGTACTCCGGGAGAGGGCGGGGGTGAGGGTGAATTCGAGCGTACGAAGGCGCCCGATCTGCCACCGAGCGAATTAATCACCGCCAGATCGCGAAAAATTTGCGGAATGCTTTGCAAAGCTGAGTTGACTTCAAATTCGCAATCACCCTCACCCCAACCCTCTCCCGGAAGTACCGGAAGCGGGATAATAAAGGCCCGGGCTATTTCTTCAGCTCGTCAAACGTCCCGACGATCGGCAGCGTGCCGATAAGCGGACGGGCGTAGTTCTCGAACGCGGCGGAGATGTTATTCCCATCGGAGATCCACGCCGGATCGAGATGCTTGGTCTCTTTGGCGACGGTGCTGAGCGGCGTCAGAAACGTTTCGACGTTGTAGGAGGAACCGCCGTTACGTCGCATGGCAACGCTGCCGTTATCCTTCCCCTCAGCGGCGTAGCGGACTGCTGTTTGGCCGACGAGTCTGGCTTCGCGCGCATCAACTTCACTGACGCATCCGGCAAAACTCCGCTGAAGGTAGCCGAACGTATCCGCCCGAACCCGCAGCTTTTTGCCGAGCTTTTCCTTGATCAGCGTGGCGAAATAATCGCCCAGTGCGCCGCTGCCCGAAAGCTGGACGTTGCCGTGCGTATCGCGATCGAGAGCCTCGCTGACGATCGCCTCAGCCCATATTGTTCCATCGGGCCGGCTGACGCCCTCGCTGATGGCGATCAAACAGCGCCCCTGTTTTTTGTAAACTCGGTCGACATCGCCGAGGAACTTCTCTTTGCTCACCGGGACTTCCGGTACGTAAATCAGATGCGGCCCATCCTCCGGATGCCGGCGTGCGAGAACCGACGCGGCCGTAAGAAACCCCGCGTTGCGGCCCATGATGATGTCGACCTTGATCCCCGGCAGCGATCGATTGTCGTAATTGTCGCCCATCATCGCGCAGGCCACAAAGCGTGCCGCCGAGCCGAAGCCGGGCGTGTGGTCGTGGACGCGCAGGTCGTTATCAATGGTCTTGGGGATGTGAAACGTTTTGAGCGCATGGCCCGATTTGGCGGCCAGCTCGCTCACGATGCGGGCCGTGTCGGCAGAGTCGTTGCCGCCGATGTAGAAGAAGTATCGCACGTCGTGCCGGGCGAAGGACTGAAAGATCTTCTCGCAGTACGCCTGATCCGGCTTGTCACGGGTCGAGCCAAGGGCGGCAGCGGGGGTGAGCGCCACACGCTCCAACAGTTCATCGGGCGCAGTGTTCAAGCCGATGAAATCGTCACTGACGATCCCGCGCACGCCGTGCCGCGCACCGAGCACCTCATCGACGAGACCGTTCTTTTTCAACTCGAGAACAGCTCCGACGAGCGACTGATTGATGACCGAAGTCGGGCCGCCGGATTGACCGATGACGGCCGCGCCCTTTTTGTTCTGGTTACTCATATTTCCTCTGTTTTGAGAAGCGAACGGCGTTGGCGCCGTTGGCCAGCGCGGCGCGAAGAGCCCCCCAGTCGCCGGCTGGCGCAAGAGGCTCGGGGCGCGCGGGTCGGTCAACAACGGCGTTCATGCTCGTAAGGGTGTGGCGGCGGGGGAGAGCAGTGAAACGACTGCATCGACGATCGCCTGTGGCTCCGCGAGCCGGCCGGGGCCGACATTTCGGCAGGCAAGCCAGCCGGCTTCGGGGCCGATGAAACGATAGCCGAGTTTTTCCAGCTTTGCGACATTTTCTTTGGCAACGGGATTTTCCCACATCCGGTTGTTCATCGCCGGGGCGAACATCACGGGGCAAGCGGCGGCGGCCACCATCAGGCTGACCAGATCGTCGCACAGCCCGTGCGCAACTTTGGCGATGATGTTGCTCGTCGCGGGTGCCACCAGCATCAGGTCCGCCCGCTCGGTCAACGCGACGTGCTGCGGATCGGAGCTTTCGACGAGGTCGAAAATCTCGGTCCGCACGGCTCGGGCACAGAGCGCTTCGAACGTGAGCGGAGTCACGAATCGAGTTGCTTCAGGCGTCATGCAGACGGTGACGCCGGCGCCGGCTTGCACGAGTTTGCTGACAGCGTCAGCGACCTTGTACGCGGCAATGCCGCCGCACACGCCGACGACGATCTCCCGCCCCTTGAGTTGTGGCCCAGCTGCTCTCGGCTGGGGATCGGGGATCACAGCCGGGGGCGACTGTGCCACATTCATCGAAGGCTGCGGTGCGGCTGCCATGGGCGATCCGACCTACTTCAGAATAGGAGGCGCAATTCCACTCGCCTCGTAGTCGATGGCGATCTTGTCCTGGAGGATCTCCTGGATCACAACCTCCAGATCGGTCATGTTCCCGCGTTCGACCAGCGGGCGCGCACCGTCAATCAGCTCCAGCATGCGCTTCTGGATCAGGGCGGTGAGTTTGAATCGGCCGCCGACCTTGTTCACGATTTCATCACTTTTGAGTGCTTCGATCATAGTCTTTTAGAGTCCTCCGGACCGTTTGTGCCGCATGATCTTAACGATTTCCTCGACCGCGCGGTCGACGGTGTCGTTAATAACGAAAAAATCGAATGCGTGTGCGCCTTTGGCCATGTGGATTTCGCGTTTTGCGGCGCGATATCGCCTCTGAATCTCTTCTTCCGGCTCCCGCGCGCGATCGCGCAACCGCTGCAGGAGCGTGGGGGCGTCCGGCGGCAAGATGAAGATCAGCAACGCATTAGGATACTGAAATCGCACCTGCAAGGCACCCTGCACGTCAATTTCCAGTAGCACGTCGCGCCCCGCAGCCATGTCGTCCAGCGCAGGGTGTTTGGGTGTTCCATAATAGGCGCCATACACCTGGGCGTATTCAAGAAACGCGTCCTGGTCGAGACGATGAAAAAATTCGGGGGTTGAGATGTGCTCGTAAACCTTGCCATCTTCGTCGCCCGGCCGATGCTCACGCGTTGTCGCACTGATCGTGTACAAAACCTTGTGCCGCGTTTTGAGGCTATTGGCGATCGTGCTCTTGCCGACCCCCGATGGGCCGCACAGAACGATCAACAAACCGGATTGGGAAGCAGCGGATGCCATTTTACAGGGTTCAGGGTGTCAGGGTTCAGGGTGTCAGGGTTCGGGGTTCGGGGTTCAGCGAAAGAGCCCTCCCCGCTGAACCCTGAACCCTGACACCCTGATCCCTCTCATTCGACGTTCTGCACTTGTTCCTTAAGCCGATCGATCGCGCCTTTAATTTCGACGCAGTGCCGGGCGATTTCGGAGTCGTTGGCCTTGCTGGCGATCGTATTCGCTTCGCGAAGCATCTCCTGGGCGATGAAGTCGAGCTTGCGCCCGCCATGTTCGCCGGTGCGGCACGACTGCTCGAACGCATCCAAATGACTCGTCAGCCGCTGAATTTCCTCGCAGATGTCGGCGCGCTCGGCGAAAACCGCCACCTCTTTCACGAGATCGGCCTGATTCACCTGCAACTCCGCCTTGGCGAGAAGTTGATTGACGCGCTGCGACAGCCGGCGGTGATAGTCATCGACCACCAGCGGCGCCCGCTTCTGAATCTCCACCAGGCTTGTCGAAATTACTTTGAGGTGCCGCATCAGCTCCACGAAGAGCTTCTCGCCCTCAACACGCCGCATGGTATCGAGCCGGGCAATCGCTTTCTCGGTCAGTTCGCGAACGATTGGCCCGTGCCGTTGGATCTCGTCGGTCTCGTCGCGCGGCTCCTGGCAAACCCCGGGAAGTTGCACCAAGCTTCCCAGATCGATCTGCACGAAACGATCGAGTCCTTTGACCTGCTGAAGCTGCTCGAGGTACGACCGCAGCGCCTCGATATTGATGTGATACGCCGCTTCGGCGCTGTCGGTGCGCATCTTGAGGATGTACGTGATCGAGCCGCGGCCAAGCTTCTCACGAAGCATCGACTCCAATTCCGGCTCCATGCCGCTGAGATTGTCGGGGAGTTTGATGATCGGTTTGAAGAAGCGGTTGTTCAGCGAGCGGATCTCAACGGCGTAGTGTGTCCCGTCGTGCTCGCACGTGGCATCGCCGAATCCTGTCATGCTGACGATCATGCCGCTCCAATCGTTAGCGCGGCACGCCGGTGATCGTGGTGACCCCCGGCGAGGTGAACTTGTCTTGATGGGCGTCGGCCAGCAGATTGAGGGAAACCGCGAGGATCAGAAAAATGAGGAAAACGACGCTGGTGGTCCAGGTAAGGACATCGCCCGTCTTGCTGCCAAACGCCGTGCTGCCGCCCGCGCCGCCGAAAGCGCTGGAGAGTCCGCCGCCGCGTCCCTTCTGAATCAGCACCAGCAGCACCAGGAAGAGGCAGATGAAAATGAAAAGTCCCATCACCAGATAATAGAAAAAGTTCAACATATGAAGTCCTCGATCCTAGTCTACTTGGCGGCATTCACGATGGCGAGGAAGCTGTCCGTCTTGAGCGACGCCCCGCCGATAAGCCCGCCGTCGACGTCCGCCTCGTGGAGCAGTTCCCGGGCGTTTTCCGGTTTCATGCTGCCGCCGTATTGAATGCGCACATTCGCGGCAAAGTCTGCGTTCCACATCGACGCCAGCGTCTTGCGGATAAACGCATGCACTTCCTGCGCCTGTGCGTTGGTCGCATTTCGGCCGGTGCCGATCGCCCAGACCGGCTCGTACGCGATGACCAGCCGCTGCGGATCCTGCATCTTGCTGTTCAGCTCCCTGAGCTGCTTCTCCACCACCGCCAGCGTCTGATTGGCATCGCGTTCGTCGAGTTTCTCGCCGACGCAGTGGACGAGCGTCAACCCGCCGCCGTAAACCGCGTCCGCCTTCTTCGCGATCAACTCGGAGCTTTCCTTCAGAACGTGCCGGCGCTCGCTGTGTCCGGTGAGGCAAAATCGCACCCCGACATCCTTGAGCATCTCAACGGAAATTTCACCGGTGAACGCACCGCTTTTCTCGAAATACGCATCCTGTGCTCCCAAAAGCACGGCAGAACCCGCAATGGCTCCCGCCACCGCGTCGAGATAGACAAACGGCGGAGCCACTCCCACCTCAACGCCCGCCGGCGCGCCGCGAGCGACTCCGCCGGCCAATTCAATGGCCGAGGATTTGGTGGTATTCATCTTCCAGTTGCCGGCGATAAAGGGAGTACGGGCCATGATTGGGTTCAGGGTTCAGGGTTCAGGGTCCAGGGAAAAGTCCGAATGACGAAGTTCGAATCCTCGAAACAAGCTCGAATGCAGAAATTCGAATGTAGAAACAAGATGCCGCGGCTAACGCGCGCCCCGGCGGACGGTCCGCACTCGATATCCAACTCCTCGTTTCGAACTTCGTCTTTCGACATTCGAGCTTCATTCGAGGATTCGAGCTTCGTCATTCGGATTTCGGTAAGCGACGCACGGGGCTGCGTACCTATGCCCGTACCATCTCACCCGCCTCCGCAAACTCCTTCTTCGTGATCGCCGCGATCTGCCGCAGTTGCTGCATCAGCTCGTGGAAAGTCTCCGGCAGAAGGGCCTGCGGCCCATCGCACTGCGCTTCGCTGGGGCAGTGGTGCACTTCCACAATAATCCCGTCTGCGCCCGCAGCCATCCCGGCCAGGGCCAGCGCCGGAACGTAATCGCGCTTTCCCGCGGCGTGGCTCGGATCGACGATGATCGGCAGGTGCGACCATTGCTTGGCAACCGGGATCGAGCTGATGTCCATTGAATAGCGGACGCTGTCTTCAAAAGTCTTGATTCCGCGCTCGCACAATACCAGCGACCGGTTCCCCTGGCTCAAAACGTATTCCGCGGAAAGAAGCCAGTCTTTCACGCTGGCGGCCAGCCCGCGCTTGAGCAGCACGGCCTTGCGCGTCTTGCCGACTTCGCGCAGCAGATCGAAGTTCTGCATGTTGCGGGCGCCGATCTGAAACATGTCCGTGTAGCGTTCGATCAGCTCGACTTGCCGGGTATCCATCACCTCGGTGCAGATCGGCATGCCCAGCTCATCGCCGCAGGCCCGCATCCACTTCAATGCGGCCTCGCCCTGCCCCTGAAACGAGTAAGGACTGGTGCGCGGCTTAAACGCGCCGCCGCGAAGGATCGTCGCGCCGCCCGCGCGGACATGACGGGCGATGGTGTTGAGCATCTTCTCGTTTTCGACGGCACACGGCCCGGCGATGCATGCCGCGTGCGAACCCCCGATCTTCACCACCGGCACGTTTCCGCCGCCCACTTCAACGATGCTGTCATCTTCGTGAAACTCGCGGCTGGCGAGCTTGTACGGCTTCATGATCGGGACGACTTTTTCGACGCCGTCCAGAGCGGCCAGATGATTCTGATCGATCGTTCCCTCTTCCCCGATCGCGCCGATCACGGTGCGGTAATTCCCCCGGGAGAGATGGGCGTGACTGCCCATCCGCTCGATTTCAGCGACCACACGGTCGATCGCCGCCTGCGGCGCACTTTGCTCCATGACAATGATCAAAGCTCACTCCTGCTCTCCGCACGTCGGCGAGGAAAGGGGCGTGGATGGTACAGCCCGGCCGTTTTTGAGGCAAGACTCTCCTGAAACCAGACTCTCCTGAAACCTGAAACTCCTGAAATGCGGCGTAGCCAAAAGTTTGCGGCAACCGCAATTGCGCCCCTTCCGTTAGCCCCCGGCTCTGCCGGGGTTGAGTCCGGGCAGAGCCGGGGTTGCCAATCAAAGCGGCCACACCCTTGAACGCCAGAAATCATCGCTCCGCCTTACAAAACCTGACAAATCCTTACATCCCCCGGGGGGGCGCTGCGCGAGAGAGGAGAGCAGTTGAGAGTAGACAGTAGAGTGAGCCAGAAAATTCAACACCGGTCGGTAGCGCGGTTGAGAGTTGACCGCTACAGCAAGCCAGCTTCCCGACTCGGTCCTCTCTTCGCTTCTGACTCCTGGCTCCTGACTTCCGGCTTCTTGCTTCTGCATTCTCGCGTTTGGCCTCCTGTCTACTGTCACCTGCTCTACTGTCTCGCGGAGCGCGGCTTCTTGCTCCTCCGACACGTGTTTAACATAAGGCCGTCCCTCGAACGAAGTCTTACTGCAACGCACCCGGCTTCGTCTCCTGGCGCATCGAGCAGCGGCCGTTTTGCTCATACTGCGAATCTACGACTTTTCCGGTTGCGACGCGACGTTTACTTCTCCCCGAGGCGTGGCACTTTAAAGGAAGCAGTTGGAGCGCCCAAAGCAAGCCCAGAAGTGCCAATCCTGGCGCGTTGGCTGCTGCTATTCACTCTCAAACCCCATTATCTGCTGAATTCGCGGCATTCGCGTGGCACCTCTTGGCACCTTCTGGCACCTTTAACGCACATTCGCCGCTCGCCGCGTTTTCGAAAGTTCATGCCCCGCCAGTGGTTACCCGAATTTTCGGTTGGCACTCTGCTCCAGGAACGGCCACGGCCTCGCACCAGAATGATCAGTCTAAAGGCCGTTCTAAGCACGTATTTGATATTTGCAATGTGATGCACCCATATCCGCCGGCCAGCAAGCTTTTGTAAAACCGCGCGCCACCGTCGGTCCATAGGGGAATCCCCTATCGCCCTGTCAGGAATCCGCTCGGCTTGTTGAAAGGAGAACGCTCGCGCCTTCGTCAGGAAAACCTGTATT
>Ga0302326_10024639_pt1 | contig 12220 bp, 14 predicted proteins | sample Palsa_T0_3_FD_202264 | JGI IMG/M metagenome (GOLD analysis project Ga0302326, IMG submission 202264) | Peat permafrost microbial communities from Stordalen Mire near Abisko, Sweden - Palsa_T0_3 | ecosystem: Environmental > Terrestrial > Soil > Palsa > Peat permafrost | place: Sweden: Abisko...
CTCCAGCCCGAGTAGGCGCCGGACGATGATCGCGCGGTTGGCCCACGGACAGGCCCGCGCAACGATCAGCCGATAGCGGCCCGGTTCCACCGGATAGCCGTCGCGGCCGTCGGCGGTGATCCGGGTTTCGATGTATTCGGTGTCGCGGGTGAATTCGCCGGCCTCGGCGATATAGGCAGCCATAGCTTCCAGGGTGCCCGACCGGCCGGCTTTGGCGGTAGACCCGGGTGGAAGACCGGCAGAATGCCAGAACAGCACCCACTGATCCACTGCCGACTTCATCATTTGCTGAGCACGGGCACTCTCCCGGAGAGGGTTGAGCGCTGGTTGCCGGCGTCAAAATATCCGACGGCAGCTTTTCTTCTTCCGCCAGTGCCCGCACAACGACGGTGGCGTATATCGGTGCGGCTTCGCCGGCTCACAGCAGGCCTACGACGCGGCCTACGACCGGCTGTTCGCCGCGCTGGACTGGGTGAGCGAACGACTGGAATCTCAGCGTTATCTCGTCGGCGAGACGATCACCGAAGCCGATGTCCGGTTGTTCACGACGCTGGCCCGCTTCGATCCCGTCTACCATGGGCACTTCAAGTGCAATCGCAGCAAGCTCTCCGAGATGCCGGTGCTGTGGGCGTACGCGCGAGACCTGTTCCAGACGCCGGGTTTTGGCGACACCGTCGACTTCGTCCAGATCAAGCAGCACTATTACATCGTGCACGCCGACATTAATCCGACCGGGATCGTGCCGAAGGGGCCGGAATTGGCCGACTGGTTGACGCCGCATGGTCGGGAAGCATTGGGCGGCAAGCCTTTCGGAGACGGCACACCGCCCGGGCCGCCGCTTGACGACGAGGAAGTGCCCGCCGGCCACGGTCCGTCCTGACCGCGGGACGCTGTTTCGCGGCGCCGCGGACGGGTACCCCACCCGAGCCTTGAATCAATGGAAGAGTCAACTGTGCTGAATCGCGATCACACCGATCACTGTCGAACCACGCAACCGCACGCCGGTCAGTGGTTCAAGAACGGTCGGGGCCTGCCCGGCGTCTTCATGCTGGCACTAGGCGTCCTTGCGGTGGTGTCTTCCGACGCGGGCGCAGCGTATCGATCCTCTGCGTGGTCGATCGCAATGGGCATAGTCGCAATTGCCGCATTGTCTGCCGGTGCGGGGTGGGTTGTGCTCGAGGGACGGCGGGTTGGACGCGTCGAAATGCAATGGCTGGTCGAACATCCCGACGGCCCCACACTCGGTTGCCCCGATCCATCCTGCTGTCGGTACTTCGCGAAATTCGTTCATCCGGCGGGGCATTCAGCCTTCTGCTTTGCGGCGCCGACGTTTTCACTCGCGGCCGCACACCCCAGAGAATTGCAATGGCTCCAAGGAGATATCGCGTGAATCAGCACACCGACGCCAACCCTGATCCTGAGCCCAAGGACGCCAGGAAGGCGTCCGAAGACCAGCGTCAGATACAGGATCAGCTGGAGCACTCGGGCGATGACCCGGACGGGCCCGGCATGCAGCAAACCGGGGATGACATTGCCGGCGAGAGCACGCGGTAAATTCGAGTCGGGCTAGCCCCAGACCGTTCGCACCGACCACTCGGCATGCGGGACACCTTGTAGCTCACCGCTGCGATCGACGACCAGCGTCATCAACTGCACGGCGATCCCGGTCAGCCGACCATGCTGCGGATCGACGGTGGGAATAGTGACCGCGAGTCGGTCGCCGGGGCGGTAGAACGTCGTCGCGGGGATGACGGAATCCTCGTACACCCGCAGCAGCCACCAGGGCGCCTGCCCGATAGAGGGGGCCACCGAAAGTTGTACCGGGTCTTTCGAATTCACCCGCAGCTCACCTTGGGTCTGCGAGTTTTCGCAGTCGGTGAGGTCAAGCACGCTGCAGTATCGGTACGGTCCGACGCGGGTCAGGTAGCCGTGTGAGTACGCGCTGATTTCCGGGTGTGCCGCGCCGTGCCCGCGGGCAAGCCGCCACGCGCCCACACCGGCGGCCGCCGCCACTACCAGGGCCGCTGCGAGCACGGCGACGACCGGCTTTCGGGTCCGTGTCACTGTCCGCGTGCCGCCGCGGTCTTCTGGTCGCTGTGGTCACCCTCTTGTTCGACCATCACCGGACGGTTGCCGCCCAGGCCGGGGATCAGCGAGTCGCCGTGGAAACTGACCACCGTCTGCGCCAGACCCAGAATCAGCACCGAGCTGACGACGCTGAAGCCGACCCACAGGTCGGTGTAGAGCAGGACGCCCAGAGCACCGCCGAGGACCCAGGCCAGTTGCAGCGTCGACTCCGAACGCCCGAACGCCGACGCGCGTGATTCCTCCGGTAAGTCGTCTTGCAGCGACGCATCCAGGGCCGCCTTCGCGATCGCGCTCGAACCCGACGTGACCAAGGTTGCGACAGCAGCCATCACCAGGTTGCCGGCCACCGCCGCGGCCAGCGCGATGCCGGTGACCGCCAGAGTGCAGCGCACCGCCAAGACCGAGGGCCGGCCCAACCGCAGCCGCGCGCTGGCGAAGTTTCCGGCGAAGTTGCCGATCGCGGCGGCCGCGCCGATCAAACCCAACATGCCCAGCTGCACCCAGCCGCTGGCCTGATGCGCCTTGGCGACGAATGCCGGATAGAGAAATAGGAAACCGACCATGACCTTGATCGTGCAGTTGCCCCACAACGAGGTGATGATGTTGCGGCCCAATGGTTGTCGAAGCGCCCCGCTTGCCCGGCGGACCTCCTCGGGCCAGCTGCGGCGCTGATTGCCCTGCCGGTAGCTCAACGTGGCGGGAACCTCGCCTGCAGTCACTTCGACCCAGCGCGGGATCCGCATGGAAAGCCAAGCGCCCGCTACGGTGGCCGCGATGACGACGAACAGCGCGCCGGGCAACTGCAGGAGACGTTCGCAGGCGTACTCGATTCCGCCGGCGATGCCGCCGCCGACGATGGTGCCGCCCAGCAGTCCGAACATCGTCAACCGCGAGTTCACCCGGACCAGATCGATCGACGGCGGCATCACCCGCGGTGTGACCGCGCTGCGTAGCACGCTGAACGACTTCGAGAACACCATCATCGCCAGGGCGCACGGATAGAGCACCCAGGACGGGAAGCCTCCGGTCGCGCTGTCGTAGTTGGTGACCAGCACCACCGCGAGCACGGTGCGCAACGCGAACGACGCGGCCAGCGCGACCCTGCGGCCGTGCTGCAGGCGATCGAGCGCCGGACCGATCAGCGGCGCGATCACCGCGAACGGCGCGATGGTGATCAGCAGGTACAGCGCGACTTTGTCCTTGCTCTCACCGGTGGCAGCGGCGAAGAACAGCGTGTTGGCCAGTGCGACGGCCATCGCAGCGTCGGTCGCGAAGTTGGCCACCACCGGCCAGGTCAGCGCGGTCAGCCCGGACTTGTCGGCGCCGTCGGCGGTCGCGGCCCGCTGCACCAGCGCGTACACCCGCGAACCCATCTCCCGGCTGCGCTGGGCGGCGGCGCGGGTGACGGTCACCCGCTCACCACCCGGGGCGGCACGCGGGGGCTCGGTGCGGCGCTCAGGTTCGGTTTCGCGGTTCAGGGGCGGCAGATACCGGTTGGAACTAGGCATTTGCGTGCGCTGCGACGATGCAATTGGACGGCGAACGCGCTGGTAGTCCGCTTCGTCGGCGGGGTAGTTGGCCATCCCGGGATGCTCGCCCGCGGGCTCGATACGGCCGCGGCGACCGGTGCCCGATAGTCGGCCCGCATCCGGGTGATCGCGGCGCCGTCCAGACATGTATCGATTCTCACCCATGCAGGCTGCGGTGGCGCGTAGGCGACCGGTGTGGCCGGGTGGCATCGATGTGCGGCAGAATTGGAGGCCCATGGAAACAACCGACAATCTGACCGAATCGACCGCGGCCGGGGCCGCGGCGACTACAGCGGACTGGTCGCCCGAATTGGCGACGGTTCTCACCGGCGCTGCAGAGCTGGCGAAATCAGCCATCATCGAGTTCAGCGGCCACGGCACGGTGGGCGAATACCTCGGCGTTGGCTACGAAGATCCAGTCAGCGCAACCCACCGTTTCCTCGCCGATCTGCCCGGCTACCACGGCTGGCAGTGGGCGGTCGTGGTGGCCGGGTATCCAGGAACTGATCATGCGACGGTCAGCGAAGTGGTGCTGGTTCCCGGGCCGTCGGCGCTGCTGGCGCCGGAATGGGTGCCGTGGGATCAGCGAGTCCAGCACGGCGATCTGGGACCGGGCGATCTGCTGGCACCGTTGGCGGACGACGCGCGGCTGGTGCCCGGCTTCATGGCGTCAGGTGACCCTCAGGTCGACGAAACCGCTGCCGAGATCGGACTGGGACGACGACGGGTGATGAGTGCCTGGGGTCGCGCCGAGGCGGCGCAGCGCTGGCACGACGGCGAGCACGGCCCTCGCGCGCAGATGGCGCAATCCACCAAACGGGTCTGCCGGGACTGCGGCTTTTTCCTGCCGCTCGCCGGTTCACTGGGGACGTTGTTCGGGGTGTGCGGCAACGAACTGTCGGCCGACGGGCAAGTGGTCGACTTCGAATACGGCTGCGGTGCCCACTCCGATACTCCCGCTCCGGCCGGCAGCGGCTCGCCGGTCTACGAGCCCTTCGACGACGGCGTGCTCGACGTCAGCGAGAAGCCAGCGGAGCAGCCTGCCGAACAGCCGGCGGAGCAGTCCGCCGAGGAGCCAGCCGATCAGGCCGCCGAGGAGCCGGCAGAGCAGTCCGCCGAGAAGCCCGCGGAATCCAGCTAGCCGTTCTCGGCTGCCGCCTTGATCTTGGCGAGCGAGGCGTTCATCCCCTCGATGAGTTCGCGCTCGAAACTCGCGGTCCCGCCGAAAAGCGCGTTCACGGCCAAGCTGGACACCGGCTTGACCCCGTTCTCGGCATGCCGGCTCTCGATCACCCGGGTGCCGTCGGAGATCGGTGTGAGTTCGTAGCTCCAGATCGTGTTGTTCGTGTTGACCCGGAAGGCCAGTTTCTGTTCCGGAATGATCTCGACGACGGTCGATGTCGTGGGCCAGAACATCAGATTGCGGCGGTTGACGTTGACGGTGCGGGAGCCCTGCCGGACCGGACCCAACGGCCGCATCCACCGACACTGCGGACTCCACTGCGGCATCCGGCGGAAATCGCTCACCAGCGCCCAGACGGTCGAGACGGGTGCCTTGATATCACTCTGCGCTTGCAACAGCGGCGCTGCCATTCGACGCATACCTCCTGTCAGTTGGGGCTGTGGTTCGTCGTCAGTCCCTTTTGGGCGCCGCGCGCACCCCGCCGGGCAGCAGCACGCTGCCACAAAAAGATACTGGTGCCCAGCGCGCCGACCCCGAGCCCCGCCAACGTCATCGGTCGCCAGGCGATCAGCGCCGGGATGGCAAACGCGGTCACCGTGGCAATGAGCCACGCCAACGCCCCGGCGACGATGACCGGCCACGGGTCCAGCAGCAAAGCCGGCAGCGGCGGCGGCGCGGGGTCTTTACCAGGTTCGGCGGACATCGTTATCAAGATAGCCGGACGGGTCCGGAGTCGGTGATTCGGCGCTGAAACCTGCGCGTTCTGTCGTAACCTCGCGCTGTGATTGATGGCGATAGCAGATTGGCCAGCGACTTGTCGCTGGCGGTCATGCGGCTTTCCCGGCAACTGCGGTTTCGCCGACCGCAGTCTCCGGTGTCGTTGTCGCAGCTGTCCGCCTTGGCGACGCTGGCGAACTTCGGCCCGATGACGCCGGGAGCCCTGGCGATCCGGGAACGAGTCCGCCCGCCGTCCATGACCCGGGTGATCGCATCGCTGGCCGAACTGGGTTTCGTGGACCGCGTCGCGCACCCCGATGACGGCCGGCAGGTCCTGGTTTCGGTGTCCGCGGCCGGCGCCGAGTTACTCGAGGCCGAACGCCGGGCCAGCCAGGAATGGCTTGCGCAGCGGCTGGAGATGCTCGGGGTGTCCGAACGCGATACCCTGCGCGTGGCGGCCGACCTGATTTTGGCCTTGGTTGACGAAAGCCCTTGACCGCGAACGATTTCGATAGTACCGGCGGCGTGCACGTCTGCGACATCACTGATCCCGACGATCCGCGGCTGGACAACTTCCGGGATCTGAACAGCGTCGACCGACGGCCAGACCTGCCCAGCGGCAAAGGCCTGGTGATCGCCGAGGGCGTGTTGGTCGTGCAGCGGATGCTTGCCTCGCCGTTCGCGCCGCTGGCGTTCCTCGGCACCGACCGCAGATTGGCCGAACTCGCAGCGGATTTGGCCGGCAACGCCGCGCCGTTCTACCGGGCGTCGGCAGAAGTGATGGCGGCAGCGGTCGGATTTCATCTCAATCGCGGGGTTCTTGCCGCGGCACGCCGGATACCCGAGCGCAGTGTCGAACAGGTGGTCCGCGGCGCCCGTACCATCGCCGTGCTCGAGGGGGTCAACGACCACGAGAACCTGGGCTCGATCTTCCGTAATGCCGCCGGTCTCGACGTCGACGCCGTCGTGTTCGGTAGCGGCTGCGCCGACCCGCTGTACCGCCGCGCGGTGCGCGTCTCGATGGGGCATGCCCTGCTGGTACCGTACGCCCACGCAACGGAGTGGCCGGCCGACTTGAACGCGCTGCGGGAGATGGGCCTTCGGTTGTTGGCGATGACGCCCGCGTCCGATGCGGCGACGCTGGCGGCGGCGATGACGACGATGCGCGGTGAGCCGCTCGCCATTCTCCTCGGCGCCGAAGGCCCCGGCCTGAGCCATGCCGCGCTGAAGGCCAGCGATCAGCGGGTACGCGTTCCGATGTCGCGGGGCACCGACTCGCTCAACGTCGCCACCGCGGCGGCGCTGGCCTTCTACGAACGGGCTAGAGCTTGATTGCCCGACTCGCCCCCGCGAGCGGGAGGTGCCCCCACCTAATCGCGTCTTCGCGCTCTGCATCGTCGTCGGGCTAAGGTTTGACCGTGACTGACGAATCTACCCCGTGGGCAACGGGTTTGACCGTTGCCGGGTTCGTCGCCGCGGTCACCGCCGTCGCCGTCGTGGTGCTGAGCCTCGGACTGATCCGGGTGCACACGTTGCTCGCCGTCGTGCTCAACCTCGTCGCGGCGGGCGGGCTGGCCCCGACGCTGTGGGGATGGCGGCAGACACCGGTGCTGCGCTGGCTTGTGCTGGGCGCGGGAGTAGGCGTCGCCGGTGCGTGGCTCGCGCTGCTGGCGATGACCCTGTTGCGCTAGCGCTGGCCGCTGGACCGCACACCCAGCAGCACGTCTTCCCATGCCGGAACGGCCGGCTTGGTGCGGCGGGCGCGGGCCGCGGGCTCGGCCTTGGGTTCGGGCTCCGGGGTCTGCGCGGGCTCGGGCGCGAGGGCCGGCTCGTCGAAATCGAGTTGGGCCACCGCGGCGACGGGCCGCAGCAACGGACGGTCGAAGTTCGGGTTGATCAGCTCGCAGGCCGCATCGTCAACGGCGGTCACCGTGCCGCCGTGAGCGCCGGGGCAGAAGCGGAAGTGCGCGACGTTGTCCGAACGGCCCGCCTTCCAGCCCAGCTGCACCGTCCACCGGCCGTCTTCGTTGCGCCACGCGTCCCACGTGGTGCCGTCGGGATTGAGGCCGCGCGCCATCAGCGACGATGTGATCGTCTCCAGCAAGGTCAGCACCGCGGGACCGTCGGCCAGCACGGGGTGCGCGGCGGTAGCTAGCTCGGCGGCCCGTGAGCGCTCCAACAGAACCGGGTGAGCGAATCGCTCGATCCGCTCGATGTCGACGTCGTCGGACGACGCGAGCTGCTCGACGGATGCGCCCGCCCGGATGCGAGCCTGAATTTCCCTGGGACTCAACATGTTGGTGACCTCGATGTCGATGTGGGTCTGAGCCACCCTGGCCCCGTCGCCGCGTAACGCCGCCCGTAAGCGGTCGTCGACGCGGATCTTGAACTTGTCAGCGGGGTTGTCACCCTCGCAGATGATGTGTTTGCCGTCGAGATCGAGTCCGACGATCTTGAGTTCCCGCATGGCGTCTCCTCGCAGGCGGCTCGCAGACCAGCGCGCCGGGCCCGTCAGGGCGCACTGTAACTCAGATGGCGGCCGCAACGTAGGCGGACACGCCGTAACACCTGGGGTTTTTGCGCGATCGTGCTAAAGCCGCTCGACCACCCAGTCGATGCACTCGGTCAGCGCGCTCACGTCGTCGGGCTCGACGGCGGGGAACATCGCGACCCGCAACTGGTTGCGGCCGAGTTTGCGGTACGGCTCGACGTCGACGATGCCGTTGGCCCGCAACACCTTGGCCACCGCCGCAGCGTCGACGGAGTCGTCGAAGTCGATGGTGCCCACCACCTGGGAGCGCAACTTCGGGTCGGTGACGAACGGCGTCGTGTACTCCCGGTCCTGCGCCCAGCCGTACAACCGTTGCGACGAGTCGGCGGTGCGCTTGACGGCCCAGTCCAGCCCGCCGTAGCCCAACAGCCACTCGACCTGCTCGGCGAGCAGCACCAGCGTCGCGATGGCGGGAGTGTTGTAGGTCTGGTTCTTCAAGCTGTTGTCCACCGCGATCGGCAGCGACAAGAAGTCGGGCACCCAGCGCCCGGACTCGGCGATGGTGTTGATCCGGCTCAGCGCGGCCGGGCTCAGAATCGCCAGCCACAAGCCACCGTCGCTGGCGAAGTTCTTCTGCGGTGCGAAGTAGTAGGCGTCGGTGTCGGCGATGTCGACCGGCAGGCCCCCGGCGCCGGAGGTGGCGTCGATGACGACCAGCGCGTCGCCTGAACCGTGCGGTCGCACGACCGGCACCGCGACGCCGGTCGAGGTCTCGTTGTGCGCCCAGGCGATCACGTCGACCGATGGGTCGCTTTGGGGGTCGGGAGCGCTGCCGGGCTCGGCCTTGACGATGATCGGGTCGCCGACGAACGGGTTCTTGGCGACCGAGGAGGCGAACTTCGCGCTGAACTCGCCGAAGCTCAGATGCAGCGACCGCTTGTCGATCAGACCGAACGCCGCGGCGTCCCAGAACGCCGTCGCGCCGCCGTTGCCCAGCACCACCTCGTAGCCGTCGGGCACCGAGAAGAACTCCGCCAGGCCGGTGCGCACCCGTCCCACCAAGTCCTTGACCGGCGCTTGGCGGTGCGACGTACCGAACAGCGGGGCAGCGGTGGTCGCCAGGACCTGCAGCTGCTCAGGCCGGACCTTCGAAGGGCCGGACCCGAACCGTCCGTCGCTGGGTTTGATGCCGTCGGGGATCGTCAGTGCCTGAGCCATGATCACCAGGCTAATGCCCGCCGTGATGTGAGCCAGACCACACTAAAACAGTCGTTCGCGGCTCAGCCACACCGTGGCGGAGGGGCTAGTAAGTTTGTGATACCTCCGGTATCGTCTTGGACATAGCGCGTCCAAATGTAAACCTCGTTGGGGAGGCTAGTAATGGCCCAGGCCGAGACGGTCGACAAGCAGGCAAGGACCAAGATCATCCGCCGGTGGCGTCGCAACATGGACGTCCTGGACGACCCGAAGTATGTGGAGATGCTGAACACGCTCTCCGAGGGTTCGGTGCGGCGCAACTTCAACCCGTACACCGACATCGACTGGGACTCGCTGGAGTTCAAGGTCTTCGACAACGACCCGCGCTGGATTCTGCCCAAGACCGACCCGCTGGGTAAGCACTCCTGGTACCAGTCGCAGTCGCAGGATCGTCAGATCCGGATCGGCATGTGGCGTCAGGCCAACGTTGCCAAGGTCGGCCTGCACTTCGAGTCCATCCTGATCCGCGGACTGATGGAGTACGCGTTCTGGGTGCCCAACGGCTCACCGGAATACCGGTACTGCCTGCACGAGGCTGTCGAAGAGTGCAACCACACCATGATGTTTCAGGAGATGGTGAACCACATCGGTCTCGATGTGCCCGGGATGCCGCGGCTGCTGAAGTGGATACAGCCGGCGATCCCGTTGGTGGCCGGGCCGCTGCCGATCCCGTTCTGGTTCGGCATCCTGGCCGGCGAAGAGCCCATCGACCACACCCAGAAGAACGTGTTGCGCGAGGGCAAGGAACTGCACCCGATCATGGAGCGGGTGATGGCGATTCACGTGGCCGAGGAGGCTCGCCACATCTCGTTCGCACACGAGTACTTGCGCAAGCGGGTGCCGGAACTGCCGCGCCGCAAGCGATTCTGGCTCTCGCTCTTCGTGCCGCTGACCATGAGGATCTTGTGCTCGGCGATCGTGGTGCCGCCCAAGGCATTCTGGCGCGAGTTCGACATCCCGCGTCAGGTTCGCAAAGAGGTGTTCTTCGCCTCGCCGGAATCGCGGCAGATGTTGCGTGACATGTTCGGCGATGTCCGGATGCTTTGTCGCGACACGGGTTTGATGAATCCGCTGGCGAAGCTGATTTGGCGGATCTGCAAGATCGACGGCAAGCCGTCGCGCTATCGCAGCGAGCCTCAGCGTCAGCACCTCACCGTCTTACCGGCTGCCTAGATCGCCATATGCCGCACGTTATAACCCAGTCGTGTTGCAGTGACGGGTCCTGCGTTTACGCCTGTCCGGTGAACTGTATTCACCCCTCGCCGGACGAGCCGGGCTTCGCCGAGGCGGAGATGCTCTACATCGATCCGGTCGCTTGCGTCGACTGCGGGGCCTGCGTCGGTGCCTGCCCGGTGGGCGCTATCGCCCCCGCTACGCGGCTGACGACCGAACAACTGCCGTTCATCGCGCTCAACGCCTTGTTCTACGAGCCGGTCCATGCGTCCCGGCCAGCCGGCGAGAAGCTGCCGCCGACATCCAAACTGGCACCGGTGATTCCGGCGCCGGAGGTGCACGCACAACACAGCGGGCCGCTGACAGTGGCCATCGTGGGATCCGGTCCGGCCGCGATGTACGCCGCCGACGAACTGCTCACCCAGCAAGGTGTTCGGGTCAATGTCTTCGAAAAATTGCCCGCCCCTTACGGATTGGTTCGCGCCGGGGTCGCGCCCGATCACCAGACCACCAAACGGGTGACGCAGCTTTTCGAGCGGATCGCCCGTCGTCGCGAATTCCGGTTCTTTCTCAACGTCGAGATCGGCAAGCACCTGAGTCACGATGACTTGCTGGCGCATCACCATGCGGTCATCTACGCATCGGGCGCGCCCAACGACCGCCGGCTGAACATCGACGGGATGGGTATGCCCGGCACCGGCACCGCCACCGAGCTGGTGGCCTGGATCAACGGTCACCCCGATTTCACCGATCTACCTGTCGATCTCAGTCATGAGCGAGTAATCGTCATCGGCAACGGCAACGTCGCCTTCGATGTGGCCCGTGTGCTCACCGCAGACCCCGACGGGCTCGCTCACACGGACATCTCCGACCACGCATTGACCGCGCTGCGCGCGTCGCAGGTGCGGGAAGTGGTGATCGCCGCTCGGCGTGGACCGGCGCACTCCGCGTTCACCCTGCCTGAGTTGATCGGCCTGACGAACACCGCCGAGGTGGTGCTCTCGGCCACCGACCTCGAGGCGGTGCGCAGCGATCTCGTCACCGTCTCGGACACCTTGACCCGGCAGAAGCTGGAGGTGTTGAGCACTCTCGGCGATGCCGCGGCGCCGACGGCCTCGCAGCGGCCGCGAATCCGGCTGGCCTACAACCTGACGCCCGAGCGCATCGTGGGGGAGCAGCGGACCACTGCGATGGAGTTCGAGGTCACCGGCACCGACGAGGTGCAGCGGCTCGATGCCGGCCTGGTGTTGACCTCGATTGGCTACCACGGCAAGGCGATCAAAGATCTTCCGTTCGACGAGAACGCGGGCGTGGTGCCGAACGACGGCGGCCGCGTCGTGGACTCGGACTCCGGCCGGCCGGTGCACGGGGCGTACGTCGCCGGGTGGATCAAGCGCGGGCCGACGGGGTTCATCGGCACCAACAAATCCTGTGCGGCACAGACGGTGCAGCGCCTGGTCGACGACTTCAATGCCGGCGAGCTGAGCGCACCCACCGCCAAACCGCCTGCCCTGGACAAACTGGTCCGAAAGCGTCAGCCCGACCTCGTCGACGCTGACGGCTGGCGGGCCATCGACGCCGCCGAAGTCGCCCGCGGCGGCGTCGACGACCGTCCGCGCAACAAGTTCAGCTCGATCTCCGAGATGCTCGATGTCGCCGCGGCCGCGCCGGCGCCGTCACTGCGGCACAGGCTCGCCGACCGACTGCGCGAGTTGGCCGACCTCGCCTAGCCTGATTGCCCGGCTCCTCCTCATCGCGCTGCGCGCTCTGCATCGTCGCCGG
>Ga0302326_10024640_pt1 | contig 12220 bp, 12 predicted proteins | sample Palsa_T0_3_FD_202264 | JGI IMG/M metagenome (GOLD analysis project Ga0302326, IMG submission 202264) | Peat permafrost microbial communities from Stordalen Mire near Abisko, Sweden - Palsa_T0_3 | ecosystem: Environmental > Terrestrial > Soil > Palsa > Peat permafrost | place: Sweden: Abisko...
CGGGTTACCAGTTTATGCTTATCTGGGGGGGGCGCTCCTAAAAAACCCGGGGGGGGCGCGGGCGGCGGCGCGGCGACAACCCCGCCGCCCCGACCGCGAGAGCGGCAGAAGCGAGTCGAAGAGGGCCGGGTCGTTCGGGAAGAGCGCCTGCGCGTGCATGACGCCGGCTGAGAGGCCGAGGATGCGGGCGCGCCCGAGCTGGAGCTCGACATAGTCGCGCGTGCGCAGCTGCGAGGCGTGGGCCTGCATCCCGGCCGTCCAGGCCGCGACGACCCCCGGTGCGGAAATGTCCACCAGGACCGGCAGGACGCCCTCGGGCTCCGCCCCGGGCGTCACGGCGTAGAAAAGGAGCGAGCCTATCGCGTGCGCCGGCCTGGCGCGGAGCCCGGACACGCCGCCGTACCGGGCGATCCTCGCCGCGTCGCGAACGATCCGGCCGAGGCGCGGGTGGTCGGGGTGCTGGTTCCCGGCGAGGCTTGGCGCAAGCACGACGCCCGGGCGCACCCTGCGGATGACGGCGGCGAGCTTCATCGCGTGGGCGGGCTTGGCCTCCAGCCTCGCATCGCCGTCCAGGAGCACGAACTCGAGGGTGGCGCCCAGGAGGGCGGCCGCCCTTCGCGCCTCCGCCACCCGTGTTGCCGGCGTGCCGCTGCTTCCGGACTCACCCCGGGAGCACACGACCAGGTGCGCCCTGCGCCCGGCCCGCGTCTCGCGGGCGACGATGCCGCCGCAGCCGAACTCGGCGTCGTCGGGATGGGCGCCGAAGACGAGGAGCGGCGCGGGGCTAAGCGGGGAGGTCGCAGCAGGCTTCATCCGGGCGGTCGATGGCGTCGCGGTTGACATAGGTGATCCCGGGCGCGTCCTCGCGCCGAAGGTAGGCCTGCTCGCCGGCGCCGGCCACGTAGTGGGTGCATTCTACGACGGACTGCATCCAGCGCAGGCGGGCGTCGCGGGCGGGGCTTATCTGGGACTTCTCGAAGGGCACGGGGGGGAGGGTCACGAATGAACCCCCTCCCTCGTCCAGTTGCAACGCGCCACCGGAGAATCGCGCCCTCACGGTCTCTCCCCCGTGGGGGACGTCCACGAAGAAGTCGTCCACGTCGCACGCCCGCCGGCGGACGGCCGGGTCGCCCGAGCGCACGACCCTGATCCCCTCGAGGAGCCCCGTCCGGCGGTACATCTCCAGGCAGAAATCGGCGACGAGGGCCTCCTTCACCTGGTCGAAGGCCTCGACCAGCCGGGAGTCGACATAGGCCGGGAGCTGGCGCCCCGTGTTGGCGCTCCAGCCCGCCGGGATGCGCTTTGCGTAGAGCGGCGAGAACTTCCGCTGCAGCCTGTTCTCGAACGTGAAGTTGAGCGTCCGGGGCTCGCCCGTGCGCAGGAGCCTCAGCGTGGTCTGCGTCTCGCGCGGGTCGTGGTCGCTGTCGTGGAGGAAGAATACGATCTCGCCCCCGATCTCGGCCTGGAGGCGCCGGGCGGTCGCCACCTTGGCCGCGAGGTATCGCCGCGGAAGGAAGCCGCAGGGCTGCTGGCCGAAGCAGATGCGCGGCGCCGTCATGCCGCGGCCGGGGTTGCGCCGGACCTTCCCTGGAACCCCATCGCGGCCTCGAGGAGCGCGCTCAGGGCCACGCACGCCGCGCACCCGATGACGTTGTACCAGAGGTACGAGATGCCGAGCGAGAAGTAGAGGATGAAGACCAGCGCCTGGGCCGCGATCGCCGCCCAGAAGACCGCCGTGCCGCCGATCCGCCTCAGGAAGAAGGCGACGAGGAAGAGCCCGAGCACGACTCCGTAGAAGATGGAGCCGAGGATGTTGACGGCCTGGATCAGGTTCTCGGCGAGGTGGGCGAACAGGGCGAACCCGATGGCGACCAGCCCCCAGAGCGCCGTGAACAGCTTCGAGGCCGCGACATAGTGCGCGTCGCCGGCGTCGCGCCTGACGATGTGCCGGTAGATGTCGACCGTCGTGGTCGAGCCCAGGGCGTTGAGCTCGGCCGCCTTGGAGGAGAGCGCCGCGGCGAAGAACGCGGTGACGAGGAGGCCGATCAGCCCATGGGGCAGGTATTTGAGGATGAAGGTGATGAAGACATAGTCGGAGTCGTTCGCCGTCCGCCTGTCGGAGGCGGCCATGATCGCGACCGTCCCCTCGCGCGCTGCGACCTCGCGATCGTGGGCGGCGGACGCCGCCTCGCGGGCCGCGCCCTCCGCCGCTCGGTCCCCGGCGCGGCGGGCCCCGATCCAGGCCAAAAGCTGCCCGCGCTCCTCGGCGTGCGCGGCGGCGAACTCCGAGTCGAGCGCGCGCAGCCGCCCGCCCGCGCCGTGCTCCGCCTGGTCGGCCCAGGCGGCCTGGTTGAAGTAGACGGGCGGGAGCTCGAAGCGGTAGAACACAAAGATGAGGACCCCGAGGAGCAGGATGAAGAACTGCATGGGGATCTTGAAGACGGCGTTGAACATGAGGCCGAGCCTGCTCTCGCGCAGCGAGGAGGCGCCGATGTAGCGCTGCACCTGCGACTGGTCCGTCCCGAAGTAGGAGAGCGCGAGGAACATCCCGCCGAGGAGGCCGGACCAGAGCGTGTAGCGGCGGTCGGCGCTCAGGCTGAGGTCGACCGCCTCCAGCTTGTGGTAGCCGCCCGCCAGCGAGAGCGCGTCCGGGAAGGTGAGCCCGGCGGGGAGCCTCGAGAGCAGCACGCAGAAGGCGGCGAGCATCCCGGCAAAGATGACCCCGATCTGGTATTTCTGGGTGAGGGTGACCGCGTCGCTCCCCCCTGCGACCGTGTAGACGACCACGAGGAGGCCGCTGCACACGATCGTGGCGTCGAGGCTCCAGCCCATGACGGTCGAGAGCACGATCGCCGGCGCGTAGATGGTGATCCCCGCCCCGAGCCCCCTCTGGACGAGGAAGAGGCCCGCCCCGAGGAGGCGGGTCTTCCCGTCAAAGCGGTGGCCCAGGTACTCGTACGCGGTGTAGACCTTGAGCCTGCGGTAGAGCGGCAGGAACACGGCGGCCACGATGATGAGCGCGAGCGGCGCCCCGAAGTAGTTCTGCACGAAGCCGAGCCCGCTCTCGTAGCCCTGGCCGGGCGTCGACAGGAACGTGATCGCGCTGGCCTGCGTGGCCATGACCGAGAGCCCGATCGCGAGCCACCCGGCCTCACCCGAGCCCCTCAGGTAGCCGCTCAGGTCGCGCCTCCCGCGGGTGCGCCACATGCCGTAGGACGCGATGCCGAGCATCGTGAGGATGAGGACCGCGTAATCGAGGGCGTTCACGGGAACGCCCGGGTCAGGAGCGCCAGGAGCCCTATCCAGGCGACCGTCGTGCAGGCGACGACGACGTAGACCCGGGACCAGGTGCGCATCCCCGGCAGGCCGGTCGGCGCATCGTCGGCGGGAGGCTTCATTTGCCCATGGAGACCAGGTTGGCGAAAAGCCGGTAGGCCCCTGGGACACCGGCCGGCAGCTCGCGGAAGAACGAGAGCCCCGTGTAGATGAAGACGCCCTTGCCGTAATGGGCGACCAGCAGGCCGCTCGTGAGCGGCGCCTCGCCCGCGTCGCTGCAGGCGAGGAGGGAAACGTAGTTCGACGCGTCCCACTCGCTGGCGAAATCGAGGCCGCGCTCCTGGACCCAGCCGTCGAAGTCGGCGGGACCGATCCTGTTGGGCGTGGTGAAGGCCGGGCTGCCGGGCACGAGCAGCGTGACGGGCGCCGTCTCATCGGTCACGCGGTAGCGCATCAGGTCGCGGGAAAGCTTGAGCGGGTACGGCCCCAGCTGCGGGACGAGGAGGCTGTTCGGGGTATTGTACTGCTCGACGACGGTGCCGCCCGCCTTGACGTAGTCAAAGAGCGCGGACACCCGCGGCGCCAGGTCAGTCCTCACGTTGAACGCCCGCACGCCGATGACGACCGCGTCAAATCCGCCGAGCTTCTCCGGCGTGAGGTCGGCCCCCGTGAGCTCCGTCACGGCGTAGCCCATCTCCCCGAGGCACGCGTCGACCGTGTCGCCGGCGCCGGGGAGGTAGCCGATGCTCCGTCCCCGGATCGCAAGGTCCACGCTGGAAACCCTCAGGCGGGCGGGCGGCTGGAGAAGCAGGGGAGGGATGTGCCTGTAGCTGATCAGGCGGAGCCCGCTCCGGTATTGCGCCCCGCCGATGTCGGCCCGGGCCGCGATGGTGCCGCTTCCCGTGGCGAGGGGCGCCGTCACGAGGAAGTATAGCCGCGTCTCGTCGCCGGCGGAGGAAAGGTGGAAATCCAGCCGGGCGGGCGACACGCCCCAGCCGGCCGGCGCCTCGAGGCTGACGGAGCCCGCCGCGCCGCTGCGCGACGCGACGACGTCGACCGCGACGCTCCGCCCGGCCCCGGGCGCAAAGATCGCCACCGATGTGGCGAAGCCCAGCGAGGCCGGCGGGATGACGTCCAGGCGGCGGCGGAATTCGCCGCGCGCGGGGTCGCGGGCGAGCTCGACGGCCTCGTCGGAGACGGCGAGCGTCTGGCCGCCCACCTCAAAGACATCCTCGACCGGGAACGCCGGCGGGTTCTCAGGCGTTCCTATGAGCGAGGGATCGTCCACGCGGAACATGCCCGGGGTGCCCTGCTCGCGCAGCCAGTAGGGCTGGCTGAGCGGCGCGTCGGCGGGAAGGGTCCGGGTCTCATCGAGCGCGGCCGTCTCGCCGGGCTTGAGATCGACGGCGCACGCGGCCGCTGCACCGGTCCCGGGATACCGCACGGCCACCCAGCGCACCGGGATGGCCGAGGCGACGGCCGCGGTGTGGTGCATCGCGAGCTCCTCGCCCGGGACAAACTCGGGCCTCGGCACCGAAGTCTCGACCGAGAGGCCGAGGCAATTCTGGAGGATCCGGTCGAGGAGCCTGCGCTTCTCGTCGACCACGGGATCCGCGGCGAGGGACGAGGCCGCCCTTCGCAGGGCGAGCACCGCCGGGACGCTCCTTGCAGGATCCGCCGGGTCGAACTGCGCGATCACCTCTCCCGCGAGCCTGCCGATGTCCGCCCCGCCCGGGACGCGCGCCCAGGTCGTGTCGACCCCGTCGAGGATGTCGCCCGTCATCGGCTCGCCCGCCAGCACCACGAAATGCTCGACGCGGGGGCCGCTGCCCGCCGAGGCGACCGTGAAGTTCGCGAACCCCTGGGTCTGGTGCATGGAGCGGCTTCGCCCCGCGACCGTTGCGAAGGTCGCGCCGGTCACCGGGTCGGTCCCGTCGATGCCCATGCTCACGGCGCCCGGCGGCGGCCCGCCGCCGGCCCCAAAGTTGAAGACGTTCCAGACGATGCGCCTCGGCTGCCAGGGGGCGAGCGGGCCCAGCTGCTCCGGGAACGCGGTCGGGTCGCCCGCCAGCCTGAACGCCTCGAGCGCGAGCACGCTCGAGGCCGTGTGGTGGCCGTGGGTGTTCGTGGGCTCCGGTGAGAAGCGCGTGACGATCACGTCCGGCCTGAAGACCCGGATGACCCGGACGATGTCGGAGAGCACCTGCTGGCGGTCCCATTTGGTGAGGGTCTCCCGGTAGTCCTTCGACACCCCGAAGTCCCTCGCCCGGGTGAAGAACTGGCGGCCGCCGTCCACGCGGCGGGCCGCGAGCAGCTCCTGCGTGCGGATCGCCCCAAGCGCGTCGCCGAATTCCGGGCCGAACACGTTCTGGCCTCCGTCGCCGCGCGTGAGCGAGAGGTACGCGGTCCGGTAGCTGCGCCCCCGCGCGAGGAAGGCGATCAGCTGCGTGTTCTCGTCGTCGGGGTGCGCCGCGACATAGAGGACGCTCCCCATCTCCTGGAAGCTGCGCAGGTCCTGGAGGATCGCCGCCGGCGGCTCGGCCGCGCCGGCGGACGAGAGGAGGAGGACGGCGCAGGCCGCCGCGGCGAATGCGCGCCAGCGCACCGGCGCGAAGGGAGCGGGCCTGGTCACTTCAGGCCGGCGATGACGGCCTCGTTCAGGCGGAAGTATTCGCCCTTCGCGGGCGTCGTGTCCTTCGCCGCAAGGTCCTCCGACTGCCGCGCCGCCGCCTCGGCCCCGGCCTTGTCCCCCATCGCCGCGAGGACGCGGGCCTTCTGGTAGTAGAAGAAGAAAAGCTCGTCGGGCTTCTCGGCGATCGCGGCGTCGATCCAGTCCGCCGCCTGCTTCAGGTCGAGGTTGTGGTCGAGGTAGAACAGGGCGGAATTCAGGTACGGCTTCCTTCCCGTCCCCTCCATCGCCGCCTTGATCTGCGGGACGACGGCGTCCACGACGTCCACCTTGATCGGGACCGGCACGCGGACCCGGTCCCAGACGAGGTAGAACGTCGCCGACTCGGTCGTGAGGTCGCCGAAGCCGATCGTGAATGTCTCCGCCGGCTCCGTGTGGAGCGTGGGCTTCGCGGTCACGCGCAGCACGTCGTTCTTCTGGTCGTACGCGTAGGCGCCCCACTGGTGCGTGGCCTTCTGCAGGATGACCGTCCACTCGTCCCTGCCCGGTATCGTGAAGAGCTCGTAGGTTCCGGCGTCGACGGGGGTTCCCCCGAACGTGACCGGCGTGCTGAACGAGATCGTCGTCGCGCTGTTGGCTCCCGTCCTCCAGACCTCCCCATAGGGGTCGATGCCGCCGATCATGACGCGGCCCTTGAGGCTGGGCCGCGAAAAGACGACCTCGATGTCGGTCAGGCCGACCCGCTGCCTGATCGTGGCCGCGGGGCTCGCCGCGGGAAAGTCGATGTGGGGCGCCGGCTGGCGCAGGGCCACCGAGTACTGCGTCGTCTCCCACGAGATCTTCAGGAGCGCCCCGCCCTCGGGAACCTTCTCGATGGCCATGGTTAACTGGTCGACCGGGCTCGGGAGCGTGTCCGCCTTCAGGTCGACCCGCGCCAGGTCGTGGCCCTCGTCCACCGGGATCCCCCATTTGCCGATGTCGGTGCTGATCGCGAGCTTCGACGGGCCCGCCTGCGACGGGACCATGTAGAGCGTGTAGGCGCCGGCCGGGACCAGCGCGTTGCCGACCACCATGGGCCGCTCAAGGACGAGAAGCGTGGCTTCGTCGGCGCCCAGGCGGTAGGCCTCGTCCCACGGGACAAGCGTCCCCCATATCTTGCGCGGTGCGCCCGTCTTCGGATCCGCGGTGTACGGCCGACCGTAGGTGAGGGTGACCCGGGTCCCCGCGCCCTTGGGGCCGATCACGGCGCTGATGGTCTCGTGGGGGCTGATCCGCTTGTGCTGGGCCTGGAGCGGAACGGCGCCCGCGGCGGCGAGGAGAAGGGCGAGGCTGAAACTGAGGGGTCTCATGGAGGGCTCCTGGTAATCGTTGTTGGGACGCGGGGGGCGGCTGGGGACGCTAGACAAAACGCATTGGGCGGGAATCCGCAAGAGGCCAAAGTGGCGCCGCTCATCCAAAAACACTTGAATCCGGGAACCTTTGGCGCCCGGGGAGCGTCTCGACATTGCGATGCCTTTGCCCAACCCTCCCCCAGCCATGAGCACCCCCATCAATTCCAGCCGCCGGGGCTTCACGCTGGTCGAGATCCTGGTCGTCCTGGCGATCATCGCGCTCCTGATGGGGCTCACGATCTCCAACGTGGGCGGCCTCTTCGGCGGCTCCCAGAAGGACATCGCCAAGCTCTTTGTCACCCAGAGCCTGAAGACGCCGCTCCTTGCCTACCGCCTCCAGATGGGGGACTACCCCTCGACCGACGAGGGGCTCCAGGCGCTCTTTGCAGCGCCGGCGAACAAGGCCGACCGCTGGCGCGGCCCCTACGCGGACGGCAAGTACCCCCTCCTCGATCCCTGGGGCGAGCCCTACCAGTACAAGTATCCGGGCACCCACAACAAGGCCGCCTACGACGTCTGGTCCAAGGGCCCCGACAAGGCGGACGGAACCGATGACGACATCGGAAACTGGTGAACCGGGCGGATTCACGCTCATCGAGATCCTGCTGGTCGTGGCGCTCATCGCGCTGCTCGGCACGATCTTCATAGGCGGGTCCTCGGCGCTCCTCTCGGACAAGGCCCCGTCCCCGGACGACCAGTTCTGGAAGGCGTGCTCGCAGGCCCGGGCCGAGGCGCTCGACGAAGGCAAGAGCGTCCTCCTGAGCTTCGACGGGAAGGCGAGGGGCTTCGTCCTCGACGACGGGGCCGCGAAGCGGGAGCTGCCGTTCACGGGCCCGGACGACACGGAGGTCGACTTCCACCCGGCGCAGTCGGATTCAAGCTCCTCGGTCCTCGTGGGCGGGACGCTGATCGAGACGGAGCCTCTGGCCTCGGTCTCCTTCTACGACGACGGGACCTGCACGCCTTTCCGCGCACAGGTCCGCTCGAAGGCCGGGGCGCACATGCTCTCCATAGACCCGTGGACCTGCGCGCAGGTCCTCTCCAAGAACGATGCGACACCCTAGGGCATTCACGCTGGTCGAGGTCCTCCTGTCCCTCGTCATCTTCGCGCTGACCGCCGTCGTCCTCGGGGGCGCCTACGTGAACGTGCTCAACAGCTACGAGGCCGCCCGCCAGGAGAACGTGTACGACTCGGACGTCTCCTACGCGCGCTCGCAGCTCCTGGGCCAGGCCGACCTGCCGACCGCCCAGGGCGGCGCGGAGTTCGACGACGGCGACCGCCACGTCAAGTGGACGGCGGAGATCGACCCCGCGAACACGACGGACCTCTTCACCGTCACCTTCACCTGCGTCATCACGGAGGCCGCGGCGGCGGAGCCGAGGACCATCGCCGAGACCTTCATGCTCCTGCGGCCCACCTGGTCGGACCCGACCGCCCGCTCCCAGCTGCGCCAGGACGCCGCGAGCCGGATCGCGGTCGTCCAGGGAAAGCAGGCCAAGTGAGGACGCGCGGGTTCACGCTGATCGAGATCGTGCTCGCGATGGCGCTCGTGGCGCTCGTCCTGGTGGGGATGAACACCTTCGTCTTCTCCATGGGCGAACTCTGGGGCAAGAACGCGGACGCGCGGCTCTTCGACCAGCACGTGCGGGCCGTGACCCGGTTCCTCCAGGGCGAGATGCTCCGGGCCGCGCTGCCGCCGGCGGCCGTCGTGAACGCGACGCCGGTCGGCGTCCAGCTCGTGAAGCCCGAGAACGGCGTCCAGGAGAACCTGATCACCTACATGGAGCTCTCGGGCAACCGCCTCCTGCGCTGGCCGGACAGCCCGCTGCCGGAGGTCACGTGCTCGCTCCAGGTGAGGAGGGACCAGGGCCTCTTCATGCTCTGGCACTCGGGCCTCGAGAACAACTTCAACGTGGACCCGCCGCGCGAGACGCTCGTCTCGCCGCTCGTCACCTCGATCACCTTCGACTACTTCGACTCGGACTTCAGCAAGTGGACGACGGAGAACGTGCTGCGGACGGACAGCGGCGGCAACCCGCTCGCGCCGCAGAGGCTCCGGGTCACCTTCGGCTACGACGGCCTCGTCCGCGAGGCCCTGATCCCCGTGCCCTCGCTCCAGCAGGGCATGCCCAACCCGTGGTGAACCCGATGAGGCAGCCGCTCCCCAGGAACCCCCTTCGCTCGTCGGTCCTCGTGCTCGTCCTCGTCACCCTCGTCTTCACCGCGGCCGCGCTCACGGCGTTCATCGAGAAGGCGGGCAACGACCTCCTGGTGGAGGTCCGCCGGTCGGACTCCAAGCGCCTGCGGCAGGAGGCGTTCTCCGCGCTCGAGGTCACGCTCGCCGTCCTCGAGGACTTCCGGGAGGCGGACAACGGGCTCCACAGCACGGCCGAGGGGTGGGGCGACCCGCTCACCTGGGCCGAATGGACGCCGTCGGCGGGTCGCACGGTCGACATCTCCTTCCGGGACGAGAGCGGGAAGATCCCCCTCTCGCACGCGGACCTGACGACGCTCACCAACATGTTCGAGGCCTGGCAGATGGCGCCCGCGGACGCCGAGAAGCTCGCGGACGCGATCGAGGGCTGGATGGCCAAGGGGTACTCGTACACGACGACCCTCACGCCCGACTACCCCGACGCCGCCGTCCCCTACGCCGAGCCGCAGCGGCCGATGCGCTCCTTCACCGAGCTCGCCGCGATCGACGACGCCAGGGACCTCTTCTTCGACGAGAACGGCCTGCCGAACGGCAGCTACTGGAGGTTCGTGGACGACTTCTCGCTGTTCAACTACCCGCTGCCGAACGCGAACGGGGCCAACGCCGACGTGATGGCGGCGGCCGGCCAGTACACGGACGTCCAGCGCGGGCACATCGGCGACTTCCTGAACGGCACGGGGCAGTACGCCAACGACGGGCAGCAGTGGCTCCAGAACGCGGCGCAGCTCGCCGCGGTCGCCGGCCCCGGGGGGAGCGCGGGCGCCTTCGGGACCACGATCGCGGCGCTCCGGATCAACGTGACCGTCCACGACGGGCGCTCCCAGTACCGCGTGTCGGTCGTGGTCGCGCCCCAGGGCGGGGCGACCACGAACCAGACGCTCGCGACCAACGCAACCGCGGCGGCCACCAACGCGTCTCCCTCGACGACGGCCTCGATCACCGCCACCGCGCAGCCCTCCTCGACGGCGAACAGCGCGACGGCCGCCGCCGCGGCCTCGCAAAGCATCAATTATCCCTTTACGCTCCTGGAAATACTGGAAGATGATGACATTCCGCAACCCCCGCCGGCCCTCCCGCAAACCTGAGCATGTGCGCCTCGCCCCTTGAATTCCTGCGCTCGGGCCCGCCCCCGCCCAGGGTCGCGCTCGTGCCGGACGCGGTCTTCTTCTCGCGGACGATAGCCGTCCCCGCCGGCGCGGCCGTCGCCGACGTGGTCTCGCAGGTCGGGCTCGCCCTCGAGGCGCTGGCGCCGTTTCCGCTCTCGCAGCTCTACTACGGGTACTACCAGCCGCAGGGGGCGGGCCGTGCGCTGGCCTTTGCGGCGTACAAGAGGCGGTTCACCGCTGACCAGCTCGCCGAATGGTCCGGCGCCGAGCACGTGATGCCGGCCTTCGCGGCGATCCTGGGCTTCGAAGCCGGGCCGGGGGCGACCGTCCTCCTCTCGGCCGCCGACGGCCTGACCGCGGTCCACTGGGACGAGGGCCCCGTGCCCTCCGTCGTGCTCCACCTCCCGCTGGCGGCCGACGCCACGGACGACCAGCGCGCCCAGGCGCGGGCAAGGCTCATCGAGTCGACGGGCCGCGCGGGCAAGGTCCTCGACCTGCCGTCGCCGCCCGTCGCCCAGCCAAGCCGCAGCGACAAGGAGCTCGTGTTCGAGGCGGGCGGCGTCGTGTCGCGCATCCCGGCGGCAGCGGCGGCCGCCCTCGACATCCGCGACAAGGCCGACCTCGACGCCCTGGCCCGCGCCCGCAGGCTCGACCTCGTCCTCTGGCGGACGACGGTCGGCGCGCTGGCCGCGTGCCTCGTGCTCGCCCTGGGCGAGCTCTCGCTCGTGGGCGCCGGCCTCTGGCAGTCGGCCCGGGTCGCCAAGGTCGCCGCCCAGAGGCCGACCGTGGACCGCATCATGGAGGAGCAGGACCTCGCGCGCCACATCGGCGACCTCTCGACCAAGCGCCTTCTTCCGCTCGAGATGATCTCGGTCGTGTCCCCGGAGGCCGCCCTCCCCAAGACCCCGACGTCGATCCAGTTCCTGCGCGCCCAGACGAGCGGCCTCTACACGATCATGGTCGAGGCTCAGACGACCAACGCCGGCGAGATCGCCGGCTACAAGACCGCGCTCGAGCAGGCCCCGGCCTGCGAGAAGGTCGAGATCCGCGACCAGCGGGCCCGCGACAACGTGGTCTCGTTCACCCTCGTCGTCACCTTCAAGCCCGCGGCGCTCGCGCCCGCCACCTCATGATGCGCACGCTGCGCGCCGTGTTCCTCGCCCGCTCGCTCCGGGTGAAGCTCCTCCTGGCGGCGATCGCCGTCGCCATCGCGGCCATCTGGCTCTCGAACCTCGGCGGGCGCGCGGGGCGCCTCGCGCGCGCCGTCCACGCCACGGCCGGCGCCATCAGGGAGCAGGACCTCTGGCTTTCCAACCGAAGCGCGATCGAGGCCTCGGCCCAGCAGGCCGCCGGCCAGCTCGACGCCGTCCGCACGCTCGACGGCACGCGGCTCCTGGCCGAGGTGACCGCGATCGCCGGCGAGGCGGGCCTCACGAGCACGACGAGCGGGGAGCCCAAGGACGAGAGCGACGGCCAGTTCTCGATCCACACGCTCCAGTTCAACGTGACCAAGGTCGACTGGCCCACGCTCAAGCAGTTCTACCTGGCGCTGAGCAAGCGCTCGCCGTACATCGGGATCGAGGAGTTCTCCGTGCAGGGCGA
>Ga0302326_10024641_pt1 | contig 12219 bp, 15 predicted proteins | sample Palsa_T0_3_FD_202264 | JGI IMG/M metagenome (GOLD analysis project Ga0302326, IMG submission 202264) | Peat permafrost microbial communities from Stordalen Mire near Abisko, Sweden - Palsa_T0_3 | ecosystem: Environmental > Terrestrial > Soil > Palsa > Peat permafrost | place: Sweden: Abisko...
CCGCCCTTCGCAGCAGGGCTTTCGCCCGAACGAGATCGCCGAGCTGAGCCATCGCGACGCCCCGAAGCGCCAGAGCCGGCGCGTCGTTGCGCAAGGAGACTCGCTTCAAGGCCGCAAGGGGGTCACCTGCTGCGAGTGCATGCGCTGCGGCAGCAATCAGCGAGTCCATCGGAATCCCGCCAAACTTGTAACTCCCACCATCTCCTCATCCGGCATTAGGTCTGCCTCACGATCAACAACATGGAACGGAGAAACGGACATGCCTGACATTCTGCATAAGGTTGGAATCAAATCGTCGTCGCTGGACGATGTCTATAACGCATTGACCACCGTTGCGGGGCTTTCTCGATGGTGGACGCGCGACACGCAGGGAGAAAGCAAGGTCGGCGGCGAGCTGCAATTCCGCTTTGGCGAAGGCGGCTTTGACATGAAGGTTCTCGAACTGCAGCCCGGCAAGCGCGTTCTGTGGCAGGTGGTTGACGGCCCGGAAGACTGGCTCGGCACCAAGATCAGCTTCGATCTGGCACAGAACGGTGACTGGGCCGTTGTTCTCTTCAAACATCAGGGCTGGAAGGAGCCGGTGGAGTTCATGCACCACTGCAGCACCAAATGGGCGGTCTTTCTGTTGAGCCTCAAGTCGCTGCTCGAAACCGGCAAAGGCGCGCCGTGGCCAAACGAGATCAAGCTCGACAGTTGGGAATAGCAGGAACGCGACCACCATCAGCAATGTGACGGAGAGAACGATGAACAACATTATGAAAGATGAACTTGGAGCGCCGAAAATAGCCGATCGCGGCACCTTCCAGGCCGAGGTGGATGCACTGCGGGTTCAGGAGAAGGCGCACATGCGGGCGGGTGACGCGATTGCGGTTGCACGCCGGCGGCTCCCGATGGTCGAGGTGGATGGCACGACAGCACTCATCAGCGAACGCGGCGCGGTGACGCTATTGGACGCGTTCGAGGAACGCCGGATGCTCATCACCTACTATTTCATGTGGCACGCCGGCAAACCCGCTCCGGAGCAATGTGAGGGGTGCACTTTCTATACATCGCAGGTCCGCGAGCTGTCCTTCATTCACTCTCGCGATGTCACCTACGCCACGTTCTGCCAAGGTCCGTATGAAGAGAGTTCCCGGTACCGCGACTTCATGGGCTGGGAGATGCCTTGGTATGCGATACAGGGCGCGTCACTCGACACGCTCCTGGTTGGACGCCGCGTGGGCATGATGCACATCGTTTGCTATCTGCGGCAGGGCTCGCGTGTCTTCGAGACTTACTGGACGACGCGGCGCGGCGTCGAGGCGATGGACAACAACTACCGCTTGCTCGACTTGACCGTCTACGGGCGGCAGGAAAGGTGGGAGGACTCGCCGGCTGGCTGGCCGAAACAACCGAAAGGCAAGCACAGTTACCGAATCGATGGACGGCCTATCGTGCAGTGGCCTCGCGTGAACGACGGCCATTCGGACGATCTCGGCACCGGCGGGCGTTGAGGGACGATCATGTCTGATATTCTCATGACGTCACACTTGGCCGGTTCGAAGCAGGCGTTCGGAAAAAGTTGCGGCTCGGCGAGCCGCGTTGCGGCGGAGTGGCTATGCTTCGCGGCCGCGCCGATTTTCGCAGTCATGGCGCTGTTGACCGCTGTCGACGGCAGCCAGCAGGATGTGCTCTGCGCGGCGATGCAACACGTGTCGCCGCTTGGCGGAATGGTTCCGATGTATTTGCTGATGACTGCCTTTCATTCGGGGCCTTGGCTGAAGTTGTTCTCACGAGGACGCCGCATAGGCAGCCGTCAAATCTAATCAGTGCCTGGAAGCGAGCGGCATAACTAACGACTAGACTATATGTCGGTACGTCGTCGGCATCCGAGGACATCGTGCAAGACGATCCTCACCTGCAACGCCTACTTGATGCCTTGCCGCTTCGCGTGAGGCGTTTCTATGAATGGCTGATCCAGCCTGAGGCGAGGTGGGTGCGATGGCCGCTCGGCCTCGCGCTCATCGTCGGCGGTGTTTTCGGTTTCCTGCCGGTGCTTGGCTTTTGGATGGTGCCGCTCGGGGCGCTGCTGATCGGCGAAGATATTCCACCCGTACGGCGCGTCACGCTCCGGTTGCTCGGCCGGCTCTATCTCTGGTGGGACGCTTGGCGTTCGCCGCGGCTGTAACAATCGGCTCGCCATAACCAGCCAGTGCAACCGGATCGGCCTTTGTGGGGATGGGGCTTGGCTCACCGGGATGTTCATGTTATGTTCTAGACACTCTGGTTTTGTCTGCGGAGAGTCTGGTGAGTAAACTGCCAGGAAAGTTCGGGCTTTATTTTCTGGTTTTTCCTGACGCACCGGCGGCCGCTCGAATCGAAATGCTGGCCCGCCATTGTCGCTCCGAATACGGTTCGTATGGGAAACCGCGTCCGAGATCGATCTTGCATGTCTCGCTTCTAAATCTCGGCTTATACGACGACCTGAGCAGTCCTAAATTCGCTTCTCTCGAAGCGAGCGACGCGGCGGAACAGGTGCGGGCAACGCCCTTCACCGTGGCGTTCAATTACGTACAGAGTTTCTCCCATCCGGACGGGCGATATCCTCTGGTTCTGAGAGGAGACGACGGTATCGTCGGATTGGAAGAGCTTTACCAGTGTCTCGGCACGTCCATGCGTATGGTTGGATTTAAGACACGCCCGCATTTTACGCCGCACGTGACATTGATCTACAGCCGTCGCCGTATCAGCGAACGGTCTATCGAGCCGATCAGTTGGACCGTTCGCGAATTCTCACTCGTGCTCAGTTTGCGCGGAAAGACAAAATATATAGTGCTGGATCGATGGCCGCTTGGCGCTGACCTTTGAGCCCGGCTGCGCGGGAACGAAACCGCTGCAGATGCGCTTGAACCGCGAGACAGCGGGGCCCAAACGGCGCTAGATTTGTCATGTACTGTCGATGAAAGAGGTCAAAACCGGATCGTGACCTTTATCAATCGAACATCGGTTGGGGCGCTCGCGCTCGCGCTGCTGCTCGCGGGATGCGGCGGTGTGCTTGACCCGCATGGTCCCATTGGCGCTTCCGAGCGTCTCATCCTGATCGATTCCGTGGCGATCATGCTGGTGATCGTCATTCCGGTGATCGTTGCGACTCTCGGTTTTGCGTGGTGGTTTCGTGCGTCCAATGACCGTGCAACGTATTTGCCGTACTGGTCGTTCTCGGGACAGCTCGAATTGATCGTGTGGGCGATACCGGCGCTGGTGATCACATTCCTCGGCGGGATCGCCTGGTTCGGCTCGCACGCGCTTGATCCGTTTGAGCCACTTCCCTCGAAGACACCGCCCCTCGAAGTCCAGGTCGTGTCGCTCGATTGGAAGTGGCTATTCATCTACCCGAACGACGGCGTCGCAAGCGTCAATCAACTGATCATCCCGGCCGGTGCGCCAGTGCACTTCACGCTGACATCGTCGGGCGTCATGAACAGCTTCTTCGTGCCGCAGCTCGGCAGCCAAATCTACGCGATGGCCGGTATGACGTCGCAGCTCAGCCTGCAGGCTGACGAGCCCGGTGACTATCCGGGAATTTCAGCGCAGTTCAGCGGCGACGGCTTCTCGGACATGCGGTTTGTCGTGCACGCCATGTCGGCTGACGATTACGCCAGATGGCTCGATAGCGCGAAGGACCGTGGTGCAGTTCTCGACACCGCAACCTACGCGGCGCTCGCCCAGCAATCGTCCGGCGTCAAGCCGGCGACTTATCATGGCGCCGATCCAAAGCTGTTCGATTCAATCGTGAATGAGACAGCGCCGCCTTCGGGAGGGGCGCAAGAACAGCCGGGTGGCCATAGCTCGTCGCGGGCAGCCGGAGGAGGCGGCTGATGTTAGGCAAGCTTACCTGGGCCGCCATTCCGTTAGATCAGCCGATCCCGCTAGCGGCCTCGGGATTGATAATCGTCGTCGTTCTCGGCGTTTTGGCTTGGGCGACGATCAAAGGCCATTGGCCCTATCTGTGGCACGAGTGGATCACCTCCGTCGATCACAAGCGCATCGGCGTCATGTACTGCACGTTGGGGCTGATCATGCTGGTGCGCGGCTTCATCGACGCCGTCATGATGCGATCGCAGCAGGCGCTTGCGTTCCACGCGCAAGGTTATCTGCCGCCGGAGCACTACGACCAGATTTTCTCCGCCCACGGCACCATCATGATTTTCTTCGTGGCGATGCCGGTTGTGATCGGGTTGATGAATTTTGCGGTACCGTTGCAGCTCGGCGTCCGCGACGTGGCCTTTCCAACGTTCAATTCGGTGAGCCTGTGGCTTACCGCTTCCGGCATTTTGCTCGTCAATGTCTCGCTGGTGATCGGCGAATTCGCCAAGACCGGCTGGCTCGCTTATCCGCCGCTGTCCGAACTCAAGTTTTCGCCGGGCGTCGGCGTCGATTATTACCTCTGGTCCTTGCAGATATCCGGCATTGGCACGCTGCTGACCGGGATCAATTTCGTCACTACGATTCTGAAAGTGCGCGCGCCGGGCATGATCTATACGCGCATGCCAATCTTCTGTTGGACGGCGCTGGCCTCGAACTTGCTGATCGTTGCGGCATTCCCGATTCTTACAGCGACGTTCGCGATGCTTCTGCTCGATCGCTATCTCGGCTTCCATTTTTTCACGACGGACGCCGGCGGTAACGCGATGATGTACATCAACCTCATCTGGGCGTGGGGCCACCCCGAAGTTTACATCCTCATCCTGCCGGCATTCGGCATTTTCTCGGAAGTGATCTCGACCTTCTCCGGCAAACCGCTGTTCGGCTACCGTTCAATGATCATCGCCACGATGGCGATTTGCATTCTCTCATTCCTGGTCTGGCTGCACCACTTTTTCACAATGGGTGCGGGCGCCGACGTCAACGGTTTCTTCGGCATCATGACAATGATCATCGCGGTGCCGACCGGGGTGAAAATCTTCAACTGGCTGTTTACGATGTGGGGCGGCCGCATCCGCTTCGCCACGCCGATGCTGTGGTCGCTGTCGTTCATGGTGACATTCGTCATCGGCGGCATGACTGGCGTTCTGCTTGCGGTGCCGCCCGCGGACTTTGTGCTGCACAACTCGCTGTTCCTGGTGGCGCATTTCCACAACGTTATTATCGGCGGCGTGCTGTTCGGCGTCTTTGCCGCTTACACTTACTGGTTTCCTAAGGCATTCGGTTTCAGGCTCGATGAGCAGTGGGGCAAAGCCGCTTTCTGGCTTTGGACGATCGGCTTCTACGTCGCCTTCATGCCGCTTTATGTACTCGGCCTCGAAGGTATGACGCGGCGGATGCAGCATTACGACGTTGCCGCTTGGCATCCTTGGCTTCTGATTGCGGCCGGTGGTGCTGCGCTGATCCTCGCCGGCATCGGCTGTCAGGTGGCGCAGCTCGTCGTCTCGATTCGCAATCGCGAAGCGCTGCGCGATACTACTGGCGACCCATGGGATGGTCGAACGCTGGAGTGGGCTACGGCCTCACCGCCGCCAGCGTTCAATTTCGCCGTCATGCCCAATGTTACAGGTGAAGAAGCCTATTGGGGCATCAAGCAGAAAGCCCTCGCGCAGCGCCAGCTTTCGGAGTTGCCGAACTACAAGCCGATCGAAATGCCGCGTAACAGTCCGACCGGATTTGTCACGGCGTTTTTTGCGGTCGCCACGGGATTCGCCCTGATCTGGCACATCTGGTGGATGGTCATGATCGGGCTCGTCGGTGCGTTCGCGACTTTCGTCGTGTTCGCCTGGCGCGACGTCGCGGAATATGACCTGTCCGCCGCCGAAGTTGCTGAAGCGGACCGTCAACGGCGCGAAGCGCGGGTTGCGTTGGTCGAAGGCCGCGAGCCGGGCATAGCGCCGGCGATCACAACAAAGCGCCCGGAGCACGACCCGCATCGGCTGCGCGGGCTCGATCCGGACGGCGGCCATACCGGACCGGCACCAAAGCGCATCGTCACCGGTTACGGCTTCTGGATCTTTCTGTTGTCCGACTTCGTGATGTTTTCCGGCTTCTATGCGTCTTACGCGGTGCTCTCGCATGCCACGGCGGGCGGTCCGGGCCCGCAACAACTCTTTCATTTACCAACGGTGGCGCTCGAGACTGCGTTCCTGCTGCTCTCAAGTTTTGTCTGCGGCATGGCAACGATCGCCAGCAACGCGCGCAACATGCTGTGGACGCAAGTTTGCTACGTGATCACGGGACTGCTCGGCATCGGCTTTCTTTTTCTGGAAGGAAGCGAGTTCATCAAGATGCTGGCGGAAGGCGCCGGCCCGCAGCGTAGCGCTTTTCTGTCCGCCTTCTTCACCCTGGTCGGTTGCCACGGCCTGCACATCACGGTCGGGTTGCTCTGGCTGGGCACCATGATGGCGCAGTTCTGGGCCAAGGGTTTTCGGCCGGACATTCTGCGGCGCGGGATGTGTTTCGGCCTGTTCTGGCATGCCCTCGATATCATCTGGGTCGGCATCTTCACCAACGTCTATCTTCTCGGAACGAGTCCATAAGCGAGCGGGATCATGAGCGATCAGGACACGACGCACGAATTCGGCGCTGACGCCGCCCCAGGCGATCAGGATGTGGGGCCTCACGAGGTCGCTACGGGCATTCGCAATTATCTGATCGGTCTTGGTCTCGCCGTCGCCCTGACTGTCGGTTCATTCTGGGTTGCGAGCGGGACCAGCCTTGTCTACACGCCGGGCGTGCCGATGGCCTTAGCGGCGTTCGCGGTGGCGCAAATGGGGGTGCATCTTGCGTTTTTCCTGCACATCACGACGGGACCGGACAATACGAACAACGCATTGGCACTGGCGTTCGGCGCCTTGATCATCGGCATCGTGATCGCAGGATCGTTGTGGATTATGTACCACCTCAACGCCAACATGATGGTGCCCGGTAATATGATGGACATGCACATGCAGCCGTAAAACGGCACGCAGGCAGAGGACATTATGGCGAAATCGACTACCATCTACGGCATCAAGAATTGCGACACGATGACCAGGGCGCGCGCGTGGCTCGAGAAGCACGGCGTTGCTTATGAATTTCACGACTACAAGGTCGCCGGCATCGATCAAGATCACCTTGAGAAATGGAGCAAGAAAGTCGGTTGGGAGACATTGCTCAACCGCGCCGGCATGACGTTCCGCAAGCTGCCCGATAAGGACAAAGCCAAGATCGACGAGAAGAAAGCGATTGCGCTGATGCTCAAGCAGCCGTCAATGATCAAGCGGCCGGTGCTCGATCTCGGTGGCGGCAAGCTCGTCGTCGGCTTCAAGCCGGAGACTTACGAAGCGTCGGTGCCGACTTAAGCCGTCGCGGCGCAGCTAATTGATCTTGATGTTGGCTGCGTTGATCACCGGCGTCCAGCGCGCGATATCGGCATCTATATGAGCGCGGAAGTCTGCTGGTGTATCCGGGATCGGTTCCATTAATTGCGTGGTGAGCTTCTCGCGCACGGCGCGCGAAGTGATTGCGTCGCCGACGAGTTCGCCGATCCGCTTGACTATCGCGTCCGGAAGGCCCGCCGGGCCAACCAGTCCGCTCCAGGCGTCGGCTTCAACGTCGATGCCAGCCTCCTTTAGCGTAGGCACGCCGGGCAGCAGCGCCGAGCGCTGTGCCGTCGATACCGCCAGCAGTTTGATCGCCCCGCCGCCGAGCTGCGGCGTGATGGAGATGGCCGGCAGGCAGACCATCTGCACGTCGTTGCGGATCAACGCCTGGATCGCTTGCGGTGACGACGGGTAGGGGACGTGCACCAATTTGGTGTCGCTCTTGAGTGCGATTGCTTCCATGGCAAGCTGCGATAGCGAGCCTGTGCCGATCGAGCCATAGGTGTATTTGCCGGGATTGCGCTTGATGAGGTCAACGAGTTCGGCAGTGTTGTTGACGCCGAGGCTCGAATTGACGGCCAGCGCGCTCGGCTGCGCCACCAGCATCGTGATCAGCGAAAGGTCTTTCTTCGGATCGTAAGGCAGACTGCTGAACAGCAACGTATTGATCGCCAGCGGGCCGCCGATGCTGACGCCGATGGTCGTGCCATCGGGCTCGGCCTTGGCGACTGCGTCCGTGCCGGTGTTACCGCTTGCACCGGGCTTGTTTTCGACAATGAAAGTCTGTCCGGTCTTGTCTTGCAGATTTTCGGCGATCAGGCGCCCAACCAGATCAGGGGTGGCGCCGGCCGCAAACGGGACAATGATGCGGACAGGCTTAGTCGGCCAATCCTGCGCCGACGCAGGCAGCGTAGCAAGCAGGATAGCAAATGCCGCCACAGCGCTGCGCGTCATCGCGTTTTCCTCCGCTTCCCTCGTTGTTACGGCTTCGCTAGATGTAACCAGACCTACCACGGTGACGATGGCAGGCGAAGAGGAGAACAACTGTGCGCGCCACAACAAAATTGAGAAATCTTTTCGCCTCTGGCCGTATCGCGGTTGCACCCGGGGCTTATGACGGGCTTACGGCGCGGCTGGTCGAGCAGGCTGGATTCCCGGCGATTTATGCGAGCGGCGGCGCCATCGCCCGCTCGACCGGGATCCCCGATCTCGGCCTGATGCCGGTCAGCGCCATCGTCGAGCGCCTCGCATCGATGGTCGATGTGGTCGAGGTGCCAATCGTCGCCGATGCCGATACCGGTTACGGCAATGCACTTAACGCGCAAGCTGCGGCGCGAGCATTCGAGCGCGCGGGTGTTGCGGCGTTCCATCTCGAGGATCAGACGTTTCCCAAAAAATGCGGCCATTACGACGACAAGAGTCTCGTCCCGGTCGCTGAGATGGTGCAGAAACTGAAAGCAGTACGCGATACGCTGCTCGATCCCGATTTCATCGTCATCGCCCGCACCGATGCCATAGCTGTGGAAGGCTTTAATGCCGCGATCGATCGTGCCGGCGCCTATCGCGAGGCTGGCGCTGATATGCTTTTCGTCGAGGCGCCCACGTCTGAAGACGAGATTGCCAGGATTGCCAAGCTGGTCTCAGGCTGGAAGCTGATCAATATGTTTGAAGGCGGCAAGACGCCGTTGTTGCCGGCCGCACGTCTCGAACAGCTCGGCTATCATCTCGTCATCATTCCGAGCGACACCCAGCGCGCCGCGATCAAGGCCACGCAGCGCGTATTGGCCGCGATCGCCCGTGACGGCAGTTCCACAGCCCTGCGCGGCGATATGGTATCGTTCAAGGAACGTGAGGCGCTGATCGATACCGCCGGCTATCTTGAACGCGACGGGCGCTATGCCTCGTAGGCGGGGCCGTTTCAGCCAGATTGCCGATCGGCTCGCTAGCTGATACGAGGCGCTTCATCGCCGCCAAATGCAGGCGAGAGTAAAGCCGGGTTAGCTATGGGTCTTGCAGTCGAAATTCTCGGCTTGATCGTTTTTCTGGGTGCGCATGTCTTTGTGACCATGCGCGGCCGGCGCGACACATTGGTCGCCAAAATCGGCGAGTGGCCGTATCGCGGATTATTTTCGATCGTTGCGATCGTCGGTCTGCTGCTGATCGGGTACGGCTTTGCCAGCTATCGCGCCGCGGGTTTCATCACAATCTGGAATCCGCCGGCCTGGACCCGTCATATCGTCGAATTGCTGATGTGGCTGGCCTGCGTCCTGGTGGTCGCGGCTTACATTCCGGGCAACATCAGGCATCGCTTGAAACACCCCATGCTGGTCGGGGTCAAAACCTGGGCGTTTGCGCATCTTTGCGCGAATGGCGATCTCGGCGGCATGATCCTGTTCGGGTCGGTGCTGGCTTGGGCGGTCTATGACCGCATTACGCTGAAACACCGCAGCGATCCCGGTGCGCCGACGCTGCCGGCATCATGGCCGACCAACGATCTGATCGCGATCATCGTCGGCACCATTGTGTATTTCGCGCTCGGCTTCGTCTTTCATCCGGTCGTCATCGGCGTGCCGGCGTTTCAGTCCTAGCGATGTCAATACAAAACGAAATCCGGCGACTGACCGCCCCCGATATCCTCGCCCGCAAGGGTGGCGATCCCATCGTGTGCTTGACGTCCTATCACGCGCATACGGCACGCATCCTCGATCAATATTGCGATGTCATCCTGGTCGGTGACTCGCTCGGCATGGTGATGCACGGGCTCGAGACTACCGTCCCGGTCACGCTCGACATGATGATCCTGCAAGGCCATGCCGTGATGCGGGGTTCGAAGCGGGCGCTGGTCGTGATCGATATGCCGTTTGGTTCTTACGAGGCATCGAAAGAGCAGGCGTTTCATTCCGCCGCCCGTGTGCTGAAGGAGACTGGTTGCGGCGCGATCAAGGTCGAAGGCGGCCGCCGTATGGCGGAGACCATCGCATTTCTTGTCGAACGCGGTGTGCCGGTGATGGGTCACGTCGGTTTGACGCCGCAGGCAATCAATACGATCGGCTCATTCAAGGCGCAGGGCCGTAACGAAAGCGATTGGGCTCCGATCGAAGCAGACGCCCGCGCCGTGGCCGATGCCGGCGCCTTCGCCGTCGTGCTCGAAGCCATTGCCGAGCCGTTGGGCCGGCGCATCACATCCGACGTCGCAATACCGACCATCGGCATCGGGGCGAGCGTTGCCTGCGACGGACAAGTCCTCGTGCTCGAAGACATGCTCGGGCTGTCGCCGCGGGTTCCGAAATTTGTCAAACGCTTCGGCGATCTCGGCCCTTCAATCGAGCGTGCGGTTAAAGGCTATGCCGACGAAGTCCGAGCCCGGACATTTCCTGGACCGGACAATGTCTATCCCATGCGCAAAAAGTAGTTTGGCGGCTTTGCCCCAGGCCGGGTTTTAGGCGTAAAGCATTGCGGCATTTGGTCTTTGCCTTGCTCGCGCCACATCATTAAGCTATTTGCGACACCGTTTCCCGGGCAAAAATTGCACGGTTTTCCTTGATTGACCAAGGGCTTGCCGGAATTGTCGGATCCTTCCGTTGGGGGCGATTTCGGGGACTGTTTTTCGAGGCGCAGGCGGGGCTCGGTTCAGCGTTGGGGACTTAAAGTTCGTGGCCGATATATTCCAGGAAGTTGACGAAGAAGTACGCCGCGAACAGCTCAAAAAGCTGTGGGACGGCTACGGCATTCTGCTGATTGCCGTTTGTATTGTGGCCATTGCCGCGGTTGGTGCATGGCGCGGCTATGAGTGGTGGCAGGGCAAGAAGGCTGCCGAAGCCGGCGCCGCTTTTGAGAACGCGGTGAGCCTTGCTGAAGCCGGCAAGCATCAGGAAGCCGACGCGGCCTTTGCAAAAATCGCAACTGACAGTACGGCCGGCTATCGCACGCTGGCGAGTCTGCGTGAAGCCGCTGAACTTGCACAGACGAACAAGGGCGCCGCGGTAAAAGCCTATGACGATGTTGCCGCCGACAAGAGCGTGGGCGATGTGGTTCGGCAACTGGCCGCGGTGCGGGCCGGTTTCCTTTTGGTTGATACCGCACCTTATTCGGAAATGCGGACGCAGCTCGAACCGCTGACCGGCTCTGACAAGATTTTTCGTCACACCGCCCGCGAACTGCTGGCGCTGTCGGCGTGGAAATCGGGCGATATGGATGCGGCGAAGCAATGGGCCGGCATGATCATCACCGATCCACAGTCGCCTCAGAGCACCCGCAGCCGCGCGGAAGTTTTGAGCCAGCTGATTGCCGCCGGCGACAAGGGTTGAAATAGCGCCGATGCGACGCATCCCTTCGCTGTTCAGGCTTACATCGGCCGGTATGCTCGTTCTGGTGCTGGCGGCGTGCACGCCGGGCGGTCAGTTCGACCCGACGACGCTGTTGCAGAGCGACATGTTCGAAAGCAAGAAAAAGCTGCAAGGCGACCGCGCGCCGGTGTTTCCTGGCGGCGTGCCGGGTACGACAACGGGCGTGCCACCGGACCTGGTGAAGGGCTACCAGCCGCCGCCAGAACAGACTGACACCGCGGCTACCGACGCGGCCGCGCAGCAAGCGCAGCCTGCGGAAAAGCCCAAGCCGAAACCGAAACCCAAGGTGGCGACGCAAACGCCACCCAAGCAGCCGCCGACCCGGATCAGCATTGGCAGTAAGCCGAACGCGCCGGCGCAGCCTGCGGCGGCCTCATCACAGGAGCCGGCCCAGCAAACCGCCGCCCCGCCCGGCCAATCGCAATCGGTTTGGCCGTCAACGCCGCCAACCGCGCCAGCTCAACAGCAACAGCAGTCACAGTCGGTCTGGCCGAATCCGCCGGCAACGACTTCCCACTAGGCTAGGTTGCGGCTACTCGTTT
>Ga0302326_10024642_pt1 | contig 12219 bp, 9 predicted proteins | sample Palsa_T0_3_FD_202264 | JGI IMG/M metagenome (GOLD analysis project Ga0302326, IMG submission 202264) | Peat permafrost microbial communities from Stordalen Mire near Abisko, Sweden - Palsa_T0_3 | ecosystem: Environmental > Terrestrial > Soil > Palsa > Peat permafrost | place: Sweden: Abisko...
GCTTACGACCCGGATATGCCGCCCGGCGTGGATTTGCATTTCTGCTTTTGGAATGCGGCGACGACCCGGCTTCCTATCCATGGTGTGAATGAATTCTGGGGGCGCAGGATTGAGCAACGCAGGGGCGACTTCCGTTCTCCAGCGCTTTCTTCGATCGACAATCTGGCCTTTAGCGCACTCCACATTCTTCGCGACCTGCAGCGTGGAGATTGGGTTATCCATCACGTGTATGAGTTGGCGTGGTTCCTGCATACCCACGCAGAGGATGATGCCTTGTGGCAATCGTGGAAGCGATGCCATGACGATTCGTTTCGTTCTTTGCAGGCAATTTCCTTCTGGCTGGCTCGGGAGTGGTTCCACTGTTGTTTGGCAGCAGCCGTTGATTTGCAAATATCCACGATCCGCCGCCCCGTACGGGAATGGCTGGAGAGGTTTTCGAGATCTCCGCTGACCGGAATGTTTCACCCCAACAAGCACGGTGTGTGGCTACACCTCGCATTGCTCGAGTCGCGCTGGGATCGACTGCTGGTGCTGGGCGACGCATTGATGCCGTTTCGACTCCCCGCTGTCGGCGCTCCTGGGCAAGACGCCACCAAGGGGCGCCACAAGAGACGATGGTGGCCTTCGCAGCGCTACCTAAAGTACGTGTTGCACGTGGCCTTTCGCATCGGATTCCATCTGCAAACCTTGCCCAATACCCTGTGGCACGGCTTCTGCTGGTGGCTTGACCAACAGAGGTTCAGCAAGAGTTTCTGACGGCGGCCGCCCTATGCGGCCGGTTCCGGCTGTTACCGAAAGAAACTTTGGAAGGTGTCGTTGTCGCTTGGAAAAAAATGTTGATGGTGGAGTTGTGTTCCAGCGTTCGCACGTTCTCTTTGGGCTGGTGGTGGCGATGGCCCTGGTCATCGTTCACGGCAATGCGCGGGCTCAACCTCCCATGTCTTCGCCAGACGTCGTTAGCTCTGCGAGCTCGACATACGTTTCGCTTGATAGTTGGGTCTACGACGCTTTCGACAGACTTCACGCACTGGGATATGCAGACACCGCCTACCTGGGTTTACGGCCCTGGACGCAGCTCAGTTGCCGGCACATTCTGGAACAGACAGCACAAAAGGTAGCGCTGGCCCCCGAACAATCTGAAGCAAAGCGCGTTTACGCTGCGTTAGCGGCGGAGTTTGGCAAGGAGGGCGGCGCGGGCTACGTAGAGTTGGATGAACTCTACAGCCGGTCACTCTATATCGCGGGGCGGCCGCTTACGGACTCGGCACATTTTGGGCAGACGCTCATTAACGATTACGGCCGGCCGTACAACCAGGGATTCAATCAGATCGATGGTTTCGCCGCCCACGCTGCAGGCGGCCGTTTCTCCCTGAACGTGCGGGGAGAATATCAGCACGCCCCCGGACGGCCGGCATTTCCTCAATCGGCGCTCGACGCCATCGCGCTGGCCGATGAGATCCCGGAGCAGCCGTTCCAGATGTCGCCCGTCTCGCAAACCGATGCATTCCGACTATTGGACGCGGATGCATCCGTTCACTTGCAAGGCCACGAGATCTCGATTGGCAAGAGCGAAGATTGGTGGGGCCCCGGGAAAGGAGGCAGTATGGCCTGGAGCAACAATGCGGAGCCAATCTACGCATTTCGCATCGATCGGGTGGAACCGCTCTATATTCCGCTGCTCTCCAAAGTTACCGGGCCATTCCGCTACGAGGCATTTTTTGGCGATTTGAAAGGTTGGGACTATCCCAGGGAACCGTGGGTGCATGCGCAGAAGTTCAGTTTTAAACCCACGGAGAATATTGAGTTCGGATTTTCCAGGGTAGTGCTCTTTGCTGGAGAGGGTCATGTGCCATTGACCTTCGGATCGTTCTGGCACAGCTTTACGAGTTTCAGTAATGTAACAGCCGCGGAGAAGATGTCCAGGAATGATCCGGGAGAACGTCACTCAAGCTTCGACTTCACCTGGCGGCTGCCTGGATTGACGAAGTGGGTGACGCTTTACTCCGACTCGATCGTGCACGACGACTCCTCGCCCATCGATGCTCCGCGCCGGGCTGCGGTCAATCCCGGCATTTTTATATCGCATTTCCCTGACTTACCTCATCTCGACCTGCGCGTAGAGGGCGTAAACACGGATACTCCGGCGGGTACGACCAATGGAGGGCACTTCATCTATTGGGAAGGGCAATATCGCAACGGCTACACCAACAAAGGAAATCTACTTGGAAGCTGGATCGGGCGGGAAGGCAAGGGAGGCCAGGCATGGTTGACCTATTGGCTAAGCCCAAGGGAGAGCATCCAGGTTGGCTACCGGAACGGCAAAGTCGCGGCGGGGTTTTTGCCGGGGGGCACCACGCAGAATGATTTCTCCTTACGCGCAGTGATACGGGTGAAACCCGACTGGGAGCTGACGACCTTCGCCCAATATGAGGCGTGGAAGGCCCCCTTGCTGGCTTCGGGCAGAGTGAGCGACTTTACCGGCTCAGTGCAGCTAGCGTATTTCCCTAAGTTGCGATGGAAGAAGTAATGCTATTGAAGCGTCCTCCAACGTGGTGAATTCGATTACTACTTTTGCCCATCCCGTGCGTTCCGTATGTACTCACTGGTCAGCGAGTTCTTTGCAGTGAGCAGCTGCCTGGGCGTGCCTTCGAACATGACCTTGCCGCCCTTGGTGCCGCCTTCGGGGCCCATATCGATGACCCAGTCTGCATTTTTGATCACGCTGGTGTTGTGTTCGATCACAATCACGGTGTTGCCGGCGTCTACCAGGCGGTTCATAATTTCCAGCAGGTGACTGATATCCGACATGTGCAAACCGGTTGTGGGCTCATCCAGCACATAGATACTGCCTTTTTTGTGCAGTTCACTGGCCAGTTTGATACGCTGGCATTCGCCACCGGAAAGCGTGCTCAGCGGCTGACCCAGGGTCAGATAATCGAGACCCACATCGCTCATGGCCTGTAGCCTGCTCGTGATCTTGTCGACCTTGAAGTATTCGAGCGCCTGGCTGACCGTCATCTCGAGCACATCGTTGATCGACTTTCCATTGAGCTTGTATTCCAGCACTTCATCTTTAAATCGTTTGCCCTCGCAGATCTCACATGGCGACTTGACCTCGCCCATCGCGGGGATCTCGGTGTAGATCACACCCAGTCCCTGGCAGTTGTCGCAGGCGCCTTCTGAATTGAAGCTGAACAGGGATGGGCTCACCTTGTTGGCGGCCGCGAAGACCTTGCGCACGTCGTCCATGACGCCGGTATAGGTGCCGGGATTGGACCGGCTCGAAACGCCCACAGGTGATTGGTCGATCACAATGGAGTCCGTGTGTTGACGCAGAAAGGTCTGGTGAATCAGTGAACTCTTCCCCGAGCCTGCCACACCGGTGATCACCGTCAGTACACCCTTCGGGATGTCCACGGTTACGTTCTGCAGGTTATTGGCCTTTGCATTTTTGATCGGCAGTTTCCCTCGGGGGGAACGGAAATCGGTTTTGATCGAAACCGACCGTTGCATATATTTCCCGGTCAGCGTGCCCGCGCTCAACAGATTCTTCAAAGAACCTTCGTACACGATCTGGCCGCCCTGGCTCCCTGCATGCGGACCCACGTCCACGATATGGTCGGCCACTTGAATGACATCGGGATCGTGTTCCACCACGAGAACCGTATTTCCCCGATCACGCAATTGTTGAAGAAGTTCATTCAAACGATGAACATCACGCGGGTGGAGGCCAACGCTGGGCTCGTCGAATACATACATCACGTCCACGAGGCTGCTGCTCAGGTGCTTGACGATCTTCACGCGCTGCGATTCACCACCGGAGAGCGTGTCTGTTTCTCGATTCAAGGCGAGATATTCGAGGCCGATATCCACGAGATATTGCAGACGCTGGATCAGTGTGTCCAAAATGGGAGCGACTTTTGGTTCGTTGATCGTCTGGATCACACCTATCAACTGGCCCACTTCCATCGCGGCGAGCTCAGCGATGTTGTATCCGTCGATCTTGCATTTCAGCACTTCCCGGCTTAATCGCGCGCCCTTGCACACCGTGCACGGCGCCATCGTGATGTAAGGCGCCACGGCTTTTTGTGTGCGTTCGGACATGGTCTTCAAGTCGCGCGTGATGTATTTCGCGGTAAATCTGCTGATTACGCCCTCACAGGTTAAATTGAATTCCTTGCCACCGACCTTGGTTTTCAATTTGTAGGGTTTGCTGTACAAAAGCAGTTCCATTTCCTTTTCGCTGAACTTTGAAAGTTTCTTGTTCATGTCGAAGAGTTTCGACTCGCCGAGAAAGTTCCAGCCCCAGCTGTCGACGGCATATTCATGGAACAAAATCGCGCCATCGTTCAGTGTTTTGGACTTATCGAGGAACAGATCCAGGTCCACGCCCACCTTGCGGCCGAGGCCGTTGCAGTTGGGGCACATGCCCTTTGGGTCATTGAAGGAAAAGACATTGGCATGGCCCACATGCGGTTTGCCGACGTGGGAATACAACCGACGCAGCACCGGGTAGATGTCGGTGATGGTGCCCATCGTCGAATGGGAGCCGCCTCCGAGCCGTTTCTGGTCCACGACGATCGGCATGCTAAGGTTTTCAATGGCATCGGCGTCCGGCTGGGAGTAGCGGGGCAGGAAAGTGCGGATGAACATGCTGAAATTCTCGTTCATCTGGCGTTGTGCCTCGGTCGCGACGGTGTCGAAGACGATCGACGATTTACCGGAGCCGGAGACGCCGGTAAAGATCGTGATCTTGCGCTTGGGAATGCGCAGCGAGACGTTTTTGAGATTGTTCTCGCGGGCACCGCGGATCTCGATGTATTCCTGAGGCATGGTTTCCTCTACGGTTTGATATTTCGGTCCGCGATTAGACGCCTGCCGGAGTGGCTTGTGCGCGGCGCCAGAAATAATATGAGAGCGCCCAAAGCACACTGGTAACCGCCGCCCAACTCCATGCCTGTGGGGAATCGCCCACCGAGAAGTGGGCGATGAGCGCCGAGACGAGGGTGATGGCGAAGCCGGCGTAGGCCCACTCCTTGAGCCGCGGCGGCACCGGGGCAAGGATCAGCATCACGCCGAGGAACTTCGCCCAGGAGAGCTCCACCCGGAAGTAGGCGGGGAAGCCGAGGTGGGTGAACGCCAACGCCACCTGCGGCAAGCGCAGTTGCGCATAGGCGGTAAAGCTCATCTGCAGGCAGAAGAGAGCGGTGGCGATCCGATAGGCGATGGCAATGGCTTTAGGGGTGGTCGTGGCGGCGACCTGGGCCGGATTCTGCAAGGTCGATTCCATTGGTTATTCCTCCTCCGCCTCAACGCTTCGAGGCGTCGGGCGGCAAATTGGGCGTTTCCATATCGAATTGCTTTGCGTACTCGGCTCTCAATCGTGGCCACCCGCCGAACTTCGTGGCCGTTGCGCCGACCATGCGTCCAATTGGCTCACCGGCGAGGAGGCGGTCAAGGACGTCGAAGCAGATGTGCCAGCCCGCGGCCCCCCACGAGATGAACCCACGATCGATGTTGTGCCACAGCGTGAGGCGGACGCCGCTGCCGAGCGGCTCAAGCTCCCACCGGAGGTCGTTGCCGCCCCAGCTGTACTCGAGCAACCTGGGCGCCTCGGCCCGCTTCACGATGCTTTCGGAGACGTGGGGCGCCGGCGTCCCGACGGTCGAAAGCTTCAGAGGCCCGACAGTACCGAGGTTCCGATCGGCGTCAAACGGCGCCCATTCGGACAAGTGCGCAGGATCGGTCAGCGCCTGCCACACCTTCGCCGGTGGATGACGCAGGTCTCGAACGAGGATGAGCGTCCACTTCTCTCCGTCTTTTCGTACCTGCGCCCCGCTGGCGGGACCCGGCGCATACTGCTCGCGATCGGTCATTTTTTCCTTGTCCTCGTCGGCGTCCACCGAGCTGCCATCCTGCGGAACGTCCGCCTTACCAGCCCATCAGCTGCGTGACCTGGATGAGATTGCCGCAGGTGTCTTTCACCATGGCGATCTTGGATGCTGTCACGTCCGTTGGCGGCATGGTGAACTCGGCGCCGCGTGCTTTCATACGCTCATAATCAGCCTGCACGTCGTCGGTGTAGAACATGGCCGCGGGTTGGCTTTGCTGGAAAATGGCCTGCTGGTAGGCTTTCGCAGCCGGGTTGTTATTGAGTGCCAGCTGCAGCTCCGTGCCGTCCGGCTCCTCGGGCGAGGCCACAGTCAGCCAGCGATAGGGGCCCTGACTAAAGTCGGTCTTCTTGGTAAAGCCCAGCACCTCCGTATAGAAGTGCAGGGCTTTCTCTTGATCGTCCACGTATATGCTGGTCACTTTGATTTTCATTTCGCTTCTCCTTTTTTAGGTTCGCGGTTTGGGCCGCGTCGTTTTTCTCTTTGTCTTTCTTTTTGGTGGTGTCGGCTGATCCATACGGTCCAGGTGGCGTTCGAGAGCGTCGAGATGAGCGGACCAGAAGCGACGGAATGGAGCGAGCCAGGCATCCACCTCCTCAAGTGGTTCAGGTTTCAGCCGGTAGAGGCGGCGTTGTGCATCCACCGTGGATTCTACGAAACCGGCGTCGCGCAGCACTCGCAGGTGTTTTGACACGGTCGGCTGCGGCATACGAAGTTGACGCTCGATCTCTCCTACCGACTGTTGTGACGAGACCAGGAGGCTCAGTATCGCGCGGCGGTTCGGTTCCGCAATGATTTCGAAGACAGATTCCACTCGTTTGATATACGCCATACGGCATATGCGTGTCAAGGTATATACGAAGGATTTTATTCAGAGATATGGAAATCCGGGTTCGTGACAGGGACGGCGCCCAAATTTTAGTTGAGGCGGGGCAAATTTAGGGGCGGGCGGTCGCGTCCTTGTAATTTAAGGAGCAAACGCAGCGGCGGCAGGTCGGGTTCTCGCTCACATTCAGTGACTGCCTGAAATGTCGAGCGGCCTCGCTGTTCACCACTTCTTCCAAGGGTGAAGAAGTCATATTTCCGATGGGACGATGAAAGAAACACGGCCGTACCGATCCGTCCACTTCAACCACAGCGGAAACCCATGGTGCATTGCAGATCGGGGATTCGCCCAGGGCTTGCCCCAGATGCTCCCGAAAGCGTCGAGGGATGCGACGGAGCTTCTGTGCGTTCTCTGCAATGAATTTTTGCTGAATATCGTCCGCATGCTCCACGATGAGGCTTTCCATTTCCTCTTCCAACGCCGCAACCTCTTCCGTGGTCAACGCGATCTCATTTTGCCGCTCTCCTAGCCATACCAACGGTCGATTGAAGGCTTCTGACGTGAGATCAGCGGCGAGAAAGGAAATGGAATTGAATCCGATGGTTTTGGCCGCCACGACCGTGGCGCGGAGGTGACGGTGATTGGCTTTCTGGACCGTTGTGCGGCAGCCTATGCGCATATCGGGCCGGTGTGCTTGAACCGCGGCCACGCCTTTGCCAATCAGATCAAACGCCCCACGCACGCGCCGGATACCGTCATGGATTTCTTGCGGGCCATCGATCGAGACGATCACTTCATCGAACAGGGCAGAGACATCGTTGGCGCGCTTGAGCAGCAGCAAGCCCGTGGTGAGCAGAGTGAGTTGAATATTCAGTTCACGAAAGAAGTCGCAAAGCGCGCGCAGATCACTGTGCAACAACGGCTCACCGCCGGAAAGAACGACCCGGCGGACGCCGAGATTCCGCAGCGACGCACGATGACGATCCAGGTCGGCGACCCGGATTTGCTCATGGGTTTCCCTCTTCCAAATGTCACACATAACGCAGCGGCAGTTACAGTTGCTGTGCGCATTCAGGATCAGGATCGGCATGGATCTCAGCGCGGAGGGTGCCTCGGCCCGCTGCGAGGGTGCAACCGCTTCATCATGCAGCAGGGGCACGGCGCACTCTCTTTCCGCCGACGCGAAGGCCGCTCCCCAGGGTCTCTTCGGCTTCGGCGATCAGCCGCTCGATGGGAGCACGAACCCATCGTGGTTGGCCATCCACTTCGAACGGCTGCAGTCCCTGCCTGAGCGCGCTGGGCAGATGCCCGATGATGGATGGGCCCGCGAGTTGGATCCGGCCACCGACGAGGACCAATTCAATTTGGTCGATAGTCAAGCTGGCGAGTGTTTCTGCAGGACTTAGTCCGCCATCGCGGACCACCAACATGTCTGCTACCGACCCAGGCTTCAGGCTGCCTTCCCCCTGTTGCCGGTGAAGGACTTCCGCCGGACGAGTGGTCACCATGGCATAGAGTGCATTTGCATCCAGGCCAATCCGCTTGTGGGCGAAGTTGATTTCATTGAGTAAATCGCCGGCGGCGGTCAGCGGCGAATCGCTACCCAGCACCACGGTATCAAGCGAATGAATGAAGTCTAGTGAGGGCGAACGATGGAAGAGGAAATCGTTCGATGTAGGGCACAGAATCATCGCCGCGCGGCGCAGGTTGATCAGAGAGACCGCCTCCGGCGTGCATGCGAGGCCGTGGACCAGCACAGTGCGGTGGTCGAGGGCATGGATGCGATCCAAATCGAAGATCTCTTGTGCGCTGCCTTCATCGACGCCTTCCGCGGCGTGCAGAATGAAGGGCAGATCGGCAGGGCTCTCGCGAAATTTGCGGGCGAGCTGCGGCTCGAGAGAAGGCGAGTGCGCCCAGGCGAACTCTGACACGACGCGGATCGGGAAACCGGGACCCGTTAGTTCGGGATAGACCGGATTGTGATGGCAAACGGTCGTCACGCCGCACAACAAATTGCGAATCGCTCCCCACCATAGGCTCGTGGACCGTGGCACCTGGCGATGCCTCGCAATGAGAGCCGCCCGGTTCGCATGAATATCCCGGGCCCATTGTGCCGCATTGTAGTAAGGGCCATCGCCGATGTTGGGATAAAGGGCGAACTCGAGATGGTCATGAGCATTGATCAGCCCGGGGAGCAGCAAATAGCCAGAGAGGTCGAGGCAATCTCCCTCGAACGGGCCTTCCGGTTGGTCTTGGGGCTGGTTCCGGTGCTGATTCTCGATCGATTGAATGCATTCTCCGACGATAGAGACGTGAGCCGATACGGCTGTGTCTGCGCCAAGGGCACAGCGCGCTCCTTTAAGGAGAATTGAGCCAGAGGGTGTGAAGGTCCGGGCACGCGGCGAACTTGCTGGTTTGCGCAACCGTAGTACGTAAATGGCTGGGAGGGCTGCGGCGGCAGCGTAATCGTTGAGTTTGCCGTACTGCTCGAAAATTCTCCGTTCTGCGAGACCAAAGGTGGGCTCCGAGAGCGAAACAAGCTTGAATCCGCGCGATTGAAAGGCCTGAATGATCTGAGGAAGAGTCCATCTGCGGCCGTAGATCCGGGTCTCAGCGTCCCCTGCTTTAAAGGACCTCTTCCAATCGCAGGATGCCTCCGTCTGCGGATGCATATCGGTAAGAAAGACGGTGGCGCCGGGACGAGACACGCGATCGATCTCCCGTGCGAAGGTCTCGACGTCGTCAAGGTAGCTGAGGACGAAGGAAGAGAGCACCAGGTCGGCGCTTGCTGCGCCCACAGGCAGGGCCAAACAGCTACCAACGCGCAGATCGCAGCGGTTTCCTAATTTACCTGCGGCCAGGAGCAGCATCTCCGAGGAAGTATCGATGCCGACCAGGCTTCTGGGCGAGCGACCAACCAACCGTTGCAGCCAGCGCCCGGTGCCACAGCCGGCATCGAGCACATCCAGGCCGCGGACATCCGGCAGCATGCTACCAAGAACCTGCTCCTCTAGCGAGAGCAGAGGATTCGGCTGTGTATCGTAAACCTCGGCCCAGGCATCGAAGGCTGCCGCCGGCACGGATACGCTTTGCGTCATAAGCTCTCTCGCTTGGGCTTGCGCAGATTGATGAAGCTATTGGCGAAGTGGAGCTCCACCGGGAAGCGATAAAAACGTAGCGTATAGCGCCACCAGCTCAGGAACTGTAACAGCGTACGGCTCCATCGCGGAGCGCGGATATCTTGCACCGTAGGCCAGCGGGAAGCGACCACGGTTTCGAAGTTATCGATGAGCTTCTTGGTCCCGGTCTTCAGCCAGGGGGCGTGGGTGTCGATGCGCAGCGTGAAGTCGAGCCATTCCTTGCTGGCCCAACCGGCAGGACTCTCTGGAAAGGAGATCTGGCCGTCAATCTCTCCGTACATCTTGCCCGGTTGGGGTGTTGGGGTATAGTGCTGCACGATGATCTCAGACGCGGGGTTGATTCGTTTGAGTTTGCGGATAAAGGAAACAGTCTCGCGGGTGTCGCGCTCCGGGTCCTTCGGATTCCCAATGACAAATGAGAATTCTGGAATGATGCCGAATTCACGTGTGCGATGAGCCATGGCCACCGTTTCTTCGGTGGTGATGCCCTTTTGCATCTCCTGCAGTACCCAATCGGAGCCCGATTCTGCTCCGAAGAAGATCATGGTGCATCCCGCTTTCCTAATCGCCTCGAGAGTGGCGTCCGAGTAGCGCGACATAATGTCCACGCGTGCTTCACACCACCATCTGAGGTTGAGTGGGGCCAAGCGATCAGCCAGCTCACGAGCATGATCTTCACGAAGAAAGAAGTTCATGTCGTAGAACTGTACGGAGTCGGCACCGTATCGGCCCACAAGGTAATTGAGAATCTTGACAGTCCGTTCGGGAGACTCCATCCGCTCCGCCCTTCCATAGGCCGCATGGACGCCGCAAAAGCTGCAATTGAATGGGCAGCCAATGCTTGCGTGATGCACCGCGGTGCGCTTGCCAAAGAACGAGGGGCGCAGGTATTTTTCAACGGGAAGGCGATGAAAGGGTGACCACGGAAATTCATCCGGCCCCTTCATCGGCCGCTCGGGATTCGTCCGATGAAAGCCGAAGCTGTCTTTGTAGCAAAGGCCGAGGATCGACTCAAGCGAACGTTTGCCACGGAGGGCATCGATGAGCTCCAGCAGGGTATCTTCGCCCTGGCCGCGGACCACATAGTCGACATATTTGGCATTGAGCGCAGTGTCAGGATAGAGAGAGGGAAAGTAACCTCCCCACACGATGCGCACATGGGGGCGGAGACGGCGGATCTCGCGGCAAGTCTCCATTGCTGCGACCATCTGTGGGCCGGGCATACACGAAACACCAAGAAGCTCGACCTGGTGATTGCTAATCGTATGCAGGATCGCCGCTGTGGGATCATCTTCCAGGTTGCCGTCGATGATTCTGTACTCTTCGCGGCCTTCGAGCACCGCCGCGAGCGCGAGCACAGCAAGCGGGAGCCTGCAGTTGCGAGGCTTGGTGGCGCGGGGATGGAAGAGAATGATCATTGGACGGCCGTGGCCACGTAAATGCGGAAGTGGGACGGTTTGCGCTTGCGGCGTAGTTTTGCCAACCAGGGACGCAATTGCCATTTCAAGCCGTAATAAGGTTCATGAACCTGCCACTGGATGCCAAAACGTGATTCCAGGCTTGCGAGCCGCTGGGCGGTAAGGTACTCGAGACTGCTGAGCCCGTCCGAAGGAAAGCCATAACGCTTGATAAATGAGGCGCGGCGTTCCTCAAGCATGCGCAGACCGCTCTCCTCATCGCTATACCAGGGACTGTCCGCGATGACCACCCTACCTTCCGGGTGAGTGCAGCGAAGCGCCTCTGCCATTGTTTTTTCGTAATTCTCTGAATAGTGAAACGAAGCGTTAAAGATCACGAGGTCAAATTGAGCATCGGCAAACGGCAGGTTGTCGTGTTCCGCCTGAAATCTGGGAAAGATTCGAGGGAGCCATTTCCTGAAGTGCTCTGCGGCTTCGAGGCCGTCCTGATCGTTGGTCATCAAGTCGACGGCGATCGGTGCATGGCCCCGGCTCGCCAGCCGATAGCTCATCCAGCCGTTGCCCGCACCCAGGTCCAGAATGCGAAGCGTGGGGCGCGTCAAGGTGACGATGTGGGGCAGAATCTTCCGCTCGATGTAGCGAAAGGTGCGCGCGCGAATCGCCCACTGGGTACGATTGCGGCCGGAAAGATCGCGATCGGGTAGCGCGAGATAGTAGTCATCGCTGGTACTGCCTCGACCCTCCGATGCCCGAATGAATTGGTAGTCTTCGACGAAGCGCGAGAAGTGCGCCTCGCGCTCGGGCAAGAGTGCCTTCCACACTCCTCGCTCGCAAGGCATCTTCACCTTGCATCGAGTGCAGACTAGCGTGTGACCATCCGAGGGTAGGTCGCCCATCGAGTTGCTGCAGCGAGGGCAACGCAACCGGATGCTGCTGGTCTTCGG